>ERZ1740070.168-NODE-168-length-46710-cov-6.065309_pt1 | contig 46710 bp, 46 predicted proteins | sample MGYA00581734_ERZ1740070 | MGnify/ENA primary metagenome ERZ1740070 (study PRJEB43018, sample SAMN04849744) | marine metagenome | isolation source: floating plastic debris | place: Pacific Ocean | collected 2008-09-01 | study: EMG produced TPA metagenomics assembly... | reverse complement strand
AAATCTAAACTTAATTTACCTTGCTTTTTTACTTCCTCCCATCGCTCTGCAGGGGCTGGAGGTGCATCCCATTTTTGATGAGAATTTTGTTGCGTTTTTACCCCTAAACCATCCCCTATCAAACCACGACTGTATTCCCTTAGAAGCCTTCGCCAATGAGCCATTAATCATTCATCCTCGGGAAGAAGGCCCCGTCATCTACGATGGATTTATTCAAGTGTGTCAACAGGACGGGTTTCAACCCAAAATTGTCAAAGAGTCGATTTCACTACAAACGCGGGTATGTCTGGTGACCGCAGGTATGGGAATTACATTTACCTCTGACCGTTTGCAGAGTTTAGTTGGCGTTGATGTGGTGTGTAAGCCGCTAGCAGATTGTCCAATTCGCCTTAAGTTTGCTGCCACCTGGCGAAAAACCGCATCTAATCCAGTTCTTAGAGAGTCTCTCAAAATCCTGTTAGACAAAACCTTAAAAGCATATCCAATAGAGGCTACGGTCGTTGATACCAACGCTCAATAGTGGCATGGCTCATTGCTCCAGTTGATAGCGCAGTTATGATCAGCGAAGGAATTACCGAATAAACAACCACCAGTGCGGTGATGTCAGTACTCACAGCCCACTCCAGGACAATTGTTACCAACAGAAATAAAACTACTACTGCAATCATCAAATTAACAACAATACTGGTAGCCACAGCATTACCTTGGTGAAATCGACGGTGAATTTTTAGAGAGTACAGCCACTTCGTTGATGAGGTTAAGAGAAGCCCGTTAACACTGCCTAATAAAACTCCGTTGCCAACACCAGCTAGCATCACCAGCAAAACGACATAGGGTGCGATCATGACGATTGAAGGATACATTAAAATTATTAAGCCTGGAAAAATGCCAATAGAAGTTCCACCTATCCACGCCCCCCAGCGAATATTTTGTTGAAACGTTTTTTTATGTACCACATCGACATCCAGACAATCAGCTGAGGGCATTCTGCCAGGATAGCTTTGAACAATCACGTATCCTCTGCCGTTGACTGCTTCACACTCAAAACTGTCTATATCTTTTCGAAACTTGACATTGTCATCTTGCTGCTCAGTTTCTTGTCGCAGCTGACTAATCTCGTCCCAGGTCAACTCAGAGACACTCACAAAAACTTTTAACATGACAAGTCTTTGAGTCAGCTGGTCAAACGCAAGTATGCTAGACCAGCCACATGTCTCACTAAGCCGTTGCCGCAAGTGATAGTGCCCATCCAGAATACCTCCTACAAATAAGTCTGGTATAGCCATTGACCGTCTCATCACCAACATATTTAGGTCAACTGTAGGCTCAAAAGCAATAGTTTCTTCAGGAAGCAGTGACACTTTCAGACTCAATAGTTGAGTCAAGGTGTTATTTAAATACCCAGGTTAGGCTCATTGGATGTCTGATTTTCTAGGTTATAAAAAAATTGCTGCTGCTGTTCCTGGGAGAGAATGTTGACAATATTCATGATCGCGTCTTCAAAAACAGCATCTAAAGCCGCCCGCTGATAGGGTGACAGATCTAGGTTGGCCTCATGAATGCCGGCTGACTCGGCCTCGTCATTACGCATAAACAGCTTTAGCGTCTCATATTGACCTGTCGTTAAAATAGCCGTCATCTGCCGATGTAAGACAGCATCAATCTCAATTACCTGCTGGGTTTGAGCCGGAGTCAACTCTAACACCCTGAGCCACTGGGGTAGCACATCTGCGTTTAGCTCAGTCTCGTTACTAATTGTCGCTGCAAATATCTGACTAAATGAGCATGGTGCCAGCACTAATATGCCGTAGCAAACGCTGACGATAACAGATATCCGAACCAGAAATCGACCCATTACAACCATAATAAGCTCCTAATATTTTTGCCTAGAAGAGCGAGCAACAGCAAATCGCCACCCAGGAACAAAATGCGAAGAGACCGCCTTTAGTAAGTAATTACTTACTTTTAGCAGAAGATTCTTAAAACGTGTGGCACCCATTTTTACAAACGGGGTTGACGCGAACTGATTTCTTAGATATTAATAAGTAAGTGTTCACTTATTAAAGGGTTTGACAGTCGCTTGTTGTCAGGTCTCATTTGCTTGCTATTGATTGATAGGAGATAGTTATGAAACGTTCATTTAGTGTTTTGCTAGCGGCAATGCTAGGTCTAACCTTAAGTTGGGCCAGTGCTAAGGCTCAAACCTCACCAGAACAGCGCCTAGACAAAACAGAATCAGCGCTGGCATCAGCTAAACGCACGAGAAAAGATGCGCTGTCGTCTGCGGAAGAGCTGGATTTAAGTGAAGATCAGCAGCTAGAAATTGAAGCTATTCAGACATCTATGAACAATGAACTGTCGGAAGTCTTGAACGACGACCAAATGGAGCAGCTAACAACGGCCCAGGCTGAAGGAGACAGTATGAGAAGCGTGATGCGAAGCTTGGGGCTAACGTCTAGCCAGCGATCGTCTGTGATGTCTCTGATGAGAGATACCCAGAGCCAGGTTATGGATGTGTTGACCCCTGAACAACGCGCTCAGCTTGAAGAAGAGATGCCACGGGATCGTCGCTAACTTCTCAGGTATAGGCTGAGCTAGAGGTTTATCCTTGTTAGCGCTCACTTTTAAAGCAGTCCACACCAACTAGGAGGGCAGCTCCCGGTATATGGCTAAGCCATGCGCCGTTGGAGATGTCCTCCTTTTCTTAGCCTAACTGATGATAGTTGTCAGCTCAGACCAGTTCTTTCTGTCAGAGATGGCGCCAGAGGATTAAGAGCCTTAAAACTACTGCAAAAGCACCAGTCAACATAACAATCGTGGCATAGCGTTCAAAGTTTGGTAATTTTGGTGTTTCTATAGACTGCTGTCGAAAAGCGTCAACGCTAGGCCCCCCAATCATAAAGAAGATAATTCCTACAATATTCAGTCTAGGAAAGTTGGACCGATCGAGAGTTTGGTTAATGGGTCGGGTAGTCATGAGCAATACTTCAACTCAACGGTAATCGATTTAGAAGGACAACCAATATGCTCTACAGAGTCTTGAATGGATAAGTCCGGCTGTCTGCGAATAGTTTGAATGGCAGCGGCTTTTGGAAACAAGTGTTTATCTGAGCAAAGCTAAAGCGATTAAGAATCCAGTGCGCTCTCGGCTAGCTCTTGAGCAAATCGTATCCGGTGACGACGAGACACCTGTTGCTCTGGATCAACGCCATCAAACGTGGGCGGAATCCAGGCGCGGATGACTAGTAAAGCCCCTAAAACCAGTAGAAAAGAGCAGGCCGCTAACACTTGGATCCAAGGGGTTTCAAGAATACCGTGAACAATGATTTCGCGCAGTACCGACACAATAGAAACTTCGACAGCCACGCCGATAGAGACTCGGTGCTCTTTCAGGTAAATAATCAGCAACCGAAATAGCTCTACCAAAATCAACAAGAACAAAATATCGGCAGTGACGTGGGGAAAATTTAAGGGGGGTAGCAGCGATAGGAACATCTCTCGCAGCTGCATCACCATAAAGCAAAACAGGCCAATACAGAGAGAAATGACAATTAAATCCTGAACCAGTTCTAGACCACGAACGATATGGTTGCCGTTAAGCCAGACAACCCGGCGCGGGGAAGTAGATGTCGATGAGGGGGTCATAATATAAAAAGGGTAAGGGAATAAGGGCGCCAGCCTAAGAGAACATGGGCTGTACGGGCGGCTGATTACGTCATAAACCAGACAAGCAAACCGATGAATACTATTTGCCCCGACTGGGTCTTTCAAAATGCTTAGTTCTTATAATGACTCGATTCTAACGACCTGTAAAATGTCAATCTCAAAAGCAATTAATAAGATATTCATATAACTTAGTCCAGCGGCTATTTGTTTGGCAAATACAAAATGTGGCTTACCTCTATTGAATAAATCCTTACCTAGTTAGGATTACCAGGATGGGCTCGACTCATGAGTCCTGTTAAGACACGATGCCCATAACCTGGCCTAAAGCCTATGGGATATTAACGGTACCGCTACCCTCGAGAGATGGGGAGTTCGATAAAAAATTGGGTACCAACCTGGATAGATGTTTGAAAATACAAATGACCGCCATGTTGTTCGGTAACAATTTGACGGCTAATGGACATTCCCAATCCTGTGCCTTTACCAATGGATTTGGTGGTAAAAAACGGATCAAAAATTTTGGCCTGAATGGCTAACGGAATTCCAGGACCGTTATCTGCAATCTCAACCCTAATCCAGTCACTGCTGAGCTGGCTGGTGGTAATTGTAATTGTCGATGTCTGGTTGGGGTCGCTTTCAAGCGCATCAATGGCGTTAGCGATAATGTTCATAAACACCTGATTGAGCTGACCGGCAAAACATTCAATCGAGGGAAACGAAGGGCTGTAGTAACGCTTAACATCGATGGGCGCACGAGCCGGTTGCCCTTTAAGCCGATGCTGTAAAAGCCGTAACGAGCTGTCTAAACCATCATGGATGTTGACCTGTTTAATGGGAGACTCATCCAGACGGGAAAAATTGCGTAGAGCATCTACAATTTCAGTGATGCGATCGCTCCCTGTTGTTAGGGAGCGCAAAAGCTTGGGTAAGTCTGTTTCTAAAAAATCAAACTCTAACTCATAAAATGCTGTCTCTAGCTCAGACGATAAATGTTGCCCCTGGGCTTTGTACAGCACCATAAATCTGAGCAAATTAGCAACATCTGTTTTTAGAAACTCCAGGTTACCGCTAACAAACGCCAAGGGGTTATTAATTTCGTGGGCAATCCCTGCCACCAGCTGGCCCAATGCGCTCATCTTTTCAGCCTGTACCAAATGGAGCTGCGTTTGACGTAAATCGTTTAACGTTTTTTCTAACGCCTGCGCCCGTTCATGGGCTTCCTGGGTCAGTTTCTCTTGATGCTGGAGTAATTTTTCAACCTGTTCTTTTTTAACCTGAACCTGTTGGGTCAGCGCTTGCGTATCCTCTAACGCCATCTGGCTGGTGCGCTGCAAAATCACAAAATCTGTTGTAGTATCGTGGAGGGCAAAATCTTGTAACTTTAGACCTAAACTTTTTAGATCCCCTGGATTATATCCCCATGCAGAGCCCAGAAAAAACAAAACATTCTCAACCTCAACCCACATCATTTGTCCCTTAAGGTGAAGGGCGCTATCTTTGGCAGACAACAAAAACAGAGAATTTTGTTTAGTTAAGATTTTATCCAAATCCCAGCTGATTTTAGGTCGAGAGATCACAAAATAATCCTCAACAGCGTCCCCTACAGCAGCCGTTGTTATCAGCCGCTGCAGCACATCCCCCACCTGAACAATGCGTAGCGAACTATCTAGCACAAGATGAAAGGGGAATGCTTGAGCTAAACCCTCAGGCGGCAGTGTGTAGTGAAAGCCCACCATCGGCTACTCAGCGTCGTATTTAATGTGGAAGGTATCCCGGTCATCTCCCTGCTGTCTATCCTCAACTTGAGTCACCTCAACCGACTGATCAAACCGGTTGCCTAATCCTTCTACTAACCCAACCACCATAGGTGCAAGCCCCTGACGAGACGACTGATAGTGCAGCTCTATGGTTGTATCATCTGTCTGCTCACAATCAAACTCAGGCGGCTTAAGCTCCGGAAACTGCACGCCCAATCTTGAATGCAACTCATCTAAATTACTCAAAAAGTCTGGTAGTGTATCACCGGCCATTTCCAGCAGGTCTTGATATCCCGCTTTACCCGTGTATTCAACCCAGTACTGACCAAATGCTCGCATAATTTCACCACTGGATAGCCCTAACACTTCGCTAGCAGCAAAGACTAACCGATGGGTTAAATCATCTGGGTAGGACTTGAGTACCAAAAAACGTGATTCTTCAATGTTGGCTTTGGTCTTAATGATATCCCAGACATCGCTGCCGTGGTGTTCACACACCATATCCTGAATGGCCCGATTGATTAATCCGTACATCTATACAACCTCATCTGCCATCAGTATTTATTTGGACTAACTATAACCTTGTCCGCTATGGGTCACTCTACGTGTAAGCCCTTAAATTATCAGGACGGCCGCTGGCTGAATTATCCAGAGCCATTAGGGTTGCTGAATCTTAGGCTGAGCAATAACTAGACTTCATGTTGACAAAGAGTTACAACATGGGCAAAGTGTGCCATTTTTATCTAAATGTAGAGGTAATATCAAGTTTTAACTTTGAATACGGGCGATTTTGTAGCAACTTAGTAAAATAACTGGTTAGATAGCTTGTCAGCGTCCTGCAGCAGATAGTTTGGGAGTATCTTTATCATAATTTTATTTATTACATCTGTCAGGGTAGTTAAGACAATCGATATCCTTGAAAGCCCTAAATTACAACAGCTAACCTAACTCGCAATCACCGACTGCATCCGTCGATTGCTGTAGATTTTAGAAAATCTGATTGAGGATTCATAGTTTGCAGTATGAAAAATAGCTGCGATCGCAAAATTGCTGGGCTGCTACTGTTAAGCCTGACGTCAGGCGGCTGTGCCGTTCAAACAGAGCTGTCAGCAACAGCTCCCCTAAGAAAAAATGATGCTTTAGTAATCTGGTGGGAGCGGGGTTACTATGCCCAAGAAGACGGAGCCATTAGAACAGTTATTGACAGATGGGAAGCCAAAACAGGTAACAGTGTCGAACTATCTCTGTTAGATCAAGATGTTGTTCTTAGAGAAACGCAAAACGCCCTTCAAACAGGTCAGATTCCCGATATTGTCCTTTCTTATGAGGGCTCTTATACCTTTATTCCTACCTGGGCTTGGAATGGTCAGCTAGCCGACGTTAGTAGCGTAACGGATTCCTTAAAAGACAGCTACAGCGACAGCGCCTTAAAGTCTGCAGAACTCTACAATAATGTTGCCCAAACGCAAACGGCCTACGCTGTCCCCTTAAAACAGCACACCATCCATATCCACTATTGGCGCGACCTGCTAGCTAAAGCCGGATTTAACGAAGCAGATATCCCAACAGAATGGAATGCGTTTTGGAACTTCTGGAAACAGGCCCAAGATAGGCTGCACGCCCAAGGACAGACCGACATCTATGGTCTAGGGCTGGCAATGTCACGCGAAGCAAGTGATACATTTGCCAATTTTAACCAGGTGCTAGAAGCTTTCGACGTACGTCTTTTAGACAACAATGGCGATTTGTTGGTAGATAATCCTCAGGTACGCCAGCAAATTACCGCCGCCTTAGATTGGTACACCCAATTTTATAAAGAGGGCTATGTTCCCACCGATGCAACAGACTGGATAGACAGTAGTAATAATATTGCTTTTCTAAATCGTAAGCTGCTGATGGTGGTCAATCCTACCCTCTCAATTCCAGGGTCACAGCGCGAAGATGATCAAGATCTCTATTTAAATCAACTAGCTACCATCGAATTTCCCAATGAACCCGATGGAGAGTCTCCTACCTATGTTGTTAACGTTCCTCAGCTGGTTGTCCTTGCTAAATCCCCCAATCAGGAAATGGCCAAAAACTTTATTACTTACCTAATGCAGCCAGACAATCTCGCGCCCTATTTAGAAGGCTCTCTGGGTCGTTTTTTTCCAGTCATGCCTGAGCTAGCCACAGCTCCTTTTTGGAACAATCCCGCAGATCCTCATATTTTTATGGGCACACAGCAATTTCAAACAGGAACTACCCGAGCTGGCTATCATAGTTTAAGCCCAGCCTACAGTGAAGTAGATATTCAAAACATTTGGGGACAGGCAATCGAGAGCGTTGTCATAGATCATGTTTCGCCTGAAGAGGCTACAGATGAGGCACTGCTTAGAATTCAAGCCATTTTTGCGGATTGGAAACGCTAAACCAGGAAGATTTTAATGAGTACTCTGGCCGTTTATAGAGTTTTAGAAGGGCACCAGGGCACCAGGGGCAGCTGGTAGGTTTGTATTGTCATGGGTAACCAACCACTAACAAATCTTAAAAAACTCTGGCAAACCAGCTTACGCATCCAGATAGCTGGCTCGTTCTCACTATTGTCATTAATAATTGTTACACTGGTAGCTTACTTTACCTTTATTCAAGCTAGAGAAACCCTAAAGCAATCTGTCATTGAGCGATTAACCACGGTTGCGGCTCTAAAGGAAGACGACCTCAATCGTTGGCTACTAGATCGTCGCGATACACTCTTTTCCTTAAATCAGTTAACAGAGGTTAACGCATCTGCCACAGCCTTATTAAGCCATAACAAAGAAACCTCTGAGCATCAGTCTGCATCCCATCAACTCCAGCGTCTGCTGGGAGAGTTTATTCATAACCGCAGCGACTTCCGAGAAATACTGATTATTTCAAATGGGGGACGGGTGCTCATGTCGACCGACCCAACTAACATTGGTTGGTATGCAACCCTTAATGAATACAGCGATACAACCCAAAGTTTTCAAGATAATGCCTTTATCGCCAACTTCTATACGTCACCGATAACAGATCAGCCCACCATCACCTTTACAACGCCCATTCTTGATGAAGACAATCAGCAGTTGGGTCTGCTGGCAGTTCATCTAAATCTTGACGAGATCGATCAAATTATTCGCGATAGCCAAATTTTTGGCACCTCTGGTGAGACCTATCTGGTTGCAGATTTAGGCAGTAACTTTTTTCACAAAAATGTGTTTGTATCTGCTGCTAGATTTGGCTCTGACGAGTTTCCTGACAGCATTGAAAGCGAAGGGATAGTCAAAGCTATGGATGGCCAAGACGGCTTTGACCTCTATCAAAACTATCGTGGGACTCCAGTTATTGGTGTCTATCGCTGGCTAGAAGAACAAGATGTGGCACTGCTGGTGGAGATGAGTGAACGTGTAGCCTTTGCCCCAGCTCATCAGCTATTCCGCTCCATTTTGCTAGTGGGGCTTTTGCTCGCCACCATCATGACTGTTTGTATTCTGATGCTAAGCCATCAAATTGTGGCACCCATATCAAAAATTGCCCAAACCGCCCGTTCGATTCGAAAAAGTGTTAAACAAGGTGATTTTTCTGACCTAGAGGCTGTCACTGTTAGCTCAAACAATGAACTCGGTACCTTGGCCGGTACATTTAATCAGATGACACAGCAGCTGCAGTCGTCCTATGCAGAACTCAACGACAAAAATAATGACCTGAGTTCTGCGTTAGCAGACCTCCAGCGTACCCAGATGCAGCTAATTCACAATGAGAAAATGGCGGGTCTTGGTCAGATGATTGCGGGGATTGCCCATGAGATTAATAACCCGGTTAGTTTTATCTATGGAAATTTAGATCATGTGGACGAATATGCCCATGGTCTGCTTAATCTGATTGAAACCTACACGGTCGAATACCCTCACGATAAACCAGCTGTTGCCACCGAGAAAGAAGACATCGAACTTGATTTTATTCAGAAAGATTTTCCAAAAATTCTAGGTTCGATGCGGATGGGAACAGAACGAATTCAAGAAATTGTTAAAAGTATGCGCAGCTTTTCGCGCTTAGACGAGTCAGAGCGTAAGCTTGCTGACTTACACGAGGGTCTCGATAGTACTCTGTTAATATTGCGAAATCGCCTCAAGACTCAGCCTAATCGTCCAGAAATTAAAATCGTTAAAGAGTATGGCAAGCTACCTCGGGTGGAATGCTACCCCAGCCAGCTTAATCAAGTCTTTCTCAACTTGATCAGCAATGCCATTGATGCGTTTGAGTGTGGCCCAACATGCGATCAATTAGAGAGTCCAATCATTCAGATTGTGACTCAATACAGCCAGGCAAAGGTCACGATTCGGATTATTGATAATGGTTCAGGCATGTCTGAAAACACTCGTCAGAAAATCTTTGAGCCCTTTTTTACAACCAAACCCGTCGGTAAAGGCACTGGCTTAGGGCTCTCCATTAGCCATTCCATTATTGTCGAACGTCATGGGGGAGAATTACGCTGTCTATCGTCTCCTGATCAAGGAACAGAATTTGTATTAGTGCTATATTCACCCGACTGAGGTAAAGCGAGTACGATAGTCGCTGGGGTTGATTCCCAACACTTTCTGAAAGCTGCGTCGCATGGACAGCTCGCCGCCAAAGCCGCAAGATTTTGCGATCGCCTCAAGGGGAATTTGGGTTTGTTCTAGATACTGACGCGCGATTTCTACCCGCAGCTGCCGTACATATTTGCCAGGACTGATGCCGATTTCAGCTGTAAATACACGTGAAAACGTTCTTTCACTCATATGAGTATGACGGGCTAAGGCCGTCACCGAAAGATCCGCATCAAGGTGCTCAACCATCCAGATTTGTAGCTCACGCAAAGAGGCGTTTTGAACATTTTGGCGTTTGGAGGTTACGCTAAATTGTGACTGTCCGCCGGGTCTACGCAAAAATACAACGAGATCTTGGGCTACCTGTGTTGCGATCTCACAACCATAATCTTGCTCAACAATGGCAAGAGCCATGTCAATGCCTGCCGTAACCCCCGCAGAGGTATAAACGTTTCCGTCACGAACATAAATCGACTCACAGTCAACCTGAATCTTGGGATACTCGTTAGCGAGTCTTTCGCAGGCCGACCAGTGTGTTGCAACCCTGCACCCATCTAGAAGACCGGCAGCCGCCAGGGCAAATGCACCAGTGCAAATGGAGCCGATACGCTCGCACCCTGCCGCCAGCTGCTGCAGAGATTGAATAAAAGGTTCGCTCTGACAGACACTGTGAACACCCTCGCCACCACACACGAGTAAAGTATGAACGCGCTCTTGATAGGTGGCCAGACAGGCATCGCTAACCCAGCGCAGCCCTGCACTGGAAGTAATCTGACGTGATGGCGAACCAACCAGCTCTAGCCTATAGCCAAGCTTTTTACCCAGCATACGGTTCGCCGTATTGAACACTTCCCACGGTCCCGAAATATCAAGCGAGTGGACTCCATTAAAAGCAACAAGAGCAACGCGGTACGGATTGCGCATAGAGAAAAAAACAGTTGGCATAAAATGAACGTTTATTGTCATTTACGCCATTAAACTACCCTGATATTGTATGGCAATCGGCACTCACTCCAGCGTCGCAGTGCGTAAAACGAGAAAAAGAGTATGACCCTTAACGAACTGGCGGATCTTCATCCCTATCTGTTTCACGTGACAACGCCCGGTGCCTGGGCATCGATCTGTCAGCATGGGTTACTGAGTACGAAAAGATTGTTAGCACTATTCGAAGTTGATCAAGCACTTCGGCAGCGGCTACAGACTTCTCGGCGAGCTGCTGCAGTTTCGCTGTACCACGAGCAGTATGGCAATGTGGTGCTAAATGACAACCTGCCACTCTCAGAAAAAGCACTTTTGCACTGTCTAGATGATGGGCTAACCCCAGGACAGTGGCTAGAGATACTCAATGAGCGAGTTTTCTTCTGGCCAGACGAAGCCGGTCTGGCCAGTATGCTCAATGCCAGAATGAATAAAAACAGACCCAGAGAGGTTTTAGTCATAGAGACCAACAGGCTCACTGCTAAGATCGCAGATCGGATAGAATTGTCTCCAATCAATTCTGGCTCAACAATTCGTAAACCAGCCCGTCGTGGGTTACACACATTCACCCCAATTAAGGCTCACACCTACCAAGAATGGCAAAAGCTGCGAGGGCGTCGCGATCGCATCCGAGAAGTTGTTGTCCGTGACGCGGTGGAGGCAATTGAGGAGGTCGTCGTTGAGATTCGTCAATATTAGTTCACCCAGGAGATAAACGTATGGCTTTACTTGACCTAAGACCCAATTGCGAATGCTGTAACAAGGATTTGCCGCCAGACACCCACGATGCCATGATATGTACCTATGAATGCACGTTCTGTCGAGACTGTACTGAGACTGTGCTACATGGCATTTGCCCCAACTGCTCAGGAAACTTAACCCAGCGCCCTGTGAGACCACTTACCGGTCCGGTTGGTGGTCTTGCTAAGCATCCGGCCTCGACAAAACGCGTCTTAAAAAAGGAGGGATGTTCTTCTAGCTAGTCGTGGTCAATCATCTCATGGGGTATGTATCGGTATCCCGTGAGCGACTATCCAGACATTCCAAAGCCCGTTAATGGATGGACCATATCCCAAAATAGCTTTTGTTCTCCCGCTTGCTGCAGCAGAATTTGAGACCCCGTTGTTACTTTACCAACAGCTTTACACGTTAACCCGTGAGGCTGAAACAGTCCCTTTACCTGAGTAAGATGCTCAGGAGGCACACTAAAAAGAAAACCAAAGCTAGGAAAGCTGGTAAGCCATTTACTTGAAGTAACATTAGGGGGGTGCGGTACTAAATCTATATTTAAGCTAGCTCCCACACCTGAGGCCTCAGCCAGCATTAACAACGTACCCACCACTCCCCCCATGCTGATATCTTTGCCTGCGTTACATAGCCTAGCATTAGCCAGTTGGGGTAGTAAGGCTATCTGTTGTCTCAACATAGCAGGTTCAGCCGCTGTTGCCCCATTCCAAAATGGATAGTCTTTGTAGTAGTCGCCCGCCATAGTTACCACCATGACCAAATCATCACCCGGCTGCGCCTCAAAACTTGTAATTAGCCGCTGGGCTCGACCTAAGATAGCAACAGCCAGACCATCATAGGCACTATGGCAGTTGGTATGCCCACCAACAATAGGCACATTATACGCCTGAGCCGCCGCCTGCATTCCCTGCCACAGAGGAGTACTAGCAATAACCGACTGACTCCAAAGCGTATCGACGACCGCTATTGGCATCCCCCCCATAGATGCGATATCAGAAATATTGACCATAATGGCACACCACCCAGCAAACCAAGGATCTTGCGTAACCAGTTGAGGCCAAAGCCCCTCAGCCGCTAGCAGGAGATAACCATCACCATCGGGAATAGCAGCACAGTCATCACCTAACCGAATAGGATCTCCATTAGCCGTATGTACATAGTGACCGATAGCATTTGCCGCAGTTTGGATATCTTGTTTGTGCAAGATACTAACCGATTTCTGGAGAGATTTAACCAGTGCAGAAAGGCTCTCGGTCATTGGTGTCGTGGGTGGTATAGGTACTTTTTGACTAACCCCAAGAGTTTGATAACAGAAAACTAGATAACCTCTCCCTTTAGAATTTTGTCGCAGCGCGCAAAATTCTAAACCACCTCACCGACCCCCAAACAGCTTATTAGGGATATCCGTGATACTTTTCCGTAGGGTTGTAGGGCGGCGGAACGCCCTACCCAGGGGGTTTGGGGAACTCGGAGGGACCCCAAGCAGCCGGTTTTGCTATTAGCCAGCATCAAAAAATATAGCGTCGATTATTGAGGTTGTTCCTACCAGGTTAGAAAACTGTTTGTTAGAGTTTTACTTTTTAAGCCACCTTGGCAATAGGCAACGCCGGACGCGGCTGGTCTGTCGCTGGATAATACTCCAAATCAGCCTCCATCAAATGATGAGAGCGACCAAGAATTTCAAGTTCCTCCAAACTCTGCCAGTGCAAACGAGTAAAGAAACGAACATTTTGCAATTGCACAGTAGCAAGAAAGCGATCGCAACCCCACGTATTCGCTGTCGTCACTGCCTTCTGAATCAACCCCTTACCAATGCGACCGACACGCCGAAAATCAGGATGTACCCCTAAGCGCCCCACATACCAAAGCCGAGATTCCTCCTCATAGATCCGTACCACACCAACCACCTGGTCAGGCTGGTCAGGCGCATGGGCAATCGCCACAATAGGATACGACGTATCATCAATAGAATCGCGATCATCCTTCTGGAAAAGACCCTGCTCTTCGCAAAAAATCTGTTGCCGCAGGTGGAAATAGTCGGCAATATCAGGTTTAGATAGGGCAAGTTGAAAACTATAGGTACGTTTTTTCATGGCTTAGGACCTAAAATCAAAACATAACGCTAGAACCGATAACCCATCCCCTCCTGGGAAGGGATTTAATTGAATACCTAAATGAAACTCTTCTCTCTTAACTCTCAAATAAAGACAGCGCCGAACAGGCCCCACACTTAGCGCAGCCAGCCTTCATCTCACTTGACAATAAATTTGCCTGCTTTAGCATCTGCCCAATGCCCTGATATAGGTCATACATAAACTCACTGCTGGGCGGCTTATGATCGGCCAGCGGCGTTCCCCCAATGGGTACAAAAGGCACCACAAACGGATAAACACCGACATCAATCAGGCGTTGACTAACATCTAAAAGGGTCTCTTTACTATCCCCTAATCCAGCTAATAAATAGGTGCTTACCTGACCGCGGCCAAAGACTTTTGTAGCCGCTTCAAACGCTTTGAAATAGTAGGAAACAGGTACCCTTGCTTTACCTGGCATAATTTTAGCCCGCACCTCTGGGTCAGCGGCTTCGAGATGCATACCCAAACTGTCGATACCGGCAGCCCGCATCCGCTCAAACCAAACAAATTCATTGGGAGGCTCACACTGGGCCTGAATGGGCAGAGCTACCCGAGAGCGAATTGCCTGGGCGCATTCAGTTAGATAGGCAGCCCCTCGATCTGTTGTGTTGGGGGTACCTGTGGTCATAATCATGTTCTCCACCCCGTCTAGACGAACGGCAGCTTCAGCTACTTCAGCCAGCTGTTCCGGTGTCTTTTGGGCAATGGTGCGATCGGCAGCTAGAGACTCGCCAATGGCGCAAAACTGACAGGCGGTTTTACGATTTTCATAGCGAATGCAGGTTTGAAGCACCGTTGTGGCAAGAACATTGCGGCTATGAAGTAACGCAATCTTCCAGTAGGGAATGCCCTCCGCTGTTTTAAGATCGTAAAACTGCGGTTTCTCTGGAAAGTCTAGCTCAGTGATAGCCTGATTATCTTTAGTGAGAACAGACCTGCCAGACTCGCACTCTACACCGTAGGGCGATTGAGCTGCACCATCTGTGTAAACAGGGACCATAAATGTGGTTTCACCAATGGTGACGGCCTTATGGTCCGATGGCCCCGCCCCGCCCCTGCGACCCGATGCACCAACCGTATCGGTCGCTAAATTGAGGCCTTTAGTCTGAAGCTCGGTAATCACCTGCTGTGGGTTCATGATCTGAAAAAAAGAATATCTAAATTGAAATAATTTTTGTTCTCGGAGATTAGTATCTCGCCCACTCTCCGGTAGCCAATGTTTTCTAACTAGTCAGACAGTGCTTCTGGTGTGGTAAACACGTCTGACATCGTAGGGGGAACAGCGTCAGCTGCGCTAGCCGGTTCTGGCGACATAACAGAATAGGGAGCGTTATTAACCGTAAGCTGCAGCAAATCGGGACGGGCGTAGTGCCCCACTGAGTCCATCATGCGTTTGCGTTTGGTAATGAGAGAGAAATCTAGGTCTGCGATCGCAATTCCTTCTCCTTCTCGAATTGGCTCACACAGCGGCACCCCTTCCGGACTAATAATGGCGGTATAGCACCCGCCTCGAAGAACTTTCTCTAACCCTTCACTGGGGGCAATCTCAGCCACTTGATCAGGCGTCAACCACCCCGTCGAATTTACAACAAAACAGGCAGACTCCAGCGCATGGTGTCGCAGAGTAACCTCTGTTTGAGCCGCAAAAATCTCCCCCACCATTGAGCCTGGAAACTGGGCACAGTGAATCTGTTCATGGTTCGCCATCAGGCTGTAGCGCGCCAGCGGATTGTAATGCTCCCAACAAGCCAGAGCCCCTACACGACCAACGGCAGTCTCACACACCTGCAAACCAGACCCATCGCCCTGCCCCCACACCATTCGCTCGTGATACGTAGGCGTAATTTTCCGTCGCTTGAGCAGACAAGTACCCTCTGCATCAAAAATTAACTGAGTGTTGTAGAGAGACCCCTTATCCCGTTCGTTTACACCCAAAACAACCACCATCCCATAGTTGCGAGCAGCCCGACTAACCGCCTCAGTAACTGGCCCTGGAACCTCCACAGCTTCCTCATAAAGCCTCATGTGCTCTTTCCCCATCAATACAGGGGGCAGCACAAACGAAAAATATGGATAGTAGGGAACAAAAGTCTCAGGAAAGACAATTAACTCAGCTCCTTCAGCCGCCGCATCGTCAATCGCCTTCAAAACTTTTTCTAACGTACCGTCACAGCTATACAACACAGGTGAAATCTGTACTGCTGCTGCCCTTACGGTTCGAGCATAGTCCATAGATACTGTCTCCCCTACAGGGTGCTCAAAGATGTCTGAGGGGCTCGGCCAGCAAAACACATCACTACGATCGCCGACCTGGCTAGAGCCCCCTTGCGGTGTCTACATTGTCCAAGTATCGAGAATAAACGCACCATCCTTACGATGCATCAAGACAATATCCAACACATCCAAAGGATTGATGGGCGTAATCCCAGGAATCAAAGAAGGCTCACCATGGCCGTATAGCGCCTGGAGTGCAAACCGGCAGGCATAGACCTTACCACCCTCTTCCATAACCTTAACCAGCTGGTTATTCATCGCCAGGTGACCCGGAAACGCCTCATCACCAATTTTTGGAAAACCGCGCTGCACGCCCAAAGTAACACCAGGTCCATACAGTAAAACCGATGTTTCAAACCCCTTACGGATCAGCCGAGTTGCCTGCAGTAAATTAACCAGACCAATCGAACCTTCAAACGCAACTGTGTGAAACGCAACCAGTGCTTTCTCACCGGGTTCAGCTTGAACATCGGGAAACACCTTTTCTTCGTAATCAACGAAAAAGTCACCAGCCTTATGAGCTGGAGTGGTTACTTCAGGCATTTGAGTCACTCCCAATATGAATTTGTCAGCAGCTTAAAAGGTCTCAGTGCCTATCCTTCGTATCTGTTGATACAAACCAGACAACCCTGACGAATGAGACAGCTAAAACGATTTAACCTTCCTGAAAGATAATCAGAAGTAACAGCCACCTGTCAAAAAGTGTAGGTCTGTAACAATCTATATCCTTTATGGATATGCTTACCATGTGGGGTAAGTCTACATCCTGACCATAAGCCGAGGTCTTAGAATTTGGTAGCCAGTGCTACAGGTTATTCAGGTTCTGATTCCTATGGTTAAGAAATAACTCCTTATTGTTGGCGTCCCCCCATGCAGGTACTCACAAATTCCCATTTTCCCGTTGCCATCATTGGTGGAGGCCAAGCAGGGCTATCCATTAGCTACTGCCTAAAGCAGCGAGGGATCGACCACATCATCTTTGAGAAGAATAAAGTTGCCCATTCATGGCGCTCAAAGCGATGGGATTCGTTTTGTCTAGTTACCCCTAACTGGCAATGCGTTCTACCTGGCTATCCCTATCATGGGACCGATCCCCATGGGTTTATGCAGCGAGATGAGATCGTTCAATATATAGAGAGTTATGCCGAGTCATTTGGCCCACTACTCAAAGAAGGGGTGGAGGTTTCACACATCAGCAAACCTGAAAATGTATTCCATCTAGACACCTCCATTGGGCACTACGTCGCAGACCAGGTAGTCGTCGCCACAGGCGGTTACCACACCCCCAAGATTCCGAGGATGGCAGAGAGGCTGCCAAGTACCGTGCTTCAGCTGCATTCATCAGAATACAAAAATCCTGAATCTTTACCAGAGGGTGGGGTGCTGGTGGTGGGTACAGGCCAATCTGGCTGTCAAATTGCAGAAGATTTACATCTAGCCGGAAAACAGGTGCATCTGTGTGTCGGGGGCGCCCCCCGTGCACCGCGTCGGTATCGGGGTAAAGACGTGGTGGACTGGCTTGATCAGATGGGCTACTACGATATGGCCATTGACGACCATCCCCAAAAAGAATCTGTCCGCACAAAAACAAATCACTACGTCACAGGGCGAGACGGGGGTCGAGAGATTGACCTACGAAGATTTGCCCTAGAGGGGATGCGTCTCTATGGCAAACTCGACACCATTCAAAGCAATGATTTAGCGTTTAAGAATGATCTTTGCCACAACCTTGACCAGGCAGATGCTGTCGCCGAGAGTATTAAGCAAACCATTGATAGCTATATAGAAAAAAATCAGCTAGATGCTCCGGTTGATCCACCGTATCAAGCCGTATGGGAGCCTCAAACCAGTCTTTTGTCGTTAGACTTAGCAACCGCCAATATCTCAACCGTGATCTGGTCTACTGGCTATCACACAGACTTTAGCTGGATTGATGTTCCTGTCTTTGATGGCAAAGCCTACCCTGGCCATGAACGCGGCGTCACCTCTGTACAGGGACTGTACTTCTTGGGTCTCCCTTGGCTCTACACCTGGGGCTCTGGGCGCTTTTCAGGCATTGCCCGGGATGCTAGTTATTTAGCTGACTGTATTGCCGTGAAAAATAGAGTATTGCCACAACAGTTGGGCCGAAATGTAAATGCCGTAGCCTTAGGATCATAGGCTACTGTTAGTTAGAGATTAAATAGTAATGTCTAACCATGGGTTTATTTGATTCGTCTCACGCTGGCAAAATCTCTCCTATACAGCTGAAACAGCTAAAATTTTGGGTATATCAGACGCTAGCTCTAGACGAGTCTATCCCTGTTTCTATTAGTCAACTGACTTGCACAGAGCCGGGATGTTCACCGTTGGAAACCGTTATCGCTGTCATGACGCAGCCGCCAAAAACATACAAGATTCACCAACCTGCAGTAAAAATTGATCAAGACGATGTCGTGCAGGCATTGAGTAAGAAAATAACCGAAGGGTAGGAATTTGGGGGTTAGGAACGTACACCTATGCGCCCTACCTTAACAAATAGATAGAGCGTTTTGTTTGCTGTGAACTTTTCTGGGTTGATGGTCTTCTCATAATCTTAAGCAATGTGTTTAAGGATTGACTGCCCTATGGTCACTGCAGCCCGTGAAGTGGTAGAGACTGTTCCTGTTACCGTACTGACTGGGTATTTAGGAGCGGGTAAGACGACATTGCTCAACAATATTCTTACCCATGAACATGGCAAAAAAGTGGCGGTCATCGTTAATGAGTTTGGCGAAGTAGGCATTGACAATCAGCTAGTCATTGATGCTGATGAAGAAATCTTTGAGATGAATAACGGCTGCATTTGCTGCACCGTAAGAGGAGACCTGATTCGCATTATTGGCAATTTGATGCGACGACGAGATAAGTTCGATCATTTAGTGATTGAAACAACAGGTTTAGCAGATCCAGCGCCTGTAATTCAGACATTTTTTGTGGATGAAGATATCCAATCTCAGCTATTGCTCGATGCAGTGGTCACCGTGGTAGATGCCAAGCATATTCACCAGCATTGGGATAGTGACGAGGCCCAGGAACAAATTGCCTTTGCCGATGTGATTTTATTAAATAAGGTGGATTTGGTCACACCGGAAGAGTTGGATAACTTAGAGCACAAAATCCATGAGATGAATGCTCTGGTGACAATCTATCGTACTCAAAATTCTCAGCTACAGATGGACTCTATTTTGGGTGTGCGGGCATTTGATTTAGACCGAGCATTGGAAATTGATCCTGAGTTTTTGAGTGAAGATGCCCACGAGCACGATGAGTCGGTGTATTCTCTAGCCTTTGTCGAGGATGGAGCGTTAGACAAAGAGAAGCTTAATACTTGGATGTCAGAGTTACTGCAGACCAAAGGTCCTGATATATTTCGGATGAAGGGGATTCTCAATATTCAGGGAGAAGACAATCGATTTGTCTTTCAAGGGGTACATATGATTTTTGATGGTAAAACCGAGCGTCCCTGGAAACCCACTGAAGCCCGCAAGAGTGAGCTGGTATTTATTGGTCGCAATCTAAACGAAGCCGAGCTCAGAGAAGGGTTTCAGGGTTGTTTGGTATGACAGCCAAAACACGTAAAACCTCCAAGAATCGATCACGGTCGAATGCGTTTAAGGTTCACTGGCAGGGGGGGCTCACTGATTATGTGACAGCATTGGCATGGTCCCCTGATGGCAACTCTCTAGCGGTCAGTGCCTCAAGTGGTGAAGTTGTTCTTTGGACTGAGGCTAAACTCGTTTCTCTGTTGCCAAACAAGACTGACTGCGCCATTGACTGCTTGGGCTTTTCAGCCGATGGAGAGTATTTAGCCGCGGCTGGACAGCAGGGAAACGTTTTTATCTGGAAGATTGAGGCACTCGACCAGCCACCAGCTGTTTTACAAAACCCTCACTGTTGGATCGATCAGCTGACCTGGCATCCAAAGCATCCTTGGCTGGCCTTTGGTGTGGGCAGTCAGGTGCAGGTATGGGATGCGGCTCAAGATCAGCTTTTGACTCAATTAACGTTTGCTGCATCATCAGTTTTAGCCTTAGCTTGGCATCCTGAGCAAAACTTGCTCGCGGTGAGTGGTCACACTGGCGTAAAAATCTGGCATGGCAATGATTGGGAGGCAAAGCCTGAGTTTATTGAAGTTCCTGGTGCGAGCATTTCTGTTGCCTGGTCTTTAGATGGCCGATACCTGGCCTCGGGCAATCTGGATCGAACACTGACGGTGGTGTCGTGGGGAAAGCCGCCACCGTGGTTAATGCAGGGATTTCCTGGCAAGGTAAGACAGGTGGATTGGGCCGTACCTGTCGCCAATCAGCCATCGCTAATAGCGGCGGCCTGCTTGGATGGGGTGACGGTGTGGCAGCGTCAGGGAAAAGACTGGGAGAGTCAAGTGTTGAAGAAGCATGATGGTAGGGTGGTTGCGATCGCATTTCATCCCACCACACGTCTGCTGGCATCTGCCGCCCAAGATGGTCAGCTTTGCCTATGGAAAAATGCAACATCTTTACAACAAACTCTAAAGGGTGTCGCTTCAGGGTTTTCTGCCATAGCGTGGCATCCCCAGGGCACCTATCTAGCGGCAGGGGGTAATCAAGGAGAAATTCTCATTTGGAAGCCCCCAAACCGGGGTCAGGGTTTCCAAAAATCATAAGGCTAAAAGATATACTAGGTAAGCCTGTTACCGTAAAGCTGTCATGGCCAACCTCAAACGTACCCGTGAGGACATTTTAAAATCGGTGGTAAACACGGTCCATCGTCAGGGACTGACGGCGACAGGGTTAAGCAAACTGTTTGAAGTTAGTGGCGCATCGTCGGGTAGTTTCTACAATTATTTTCAGTCAAAACATGAGCTAGGTCATGCCCTGATCGACTTTGAATGGTGCCAGCTCCAGGCCAATGTGCTAGAGCCCGCTGTTTCCCATAGTGAGAATCCGATCAAACAAATCTTTTGGATTTTGGATCGACTGGAAGCAAAACAGCTAAAAGAACCTAAGTGTGGCGGGTGTTTGCTCGGTAATTTAATAGTTGATCTCGTGGAGCAAGATCCCTCTTTTCGCGACCATCTGATGCAGGTGTTTAGCAAATGGGAGGGGGCCATCGCCCAGACGCTGCGTCAGGCTAAACCACAGCTAAAGGCGGATATTGAGCCAGAACAGCTGGCTGAACAAATCATTACGGCCATTGAAGGCGCCATGTTGATGGGCAAGTTACATCGCAGCAAAGCACGCTTAAAGCGAGGCTTCGATATTGCACGGCAGACATTAAAGAATGCACTATTGTCTGTTTAAGGTGAGAAGCTATAGAGAAATTTAATGCCGAACGCCAGCATGGATAATCTTTCCCCTCCTGGGAGGGGATGAACAAAGGAATATTTCACCACAGCAAAATTAGTGTCTAGTCGCATCTCCTAGACTACTCTGGAGAATCAATCAGTCCGGGATCATCCTCTGGTCGTGGCCCTGGTGCAGGCCAGAAAAATCGACGCTCTTCTTCTGTAATGGGCTTATCATTAATGCTGGCCTCTCGCCGACGCATTAACCCCTCATCATCAAACTCCCAATTCTCATTGCCATAGGCGCGATACCACTGACCTGCATCATCATGCCATTCGTATTGAAATCGCACGGCAATGCGTCGTTCACCAAAGGCCCACATCTCCTTGGTTAACCGATAATCCAGCTCTTTGTCCCATTTGCGAGTTAAAAATTCTCGAATTTCGTCTCTTCCTTTGAAAATTTCAGACCGATTCCGCCAGTGGCTGTTTTCTGAATAGGCCATAGAAACCCTCTGTGGATCTCGACTGTTCCAGGCATCTTCTGCCATGCGAACTTTTTTAGCCGCGATCTCATAGGTAAATGGAGGAACCAGTTTTGGAGCTGACATGGGCAAGAGTCCTAAGTAATCAGTCAAAAGAGCGAGTTGTTTTCATATATACCCCTATGTGTTGCCAGTCAGATGGGACAAACTTTTGAAAAACTAGGATTTTCTTGAGACCCTCACATTTTGATTGATCCTAGAAAACAGCATATCGTTTGTGCAGGTACACCCCTGCTGCATTCTTACCAACCGATGACATTTCCTTTCCCCTCTTGGAAGTTTCTTGTATCTTAAATAGAGTGATCATTCTATTTGGATAGAACCATGGCTAAAGCAACAACGATGACCGCTGAGGTTACAGCACCGCTTACGCCCATTCCCCAGGATGGCCTAACAGAGTTGGCAACGAAAAATAAGGCTAACCCTGCTGACAAAACTCTGAAGGTCAAAACGGTATGCACTGGTAAGTTTCGCAGTCTTAACTATGCCCGTGATTTAGAGGCGTTTGCCATTGATGAACCTCCTGTTTTGTTGGGGGACAACACCGCCCCTAACCCCTCAGAGATCGTGCTCGGAGCGCTCGGCTCTTGCTTGGTCGTAGGCATTCAGGCCAACGCCGCCGTCAAAGGCGTTAGCCTAACTAAGTTAGAAATCGCTCTAGAAGGGGATATCAACATTGTTAGCACCTGGGGAACTGGGGAATTGGAGAAACCCCAGATTGGCTTTACCGACGTGCGGGTTAAGGTAGACATCGACGGTGATGCTGAGCGCGCCGTGTTAGAAGAAATGGTGGCCCATGCCAACACCTGGTCGCCTGTGTCTGCGACGTTGAGCAATCCAATGCCGGTATCGGTGTCAACGGTTTGAGCGGTTGGATTCAAATCTGAAGCTACCTCCAACATTTCTGAAGCTACCTCCAACATTTCTGCGATCTTGCAACTGTTCGAGAAGCGTTAACCCACCTTGACTCAGAGTGGCAGGGCTAATTGAATCAAAACTTACTAAGCTTAGATCTTGCACTTGGCGAGGTGGCGCTATCCCGCCTTGGACTCAAAGTCGCAAGGCTAGTCGAATCAAAACCCGCTAAAGGAGTTGAGAAATCGGTCAATGCTCGATATCGAGAGCCTCACAGCCAAGTTGTCGCTTTAGCAGACAGCCCTCAATTAGCGCTGGGTTTTGAACCCGGCGCGGGCTTCAGGTTTATCACCAGTATTTAGTGCAAGATGTGAGTTTAGTGGACAGCCCTCAATTAGCACTGGATTTTTGACCCGGTGTAGGTTTTAACACTATTGAAAACAGACCATTCTCTAAAAACTTGCCTCAGAGATTAGCACACGTTATTAGAACAAGCCATATACATCAGCATCGCCATGCAAACTGTTTCAAAATTGACAACCCGTGGGGCATCTCTGGAAACGTTAGGGTCAGATCCAGCTATTGCAGAGCTGCGCACAGTCATTAATCAAGTGCTGACGCCCAAGGTGCAAGACATTGACCTCAAAGGAGAATATCCCGGTGAGATTATGCATCAGCTGGGTGCTGCCGATGCCTTTGCCCATGCCGTATCGACCGATTATCAGGGCTCTGGCAAAGGGCTGAGAGCAACTGTTCAGAGTATTGAAGAAATTTCTAAAGATTGTCTTTCGACCGGGTTTATCGCTTGGTGTCAGGTGGCCTGTACCTGGTATTTAGAAAATACTGAAAACACTGCGCTTAAGGCAGCGATGCTGCCCAAGGTGGCCACCGGAAAAACACTGGCAGGCACCGGGCTGTCGAACCCGATGAAACACTTTGCCGATATTGAAAAAATTGCGCTAACGGCTACGCGAGTAAATGGGGGCTACAGTATCAACGGTATGCTGCCCTGGGTCTCTAATTTGGGGCCTGGTCATTATTTTGGTATTGCGGCCAAGATGAGTGACTCTGACGAATATATGATGGCCATTGTCTCGGATGAGCTAGAGGGAATGTCGCTGCGGCTCAATGCCCACTTTATTGCCCTGGAGGGAACGGGCACCTACAGCTGTGTATTTCGCGATGCGTTTGTCCCTGATGAGTGGGTTTTAGCTGCCCCTTGTGAGAGTTATGTTGCCTGTATCCGGCCTGGATTTATTTTGACCCAGGTGGGGATGGGGCTAGGATTGACAGCCAGCTGCATTGAGCTAATGAGACGGTCTAACAAGCGCTTGGGCCATGTTAATTGCTACTTAGATGACCAGGTAGAAGACCTGAGCGATGATTTGAACATGGCTCGTCTGCGCACCTATCGTTTAGCGGATCAGCTGAATGATTGTACAGGTGTGGCCGATGCTCAGCTAAATCGCGAGATTATTCAGGCTCGCATAACAGCGGCTGAACTGTCTTTACGATCTTCTCAAGCAGCCATGCTTCATGCGGGTGCGCGGGCCTATGTTCACGGCAGCCCAGCAGAGCGTAAACTGCGAGAAGCTTATTTTGTTGCAATTGTCACCCCTGCCTTAAAACATCTTAAAAAGATGCTGGCGGGCATGAAAAAAACCGCGTTACCAACGACATGAGAGCACCGTAACAGAAATTAAGCTCTGTTAAACGGTATTGATGCTTACAAAAGTCGGTTGGAATAACCGTTCTAATAGAGGGCACTAGCCCTTCTATATTGTGGTTGCCCTATGGTATCGATCTCCGGTCAGACTCGGCAGTGGGAGAATCTTTCCTGTCAACAGGCCAACACTATCCCCACACGCTGTGTTATCTGTGGAAGTTTTCACTCCACACAGGATCACTGGCGTTTAATGGCTGAGGCCGAGATGCCCCAAAGTCCGGCTGACCTGATCGACGACCTGGTGAAGATGCGACTGTATCAGCCGGCGGCCATTGAAACAGCTGATGCCATCAGTCAGGCTGAGCTACGGACAGCGTTGTTTGTCAGCATGGTCGGCAAGGGTGAGCCTAAACGAGAGCGGCTTGTTCGAGATTTAATTAAGCTGGCTGGAGGTCTAGATCAAGCGTTTAGCGCCGCGTTTGGTCCAAAGGCCGGAGAATTTTTTACCGATGCCAAGCGCATGAGTCAGGTGACACGGCGCAAGTTCTTGCAGAATATCGCTGTTGGAGCGGCCTTGGTCACATTGGCCAACTGTCGCTCAACGCCGGACGTGGCAGAAGAGTCGGCAGACGCCCCACCAACTGGGGCGCTGGAAAAGTCTAGCCTCAAGGTAGCCTTTTTGCCCATCACCTGTGCCACACCCATCATTATGTCCAAACCCTTGGGCATCTATGAGAAGCACGGTCTGGATGTGGAGCTGATGAAGTATGCTAGCTGGTCGGTGGTCAGGGACGCGGCAATTGCAGGTGAACTTGACGCTTACCACATGCTGGCTCCCATGCCCATTGCTATGTCTCTTGGTCTGGGCTCTACCCCTTTCTCTGTTAAGCTTGCCAGCATAGAAAACAATAACGGTCAGGGGATTGCCGTTGCCAAGAAACACCTAGGGAATGTCAATGGCCCTGCCGACTTTAAGGGCATGACCATCGGCATTCCCTACGATTATTCCAACCATAACCTGCTGTTGCGCTACTATCTGGCCACAGGTGGCTTGGACCCGGACAACGATGTAAAGCTGTTGATTTTGCCGCCGCCGGATGCGATCGCAAAAATGTCCACCGGCCAAATTGCCGCCTTTATTCTGCCCGACAACTTTACTCAGCGGGTTGTACAGGATGACATTGGCTTTATCCATCTGTTGACTAAAGATTTATGGGCGGGCCATCCCTGCTGTGCTTTTGTTGCCGCTCAGAATTGGATCGATGAAAATCCCAACACCTTCCGAGCACTGAATAAAGCCATCATCGACGGAGCCACCTACGCCAATAATCCAGCCAATCGGAAGGAAATTGCCGCAGCCATTGCCCCGCGTGAGTATCTCAACCAGCCGCTGCCTGTGCTAGAGGCGGTAATGACTGGCAAGTTTGAAGATGGACAAGGGAATACCTTTGATATTCCCGACCGGATTTATTTTGATCCCTATCCTTGGAAGAGTTTTGCCAGTTGGATTACAACGCAGCTAGTACGGTGGGACTATACTTCGGCTGATAAAGTAGCCGATGGTGGCCGAGAGTTCTTCTTAACAGACCTGGCAAGAGAGCTGGCTGAAGAACTGGGTGTAGATGCACCGGAAGAAATTTCGCGCATTGAAAAAATGAAGTTTGGCGACTTTGACCCTGATAATGCAGAAGACTATTTGAAACAGCAGGTGGATGAGTTTGGGGTTTAACCCACCCCGGAGCCCCTCCCAGGAGGGGAAAGATTTTGGTAAGTATTTTCGGGTGTCGTATCTATCCAAAACCAATTTTCCCAAAACCAAAGGTTCCCTAAGCTCATCCCTTCTCGGGAGGGGTACCGTAGGTGGGGTGAATCTCGACAGGCAGCGATAGCGGTAGCATTACCTTAAACGTTGTCCCCTCACCCAGTTGACTTTTAACCTGAATATCTCCCTGCTGAAAGTCTACAAACTGTTTCACAATACTCAACCCTAAGCCTGTGCCTGGAATATTGCTGACATTTTTCCCTCGGTGAAACGGTTCAAACAAATGGGGATAATCCTCTGGTGGAATCCCCAAGCCGCTATCCTTGACGACAAATACGGCCTGATCTTTATGACGAAACAGGGACAGACAGATTGATTTGCCATCAAGGGTGTAGCGAATGGCATTAGACAAAATGTTGGTCAAAATTGACCGTAAAAGTGTTTGATCAAGCTTGGCTATTAGAGGTTTGTGTCTCCCGGTAAATTCTAACCGGTCTTTTTCTGACGCTAGCTCTGAAAGTAAATTGCGACAAAAATCAACTAGATTTAGCGGTTCAGGATTCAGGCGCAAACGCTTTGCTTCTAATTTACCGAGCACTAAAATATCGTCGATCATTTGGGCCATGCGCTCGACATTCTCTTTGATATCTAAAAGATATTGGTTTTTTTGCGCCTGCGATAATTGTTCATCATACCGATTTAAAGAAGATACCGATAGGGCAATATTATTCATCGGATTGCGAAACTCGTGACACACCATAGCCACAAATCTAGATTTGAGATTACTCAACTCTCGCAATCGTTCATTCGCAGCACACAGCTCAGCCGTGCGCTTTTTGACTTTAAGCTCTAAGTCTTCATTCATCTGTTGTAAGACAGCTTCGGCCCACTTACGCTGGCTGATATCACGAAAGGTGACAACTGCACCAATCAGCTCACCACGCTCATCACGCATTGGTGTACTAATGTACTCTACGGGGAAACAGGTGCCATCTTTTCGCCAGAAGACTTCGTCGGTAACCCTTTGAATATGACCTTTTTGAAAAACTTCATAGATTGGGCAACATTCTCTAGGGTAGAGACTACCATCAGCATGAGAATGGTGGAGAACCCGATGCATTGATTGACCGATCAGATCTTGCATTTCCCAATCGATCATGGCAGCGGCGGCTGGGTTCACAAAGGTAACGTTGCCCTGCAAGTCCAATCCATATACCCCTTCCCCTACCGCATTGAGAATGAGCTGATGCTGACGACGTAGCGCTTCAAGTTCTTTATGTTCTGAACGGCTAGCCGAATCGTGTGATTTCATAAAGTTGTCTAAGACTGTAGTGCATTACACCACGACTGGTTCCTAAAACCCTTAAATCTTTAATCAGGCAGATAGAATACCCTCCGTTGGAGATTATGTCATTGCTGGTACATCGGAGAACTCGATCTGAAATGAATGCCACTTATTCAGAACTTATCAGATTTGTTTCATCCGAGGGGCAATAACGCCAAGAATAATATTCTATTTTCATCCTAAATGCTAAGGGCCATGGTGAAAACGATTCTTGTCATTGAAGACGAGGCCCAAACAAGAGAAATTTTCCTCCGCTGTTTGAAATTTGAGAAGTTTAATGGGATTGGTGCTGAAAACGGCTCGACGGGGGTCAGATTAGCCACCAAACATTGCCCTGACTTGGTGGTGTGTGACATTATGATGCCGGATATGAACGGCTACGAAGTGTTGACATCCCTACGACAAAATGATGCAACAGCCTCGATTCCGTTTATCTTTTTAACTGCCAAGGTGACAATGTCAGACTTACGACAGGGCATGACGTCGGGGGCCGATGACTATTTGACTAAGCCCTGCACAGTAGAAACTTTTTTAGATGCGATCGCATCTCGACTAAAACGCCAAGAAGACCTCAAACGCGGCCTGCAAAAGAAGTCTGCAGTAGCTCTTGATAGCCAGCAGGAGAGCGTCGCCAATAAAACAATTTTTCCTGACTGTCCACGTTTAACAGCTGTTTTTGAATTTATTGAGGCCCATTATCAACAGCCCATTAATCTGACCGATGTTGCCCAGGCCGTCGGATATTCTCCCGCTTATCTAACTAATTTAGCCCAAAGCCATACCGGGCGAACAGTCAAAGCATGGATTATTGAACGGCGCATGGCCCAGGCCCGTCAGTTGTTAGCCAATACTGCTGAATCCATCAAACAAATTGCTGAATCGATCGGCTACACCGATGCCGGCTACTTTACTCGACAATTTCGAAAACTTCACGGTGTTACTCCACAAGTTTGGCGGAGCCAACCCAATTAAGTTTGGCGCAGCCAACCCAATTCGTAACAACCGCAACAAAATAGCCCCCTAACCAACAAACAAACTGAAAAAGTCCTAGTTTTTCAAAAAATAGTCCGATGTATTCCTGAGATTCAGTTGGTATAAATTATACTATCGAGCCCCGTAAACAAAATTAACCCACGTCCAGACTAGGGGTGCTGTTAAAAAGACCAAGAGTTTTAACTGGGGCGTGGTTATCAGTAATCGATATTCACAGTCAACGCTAGCTAAGGTGAGCTTCTCTATGGTTTCAGTCAACCAACCAACCGAGCAAAAATGGGGCAATCTGAATTGCGATCGCGGTAATCTCACCGACTTTGAGATGGCCTGCCTCGTCTGTGGTGGGGCTCATCTAACCCAGTCTCACTTGGAATTCATGCAAACCATGCCCCAGGACCCGGTGGACATGGTGGATGACCTGATGAAAATGGGACTGTACAAGCAGCAGCAGATCCAAGCAGCTGACCGGGTCAATGCCTACGAGCTACGGAAGACACTTTTACTCAAGGCGGCGGGCAAAGGAGACCCTAAGCGCGAAAAGCTAGTTCTGGCCTTAGCGAAACAAGCTGGCGGCATCGATAACGCCTTTGCCGCTGCCTTTGGACCTCAAGCTGGAGCATTCTTCTCAGATTCTGTTCGCAACAGCGGCTTTACTCGGAGAGAATTCCTCAGAAACCTAGCCATTGGCGCAGCCCTAGTGACATTGACCAACTGTCGACCAGATACAGCACCGACAGCTGATGTGGCCGACAATGCAGAGCCGGTAGATACGTCAAATCTAGAGAAAACAGATCTTAGGATTGGCTTTATTCCCATCACCTGTGCCACCCCCATCATTATGGCAGAGCCCTTGGGCTTCTACTCCAAGTATGGCTTTAATGCAGAAGTGGTGAAAATGCCTAGCTGGGGTGCAGTGCGTGACTCGGCTATTGCTGGGGAACTGGATGCTTACCACATGCTGGCCCCCATGCCCATTGCCATGACCCTGGGGTTGGGATCAGCCTCCTTTGGGGTAAAACTGGCCAGCATTGAGAATATCAACGGTCAGGCGATTACGGTGGCCGAAAAGTACAAGGGCCAAATCAATGGGCCAGCGGACTTCAAAGGATTCACCATCGGAGTACCGTTCCCCTATTCCATGCACAACCTGTTGTTGCGGTACTATCTGGCAACAGGCGGGGTTGATCCTGATGTGGATGTGAAGATCCGTCCGGTCCCCCCACCGGATAGTATTGCCCAGATGGTGGCTGGTGACATTGACGCCTATCTCATGCCCGATCCCTTTAATCAGCGGGCGGTATTTGAAGGTGCCGGATTTATCTTTAAACTCACCAAAGATCTATGGCCCGGTCATCCCTGCTGTGCCTTCGCCGCCAGTGACCAGTGGATCGATGCTAATCCCAACACCTTTAGGGCTCTTAACAAGGCCATTATTGACGCCACTGGCTATGCCAGAGACGCTGCCAACCGTCCTGAAATTGCTAAGGCAATTTCCGAGAGGGCGTTTCTCAACCAGCCGGTTGAGGTTGTTGAAGCGGTTCTCACTGGCAACTTTGAGGATGGTCAAGGTAATACCCTCAGCGTGCCGGATCGGATTGATTTTGACCCCTACCCCTGGCAAAGCTTTGCCAATTGGATTTCTTCTCAGCTCGTGCGTTGGGATCTCCAAGGTGATGGAAAAGCGACCCAGGTAATTACCGCTGATACCTATGACCAGGTAGGTAAGGATATCTTCTTAACTGATCTCGCCAGGGAGCTAGCCCAGGAAGTCGGTCTAAATCCACCGGATGATATTTATCGGACCGAAAGCTTAGAATTTGACACCTTTGATCCAGCTGCACCCGCTGACTATATCAAAGAACAAATTGACAAGTACGGCGTTTAGGTTTGTCAGCTATTTAGAATTGGAGGTATATGCTGCATGGCTGTGAGTAAGCCAGCTATCAACCACCAGCCTAAGAGCATTGAAAATGGTGCTCCGTGGCTGAATGAGAATATCAAAGCACTGGGATTGTTTGTCATCTCATTGATTCTGTTTCTAGTGTTTTGGGAGATTGGGGCAAACCTAGAGCTGTTTGCAAAGGGAATGCCCACAGCATCCAAAACACTCCAGGAGCTTTGGTGGTGGACCACCCATCCATTCTTTGATAATGGACCTAATGATTTAGGCATTGGGTGGAATCTACTTATTAGCCTGCGACGTGTAGCCATTGGCTACATATTGGCTTCCCTCATAGCCGTTCCCCTGGGGATCCTTATTGGCATCTCACCCATTGCCTATAAGGCTTTTAATCCTTATGTACAGCTACTCAAGCCAGTCTCTCCCCTAGCCTGGCTACCATTAGGGTTATATATCTTCCGAGATTCAGAAAAGACTGGAGTATTTATTATTTTGATCTCCAGTATCTGGCCCACATTGATTAATACTGCCTTTGGTGTGGCCAACGTTAATCCAGAATATTTAGATGTTTCCAAGACCTTGGGTGCATCACGATTACGGACCATTTTCAAGGTGATTATTCCAGCGGCTTTACCCAATATTGTGTCTGGCTTACGGATTAGCATGGGGATTGCCTGGTTGGTAATTGTTGCGGCTGAGATGTTGTTGGGAACTGGACTGGGTTATTTCATCTGGAATGAATGGAATAATTTGTATATTCCCAATATCTTGGTGGCTATTTTCATCATTGGTCTGGTGGGGCTCATCCTAGACAGTTTGTTTGCTGCTCTAGAAAAATTTGTTGCATTTGGTCGTAAAGCGTGAGCATTGCTTCCGTCAATTATTCCTCTAATGGTGCCGTGTCTCCTGAACCTGAATTTCCCTCAGCCCAGCTTTCCATTCGCAATGTTACGAAAGTGTTTGCGGGCAAGCGGGATATCTTTAGCAAGCTGTCTGGCAAGACAAGTCGAGACTTTGTAGCCATTGAGGACATTAGTTTAGACATAGAACCCAATACGTTTGTCTCCATCATTGGCCCATCTGGCTGTGGTAAGTCAACGTTACTCAATATGGTGGCAGGCCTGTCACCTGTCACCAGGGGCGAGATACTGCTCAACGGTCATCCTATCCAAGGACCAGGTCCAGATCGGGGTATGGTATTTCAAAATTATGCCCTAATGCCCTGGATGACAGTTGAAGAGAATATCCGTTTTGCAGTGGAAACAGTATTTTCCCAGCAGTCTTCCAAACAGCTTGCTCGCACCATTAAAGAACAAATTCAGCTAGTGGGTCTGGAGGGGGCTGAGAAAAAGCATCCCCATGAGTTATCTGGAGGAATGCGGCAAAGGGTAGGGATTGCTCGTGCGTTAGCCATTAATCCTCAGATTTTGTTAATGGATGAGCCCTTTGGAGCCCTAGATGCCCTAACTCGTGGCTTTCTGCAGAGCGAAGTTGAGCGCAGTTGGGAACAACAGCGCAAAACAGTAATTATGATCACTCATAGTATTGAGGAAGCATTGCTACTGTCAGACCGCATTGTTATGATGACCCGAGGCCCAGCCGCTCGTGTTGACGAAATCCTGGAAGTTCCCTTTCCACGTCCGCGAGATCGAGAAACTATCGATCAGCACCCAGCCTATCACGACCTAAAGGCTGAAATGGAACACCATTTATTTCGTGAGACCCGTGCTGTAGAGGAGTCTCGCATTCAGATCAAATAACTCGATGTATCTCCCATACCGTTTTTTCAGTCTAATTGTTGAAATCAAGAGGTGATTGTTACTATGGCTATTTCCGAAATTTCCACTAAGTTTCTTGCTGCGAAAAAAGCCAAAGGAATATCTTTTGCCGACTTAGAAGCCAAACTAGGCTATGACGAGGTTTGGATTGCCTCGGTGCTCTATGGTCAGGCCAGCGCTTCTGAAGAAGAAGCCACTAAGATTGTTGAAGCCTTAGGCATGGGACCAGAGTATGTTGAGTATTTAACCGAATGTCCTATGAAGGGTGGATTAGACCCTCTGGTACCCACAGATCCGCTCATTTATCGCTTCTATGAGATTATGCAAGTTTATGGCGTGCCCGTTAAAGCTGTTGTCCATGAAAAGTTTGGTGATGGCATCATGAGTGCCATTGACTTTTCCATTGATGTAGAGAAAGAAGAAGATCCCAAAGGCGACCGCGTCAAGGTCATCATGTGTGGCAAGTTCTTACCCTACAAGAAGTGGTAAATTTTGCCTTTCTTTGGAGTTGTTCTCGGATCAGATTAATACTTTCACTTTCTTAGGGACTAATTCCCACCTTAAAGCAGTAGTACTTCTAGCTAGACTAGAGGTACTATTGCTTTGCGATTGCTGATTTAGGGAATGAATCTATCTAGAGTATTGTCCATTTTACAACCTCTCACAGCTAAAACCACCTCGAAGATCAGCAATGCCATTTTTTATTTATTGGAAATGCCTGGTCAATTAATGCCATTGAGATAGCAATGACAATTGGGTTTCTCAATCAACGTTGTCACCAGTGAATTAAGAGCTACGGCGGCTAATAATCCTCCCCCCTGAGTGCCTTCAGTAGTGATAAACGGCACGCCACTGTGCTGCAAACGCCGCTTAGCTGCAGGCGCATGACTAAATCCAATGGGTAGACCAATCACAAGCGCTGGCTTTAATTGTTGAACAGCCGCACAGACAGCCATCAAAACAGAGGGGGCGTAACCAATCACCAAGACACACCCTTCTGGCAAATCATGCAATCTGGAACGCCATTGGTCCTGCTGCCAAAATGTCTCCTCTGCCTCAGCAGCACTGTTAATGTGCGGATTATCAATCAACGTTTGAACAGAGCACCCTAAATGGGCTAACCGGGTTTGGTCGAGAGCCGTAACAACGGCTGGGATATCGCCCACCACAGTGCAGCCTTGCTTTAAGGTGTCACGAGCTGCCTTTAGCGCATCACAACTTAAGCGTACAAAGGGCACCAAACTAACATCACCACAGGCTAAAACCATCTGGGTGAGCAAAGCGACCTCGATTTCCGAGCGCTCTGACAAATCAGGTAACAAGTGTTCTAGGGCTTGTTGAAAGTTTTCAGGATGATTAGGAGTCGCACCATCAAGCTCGTCCCAAACTCGATGGGTGGCTAACTCACTAGTTTCAACTTCTAAAATACGTAACTGTGCTAAAGCTTCGGCTTGTACAGTTTGGCAACCCTGATCCCGTCCTAGAAGGCCCTCCATAGCCATAGCGGTTTGGCGGAGTTGTACGAGCTGGCGCATCAGCCTTTGATAATGTTGTTGCAGCTGTTCCAGCACCGCTGTTGAATTCGGTTTTACTTCCCCCGGCGTCTCGAGCAATTGTTGAATATGGCTAAGCTGAAACCCCTGTTGCTTAAGGGCCACAATGCGCCGCAAACGCTGTACATCGGCATCATCGTAAAGTCGGTAATTGCCGCGCGATCGCTGGGGCTGGGGCAGCAACCCCAACTGATGGTAGTGGCGCACCATGCGCGGCGTTACTTTACCACCAACGGTTTTAGTCAGCTCTTTTATAGTCAGTTGCTGCTTAGCCTGGGTCATGGGAGAACAACCTTAACATTTACAAGAATGTTAAGGTTGACTCTAGCATTTTTTAGGACTAAGGCGCGGGGGCACATTCCCCACCTAATCCATCCACAATGGCGCAGGTGTTGTAAACTAACATCCCAGTGTAACTATCTCCAGGCGTACCTTCTGCACCCAAACCGTCTGCTAGCAATACTTGCTCAGAGATAACTACTCCAGATTCGTCTGCAACCGTTTTTAAAACGCGATCATCAGCAGTGAGTTCAGCAAAAATGATAGGGATGGCTTTATCACGAATTGATGTGGCTAACTCGTTAATCTTGGCGGCAGTTGGTTCATCCTCAGTTGAAACGCCCAGCAATGTGCCCTCGACGGTTAATCCATATGCCTGGGCGTAATACGACATCGCATCATGTGTGGTGATCAAGCGGCGCTGTTCTTCCGGAATGGTGGCAATTTGTTCTGGAATCCAGGCATCTAATGTCTGCAACTCAGCCGTCAGTTGTTCAGCATTTTGGGTATACATATCGGCATTGTCAGGATCAATGGCGACGAAGTTATCCCGAATCAAGGCGACCATTTCTAGGCCATTCTCAACATCATGCCAGACGTGAGGATCAGGCTCCACTTCACCCTCTTCTTCCACCTCAATTATTTGCTGAACCGCTTCATCATGCAAAGCAATTTTGGGAGCCTCTGAATCAGAGGCAGTGGCCATATCAATAATCGCAGGTTCAAAGTTGAGCCCTGCATAAAAGACCAAGTCAGCCGTCTCGACCGCCTCCCGATCGGAAGGTGTGGCCTCATAGGTGTGAGGGTCTTGATCGGAGGGGATTAAACAGTTCAGCTGCACCGCATCCGCTGCAATCTGAGAGGCTAAATCGCAAATGACGCTGTAGGATGCGACGACATCGATCTGGGAATCGTCCGTTGCATCGGCTGTGTCAGATTCAGCAGCTGTGTCAGATTCGGTTGTGCTATCTGAATCACTGGGGGTTGAACCGGCACAACCTGCAAGAGCAACCAGGAGTGCGATCGCACCTGCTAAGATGCCGTGGTTGTGTAAAAAATATCGCTGCATTGACATTCCTCTATAAATGATGTCTTTCCAAAAAAATCGTTGAAAGCATGGGGATTAACAACCACCTGCCCACGACTGCGCTAGTTAGCTCAATAACAAACCCACCTTAAGAAATTATTGAGAATTAGTCCTAACTAGCTTTTTGCGCGCACCTCTGCACGTCGGGATTGCTGATATTGCATAAGCTCAGCCTGCGTAGGGACAGAACTGTTCGAAACACAACATCAAACGTAATTATTTCTACCTAGACATTTATATAGCTAACCTATACACTGGTGTCAACCTTTAGATTTGTTAGATTTGTTTATTAGAAAAATATTGCATTAAGACTAGCCACAACATTCGTGCAATTGCTCTTTTATGCAAATGATTGGGTCACTACTTATAAAGCCGTCGCGAATCCTCCTCCTTGTTAACTGTGCTGCTCTCAAGCAGGCTGATTAGGAGGAAGCCTCGTTCTCGCTACCACCAAAGGTTTAGGTGAATGTTAGAAGTTCAAAATTTGTCGATTGATTATCGTGGCACCCGCGCCCTCCACAGCATTAGTTTTTGTGTTCCTGCAGGTCAGCTAGTGGGCATTATTGGCCCCAATGGTGCGGGTAAGAGTACCTTGGTGGAAGCTATTTTAAATTTGATGCCCGTGACGCAGGGGGTGATTCGCTTTAGAGGCATGCCTCTAAAGCGGCAGCTGCTTAAAACGGCTTACGTGCCCCAACGCTCCGGCATCGATTGGGACTATCCGGTGACCGTCTGGAATGTGGTGATGATGGCTCAAACTGTTCAGACCGGCCTCTTCCAAGGCTTTAGTCGCCAGGCAAAGTATCTGGCCCAGGCTGCCCTTGAACGTGTGGGTATGTATGAGCTGCGACATCGCCCCATTGGTGAACTCTCGGGGGGACAACAACAGAGGGTTTTTCTGGCCCGGGCGCTAGCTAAAGAAGCCGAGCTGTTAATTTTTGATGAACCCTTTACGGCGGTTGATCGCAAAACCGAAGACGTTATTTTTGAAATCTTTCAGGAGCTGCGGGCTGCGGGTAAAACATTGCTCGTCATTAACCACGATTTGGGGGATTCCCTAGCGATTTACGATCAGCTGTTGCTGCTTAACAAGCGCTTGATTGCCCAAGGAACACGTCATGAAGTCATCACCTCCGATAACTTAGAACGGGCTTATGGCCGGGGCCTCACCCGAGTTTTCGCTTAGACCACTCAAACTGCATCAACGTTAGAGGAGATAAAAGCGCTTCATGCTGGATTGGATTATTGAGCCGTTGTCGTTAAGTTTTATGCAGCGGGCACTAATGTTAGGTATTGTGCTTGGGGTACTCTGTGCGATTGTGGGAAGCTACATGATCGTGCAGCAGATGGGGATGTTAGCCCATGCCATTTCTCACTCGGTGATGGCTGGCTTGCCGATCGCCTACGTGGTAGGTGTGGCCCTATCGTTTGGGGCCTTAATTGCTGGAGTAATCAGTGCCCTGGTGCTGTATTTGATTGAATCGCGATCGCGGGTGAAAACAGATGCCGCGATGGCCCTGATTTTGACGTCATTTGTCGCCATTGGAGTCACGTTAGTCAGTACTCTTCCGGGAGCAAATCGTATCGATTTAGTTCATATCCTGTTCGGTAATATTCTCGGGGTGACCATGAGAGAGGTGTGGTGGAGCCTTGCCATTGCCGTGATGGGAATCATCTTGGTTCGATTGTTTTTCAAAGAACTTTTGTTTTATACCTTTGACCCGAAAGGGGCACAGGCCAGTGGCTTGCCTGTGCATTGGTACAATGCATCGCTGATTGTTGCCATGACTGTAACAATTGTTGTGTGTTTACCTACGGTGGGAGCGCTGCTGGTGGTTGCCTTACTGGTGGCCCCTGCTGTAACGGCCTACTTACTCGTTAAAGAATTGCACCAAATGATGTGGGTGGGTTCGATCATCGGGGCTCTCTCTAGTGTGATCGGCATGTACTTGAGTTATTACTTGGATGCGCCATCTGGAGCAACGATTGTACTTGTTGCCTTCTGCTTTTTCTGTTTAGCATTCTTCTTGAGCCCGTCTGAGGGTTTATTGGTTAGCCTTTGGACGCAACACAAGCGAGCTCAACTTACCGATGTCGGCAATATTGATCACCCCCTTGATAAAGCAGAGTATGAGCATTAACTAAGGACAGCATGTTCTATGATGTGTTCGACAAAGACAGCAAGATCGGGTGCACTATAGGCTTGACTGGTCGCGTTACACAATGCTGCGAGACATGCTTGGCCGCGATCGCACAGCCTCTCCTGTGGAGAATCGCAGCATTCGTTTTATTGCTATACCTGTATGCAAGGAACATTGGAAACTACTATACCGCTAGAAATTCACGAGTTTTCAGCTCGATTAGTGGATATTACTCACTCTGACATCAATAAATTACAGCTTTATGCTGCAATGGGAGTTCCAGAATTTTGGCGGTATAACGGTGAATTTTGGCAAATTTATGTTTTACGCGATGGTGAGTATATTGAGATAGAGGAGAGTCCTACGTTTCCACTAATGCCAAAGGTAAAGCTGTATGAGTTTTTGGCATCAGCCAGACAAGATGAAGTGGATGCTGAACTGGTTTTGCGAGAATGGGTTAAATCTGTTACGTAAAGTCTCGATTTTCTGAATCCCAGAGAATCTGAATTTTATTTCTTCTATAGAAAACGGCTAAAATACATGTAATTGACCTCGCCGTATCCCCACATTTTTTGCAATTAGAGACAACCCTAGTACGGTGGGTTGTAGGGCAGTGTTCCGGCCCTGCCCATAGGCAGCCCCAATTCGCCTATGCAGAGGGAATTGTCAGATATTTGGCTAAATCCAACGGAGAGCCTCACTCAGGCGGGTCATTTATCAACGTCATAAGAAATTGAGAAATATTTCTTAACCCCAGGTATCATCTAAATTTTACATATAGCTCTTTTGATGAAACTTCTGTGAAATGTTCAAGGATGCGTATCAGTGACAACATTTGCCGCCAGGGGTACTTCGCTAAATTTCTTGGGCGTAGTCAACAGTTCAGACTACTTTAAACAATCTTCTCACTCCCCCTACTGAAGGTTTCTATGGTGTCTATCAAGATTAAAAAAACAGCGTTTCCTTGGATATTGTTGAGCATTGCTGCTCAGCCATTTTTATCATCGTCTGTTCAGGCAGCGTCCTTTGGCTTTGGCGAGACTGCAGTTGAAACCATCAACTATCTAGCTGAAAATTTGAAAGGACGAAGTGTCGGCACTCAAAAGGAGGCCGAAACGGTTGACTATCTGGTGCAGCAGCTCGAGGGATTTGGTTACAATCCTACCTTGCAGCCATTTACCTATGAATGGCAAGGTGAGACGCTCACTTCTTATAATATTGTGGCTGAGCGCACTGGCACCTCTGGTCAGGAAATCTTGTTAGGGGCTCACTACGACAATGACCCCAGCAGCGCTACGATAGATCGTACCAATCTTGAGGCTGTTAACGACAATGCCTCAGGTGTCGGCGTTTTGCTAGAATTGGCGCAGCGTCTGGAACCAGAAACTAACAACACAATCAAATTTGTTTTCTTCGGAGCTGAAGAAATTGGACTAGTTGGCTCAGATTTTTATGCGAATAACCTGAGTGAGCAAGAGATTGACGATACGTTACTAATGGTCAACCTCGATAGCTTGGTAGTAGGCGACAAAATGTATTTCAATGCGGGGCGGGGGGCTACCGAGAAACCCTCATGGTTCAGATATCGAGATCTCGCCCTTGAAATTGCCGCCGAAAATGGCATTGCGGCAGAAACTAATCCAGGGTTCAATGACTTCTATCCCAAGGGTACCGGCTGCTGTAGTGATTTAGAATCGTTTGATTTTTTGATGCCCGTGCTGGCAGCCGAGGCAACGAACTGGGACATTGGCGAACAAGATGGCTTTACCCAGACGTCTGATCCTAGGGTCCCTAATGGGCGAACCTGGCATGACCCGGCCACTGATAATCGAGAGTTTATCAATGAGATTTTTCCTGGCTTGATTGAGGAACGCACGCGCAATTACACACTAATCTTTGATGAATTTATTGATCGGGTGGATGCCGAATCGGTGCCAGAGCCGATGAGCTTGTTGGGGTTTGCGACTCTGGGCGTCGGTGGCTTGTTAAGCAAGCGGCGTCAGGTTAAAGGGTAGTTAATGTTACAGAAGGTGCGTTGGCTATAAGAACCGTTTCAACGCACCTTAAAAGTGACAACCGATCAGGATACACATAATCAACACTGCCACAATTCCGACTTTTGCAATTAGGGATCACTCAGTACGGTGGGTTGTAGGGCGGCGTTCCGGCCCTGCCCATGGGGGTTTGGGGAACTCGAAGGGAACCCAAGCAACACTCTTAAACTCTCTGCCAACCGTCCATGCAACGCATCAAACCCAATCATGATGGCTGCTGACCCACCGAAATTTCTCTAGAGTATCTTGAACAAATGTTTCTCCATCAATAGGAGCAGTGTATTCGAAGACTTCTATTGCCGCATTAATCTTAGCCAAAACTTCTTCTCTCTAATTAGCTTCTGCTATTTGAGTTTGTTTTTCTTTAAGATAATTTTTTCGAATACTCTCAAAGAGCACTATTTAAAGCTCTAACTGTTCTGATAACGGAAGTGATTGGGCAATTTGAATGGCTTGTTTAAGCAGTTTTAGCCTAATCGCCACAATCATATGCTAAAAAAACTGTTTACATAGAGAAACATTATCCCTATGTAAACAGTGGTGCATGGGAAAGCAGTTAGCGGGCTGTTGTCTCCACTAATCACCCGTTCGCGTATCTGTTACTGACGGCAACTTTTCATCAGCCCAGCTAAAGCCACGGGCAACCCATTGCCCAACGGCAACAGCGGCTAAAACCAGAGCGGCTAGCTTAAGACCAAAAATGATTAACCCGCTGAAGGTGGTTATTAGGGTCACTAAAGCAATGGTCAACACAGCCAAAGCGGCGGCTAACAGCAACTGAACCGGCTGAGTATGGCGTAGGAGCTGCCATACAGATTGGGTCTTGCTAGCGACGGTTGGCTGATACTGAGCCCGTAACTGTAGGGCTACATTCAGCACTTGAGTCGCCAGGTTTTTGAGCCTGCTTTCAAGCGCAATACGCTGAGTCGTCGAAACACCAAGACTCATAGGGCCAGATGTGGGTTTTGCTAACGTCATAGCTCACTCCTTTGTTAAAAAGTCAGATTGAGATTAGGGATGGCTAGTGCTCAACCCTGTTTCTTACTAATTTCATGGGGCATCGGCATCAGATTGAGTACCACTGTACTATAAAAGGGTACAGATGAACTAGGTCTTAATAAAGTTCTTAAAAGTCGTCTCTGTAGTAGATTTGTTGGGTGGTGATAGTTTTGGGAGGCTGTTGGTCATGGTGGTCAAAAAACATAATCCTCAGGGTTTGTTTCCGCAATATCGAAATTACAGCCATGGGGTTGAGGTCAGTGGGGATGCTAGATTGTTGTTTATAAGTGGGTTAAATGGCTATTTGCCAGATGGTGTGACCATGCCCGAGTCATTTGAACAACAAGGAGAGATTATTTGGCAACACATCGGTGAGATATTGGCGTCTGCAAATATGACCTATGGAAATATAGTCTCGCTACGCACCTACCTGGCAAGCCCAACCGATAATGAGGCCAATGTTAGACTCCGAGAGAAATATTTGAAAGAGAATGAGCCCACCTCTACGGTGATTTGTTGTCAACTTTTGGAAACAAAGTGGAAGCTGGAAATTGAAGCGGTTGCGGCATCGACTGATAATCATGAGGGGTAGAGTCGACCGCACGCCCTCAAAAAACTATCTAGCCTAACCAGCCCTGTTTAGTTGCCTCAAACACGGCTTGGATTCGGGTGCGCACGCCTAGTTTTTCCAGCATATTTTTGGCATGGAATTTAACGGTTCTCTCGCTAATGTAAAGCTGTTCTGCAATGTCGCGATCGCGATGTCCCTGGGCCAGCAACTGCATCACTTCTAGCTCTCTATCAGAAAGGGGAGAAACAGTCTCGATCACCGGATGGGGTTGAAGCTGCTGGGGTAGCTGCAGCCTGATTTGAATCACATCGGCCCCTACTTGGGTTTGCAATTCACCCTGGAGTGCCTGGCTGGTGAGCAAAATATCCTGAAATGCTTCTGCGATCGCACATTCGCTTAGCTGGGTTGTATCAGCCGCTAGCATCGCTTCTAGCACCACTGTGGTGTCACCATAGACCAGACGACAATATTGACAAGATAGCTCTACCAAACGATTTGCCATTTGTAGCAGCAGCTGGGTAATGGGTAATGCCAGCGGCTGTTCTGTACCCAGCAGGCTCAGTTTATGCCCCCCCAACAGGGCGGCCATTTGCTCAGATAGATGGGTGACATTGGGTGTCTGCAGCAGGGCTTGGTGGTTCACGGCACTGGCCAGCGCACCTGCCACCGACAGACTGAGAATTTGCAACACTTCTAAAAATTCGGGGGCCATGGGCTGGTGGCTAAACACCGCTAGCACCCCAATGGCCTGACCATCAGCCATCAGGGGTAAACCGGCAAAGCCTTGAATCTTATTCGCAATGGCCCACTCTCGGTCTTTGACCCAGTCTTCATCTGGCAAACAGTTACTCAAAAAAGGAATACAGTGCTGAGCGATTTTACCCACCTTAAATGCTCCCATGGGAACCCGCGCAAAATCGCCATCTAACCGAGTGTAAAGACCAGAGGACGACACCAGCCGCAGAGCACTACGGTCGGACTGCACCAGCCAGATACGGGTAAAGGCGCAGCCAAACTGGTCAACCAGACCATTGGTAACAGAGGTAGCAATTTCATCTGGGTCCAGCCAGCCAGTAAATTTGCTCACTAGCTCCCCACACCGCTTTAGGTCAAACAAAAGCCGCGAAACATCCAGGTCGTGGGATGCAAGATTAGGCAAAATCGGTGCAAGTCTAGTAAATAGAGTCAAATATAGCGCAAATTTGCGATCGCAAAACTATAGACAGAAATATTTTCGAAGATACCGCTGGCCCCATGACCATCAGAGATCTATGTCTTCTACACAATAGCTATACAAAATAGCCTTTAACACCGGCCAAGATTGTTTCCATTGCCAAAGCGGCCAACAACAGACCCAAGATTCGAGTCACGACATTCACCCCCGTTCGCCCCAGTCGCTTCTGAATCCAGTCTGCACACAGCAGCGCTATCAACGTCAGCAGCAGCACGGTTAGCAATGCCAGAGCTGTTAGCATTTGATCCATAAAGCCAAACTTCGTGTTATCGGTCAATAACACCACCGACATAATGCCCCCCGGACCTGCAATGAGAGGGGTTGCCAATGGAAACACCGCCAGGTCAACCGATGAAGCTGGATCTGTTGACGCCGAATGCCCCCCGGACTCTTCTAACACCATTTTTAAGCCAACAATCAACAACAAGATGCCTCCCGCTGTGCGGAATGCTGGCAAGCTGATTTCTAACGCCCCCAATAGCGGTTGACCAATGATAAGAAACGCTAACAAAATTAGCGTGGAGATACCCACACCAAGAGACGCGATCCGTCGACGGCTGACCTGGGGCTCTTTATGTGAGATTGCAAGAAAAATGGGAACCCGGCCAAACGGGACAATCACATCAAATAGCCTACCTGCAGATTGAAGAAAATGATGAAACAAAGAGCGCCATCGTAGTTAGACTGCTGTGAGACGTTTACACTACTTTAGGGTTTATTAGCTGTTCGCTATGATGGCTAATTGTAATCCCCAGGTATCGTTTTTGTATGTTGTCAGAGCTAAAGCTACCAGGATGGCTTAAATTTGGGTTGATCTTGCCTCTGATTTTTATCGATGGTTGGTTAATAGTTTTACTCTTTCGATATTTTCAACCGATTACCAGCATTGTCATCCTCGCCAGTCTGCTGGCCTTTTTGCTAGAGTTTCCCGTCGTTTTTTTAGAAAAACGTGGGCTGGGTCGGGGCTGGGCGCTTACACTGGTGCTGATATCGGCACTGGTTGCAGTCAGCATTATCATCTTGATTTTGGGTCCGCTAATTATTCAACAGCTGGTGGAGTTTGCCAATCGGCTGCCGACCTGGCTCAATCAGATTGAAGCCCAGATTCAGGTTCTAGATGAACAAAGCATTCTGCAGAATCTACCGGTCGATTTAAGCGATCTCTCTACTCAGCTGATTCAACAAACGTCTACTGCACTAAAATCTGTGACAAGTCAGCTAATCAGCCTTACGGTTGAAACCATTAGCAGCACGGTGAATCTGCTGATCACTCTAATTCTATGTATCTTGTTAGTGATTTTTGGTCCTGATTTATGGCAAGGTCTGTTGAGCTGGTTGCCGACGGTGTGGCGCGATCGCATCCAGTCAGCACTACAGCCCAGTCTACAAAACTACTTTGCGGGTCAGGCCATTATTGCGTCGTTACTGGGCACCGTGTTGTCCATAGCGTTTACCATACTGCAAATTCCGTTTGGGTTGTTATTTGGTGTCGTCATCGGTATTACTAGCGTTATCCCCTTTGGCGGCACGATTAGTATTGTCTTGGTTAGTGGACTGCTGGCCTTTCAAAGTCCATGGTTGGGCTTAAAAGTGTTGTTGACCGCTATCATTTTGGGTCAACTTAATGAAAATGTGGTGGCCCCTCGGTTAATCGGCGGTATGACAGGGGTGAATCCAGCTGTGGTGCTGATTGCGGTACTGATCGGAGCAAAAGTAGCTGGATTTTTAGGATTGCTTTTAGCCGTGCCAATGGCTAGCTTTATCAAACGCGTCGGCGATATGATGCGCAGCTCTGAGAGTGCTGTCTCTCACTAAGAAGTTGTTAAGAAACAATTTCTTATTATCACTTCAAGACTGCTAACCATCAAGCTCACCGGACCCTAAATACAATCTGAACCAGCGGAGCAGACAGACAAAGGGTACCGGTGATATCACTTTAGACAACAGAACCTGCTAGGCCCCAAAACCACCATCAATTGTATGCTGTGCTCCTGTCACAATGCTGGTCTCGGGACCAACCAAGTAGGCAACCATACCAGCAATTTCAGCCGGCTCAGCATGGCGCTTAATTGCCATAAATGAGTGCATGGCATCCTTCATCGGACCATCTGCAGGATTCATATCCGTATTAACTGGGCCAGGCTGAACACTGTTGACCGTAATTCCGCGATCGCCAAAATCTCTCGCCAGGCCACGAACCATTCCTTGGTTAGCTGATTTGGTCAGTGCATAGGCTGCACCACCGGCAAAGGGCATCCGATCTCCATTAACTGAACCGACGATGACAATTCGTCCCCCCTCATTCATCTGACGGGCACCATCAACCGCTGCATGATAAGGGCCACGAACATTGACATCAATCATTCGGTCCACATCCTCTGGAGCAATTTCTAGGGGATTCCCCATGACTGACATGCCAGCATTGATCACCAAAATATCCAATGCTCCTTGTTCAGCAATTACCTGGCTGACCGCTACTCTGTCAGAACTGTCTGCCTGTATCGCCTTAGCATGGGTTCGACCGGCTAAATCCGTGGCACTCTCCGCAGAACGGTTGTAGGTAAAGGCGGTTACAGCACCCTCTGACGCTAATCGTTCGACAATCGCTGCACCAATGCCACGACTGCCTCCCAACACCAGCGCCTTCTTATCCGATAACGTTGCCATTATATTAACTTCCTATTTTTGTATCGAGTACTATAGAAATAGTAACAGGCATTTAAGGAATAAACTAGTGATCACTAAAAAAACAAAAAGACGAGGTCGCCCCAGAGAATTTGACATTGATCAAGGGCTTGCTATTGCCAAACACCTATTTCACCAACGGGGGTTCGATGGCGTTGGAGTAGCAGAGCTAAGTCAGCTCATGGGAATCACTGCCCCCAGTCTTTACTCAGCGTTTGGCAGCAAATGTGAGCTTTTCGAGCAAGTCTTAGAAAAATATGTAGAAGAAGAAAGCGAATGGATGGTTTCTATCTTGCAAGCGGAAAATTCTATAGAAGCCGCTGTTGCTAATCTTTTCAAATGTGCCAGTGAAGTCTACACAGCGGACGCAACACAATTGGGCTGTCTAGTCCTCGACGGAGCACGAAACTGCACTGATTCCAAGGCATGTGAACTAACCTCAAAATTTCGTCAGGCTACCTGGCAGATGCTTTGCGATCGCATCTCCAAAGAGTATTCTCAAAAGGCATCAATGTTGGCAAGTTATGTCTTGACAATTCTAATGGGATTATCAGCAGCAGCTCGTGACGGTCTTGCCAAATCAGAGCTTCAAAGTATTGGTGAGATTGCTGCAGCCGGTTTCTCTGCCCATACAGCAAAGCTGAGTTCCGGCTTATGAGGGTTTATGGCGAACACTTTTAGCTAATATTTTGTTCTTGTATATACAAGATATCGAGATAAAGTCTTCTATTTTTACGACTTTTAAAGAACAATCAAAAAGCGTGTTTTTATTTATGGGTTTATTGACTCAATTTCGCTAAGCAAAACAATCTTAAGAGAACTTGAATAGCGCTTATTTTGAAGTGGTTCATACAGAATATCCGTTCACTATCTTTCCTAATGGATTAGTCGGGTATTGTTCTCATAGAGGATTTTGGCCATGCAAATCGTTGGTTTACTCAGCAAATTTGATCAGTGCGTTTTGAATATGGCCCTCATTCATCTCTGCAACACCGAAAGCCACGTTGGGCAAGAGATGAGCCGTCAATATAATGCGTGGAAACAAGAGGGTGACGACCCGGTACATAATCCCTGGCTAGATATTCATCAGTTCACCATTTATATTCCTCACCCCGATCAAGACTACGAAGACATTACCCTCGCAGCCGGACTCACCCAGGGGTATAACGTTGAGGTGGAACCGGTAAAAGACCGCAGCAGCCTGATTTACGACATTCCTCAAGGTGGACATTTTGTAGCCGTACTAAAACAAAAACAGGTGGATGGCGAGTTTGCGATCGCTGCAACCGGAATCTTTGTGCGATCGCTGGCGATACTCAGTCTGGATATCATAGTTGAGCTAACTCAAGCAGAAACTCAGCCTATTGTGGTCAAGCATCCGATTATTCGTGACTATCCCCAAGACTGGGAAACAAAACTCCGGCTATTTCTGCAGAAAGAAATCAGTGATGAAGCCCTACCGCGTCTGGTGGGCTACGTTGACCGTAGTTTGAATCATGACTATCACTCGCCCAGATGGCCAGATATCTACCAGGCCGGCGATGGTTTGTTGACTCTTTGACTGAGAAGTTTATCCAACTTGGCGGCCGCCTGTTTAGAACATTCTAAGCAAACTCTACTCTTAATGCGGGTAAGGACGAATTTAGCCCAGAGAACCTACTGAGCTGGATAAACTGTGTTACCTCGGTTTAATCGACAGCTCTCTTCTATTTTCTAGATTAAATGCCTCACTATACTTGTTTAATGTACTGACGACATTGGTGCGTATGGATACAACGGTACAGTTTATGTCTAGGCTGTCCGTAAATGTTCAACATCTCGAATCGGTGGCGC
>ERZ1740070.167-NODE-167-length-46759-cov-10.264795_pt1 | contig 46759 bp, 54 predicted proteins | sample MGYA00581734_ERZ1740070 | MGnify/ENA primary metagenome ERZ1740070 (study PRJEB43018, sample SAMN04849744) | marine metagenome | isolation source: floating plastic debris | place: Pacific Ocean | collected 2008-09-01 | study: EMG produced TPA metagenomics... | reverse complement strand
TACAACTGCAAAACGCAGCCGCTTCTGTGGACCAATATTGCTCCGCGTTTTACAGACCGAAGATATCATCGGGCATATCATCCACCTCAATGACGGCAAACTCGTCACCAAAGGCAAATATCCAACACCCATCACCACCATCAAAGAGACCGCCGATTTCTTGGCAGATGAAACCCTGACCGCTGACCGCGACTATCGGCACCTTGTCATTTACGTACATGGCGGTCTCAACAGTGCCGCCGCCTCGGCAAACCGCGTGCGCAAAATGAAAGAAGTCTTCAAGCGCAACGGTATCTATCCCATCCACTTCATGTGGGAGACGGGCTTCTTTGAGTCGCTCAAGGACGTCATTTTTTCATCCCGTGACAAAGCAGAAGAACGTGTAGGAGGATTGTCGGACTTCTGGGACAGGATGCTTGAGTCCGTAGCCCGCGGTCCGGGTACCGCCATCTGGCGCGACATGAAATGGGATGCGGCACAGAGCTTCAAATCTGCTGGCGGTGGTCGTCAGGCGATGAAAGTTTTGCTTGAAGGCAACGCAAAACGCTCCAAGCCTCTGGAGGTCCACATCGTTGGTCACAGCGCCGGATCGATCCTTCTAGCGCATATGATCGAAGCCATGGACAGCCTTAATCCGCTGAAGGTTCCGATCAAATCCTGCTCGTTAATGGCGCCGGCCTGTACCGTCGATCTCTTTGAGAAAAGCTATCATCCCAACATAGGTAAGAAAGCTGCGGCAAGCGGAGTTACGAAGCTCTGGCAGTACAATCTGATCGATCAGCGCGAGCAGGACGATTCCGTTGGCCCTTATCGCAAGTCCCTCCTCTATTTTGTGTCCAATGCCTTCGAGGATGAAAAGAAAATGCCGCTTCTTGGCATGGAAAAATTTAAAGACCAGGTGCCAACGAAATCCGGGTACAAAATCCACTATGCGGGCCGTGCTCCTTCGATCACCAACAGCGAGACCCATGGGGGTTTCGACAATGATCGCAAAACGATGAATGACATCCTCAAGAACATCCTCGGGAAAAAACCAACGCCTGCAAAGGGATTTCAGCCTGAAGATGTGATTGGGTACTGATATGGTCAAACTACGCCAACTCAAGGCAATTACACTTGCCATTCTCGTCAGCTTTCCTTTCCACCTTTCCGCAGACGAGGGCACTGATGATCCGGACTTTGACTATCTGCCTCCTGAAGAGGTCGGCATGTTCGAAGGTATGGCAAACTTTGCGCGCTCTTTCTTTCGATCTCCCTCGCACGCCGGCTCGTTCACGACCGCAAAACGACGACTTTATAATGACCTAGATGACACAGAGACTTTTTATTGTGGGTGTCCCGTCGATCTAGCACAGCGTACCTTTGAACGTGCGGCTTGCGACTATGTTCCAGTCAACGACAATGATCGCGCCAAGAGAACCGAGGCTGAACACATTCTTCCTGCCTATTGGATCGCTCATTTTCATCCTGGTCCTACGTGTTGGGAAAAGGATGAGGATACATGCGGAAGCGCCCGTGAATGCTGTCTCGAGAATGATGAGAGGTTCAAGAAAGCGCACAATGATCTCGTAAATCTCACCCCAGCTATTGGCGAGTTGAACAACGTAAGAAGCAATCTGACCTACGCGCTGGTACCGGGAGAACCGCGGCTCTTTGGCTCTTGCGACTTTGAAACCGACAGCGCCCTTCGCGTCACCGAACCACGCGAAGACGTGCGTGGCGACATAGCGCGCGTCTACTTCTACATGCGTGAAACCTATGAACTGCAATATCCGGATGATCTAAGTGCATTGCTTGATGAGTGGAACATCTCCGATCCAGTCAGCTCCGTGGAGATCGATCGAAACGAACGTGTGCGCGATGTGCAGGGCACGGCCAATGACTTCGTGAGCCAATGAGGTGCATCCGACAGGTCACTCGTCTTAATCTCATTCGTCCGGAGGCTTCAGATGGCGATTAGTTCCTTCTTTGGTTGGATGACTGATCCGGGATTATTAGGAACGATTGTTGTTCTACTCATGGCTGCGCCCATGACATATCTTTTGCTCCTGCAACTAGAGAAATCCATTTCGAAAAGGGCCGCCGAACGCACGAGCGATCTTCTTCTGGTCATACCGCTGGTTCTGGGCCTTCTCGCGGGATTGAATGAACTCTCAGAATTTCAAGATGAGCGAGATCAGCTTCAAGCTACCCTCAAGAGGACTGAGTTGGACAACAGTATATCTGTTGCTATGGCCAGCTTGAGCGATATGGCACGACAACAACTTGCGATTTGTCGAGATGGTGAGGAGTCCGTCCTCGTCAACAACATGATCAAAGAACTTGAAGACGTTCGATCTGATCTTGAAAACGAACAACAAGACTGCCCAGCTCGACCACTAGAGCGATGTGGTTCACTGAGCAATCTGGCACGCAACTCGCTTGTTTGGGCTGCTGCCCCTGCGCGTGCAGCCGAGCTTTTGGATCGCTGCGACGTTAAGCAAACTACCCTATTCGTTGAGCGTAACGCTTTCCTCTTTCGAGATATGATGGATCGTCAACAATCAGAGGATCTCATGCCCAGACTACGAGCAATGTCCGCCAATCTACAGGAGCGTGTAAACGTCGACGCCCGTCTACGTGGGAACACCGATGGATCACCCAGCTTTAGAGTCCTGGGATATTGGCTCATCGTCTTGGCAGCAGCGGTTGAAATTGCTCGCATCGCGCGCAATTTTAGGCGGGTCGATGTGTAGTTCGGTGGGCTGCGGCACGCCTCAGCTGTCTTGAACGGTAACCCTGTGGGTTGATTTTTAACCTCTTCAAGCGTATATCTTTCGTGTGACCCATCAGGCTACGTGTCGGTTGGGAGCGGTGGTGACCCGGACCAGGACCCTGGACCGGTTGCTAGCCACAACAAAAAATAGCGATAAGCCGTTCCATTTGGGGCGGCTTTTTCGTTACATAAGTTCAATATTATAGGCGTCGTTCAGCCCTCTTGCATTCATTTCTGCGTTCTTCACCCACGATCTCGAGTACGCAACGATATCTGCGAGTTGAAGAACTCGGGAAGCAGCAGAATCGAGCGGAATCACCCGCGTGACACCTTTAAAGCGCCCATCATGCGCTTGAGCGTCGGCGATAACCCGAAAGAAATCGTCGTGTGCATTTTGTTCGTTGGCGTCAGTGATCACTTCCACGTTTCCAAGCGTGTCACGAATGCCCTGAGATTGACCAAAGCGCTTCATCCCTGCTTTGACCGTCTCGATGAGCGCACGAGCATAGATTTCAGGCCTTGAGTCGCCGGTCACGTCCGCAGTCTTGTTCAGCATAATCAAGCTGTCAGGGGCCGATGTTTGAGCAAAGCGCCCCAACAAGCTTTGCAGAAGGTTGTTGGACAAGTTGACAGCATGCACTTCATTGACGTTCGGATCGAGAAGATCACTGAACGCTTTGTCGACCTTTCCGCACTCTCTTGCCCAGACCATAACGCAGCCTAGGCCAAAGTCGTCTTCGCCCGCCGTGCCATACTCATCGACAAAACACAGAACTTTCTTGTTGAGACGTCCCATTTTTGCGCGGCCTTAGCTATTTGCCTGTGCAGACGCATTGCGGCGCGCATTTGGGACTTCCGACTTACGTCGGCTTTCTTCGCGTTCAGCACGCTCTTTGTCGAAGTCGGGTGCCAGTGTCTTCAACTTTTTGACCAACCCATCAAGGTGATAAATGTTTGAGCCAAAATCACCTGCCTGCGTTGTCTGTTGTTCACGACGAATATAGCAGCCTGCTCAAGCGCCTTCATATGCTTTTTGATGGTAGCATCGGACAAGCCAGTTCTTTCGCGCAGCTGGCGTTTGGTCGGAAAAGGAGGTCGCAGAGGATCCATGTAGTAGCTCAAAAGCTGAACAAGCAAATTGAACTGAGCTGCATTCACGCCAAGACGGGACTGCGCGCGCACCATGATATTGGGCACGCCAGTGTAGCCATGAGACATAACTTCTCCACCGAAGATCAATTCAGTTGAAGACTTTTTACGCTTGCCAGTTTCAGCGGTTTTATTTGGTTTCTTTGCTACCATTTACATCGTCCTTTCGAGAAACACTTACGTCTCCGAACGGGACCCATCAACGGCACTCGAGGGTTTGGCGCGGGTCGTTGTTGCACCTACCTGAGTTTGCGTTATGACGTTACCTGCATTGCGGTCATTAAGGACTCGATGATTAGTGGTATAGATTTAAGCCGACGGTAGGTCAAAATCTAACCCCAGGTCGGGTCAATTTTATACCACGTGTTGCACAAAAAAATGCGTATTTTCAGCGTTATCTATAGACTAAACTATCGGGAAACTGACGTCGACAGCAAAGTAAGCTGCCAAATTGGATCATCAAAAGTAATAGATCTGAGATGAAGCACACTTGCCTGCGATATCTAGTGTGTAGATAAACCTCACCACTCTAAAATCGCCGCATCACCTGCTGAAGTATTGACGACAGTTCATACATCTCGCCGGTCTGCACTCAACAAGATGCGAACTAACGATGGCTGTGCACGGACACCTGTTTTATCGTATATGCGTTGCAAATGCGTCTTCGCAGTGTTTGGGCTGATTTCCATTGCTTCAGCAGCCGCCGCTAAGTCGCTGCCATCAACTAGGTGACGTGCCAGCTTCTGTTGAGCATCCGATAGCTGATAAACCTCGGTTGCCGTGTTGAGCTGTGCTTCAAGCCGTTCACGATCATCGAAGGTGATCAAGAGTTTGCCGTCGCGCAGGAGGACCCAACAGATATGCGCTGTACCAGCATCATCCTGCCCCAGCGGAACGGACCGGATCACTGCTTCTTCGCCGACACAAGGGGTATGCCGGGTCCTAATTTTGGCAACCCAAGCAATGGCCTCATATAGTTGTTCGAGTGCGTCATTCCCTCGAACCCAAACCGCCTTCACTTTCAACGAAAGCAGTGGATGATCCTTTAGTCGCTCGCTCGCAGCCGCGTTCATCTCGAGAACACGCCCGTTACAATCAACTTCGATGATGGGGCTTTGCATCGAGGTCGTGCGGATTTGTGTGCTAACGAGGCAGCTTATCTTCCATGCGCCGTCAACTTTCCGCAAAATCTTGAGCTCGTGATACTGGCCGGGAATGTCTTTGGGAATACTTGGAGCATCTCCGATTTGGTCGTAACTGACCCACGCCATGTCGGCCCCAATGTCGATGGTGTAGTTTTGTCGCTGAAACCCGCGTGGTGGCTTCCAGGGCTGTGTTTGGGCCAGAATGCCCTTCATTTGGGCTCTGACTTCGGGGCCCTTTGCAATAGTCACACCGCTACCAACGTGGGTCTGCACACGCTGAATTTCGTCTCCGTCGAGCCAGCAATCTTGCCAAGCGTCATAATCGTGCTTCAAGTAAGCATCGGTTTCAGCATCGACGACTGCAAGGATGGCTGCACGGTCATCATCATGCTGTGTCATTGGAGTGGCGATTTCCATCGTTTGTGTGTCTTTTGAAATCAATTCTGAACCATGCGCCTTTCATCAGTGTAAATCCTGCTGACATAAGCTCTAGCACTTTCCGAGCGCGCTGATCTTTAGAAAATTTCTGATAGAATTCGTCTTCATTCGCCGAACCTGGCATGTTCGATTTCCCCTTAGCGGCCAAAACAATTCCGATGGCTTGCAAGTCCATTTTGCCCTCCTTCTCAACGATGGTGATGAGAAGTGTTTAGGGCAAAGGCAGAACGTTACATGTCATACGGGCGTATGACGCTAAGCTATTTCTTGTTGGCAAGCGTGACCTTGAGCTTGACCATTAGCACCACCCTTGGCGTCGCCCACCACTGTATCGACGCGCAAGACCTTCAGAAATCAGCACATCGCCGACGTTCTGACTGTCGACGAGTAAGCTGCCCAGTCCGCGGCCATAGCGATCACGCTCGTCGCGGAGAAACAGTTGCAGAGTAGTGGCGCCACGTATCAATTGCCGCAGCCGTGCGGTTGCGGCATCACCGCGTGCTTTCTCAGCCGCACAGTCAGCGTAGTATGTTTCCGGGGTATCGAAGCCGGTCAGACGAATGGACAGTCCTCCGTATTCAATCGTGTCACCATCGACAACGCGGATAGCGCTTGCCCGGATCGTTCCTTCGGGAGCAGCCTCCACGGCTGGACGCCTCGAAGACAGGAATTGCGAAGCCATCCATCCATCGCCCAAACGAGATCTAACTTGGGTCCATTGACCAGTTTGCGAAAGCACTTCTACGCGCGTCCCCTCACGAAGCGATCCAATGACGTCGTAGGATGTGGATGGTCCCTGACGCTGGTTCACACTGCTTCCGGTAACGAAGGCATGCGCTTCCCTCGGCATGTTCGCAGTCGTTGGATTAGTTCCAGAAGATACTGAAGTGTTACCGCCCTGGTTCGTCAAAGATCCGATCAGTGCAAAGAGCGCAACGACCACTACGATAGGGATGGTAAGCTGGCGTTGTACGCGGCGGACTGCTCGTCTCGGAGCATTCAGGGCCCGCCGTGTCGCTCTGATCGGATTTTGAGTTTGCACGGGTCGCGCACTGCGTCTCACGGGTTTCGGAGGCGCGGGCGCTCGTGTCGATATCTCTTTTGTTTCCCGTTCCAGCCCCAAGATCTTATGCAGTTTGGCATATTGTGCCTTGCTCAAACGCGTGCGAGTGCCGTCTTTGGCGAACATATTGTCCATGTTCGAGAGAAATGACCGTTCCCAGTCGTTGACGTTGTGCTGATCAAGTCGCGAACGAATACGGATTTGGATTTCTGCAGTGCGCTCTTCGGAAAATGGCATAGTCCCGACACCATAAGATGCGATTGTGCGCGGTATCAATTCGCAAGCGCTCTAGCCTGCTATCAATCGGCGCCCATAGAAACCAACGCCAAATTGCCCAGCTAGGTCTGAGACTTTCCCGACAGCGCATTGCCAGCAATGGCGGCCAAAAGAACGAAGCCGCCAATCAATGTGTAGATCCCGGCAGTTTCCCCGAGAAAGAGCCATACCCAAACGGGCCCAAGCAGCACTTCTGTCATCGATAGCAGCGTGAGTTCGGCGGCCGGCAAGCTGCGCGAACCGAGCGTGTAGAGAACCAAACCAGCGCCAGCCTGAAACACCCCCATACCGAGCGCAATGCTCCCATCTCTCGGCGTGAGAACAAATGTCAAACCCTGGCTCGCGCACACGAAAGCTGTGATCAAGATAGCAATAATCGCCGACAAAAATACTGCCGGTAGCATCTCGCCCGTCCGGCCCCGTCTCAACGCTACGGTGAATGCCGCAAAGCCAATGGCTGATAGCAGGGCCGAAAGACTTCCTTTCAAGGCAACGCCACCTGACTTGTCCCCAACCATGATCGCAATGCCACCAACTGCTATGGCCATGGTGATCCAAGTCGTCGCACGAATGCGCTCGCGCATGATAATCCAACCCAGTATTGCAGCCATAAAGGGGGCTGCCGCGAACAGCAGCATTGCGTTTGCGACAGACGTGTTCTGAAGTGCGTAAATGCCGCTGGAGTATGCGGCGAACAGTGAAACTCCCGCCACGCCCATGGCGAGGTTGTTGCGCCTGATTGGACCAAAGGGGCCTTCGCCCGTGCGCAGGCGAATGATCACATAGAGAAACAGCGCCATACTGATCGATCTATAGAACAGGATTTGCCAAACGCTTGCTTCTTCAATCAGGCGAACACCGATCCCAATCGTTGACCAGACAGCACCAGCGCCCAATACGAAAAGCGCACCAGTCTTTGCAGAATACTTGTTTGATGGCCTTTGGAGGTCAGTGGGCATTGTGAGATCAATCGCGATGGCTTCTCACAACTTTATCCGTTGCAGCAATGCTTTGATACCTCACTCAGTGCGAGCGCGTTCCTCAAGATATGCCGCGTGAAGCTTCGTGATTTCCACCCCATCGACAACGTCCTGCCGACCGAGATTGATCAGCATCTGTTCGACTTCATCCGGATCAACATCATCACCAGCGAGTTCCGTCACTTTTTCAGCGAAGTCATCCATCGCCCCGCGCTCGGCGGTGACACCGTTTTCGAAGCACAACTCGCGAATACGCAACTCGGCGCAAATAGGTGGCTTCGGAAACGCCATCCCGTCACTAAAAGGTCGGATACCATCGCGATCTTCAATCACGTGGTCGCCCAGTGCATTGATGTAGGTGATTGCACCGCCCAACCGAATGCGATGAGCGAGATGGTCTTCGACACGTCTGATGAGATCCATGTCTCTCCCAACCTCGAGATCCGCCAACAAGCTCGAAATCTCACTTGGGTTGACGAGGATGTTGCCCTCACTGGCGTCGTGGTCTCGCATCTAAAAACCTTCAAAATCCGTACCGCCAACATATCCCATTGCAATCTCAGCTTCAAATTCATGCAATGAGATTGAATAAGATAAAAACCATATATATCAAAGTATTATGGCGATTTGTGCTTTCGGCTGATTTTGATCTAACATCGCACCATGTGCGGACGTTTCACCATCCAATATACCTGGGCTGAATACTATGACGCCCTCAATCTGATCCCCGCATCAGCCAAGGGGCGCAATGACCCGCCTCGGTTCAATGTATGCCCGGGCCAGACCTTTGGCGCGGTTGTTCGCGATGATGCTGATTATCACATCATCGATCCCAAATGGGGCTTCATCCCATTCTGGGCGAAGGAAGCGAAGTTCAAGCCAATCAATGCCAAAGGTGAAACTGTCGCGACCAATGGGATGTTTCGCACGGCCTTCGCCCAAAAACGCTGCCTGATCCCAGCAAACAGCTACTATGAATGGGTGACGCCCGAACCGAAGGTCAAACTGCCCTATAACATCCATCTCAAGGACGATGCACCATTCTTTTTCGCGGGTATCTGGGGCACGAACGAAACGCTCGACACGATGACCAGCGCGATCATCACAACAACGCCACACCCGGACATCGCACATATTCATGATCGTATGCCCGTGATCTTGAGTGCCGATGCATATGAGCCATGGCTCGACCCAGCAACGGATGCAGACACGGCTGTGGCATTGCTCGGACAAAACCGCGGGTCCGAATTGGTCGCCTACCGGGTTTCAACGGATGTGAATTCTAACAGATCGCAAGGATCGCAGCTGATCGATCCAATCGACGCATAGACCTTTCACTTGCCGACGTTGCTTGAATGATGACGCCCATTCGAGAATTCCGCATCTCATGCTATATGACACCTCATAAACCGACGCCTGATACGAGGGGTACATGGGCTGGGCTGCTCTCTTCTTGATGTTTATTGCCGTCGCTGCGCACCTGAAGCGACGCACATATCAAGCGCGTGTTTATCTCACGCTCTGCTTTATCTGTGACGGCGATTTGCTGACCATCGCCCTTGTCAAACATGCCGTGACAAACGGCAGTCGTGATATGATGCAGCTCGCCCAGGATATTGGCCACTTCGCCCAATGGATCGTTGGCGTCGCCTAGGCCCCGTGCATCGCACAAATGCAGGGCCGGGTCTTCGCCCGTAATCTGACCGCTGATCGCGGGGTTCAAAGAGGCAGTTGGCCAAAGGGCAGGGGGACCCCTGCGGGACCGGGAAAGGTCTTCCGTTCCGGAAGGGGGAGCAACCCAAACCCCCGGAGGTTCCCATGTCCGACGCCCAGACCATGATGGCATCCGTCTCAGACGACGCCCTCACCAAAGTCACCCGTCTCTTCAACGCCAGCATCGGCGATATACTGGCGGAGCTATTGCAAAATGCCCGCAGATCAGGCGCGACTGAAGTCGCAATTGATTGCGTAGAGGATCCGGATCTGGGCCCTGTTATCTGTTTTCGCGACGATGGCCCAGGTTTGACCGATACCAATGCCCTTTTCACGCTAGGTGGCAGCGCATGGAATGAACAGACACAGGCCAATGAAGATCCGGCGGGTATGGGTTTTTTCGCCCTCGCTGGCCGCAATGCCCGTGTCATTGCCGGACGGCGCGATGGCCCGGGCGGTTGGGAGTTGGAGATCAGCCGCGATGCCCTCTCAGGTGATACGCCCATCACTTGTCGCCCGCTCACGGATGATCTCACTGGCGTCGCCGTCATCTTCGAACAGCGCCCGGGCGAGAATGTGTCTGCGGCAGTCGCGGACGCCGCCCGTTATGCACCGATCGATGTCATCTGCGATGGTGCAGCTGTTGAGCGCGCTGACTTTCTTGAAGGGGCATCGCACATCGAAACCTGGAAGGGCATCCGCATCGGCGTTTATCGCCGCGATGATATCCGCTTCAAACGCAAGCATATGAATGCGAACTTTCATGGGGTCACATTGGGCGTGCCCTTGCCCGAGCTGTCTGAAGTGCATCACGGCAGCTACCGCGCCCTGATCGATGTCCAGACTTGCACCGCGTTGCAACTAGTCCAGCTCGCCCGCAAAGAGGTTGTACACAACGATTTTCTGACCGAGCTTCAACAGGAAATCCGCCGCATCTATTTTCGCTTGATCAAAGAAGCGGGCAGGCACTCATTGCGGTTTGCGGATCACCAGTCCGCCGCTGAGCTTGGTATCGACTTGCCACCCGCAGAAATGCGCCTTCGCCCGTTCACCCCAATGCACGCAGATTCCGACTGCAATACGTATACGGAGCTGACGGTCGTGCCCGCGTCCGCCATGATCTTCTGCGGAGAAGACGAAGCGGTGCATGAACAGAATTTCGCCCGCGCCCTTGCGCAGACGGAACAGGAGGCCCTGGTCTTTGAGCCGCAACCGGCCTTTGCAGGCTATGCCTGGTACGACGCTGTACCCGTCCTTGAGATGACAGGTTACGTGATTCAGACCAGTAAAGGGCGGCAGGCATACGCCCTGGATGAACTGCCCGGGATCATAGAACGCCCCGACAACCTGTCTGTCTTCGGTTCGCTGCGCACAGGTTCCGACATGTCACCCTGGGAGATCGGGACAGACTTCGTTCTTTTTGCCGGGCCCGATGCCACCATGATAGATGAGAGCGTGCTCTGTCTGACCGCGGCCTCGACCATCACCCATGATGAGCTGCTGACCTTCTTCACCGAAGCCCTCTTCTGCCCCTGTTACGATGGGGATGCAGAATCCTATGACACCCAGCTTCGGTGGTTCACTGATGAGGCAGAAGATGAGGTGATCGGGTACCTTTCAGGCATTGATGATGTCTGCCTGAACCAGGTCAAAAGGGTCATCGCCCGGGAGCTTTGGTGGATCCGTCGTGAGGACGCGGACATCTCTATCCGGATCAAAGGCAGGGAGGTCCAGATCGACGGGTTGGACACAGCCTTCGAGCGTTCCACGGAGGTGCCAGCATCAGCGTGAAAGAGGAAGGGGGCTTCGCCCTGAGCGATCCCAGGAGGGATCGGAAAGAGCTTGCGCGACAGCGCAAGCGGAAACCTCAGACAAAGGACTGAACTCATGCTGAATGGTAAACTCATCGAAAACGCAACTGGCTACAGCTTGGCCGTCTCCACCCTCACCTTCGACATCGCAGGCCTGCAAGTTGTGCCCAATCCGCACAAGGCAAAGGATAACCACCCGGACTATCACGTCGTATACCGCACCCCGCGCGGCAACATGATGCGTGTCGGTGCCATGTGGAGCGCAATCAGCGAGCGCAGCAAGGCCGCGTATTTCTCGATCACGCTGACGGACAAGAACAACAAGACCTGGCGCATGAATGCGGTGCGCAATGAAACGCTGCCTGACGGTGAATGGGCCGTTGTGCCGCTGGCCGGTGGCGAGCCGGAGCCGATCATGGTCTCAGGCACCCTTGAGCTGCTGGATGACAACAACATGGCTGGCACCATCGAGAGCTTCGACTTCTCCTTCGATGTTGTGGCTGTCGAAAGCGAAACCAAGTCGGATGAGAACCATCCCGACTATCATCTGGAAGCCCGGTCGCCCGGCGGCACGATCATCCGCGTTGGTTCTGTCTGGCAGGCAGAGAGCCAGAAGGGCAATGCTTACTACAGCGTGGCCTTCTGGTCGCCCCGCGGTTCACAGCATCGCGCCAATGCAGTGCGCAGTGACGATGCGGGCGATGCCAACATCTTCAACCTGATCCCGCTCACCGAACGGCGCGAAGCCGAAGGCGAGAACGCGTTCGCATAAACAGGCACGCTCACGTGGCCTGATCGAGCAGGGGCGTCATGCGTAAGCATGGCGCCCTTTCGCATGGGTGACGTTCACCAACGCCCGAAAGATCTTTCCCATGACACAGATTGCCAACGCCCGCACCCGCTTCCCATTCGCCTCCGATCCATCGCATGGCTGGCTTATTGTCTCGCTCGGCGAGTTGATGGCCGCTGGTCTCAGCGAAAACGACATCACGCCTTATAGCTATCGCCATCCCGAAGGCGAGCTTCTCGCCCTAGAAGAAGACTGCGATGCCCGAACGTTTCTCAAGGTATGGGAGGAACGTTTGGAGCGCCCGGTCGAACTCATCGATACATCCCTCTACCCAAATATCCGCGCTTGGCCCGCCTTTGGCACGAAGCAAGAGGAGGTGGTCCAATGAGGATTTGGACTGTGATCACCGACGATTGCAACGGCACCACAGCGCGTGTCTTTGCCAATGAAGAGGCTGCCGATGCCGCTGCGCTGGACTGGTGCAAACAAGACTGGCCGTTTGATACGCCATGCCCAGAGGATTGGCGCGAGGCCTACAAGGTCCTCGAAGATTTCGATGACACCCTTTGGGTTGAAGAGCATGATCTTCTCGATACGGCAGCGATTGCCGCCGTTCGCACCTCCGCCCGCGCCCAACTCGATCACCTGCTCGAACAAATCCATCAGATGAAAGGCATGTTTGACGATGCTGACGGGGCCATCGCCAGCGCGATCGCAGATGCTGAAGCCTGGCCCGATCTCGCCCAAGACAAAGCCATGGAGGTGAGCCATGCCAAAGGTTATTGAAATCACCGTCTACACATTTGACGAGCTGACAGAGCGCGCCCAATCCCGCGCCCGCGATTGGTACCGCACTGCCTCCGCCAATGATGAATGGTGGAATTTCGTCTATGAGGACTTCGAGGCCGTCTGCGCGTGCCTCGGCATTGAGATCAAGCGTGTGCCCATCAATAGGAGTAAGCCTGCCGGTGCCCGTCGCCCATGCATCTGGTTTTCCGGCTTCTCCCATCAAGGCGATGGCGCATGCTTCGAAGGATCGTGGCGCTATGCAAAGGGCATGTGCAAAGACATTCGTGCCTACGCCCCAACTGACACACAGCTGCATGAGATCGCTGATCAACTGCACACTTCCCAGAAACCGAACTTCTATCAGCTCACCGCAGATATCAGTCAATCTGGCCGCTATCATCACGAGTACACAATGCGGTTTACCATCGAACGCGATGCACCCACCTATCGAGACATCGCAGGTGATACGGAAGAGGCTGTCATTGAAGCGATGCGGGCGCTCGCCCGTTGGCTCTATCGCAGGCTTGAAGCTGAGTATGAGTTTCAGACCTCCGATGAGCAGGTCGCGGACATGATCACGGCCAACGACTACACGTTTACCGCCACTGGGCAGCGTTTTGGCTGAAATGCCGACCGCTCGCTAAGCCCTCCCTTCCTCCACATCAAAATGAGGTTTCGTCATGACATATGATGTCCATGAAGCGCGTCTCATCGCCCAGCAAAATGATGCGTTTCGCACCAGTTTGGGGCGCAACCCCGCACTAGCAGGTCAAATCGTTCGCACAGCTTCTCTATCGGTATTTGGACCGGTCGCCCTCTTTGAAATCGTCGAAAGGGTGCGCAACTTTGCCCAGTTCACACCGAACAACGATCCTTACGGCCAGCATGACTACGGGACCTTCGTCATCGATGTCGATGGGTCGCCCCAAACGATCTGTTGGCGCATCGATCTCTATGACACAGCCTATGAATGGGGCAGTGCGGCCCCATCAGATCCGGAGAGAACACGGCGGGTTTTGACGATCATGCTGCCCGAAGATCAGTGATGTTCCTGAAATACTGACACTTTCTGTAGCGTTCGTGCGCGTCAGTGCCCAACTCTTGTGCATTGCAATGTATGCATAGCTGCATTGCAGCATGACAGCTTGCCGCAGTGCAGAATGCGCCCCATATCTTTTCGAACAGGGACGCAATCTCATCCTCCTCCCGAGAGACCGACCCTGGCAGAGCGCGCGTTGCACCTCCTCCCGCGACGCCCGCACACGAGAAGGCGCTGTCCAAAAGGCAGCGCTTTTTTGTTTCTGGGATGTTCGCAATGCCGCCCTGTGCTATTGTCCAAATAACCAATTATTTGAACTACGGAGGGAAAACTGTGCGCGCTATTTCTCAATTTGCCAAATCAGCACTCCTCTCACCGTTACTCATTTCATTAGGAACGATTGCCATGGCAGATAAACCTTATTCAGAAGCGCAGGTCCGCCAGAGCTACCTGCAACAAGGTGCGATGGCCCAGCTGCACCGCTGGTATCAGTATTATGAGAACGGGAATGTTGGCATCGAAAACCAGCTCGACATCCTGGCCGAAGACGTTGCTGTTGTCTCTGCCAACGGAACTGCAGAGGGCCATGACGCCTATGTGGCTGCGGTCTCGCAACTCCCCTCAAGTTGGCAAAACAGTCATGAACTGCAGGCATCAGATGTCATCGTCGGGGAGGACGGTGCGCTTGGTTTGACGGCGACGATTACCTATCAAAACCTCGGCATGCTTGAAGGCGGCGCAGTGCGCGCACTGTCAATCTCCTATGACGCCGATCTCAAAACGACGGATACACCACTGCCCGTCTTTACGCGCATTGCAATCGAAAGCGGCGCACCGGTTGATGCTGGTGAGTTTCAGGACCTCTACGCGACGAACCGCCTTCTGAGCCTTGTCCATTACTGGATGGCGATGGTTGAACATCCCGACCGCGATCCTGAACCCTTCCGTGAGGTTCTTGCACCGGAGATTGATATCGACTTCGGCAGCGGGCCGATATCTGACTTTGAAGAACTCAAAGCATGGGTTGAAGGACCAGCATCCTCCGTCTCAGCAAGTCGTCACGACGTGCACAACTTCAGCTACAGCGCATTGGGTGAAGATCAATATGAGCTCACCGTCGATCTTGATTGGACTGCGATCAGACCGGATGATGTGTGGATGACCGCAAAAACACGTCACACTTGGACTGTCAGCGATACCCCCTCAGAGAGATTTGCACGTATCCAGAAAATTCGGGTGGAAATGTTGGAACCGTTTGCGGTGATCGAATAGCAGTACGGTAAGCCAGTGGAGGATGCTTGATACACCAGTATCACAGACCTTTTCTCGCCTACATTTAAGCGTTCAATAATGACACGACACATCATCCAACAGGCTGACGAGGCAGGAGACGGCAGGCGGACCGCGCCGGCAGCCCTTCGAAATACCGAACCTCTCATTTCTGCATTAGACAAGCGTTTGCCCAAAACCGGTCGCGTGCTCGAAGTTGCGAGCGGTACCGGCCAGCATGCCGTTGCCTTCGCCCAAGCGTTTCCAGACCTTGAATGGATGCCGTCAGATGTCGATGCTGCTCAGCGCGCAAGCATCGCAGCGTGGTATCGCACTGCTGACCTTCCCAACCTGTCTGAGCCCATTGAGATTGATGTCGCCCGTTCATGGCCAGTTGCCAACGGTGCAGTGCAAGCCGTTCTCACCGTCAACTTGCTGCATTTGATCCCTTCGCCTTTGGTTGAACAGTTCTTCGAACGCGCGCACGACGTGCTCGATGCGGCTGGTCGTGTCATTGTCTACGGTCCGTTTATGCGCGGATCAGACTACGCCTCAGAGGGAGATCGCGACTTTGACGCTTCTCTTCGTGCACGTGATCCCTCCATCGGCTACAAATCAGTCGAGGACGTTATCACCTCGGCAGCTGGCGCAGGTTTCGTCCTATTGGGAAGCGACGATATGCCGGCAAACAACCTGCTTCTGACCTTTACCAAGCAGTAGAACGGCGCGGTCTCAACCCGTTGCCCTGCGGGCCAATCGGCCTCGGCTGCGCGTGTCGGCAGATTGAAGATCGCGGATGCGATCTCGCGCAGTCGCGCGGGGGGGCATCGAAGGGTGGCCCGGCGTGATCGCCGCCCGCGGCCAGATCCTCTCACCGCTTGGCCAAGGACTGCGCTCGCGGCGGTGCTGCGCACCCGCCTTCCGCTCCGTCCTTGGCGCAGCACGGCGTCGGATGCTGGGTCGCGGTCAGTGCGATCCCGCCTCACGACTATCTCCTCCTACTGGATGCGGAAGCATATCCTCCGGATGGCTTCCAAAATCGCCCGCCTCAAGGACCTTCCGAATTTTCGGCGAGGGCAGAGCGTATGCAGCTTTTGCACCAGTGAACGTGCGTTGGCGCTGATAGCTTCGTCGTCTCTCTGAAAATTCTCCAGGCCAGCGAGCTGGCGCCTGCGGCGTCCTTGACCCGAACGCTTTTGGCAGAGCGCGACAGGACATGCTTCGCAACCCGTGGAGCAGTGCATCCCAAGGAGAAACGAGATGTTTGATACATATGATGAAATTGAACTGTTTGGCCTCACAGAGAATGGCAGCGACGATCTGCCAATCCCCTCAGACGACGAGTTGCAGCAGCACATTGTGGGCGAGGCTTTTGAGACCTTGCTGGGCGGTTTGCAATCAACGGGGCTTGCGTCCGAGATTGAACCACTGGCCCATGGGTTGGCGACACTCCTGCAGCGCCGCGCCACACAGCTTGAGGCACAGGCCGATAAGCTGAAGCTGAAGATCAACGGGCTCATTCAAGCCCAGGATGGATCAGAGGTCGCTGAGATTGAATTGGACAAGGCCAGCCGCGCATTTGAAGCGCTCTGGGAGAAGGGCTTGGCGATGGCAATCATGGCCGAGAAAGCTGCCAGCTGCTACGAGATCGAGACGGGTCGTGCCTACACGCCGGTCACCGGTAGCCGCACGACGAAAGACGCTCTTGATACCGGTGCGGTTTTTGAAGCCAAGCAGCTTCTAGAAAAGGCCGACCGGGAACAAGCAGCCCGCAACACGATCACGGGACCGAAGATCGCAGTGACTGGCGACACGGCCACAAGTGATCACGAGACGATCTACGCAAAACTGGATCGCGCACATGAGAAACATCCCGACATGGTGCTCTGTCACAAGGGCAACACAAACGGAGTGGAGCGGATCGCGGCCACATGGGCGCGCAATCGTAAGGTGCCGCAGGTCCTGTTTCGTCCGAATTGGAAAGGTCATGGCCGCGCAGCGCCATTCAAGGCCAATGACGATCTGCTGGCAGCAAATCCGGTTGGTGTCATTCTCTTCGGTGGTAACGGGGCTGCATTGAACCTCGGTCAGAAAGCAGAGCAACGCGGCATCAAGGTGGCGAGCTTTGAACTGCAGACCACAGCGAAAGCATAGGTGGAAATGGACGGTCTTTCGGGGCCGTCCTTTTTTATGTGGATGGCTCTCCTGATCTCTTTGTCTCGACTGCTATCATGTTCAGCCTTCGATTGGGACGCATGCTCATGATCGCAACGACTGTTGACCGCGATTTGTATAGTCACAGTCTCCGCTTCCGGTGCAATGGTGCGCAGAACGACAAGTCGCTCGCGGTTCAGCAGCGTATTTCAGAACACGGATAGACGCAGCACATCAGCGGTTCGGGCGGGCGGGAAAAACTCCATCTCATGAGCCGGTGCCATAGCAATGCGCGCGTCGAATGCCGGATGTTTTATTTCGCCACGGCATTCGAGAGGGGGGTGACACGGTTTTCAAATCACGCGGATTGGTCTGTCCTTTCGTTTTCTTGAAAGATGCAATCTACGATCCCTGGTTCGTCTGACGCGCGCAAGCGCTCTTCAAGCAGAACTTTCCCCTGACCCGTTGGGTCATTCCTCGCGAGACAAAGTTCAGCCTGACATCCGGCCCGGACGGGATCGCCGTTCGTTTGCATCGAAAACGAAAGGACAAACCAATGGCTAATTTCTTCAATGTCACCACTCCCGTCGAAGGCAACGATGGCAAAACCCGCTTTCGCCGCATCGGCGTCGCATTCCCCCAAGGCCCAGAGGCCAAATCGGAGATGAAGATCATCCTCGAAGCTCTCCCGCTCAATGGCGAACTGGTCCTCTTCACACCGAAAGTCGGTGAGCAGCCCGACGAATAAGGCGGGTCGTTCCTCCCCACCTGGCACCGCGCAAGCGGTGCCTTTTTTGGCGCTGACCGCGCCAAAGCCCCCGGGCTGCGCGGTCGAGGGCTGCTGCGACGTTTGCCGTTTGCCATTCGATAGTGCGATGTTTGGCCAAACAACGGAGCAGAAGATGATAGAGCGTCTCGATTACATCACCATCAATGAACCCGCGATCAAAGCGATGCTTGCGGCCAAATCTCAAATGAACTCAATTGATAAAGCATTGCGAGCACTGGTTGAGTTGCGTGTTTCGCAAATCAATGGTTGCGCATACTGCGTTGATCTTCACACCAAAGAAGCACGACGCGCAGGGGTGGATCAGCGTGACCTTGACTGCCTTGTGGTTTGGCCTGAGGTGGCGTTCTTCACCCCGGCAGAGAAAGCAGCGCTTGCGTGGGCAGAAGCTTTGACAAGAGTCATGACTGACGCGGCTCCTGATGCCATTTATGAACAGCTTGATGAGCACTATTCCGAGCGACAAGTCGTCGATCTCACTCTGATCATCTCTCAAATGAATGCGTGGAACAGATTAGCCATTGGGTTTCGGCATGGGCCGGAGGAGTCGGTTAGCTAGATGTTTCCGGGCGGCCCCTTCGGGTCGGGCTCTATCTCCGCTGCGCTCCAACCGAGCCGCGTGCCGCGTCTCGTCCCATCCGGGTGACGATCCCTGCCGCGGCGCGAGGTGGCCGCTGTTCCGCGCATTACTGAGCGTGATTTTTCTTGCTCGGGTCTCACCTCGGGACAGACCGGTTGTTCCGCATGGGGCACCGCCGCCTGCGGGACCCTGAGACAGTCAGACCTGCGGGGTCAACACCAAGCCGAAAGCGGGCGCGTTCCGCGCATGTTGACCCCGCAGGCCCGCCGGTCTCCTTCGGCCCCCGCGACGGCGACCCGACGGACAGACCGGCCTTTGTCTGGCTTTGTGATTGAGGTTAGTTGATCGCAGTGCGGCAACAATTTCCACATCTCCTGGCGTTCGCGCGGATTGAAGCGTTGGAGGGTGTTGGACTGCTTGGCTCGGTCAGAGAGGCTGCGCGAGCAGGGAGGCCATCAGCTTGGCCAAGAATTCCATTCCGCCAACCTGCAAGCAGGTCTGTCTCCATTTTCGTCTTGGCGCGGCACTGACGCCCACCCTTTGCCTGCGCAGGTCTCTCTGACCTGGCGTTCAACCCCTCCTACTGATTGTGGAAGCATATCCTCCGGATTGGCCTCCAAACCGGCCCGCCTCAAGGATCGCGTCGGTGTATCAAAAAGACGGTTTCCACCCCGATGGGGCGGACCCTCCGCATTTTTGCCACCCCCACGCGCCCAGCAAGCTGGCGGCTGCGCCGTCCTTGACCCGACCCGCTTTGGCCGCGGCGTTTCGGACATGTTCCGCAATCCGTGGAGCAGGCAAACCTCAAGGAGACACGACATGAGAATCTACTGCGACAACCCCGGGTCCTGCATCGAGCCCGGGGGATATGAGCTGTCCCATGATCCGATCAGCTTCAACTGCTGGTCATGCGACAAAGAGATCGATGGCACCTATGAAGAACGCGTCGAAGGCGGCAGCCTCAACGCCTACCTCGTCGGCACTTGTCCCCATTGCGGAGCTGACAACGAGCAGACGGCCTAACGGCCCTGCTCGCCAGACTGCAACGGCACGTTTGGACAGGGCGTGCCGTCCTGCACCGATGCTATGGAACGCTCAAGGCTGCGCAGTAATCGTTGCGCGCCATCAAGGGAGAGGACAACGCATCCCGACACCGCGCCTTGATCCATCAGCGCCAGCATGACCACCTTGCCATCACCGTGGAACGCATCGACATGCAACGGCCCGGCATAAGCCTCCGAAGCAATGCGCTGCACCTGATGCGATCCCACATCCAACTGGATAATCTCAGCCATGGGCTGCGCCTCCCTGACGGTTGGCGCGGAACGTCTTGATCTCGGCCCCGCGCGGCCAGGACCAGCGCCACCGCGCCATGCGGCGCGTGTCGCGGGCGGCGCGGTCGAGCTTGGCAATGATCGCCTCGATGGTCTCCCGCTTGCGGAGCCAGAACCATTCCGTGCCGCGTCTGTCGCCGCGCCGGAATGGGTTCCATCGCAAGCGGCGTAAGATCAGTGTTTCACAGGCCCGCGCCCATGGCAGCGAGACGGTATAGACGATGGCGAGATCATCAGAGGCCACGCGATTGAGTTCTGTGCGGCGGTCCTTGGTACGGCGCTTTGTAAAGCCCACCTTGAAGAGACGCGGGGTGGCACGGGCCTGCATCAAATAGACGGTTCCATAAGGCACCTTGCGCCGCCACAGCCACGGAATGCCGGTGCGTGGTCTAGGTCGCATTGGGAGCCTCCTCACCACCGAGGGCTGCCGCAACGGATTGGCAAATGTCTGTCTCGCTGACGGACGCGCCTTTCTGCAGGTGATCCATGAGATCGACCATCATCGCAGCCCGCTTGCAGGGTTTGAGCTGGTCACGATGTGGGTCGGTCTGATCAATGAAGGTTCGGACGATGCGGATGGTTTCGGTCGAGGTGATGCCGGTTGGCGTGCCACTGCCAAAGACGAGCCACTCAAACCGCAGGTCCGTCCCCTCGCAGATGTCCATCAACAGCGAGAGCGGTGGTTCGCTCGCGCCATCCTCGTAGCGCTGATAGGTGCGGATGCAAACAGCGAGCTTTGCCGCCATCTCTTTCTGCGTGAGCTTGAGGCGCGTGCGGGTCAGTCGGATGCGCGTGCCAAGCCCATCGGGAATGCATTGGGTCATGGGTCCCTCCTGGACTGCTGGGGGTGTCGGTTGGCTACAAGTTGGCGTGCCGTGAACATCGCGGCGTCCATCGGAAGGGCGCGACCTTCGATGAACTCGCGATACCAATCGGCAACGATGGCCGCGCAATTCTCTGGCGGCAGGTCGACCTGCTCTGTGTCGAGCTGGTCGAGAAAGGTGGCGATGAAGGACTTGAGCGCACCGAACTCATGACGCGCCTCCGCAATCCCGAAGAGCAGATAATCAGGATGCACACCGTAGAGTGCATTCATCGCCAGAATGAGTTTGAGACCAACCGCGCGTTTGCCGGTCTCATAGAAGATGTAGGTCTTCGGACTGACGCCGAGCTTGTCGGCCAGTTGCACTTGCGTCAGTCCGAGGGCCTCGCGCTTGGCCTTCAAACGCCTCCCGATGGCGACCGGATCGGAGATGTTGTCAGTGCTCCTCATGTCCATCATATCAGCACCTCAGATCGTTGATCGTGGCGGTGAGCATCAGGAAGACGATCAAGGTGACGCCGCCGATGAAGAGGACGGCTTGCAGACGCTTTCCCATAGGCCGACCAGTGAGCGCTTCAACCGCCAAAGTCAGAAGATGACCGCCATCGAGGATCGGGATCGGCAGCAGGTTCAGCACCCCGAGTCCGAGCGAGATCACGGCCATGAATGTGAGGAAGACCACCGGTCCCAATTGGATCGCTTGGCCTGCTACCTGACCGATTGCCAAAGGGCCATCGAGGGCGCAGGGATCACCCTGACCAACAGCGCTGGCCGCCAGCCCGAAGACCATGCCGGAGATTAGGTCGGTGGTTTGACTCCAGCCCGATGTCAGCGCGTCCCCAAGCGATGGCGTTTCCTGCGCCAGCGTGAACAGTGGCGCATTGGCGACACCGATGAGCCAGCGATCACTGCTCAACTCAGGGGTGAGTTGTGCTGCGATGATCTGACCACCGCGGTTGGCGGTGATTTGCAGAGGGCGTCCTTCTGAGGTGGCGACGGCAGCTTGCAGATCGGCCCAGCTTGAGAGGGCAACGCCATCCACCGAGATCAGCAGATCACCGACCTGCAGACTGCCACTCTCAGCGGGAGAACCGGGTGCGACAAGCGACAAGAGCGGCAGGTCAGGGCGCGGCCCCTTCAGCATCATCTCTGTCCCATCACGGCGGATCGCATAATCCGTGGTTGGTGCCTCACCGAGTAGGCTGCCCAACATCCCCACTGAGGTCTTCGCCGTGATCGCCTCACCATTCACGGCGATGATCTCATCACCGGGTAGGAGCGGTGAGACGTCCTTAGAAACCGCCAAGTCTTCGATGACCCACGGCCAAGCCGTCTGCCCGCCGATGAGTGGCACGGCAGTCAGCAGTGCGAGGGTCAACACGAGGTTGGCCAGTGGTCCGGCCAGCACAACGACAGCCTGCCGCAGCTTGCTGACAGCGCGCAGCGATCCGGGGATGACGGGGCCTTCTGCCATCGATGAGAGCGACGCCGCATTCTCATCGCCGACGAAGCGGACGTAGCCGCCCATGGGGATCGCAGCGATCTGCCAGCGGACCCCGGCAGGTGAATCACGCGACCAGAGTCTGCGGCCAAATCCGACGGAAAACACCTCCGCTTTTACACCCACCAATCGGGCCGCAAAGAAGTGGCCCAACTCGTGGATCAGGACCACGCCAAGGAAGGTGATGAACAGTCCCAAAGTGGTGGCGAGAAGATCAATCATTGGACGCCCCCCGCACCGGAAAAATCACCGCCATAACCTGCTCAAATTCTGCCCGCGAAACGGTCGCGCGATTGCCCGCATATCCATGGTAGTGAGAGCGGCCTGAAGCGTTTGGCAAACCGGCCCAAACTTTCGCGAGATTGTCCATGAACCGGCCCCGCGACAGACGCCCTGCGCGGAAGTCCTCATAGCCCGCTTCCCGGATCAGGAATGTCGCAATCAGGTCCTGCGTGCGCCGGTCATATCGGGTGGTCGCTTCAAAGCCGAGTTCGCGCGAGACATAGGCCAGCGTGTCGGGAATGACCTGATAGCGTCCGATGGCATGGTGCTGGCCAGGGGTCGCTTTGATCCATGAGAAGATCTGACCGAGCGTCATCTCCGTGGGCTTCTGGTCAGGTCGAACCCGCGCGCGGTGTTGTACGCTGTCATAGCCAAGACGCGGAGATTCCGCCCGGCCAATGAAGGCCATCAGCTGGTCCAGCTCACCACCGCGCAAGCCCGCAAGAAAGGTCGCGAAGTCGCCCCGGGGCACAGCCGGTCCCGATTGCGGCACCTCCGCAGTGAAGCGATCTTCACTGGACCAGCCAGCGGTCGCGCTTACGTTCTTCCACTCTTGAGCCGCGACGGGTGTTGCGAGAACCCCGCTAACAATCGCAGCCCAAATCCCCATCCGCAGGGGGAAGGAAGCGGGGCGTCCCTGCGCAGGCTGGGGACGCAAGGCAGGGTGTTTCGCCCTGGCGGGCGATGGAAAAAGACACACCATACGCAACCAAGGTTGCAGGTCTGTTTTTGCAAGGAAATTCAGAGAGTTAGATCGGATTTGTTGGTATTTTTTGTGGTACAGTCTAACATTTCTGAATAAATTCAGAGGGTTGGCCTGTTTCGTGCCACGATATGCCACGGCCTGGCCACGCTGTGCCACACCTTGTGCCACGATATGGCACGGAAAACGAGGGGTTTTAGACGCCATGGGATGGCTCATCGCTCCATCCCCCCGCGCCGTTGTCGTGGGATTTCAGGGACGGCCGTCTCTGCTGTGCGCTCAGCGAGGGTGAGGCGTTCCTCCTCGGCGCGCGATGTGGCCTGAATGACCTTGGCCTCGCGCTTCTGCTTCTGCTCTCGAAACTGTCCTACAAGCTTCTCAATCTGAACTTCGAGATCACCCGTGAGCTCTGTGAAGCGCCGATGAATATGTTCCAGATCTGTCCCAACCGCGAACTTCGTTCCGACCAACCCGCTGATTTGGAGAAAGATCGTGATCATCTCCTTTGTGCGATGATCGACCATCTCAGTGAGCTTTGAGACGGAGGTTGAGGTCGCGGCCAGCGCCTCAGCCATTTGTGCATTGTGATCCGAAAGCGTGCCAAGAAGACGATCTTGCTCAATGCTTCGCGCCTCCGCTTTTTCCAGACGTTCACGATCTCCGAGCAGGGATATGAAGGCCGCATCAAGTGCGGCTGGCGTCTGCTCAGGGAGCTTTGACAGATACTCGCTGACAGCTGGTCCAAGTTTGAGGCGGTAGTTCTGAACAGCATCTTCTGACATCTTTGATCCTCCTATCTGCTGCGTTCATCGCGGGTCTTTTGATCCCGCTCGATTTGGGTTTTGAGCTCCTCAAGACGCGCGATCTCAGGGTCATTGTCTCGGGTGTATTTTTCGGCTGTCGCGGGGTCAGAATTCGCGTCCCGCGCGGCCTCCTGAAACGGCCTCGATTTGGGTCCGGTATTGGGCCCTGTGTCATCTCTCGCGTGGAGCGCGCGGAAGACCTCCCGCGTGGACCTGACAGCCTCTTCGACACGTAGCTCTTCGGGTGTTTTCTGGCGGGCTTTTTCCTCTGCTAGAGCCTCGAGTGCGTTGACCCGTTCGCCAGTGTTGTCCGCGATTTTGTCGGTCAGCTTGCCAGTGTCATCAGTGACCAGATGCGTGCTGTCGCGCATCCGAGAGAGGGCCACATAGAAGGACTTCTGATCGCTGAGTTGCTCGGTTGAGGACATGCCCAAAAGCACCCGATCGACGGTGCTGCCCTGGAAGTCATGGGCCGTGGTGGCATAGGCGAGTTGCATGCCCTTGGCTGCCAGACTGTCGGAGGGAAGGGTGAGGGTCTCACCCTCCTTTGTCTTCACCGTGAAGCTCTCAGTGTCGATCTTTTCGATCTTGCCTTCGGCTGAATTGACGATGCCGTTCTCGCGGTCGGTGATCTTGAACTTCACGAGATCACCCTGGAGGAACTCTTGCGTGTCAGCGCCAAAGACGATCAGCTTCTGTGCGATCCGGGACTTCCAATGAAGATCGAGTTTGACCTCTTCGCGGTCGGGTGAAGTGAGGGTCAACTGGCGCTCGGCATGATCGATCTTGGTGACTTCATAGAGCGTGTTGGAGGTGAGACCGGAGCTTTTGGCGACGACAGGAGAGACGACGATATCGCCGACCTTGTAGCTGCCGATCTCACCCGCCTCGGCCTGGGTGAAGTATTTTGGAACCAGCGTTGCGAGCTCTGCGCGCTCGCCACCAATCTTGCCGCGCAACCATAGGCTGTTTTGGATGCTCGCATTGACCTCATGCCGCATGGCGTTCGTCAGGACGATCAGACCGGTTGCATCGCGGTCTTTGGGGCTCAGGGCAAGGTAGCTGCTGGCGAGCTTGTCGGCGATCTCAGTGCGCTTCTCAGCGGCGTTCTCACCGCCGACTTCGGAGACCTCAGAGACCCCTTGCATGGCCCGTGTGATGTCCCCTGCGATGGCTGCCAGAACCGTCTGTTTGCCGAACTCTGAGCGCTGTCTTTGGATGTCCGACATGAGTGCTGTGCGCATGCCGGCCTCCTGCAAGGAGCGGAAAGCGGAGCCCGCATCAACCGCTTCAAGCTGCTTGATGTCACCCACCAAAACTGTGCGTGCGTAGCCCGCACCTTCGGCCATCATCAGCACCCGCTGCATGGCCTCTGACGACAGCATCGAGGCTTCATCAACGACGAGGATGGTCTTCGACTTGTCCCCGAGATTTGCGCTGTTCTCGTAGCGGACGAGGGCGCTCTGAACCGTCCGGGTTTCTGGAACCGCTTCGCTCAATGCGGTGACGGCTTTGTGGGAGGGTGCGAGCCCATCGATCGCGTAGCCGCGGGCCTCAGCCATGCGGACGGCTGTGGCCAGCGCATAGGTCTTGCCGGTCCCGGCGTAACCCTGAACGCCGACGACGCCATCCTTGGATGAGAGTGTGAGAGCGACGGCTTCCTGCTGTCCCGCTGTGAGGGTCGTGCGTTCCAATTTGCGCGCCACGATCGCGTCAGATGTGCGTCGCGTCAGACGTTCTACAGATGACCGCATGTCGAGGACGTCGCGACCTTGCTGAGAGGTCATGAGGTAAATGTTCTCACGCTCGGTACGGACGTTCTGCAGGTCTGTGAGGAACTGACCTTCGGGGCGCTCGAGTGTGAAGAGCTCCTTGTCCCGCACTTGCCGGGCGATCTCAGAGTCAATCGCCCGCTCAGTGACAGTAGGGGCATACTTCATCGCTTTGTCGACCACAGCGGCACGGGCATAGATCGCGTTGCGTTCGGCGAAGTGTCGGACGGCATAGTCCACAGCGCGCGCCGCGCGCGGCTCAGGGGCCGCCATCCGATCTGGCGCGCTGAGTGATCGTGCGTCTTTAAGAACCTGTCCCATGTCGATGCCAAGGGCTTTGACTTCGGCGTCCCAAGCAGCGCGCAGCTCCGCGCGTTCAACAGGTTTCTTGCTGGCGCGTGTGGCCAAAGCGGCGAGCTGGCTATTGTAGGAATTGGCCTCCATCCCACGCTCTTTGAGGGAGGCTTCGATCTCTTTGCGTCGCTTCGAGAACTCATCAATGAGGTTTTGCGGAATGCCTTTGATGTCAAAGAGGCCATCGTCGCGGGCATAGGTTTGGTAGCCCAGCTGTTCGAGTTTGGCGGCGAAAGCGTTGCGGTAGAGCTGACCCAAAAAGATCGTTGTCGAGACCCGGCCATCAATTCGGCCGTTCTGGAAAAACCTGTCGTTGGCCATCGAGCGATAGGTGCCGGTGCTGTCTTTGATGATGTTGGTGATGACCGCATGGGAGTGCAGCTGGGGATCCAGGGCGCGCGAAGTGTCGTGCTGGAAGATGCCGGCGATCATCTGACCACCGGTCTCGCGGATCAGCTCGCCATTCACCATCCGCCGCGTTTGGATGAGATTGGCTTCCGCGTAGTTCAGGGCCTCTTTGACGGCCTCGGTATGGGCTTTGATGATCCTTGTATCGCCACCGACGAGGGCTGCGATTGAGACACCTTTCGGAGCCGAAAAGGTGAGATCAAGCCCAGGGCGGTGCTGGCGTTCGCCATCGCGGTAGCGGCCCAGAAGACGACCATCGGGGGTTTCTCCTTCGAGCAGAGCTGCGAAGGCCGCATCGTCAATCGCGCCGACTAGATCGGCTCCATCCGCGCCTTTGCCGTGATAGATGGCCGAATGCTCCGCTTCTGGCGTGCCTTCGATGTAGTAGCCTTCGGACTTGTAGTATCCGCTGGCGGCTTGGCCTGCGCTGAGAGTTCCAATCGAGAGCATGGCTCACGACCGCATGTAACTGTTTGGGATCCAATTCTCTGTCGGTGGGATCGCGTTGTTTCTGGGTGTTGGCGGCGCCGGTTCAGGAGCCGGGTCGGGTCGTTCTAAGGTCAGCGTGAACTGCTCGGGTTCTGGCACGCGGTCATCAGGTGCGCCGGGTGGAATCGGGGCTGATCCTTCTGACTTTGGTTTTCGCTCTGGCTGAGGTGGTTGCTTGGGCTGATCCGTTTTGGGCTTCGGGCGGGTCGGTGCATTGCGCATCAAACCTGCGGTATCGAGAACGATAGGACGGATGTGGGAAGGCGGAACACCTGCATCGGTCGCTTCTTCGAAATGCGCGTAGTAGGCCGCGAACTTGGGATGCGGTTCGGTCAACCCTTCAAAGTCCAGGCCCGCGCAGTCGAAATGACTCCCACACCACTCGTGGAACCGGGCCATGAGATCGCTTTCGTCGAGGGTCTTGGCATCGCGCTTCTCGGTCCAGACCGGAAAATCCTGATCGCCAAAGGCCGTCCCCATATAGGGCAGGAAAGAGGGTTGCTCTTCTTCAAGCTCTACCAGCTTCATGGTGATGGGCGCCGTTGGGGAGTCGTAAGCGAACTTCAGATAGGCTTGAAACTGCGGTAGGTTTTGGATCTCGGCCGGTGAGACCACCGAGCGTTCGACGCGCTGTGAGGTGAAGCCCACACCATCGCGGGCCGCATGAGCACCTACGGAGATGTTCGAATTGGCCTCCCATTGATCCATGTTCCCAAGGGTCTCTGAGCAGAGTTTGGCAGTGCGGAAATCCGGCGTGTTGAAGACAATGCGGTTATTAGTGGTGCCGGCGATGCTCTGTGCTGCCTCGCGGCCATAGATGTCTTCGAGCTGGCTGTAGACCTGATAACCCAAGACAAAGGCACCGCCGTACTGCCGGATCTCGGCAAGGGAGGAGACGAGACAGGGCAGGCGGTTAAGAGAGGGCACCTCATCCATGAAGAAATAGCAGCGCGGCTCAGAGGCGCGTCCCAATGACATCAGTGAATTGGCGGCGATCTCCAACACAGCCGAGATGATGTTGCGGGTGGCTGCCGCATGTTCCGCATCGGACGTGAGAAACAGAAAGGATGGTTCTTCGCTGGCAATCCATTTGCGGATCGAGATGCTTTCGCCGTCTTCGCGCAGGAATTCCAGGAAGCGCAGTTCTGAGATCAGGTTGGCGCGGATGGATTGGGCGGTCTTTTCGATCTCTTCGTTGAAGAAGTGCTTGCCGGGTGTGGCCCCGATGAGCCGTGACAGCTCAGAGGCATCCATGCGCATCACATAATCGATCAGGGCTTTGGTTGTGCGTGGCCCCTTCTTGTAGAGCTCACTCGCGGCGTAGTCGAAGACGATCCGGGCGGATTGTGACCAGAACGGATCACTGGCAGCACCACGATGTTCCGGGATCATCACCTCGGCCATCTGGGTGAACGAGGCCTCATCCAGAACATCGTCAAACGGGTTCCAAACGCGGGAACGGTTGTCGAACGGGTTGAGGATGTGATCACGCGTCTCGTCATAGAAGCGGGAGACGAATGATCCGGTGCGATCATAGATGATGGCACGCCCGCCATTCTCTTTGATCGTCATCAGCATTTCGGCCATCGCGTTGGTTTTGCCGACGCCAACTGTCCCATAGAGACAGGTTTGGGCTTCAACCGCATTGGGCGGGAAGGGGATGCCCCCAATGGTGAGCGGCTTGGCCTTTTTCCGACCCTTGTGTTTCTTGTGATAGTTCCGCCAGCGCAGCTCGCTCCATTGCTTCAGCTGGCGTGCTGTGACGAGGCGTGCGCCGCGGACAAACTCATTCTCTTTGATCCGGCTTCCGGCGCGGAAAAAGACAAAGAGGGAGATAATGCCGCCAATCAGAGCCGGGATGATCGATATGCGCGAAGCGGAGAAAATCCGCTCGAAGAACCCGTCTCGCACACTGCGATAGGTTGTGTTGCGGTAGAGGTCGACAGCCTCGACTGTCACAAGCTGTCCGTTCAGATCCTGGAATGTGTAGGGGCGGTTGAAGCCATTGCCATCCAGCACACCGCGCTCGGCCATCTCGTAGTAGATCGCGATGCGCATCTCATGCGGATCGTAGGATGAAAGCACCAGATAGAGGAACGTGCCGATATAGAGAAAGGCCGCCACCACGAGCGAAAATTTGATGACCTGCGCGCCCATGCGCCACCAGTGGTGGGTCGTCTGACCGCCTCGGATCAACGTGGATGCGGAATTGATAGATCGCGACATCTTCACCCCCGAAAATGTACAATTACAATGATCTTTCCAATAATCTATAAATGTGCCAATATGTAAAGATGGCAATTTATGAGGTTTGAAATGCGCATCGTCTGGCTTATTTTGCTTGGGTTCAGCACCTCAGCACTCGCGGAGGAAAGATCCTTTGAAGATCAAGTCTTGGCTGTGATTCTTGCGAATCCCGAGATCATTCTTGTGGCGATGGAGAAGCTCGAGGCGGAGCGTCTTGCGGAAGAAGAGCAGGCTCAGATGCAGCGGATTTCCGCGCAATCAGACCTACTATTTGCAGATGAAACCATCCGCCTGGTCGAGTTTGTCGACTATCGCTGTGGCTATTGCGCGCGCAGTGCGGCGGATATCGCCACTCTCCCAGAAGATGAAAAGAGCGCAATCCGAATCATAGAGCTTCCGATCCTGGGAGACGTATCGCGCCAACTTGCGGAAGTGGCACTGAGTGTCCGCATCGTGGCCGGCGATGAGGCTTATCGCAGCTTCCACTTTGCGCTCTTTGAGCAGGGAGGTCGGATCGCCAGCCGAGCTCTCGCGCTGAACCTTGTGGAAGATATGGGGTTGGACCGGGCCAGCGTGGCGGAGGCGGCGAGTTCAGAAGCCGTCGCAACTGAGCTTGAGCAAAACCTCATGCTGGCGCGGCGTCTTGGCGTGACCGGAACCCCGGCCTTCGTCTCACGCCATAACCTGCATGAAGGGCTGATGGCCTTGCCGCTCATGCGCAGCATCATCAACGATCAGGAGAAGCTTCCATGAAACCATTTGTTCAACTGACATGCGTTTGTATCTTGCTGGCCGGATGCGCGGGCGTACCAACCGCTTCACAGCAGCCGGTTTCCCAGAGCACGCAGCTTGATGCCAACACCTTGGCTCTAAGTTGCTCCGAACTGACCGCGCGGAACAACCGCATCACAGTGAGATTAAACGAACTCGAGCGTCAGTCTCAGGCGCAAGCCCGCCAGACCGCTGTGACCGATGCCGTTGTTGGGATCGGGATGAGCGCAATTCTTGGGGCGGGGGCGCAAGGCGGCCTGAGTGGCATTCGGACAGCATCGGCCACGATCCAAGGAATTGAGGCAGTACGTGCCGCTGAACGCGGGGCAGAGTCGATGCAATCCGTCACAGACGTTTTGGCGCTCGCTGGCCGGTCAGCTGAGCTTCAGCGCGCGATGATCGAGAAGGGCTGCTGATGAATGTGATCAACCCAGACCTGGCACCCAAGCCTGATGATATTCTTGACGATCCGGTTTACTCGGATTGGCTGAAAGCCGCGGTGCAAGACCTGATGCTCATTGATGCGGAACAGGCCTTCAACGAGGCTGAAGAACTGCGCAACGTAATGGAGCGGCGTTTTGCAGACATCGTCAAAACCGAAGACCACTGACGGCTGGACCGAAGCACAGCTTCTTGTGGCGTTTCACAAGGATCCGCGGGGAAACCCGCGCAACCGGGCGCGCGCCTGGTCGCCGAAAAAAGGGATCGGGTGGATTCATGAGGATCCGGAGGTTCAGGAAACCTTTGTGGAGGTCCGCGCGGGTGCCGATACGGATCGGTCGCTTCAGATAAAGCTCCGCCGAAATGAGGTGGTCGTGACGCGCCCGCAAGCGTTCAGTTGGAATGGTGTCGTGTTGCGGGAAGAGGGATTGGATATCGCTCTAGGTCAGGTGCGTGTCTCGGTGGATATGTTTGGCACAGTCACCTGGGATGATGGTGTGACCCAAACGATCATAGATCCCGACGGCACGGTTTGCAAGTTAGCGCCTGAAGCGCGGGCAGCGGTCAGCTCGGACGCGCTGAGCATCACACAGGAAACAGCGGATACCGTCGTTACGCTTTCGGAGAGGGGGTTCGGGTGCCGGAAGAAAGGCCCCGACGAGACTGAGGGTGGGCACGGTGAATAAGGTAGCCACATTTGAAGTGCAGTTTGCTGACGGACGTGTCGAAGAGTTCCCGATGAGCTGCCTCACCTCGGTGCTCTACGGCATCACGAAACTGGAACAAACGCCGCTCATCTCGCATCTCGGTGTGGAGCTTATCCGCGAAAAAGATGGGCGGGTGCTTTGGCCGGCATCGGCGATTAAGGGGTAAGGTAGCATAGTTAGCGAGCTTTGATTGGAGTCTTCTCGAACGTCAGTAGTGAGTCCAAACCTACCGACGAAACGGGAGCGTTTTAATCGTTGAAAGTGCGCCGTTCGACAATTGAACGACCTCCAGGGCCCGAAGTGTTGCATGAAGCGGTATTGGGCCCACATGGGACACATTGATCCGCTCAATTTGGGCGCTCGTGTCACAGGTAGCGACTGTCATATGAGGTCGAAAGGGTTGTGTCGCGCTAAATTCAGCTCTGTGCTCGCCATCGTATAGTTGATTGTGCAAAGCCGTTACGTTGCTGCTCCCTTTGCCGCAGAGCAGGAAAATTTTGTGTTTCTTTTCAAATGGGTCAAACTCTATAGCGTGGTTGTCAAAGGTGATATGGAAGGCCGGTGTTTGGCGCGATACTGCCTCTGCTAATTCAGAGATGATCGGAAGATGTTCGCTTTTCACTCCGAAGACCAAAGTTAGGTGTGGTGGAACCAACTTAGCTCTATGAGGCTCATATTTCGCTCGAAAGTCGTGAATTCGGCTGGCGCAAATTTGGTCGAATTCCGGATAAGCCAAAACATAGATCATCGCGGGATAGTGGCGGGTTGGTTTCAAGAACTCAATGACCGCTTCGTCCGCCTTCCGGTCCTTGCGGCCCCCGTCGTGTCCCCAAACGCGCCACCCAAAACTTCAGATGATCGCTTTGAGCCCATACTTCTCGAATGCTGCAGCTTTAACGAACGGCTGCTTTCAGGCCAAAAGAAAGGCGACACTGGTAGCAGCCGATTGCTCTGCAAGGGTGTCCAGATTAGTGGGATGAACCGCTTTTCCCCCGAGAGGTAGCTGGTGGGCGTATGTCAGAAGTATTGGTGCTACCAGGATTATTGCAGCCCCACGAAGGTCTTTGCCTGGTGGGAAGTCTCCGTGCGCCTGATGGGCTTCGAGCCGAGCGGTGACCCCTTCGATGATGGGTTCTAAACCGTCGCGCACAAATTGCGGGCCGATAGCTTCGTGATACATGCCTTCAGCAAGGCCGAGACCAACCAGGTCACCAACATCGAACTGAGTTAGGCCAAGAATCATATGAGCGAGAGCATCCTTCAGCGATTGCTCAAGATCATCAGATGTCGGCGTGGCAAGAATTTCCAAGGGCTCGGCACCTTCATTGCGCTTCGCCTTAAGGATTGCCGCGACTACGTCATCGCGTTTGCCAAAGTGATGGGAAAGCGTTGCTGGTCCTACGCCGCCAGCACTGGCCATCTCGCGCCATGAAAGTGGCTTTCCTTTGCTGTTGCGCATCGCATCCCAGATACCGTCGAGAATCTCTTTCCGCCGGGCTTCGGTATCTTTGTTCGTAGAGCCTTTTGTTCTGGCCATAGCTTTTCCTTGATCATTCGATCTAATGTATTACTATAGATCATATGATCTAAAATAAGGAGCATGTGATCCAATGCAAGACTATCTTACCTCTGACGGGCTTCGGGCGTTTGCTGTTCTTGTCCTTGCCATCGGTCAAGCTGCTGCCGCGTATTGGCCCGACATTCGGAAATGGGAGCATACAATCACAAGCCGGTCGCAAAACCTGGATACACCGGTAGTGCCGTTCGGGCCGTTCTTTGCGATCTGGCTTGTTATCTTTGCGTCCTGCTTTGGCTTTGCCGTCTGGCACGCACTTCGCGGGAACCTCAACGATCCATATCTGCGACAAGTCGGTTGGATGGCAGCGGCGCTGTTTGCGGGAAACAGTGCTTGGGAAGTGTATGTCCCGCGGAAAGGCTTTGCCTGGCCGAGCTTCTACCTGATCCTTGTAGAACTGGCACTCGCCCTCTCACTAATTGTTGTGATCCAGCCCTATGTCGCCGGTTTGACCGGTGTTGCGTATTGGCTGGGTGCGGCTCCACTTTACTTCTTTGCAGGCTGGTTGTCCGTGGCCACTTTCGTCAGCCTTTCATCCACGCTGATCCTGACAAATTCAACGTTCAATCCGAGAAGTGCTCAAGGATCCGCGATCACGATCGTCACGGCAGGAGTTTTTGTCGCCGTCATCGCGGTTTGGACCGGGTCTGCTGTCTACGCGGCATCTGCGGTTTGGGGGCTGCTCGGTGTCATTGTCGGGACCAGGATCAAAAAAGAACCGATAGCCGCGACCACCGCTGCAGCGACGAGCATTGCGCTGATCCTTGCATCAGTGGCGGCATCATAAGCCGATGCCTACTGACAAGCTCAATAATTTGCAGCGTGTCCAGATCGAACGGGCCTCGGACCTACGTGATTGGCTTTATGCCAATCACATGCAATCCGAGAGTATTTGGTTGGTCACGTTCAAGAAGTCGGCGGCACCCGAAAAGTACGTAAGTTACGATGCATTTGTCGACGAGATCATCTGCTTCGGCTGGATCGATAGCGTTCCGCGAAAACTTGACGAAAGCCGAACTATGCATCTCTTGTCGCCTCGCAACGAGGGGAGTGCATGGTCGGCTGTCAACAAAGATCGTGTGAGGAGGATGGAACTTGAGAAAAAACTGCACCCAGCCGGTCTTGAGACTGTTCGACGAGCAAAAAGCGATGGCTCGTGGGATTTTCTCAACGATGTTGATGCTTTGATTGAGCCGCACGATCTGGCGAGTGGTCTCAATGAAGAACCCAAAGCTCGAAGACACTGGGATGCATTTAGTCGATCATCCCGTCGCGGCGTTCTTGAATGGATCAAGCAGGCAAAACGGCATGAAACCCGTGGGAAGCGTATCACCGAGACCGTTCGCCTTGCGAAAAAGAATATCAAAGCCAATCACTAAAAAAAGTGAATGCAGACATTCAATTCAAGTTCTCCAATGGCCGCTCCGTCCGCACCTTGGACATAGGCTGTCTGCATAACCAAGGGCGGCAGGGCGGACAAACAGGCCAATAGCTTTGCAACCACCAACGATCGGTTTGGTCGCGGAAGCAGCGGCTTTTTATCATCATTCAGGCATGTTATTGAGCGCCATGGCATCGGTAATGAACCACGTACATCATCTCACCCATTTTGCATGGGGTGGAAAGGCGTGCGCGGCATAGGCTGAGACCTTTCTATAGGACCCCACCGATTGGAGTGGGGGTCCCGCTCCTTCGGCAGACTAAGGAGCAAAGTATGACAACAAACAAAACGAATGATGACGCTAGCGAGATAACCGAGAAGGGGTTAGCCGCTGACATCTTCATCAGAGCAGTTGAACCGGAAGATGCGCCCGGCGTGACGGCTTTGATGAACCTTCCCGGTTATCGATGGGGCACAATGCGGCTGCCCTACCAGAGCGTGAGCACAACGCGACAGAAGATGTCGACGAGCGGACCTAATTTCGTATGCCTCGTGGCAACCTCGAAAGAAGAGATTGTTGGCTTGGCCTCTCTGACGCGTTTTGAGGGGCGCAGGTCACATGCCGGTGCCGTCGGCATGGGCGTTCATGATGCTTACGTCGGAAATAGACTTGGAACGCGTTTGTTGACGGCATTGCTTGAGGTGGCTGACGATTGGTGGGCCTTGCGCAGGATCGAATTGACCGTGAATGTGGACAACGTACCAGCTATTGGTCTCTACGAACGCATGGGGTTTGAAAGAGAAGGTATATTGCGAGACTATGCTTTGCGCGGAGGTGAGTTCGTGGATGCCGTCAGCATGGCACGCTTGGCGAACCTGCCTCAGTCCGGAAAGAGTAGTGAGACATGATCAACACCGCTCGCCTGGCCCTAAGGCCTTTTCGCGAGGATGATCTTCCCTGGGTCAAAGCAATCCTCGGCGACCCCAACGTTATGGCCTTCAGCGTCGATGGTCCGCTTGATCATACGGCCTGCCGCGAATGGTTGGATTGGGCGATACAAAACTTCACAGATAGCGGGCTGCCACTGATGCTGGCCATTTGCTCAAAGCCTGACGAGCGATTGATTGGATACGTTTCGCTCGCAAACGATCCTCAGCGCGTGAGCGACGGTGAAGCAGAGCTTGGTTTCCGCTTGGCCTATGATTATTGGGGACGCGGGATTGCGACCGAGGCCGCACAAGCCACGGTCGCGCATGCAACTTGTCTACCAGAGACCAAATTCCTCGTGGCGATTGTCGATCCAAACAACCGACAATCAGTACAAGTGTTGCAGAAGATCGGCATGACGTATGAAAGGGACGTCATGTTCGAAGGCTATGACTATCCCGACTATAGGTTTAGTCTGGAGCTAGCCGCAGCAGCGCATTGATCACTTCGGCGGGTAGAAGATCGCTCCCGGCAGGTATGCGCGCGGTAAGTCCATGCCGACGGGCAGTGCTCGCCCTGCTTCCAAATGATCTGGCAAGAGATGCGTGTGAGGCCCATGAGGTGATTTCGCGTCAGGCGGAGGGATCTGTCCCTGCACTTCGATGCGTCCAAGCGCACTTTCGACAACACGTGTCGGGCTTTCAGCGACCAATGGACCAGCGATCATGGGTAACGCCTGCGGAAACATGAGCCCCTTTGAACCATTAAGCGCCTCGCGCGCGGCTCCTTCACCCAATCGGACACAGAAACGGCCTTCCTTTCGGCCCAACCCAAGATCGTAGAGGTTGGCATTCCGCTCTTGCACTAGAGCATCGGTATCTGGACCCAAATCCGCGACGCCAGAAGCCACAGGCAGGCGCCCGCGTTCTCGTTTGACCGCAAGAACAATCCGCGCCTCTAGCTCCCAGACGGGTGGATCAAACGTGAGCGCGCGAATGTCGTCGTTGATTTTCACCCGTATTGCACCGTTTTTCGTGTAGGCGGTGATGTCGTCACCGTAGGTGTGCACATCAACAGATGCCTGCTGCACTGCCGTGAATTCAGCGACGGCTCCCACAACGCCGATGACCCAGGTGCCGCGTCCGGCTTCCAGTGTCGAAATCACAAACGCCCGGATATCGTCTGTGGTCCACGGCAGCCTGCGGCCCTTGACGCCCAGTTCTTTCAAGCGCCCCGGGATTTGATCCCATACCGCTTGCCGCGCGTCTTCCGATTGAATGCGCCAACCATCCATTTCTTCGCCGTTACGCCCACAGCCCAGGCACCAGCCTGTGGCTTCATCAAGTTTGCATATGCCTGTGCAGGGACTGGCAATGTTCATGACAAAGTCTCCTTTGCCGGAGCCAAAGCGGCAAGGATCGCGTCCAATCCATCGGTGAGTGCTGCTGGTCCGGGTTGCAGGATGAGAGGGGATTTGATCTCGATGATCCGGTTGTCGCGGACTGCTGGGATGGCGTCCCATCCGGGTCGTGCCGCGATTTTCTCGGGTCGCACTTTCTTGCCACACCAAGACGCGAGGATAACGTCGGGAGCCGCTTCGATCACCTGATCAGAGGTGACAAATCGATCCTTTGCGGCACCTTGTTGGGCCAGATTTGGGAAGACATCCTCGCCCCCTGCGATCTCCACCAGCTCTGAGACCCAATGGATGCCGGAAATCATCCGCTCGTCCCATTCCTCAAAATACACTTTGAGGCGCGGGTGCTGCTGTGCTTTTGCGGTTATGGTCGCCAGTCGTTGTTCGTAGTGGTCCACCAGGCGAGCGGCCCGCCGCCCTTGTCCGACCGTTGCACCAAGGTGGCGTATCATGGCGAGGATACCTGCGACGTCCCTTTGGTTATAGGCCATCACGGCGACGCCAGCACGGATGAGCTCAGCGGCAATATCAGCCTGTAGGTCAGAAAACGTCAAAACGAGATCAGGTGAGAGCGCGAGGATTTTGGGGATATCGGCAGACGTAAACGCGGATACGCGCGGCTTTTCTTTACGCACGCGTTTTGGGCGAACCGCGTAGCCAGACACCCCGACGATACGGTCTTCTTCACCTAGCAGATAGAGTGTTTCGACCGTTTCCTCGGTCAAACAAACAATGCGCTCTGGAGGAAACCTGCGCATGGTCTACAGGACATCCCGGCGCGCTTTGGCCCCGCCGCGCCGTGCGGGTCCAGGCAGTTTCAACTCCAAAGCTTTGAGAGGGGATGCAGTTGATTCAACGAGCAAGTGACAAAAGACGGCGACTGCTGGTGAGGTGCGGATGAAAGGTTGCGTCAACTCATAGGCCCGCATCGCTTCATTGAAGTAGCCAGCCTCGCCTTTCAAAGAACCAAGCCATTGGGCATAGCCAAGATGTCCCATCTCTTCTGCGATGTGATCGGGAACATACCCAACATCCAGTTGTGAAAGCGTCCGTTCTAAAAGCATGGAAGGTCTCCAGTGCAGCGTTGGTCGTAGGGCATCATGCGGTGACAGATTGGTGCGAGGTGATAGCTATTGGTCGGGCCATGCCGATGCGGGCACCGATAACCTGGACAAGAACCAAAGCTGTGAAAGCCACGCCGTTGGTCCAGAATATGAACCATAAGACTGCCGGGGCAAACGCGGTCTCCGATGAGCCTAAGACGAGACTGGCCAGAAAAACTGTAACTTGTTGAAACGCCCATGCGGCGACGAAGGCAATGGGCAACGGCGCCAAGCTTTTTTGTCCAATAGCCCGCAGAGCTAGCATTCCACCTGCTACGGCGGCGAGTGCTGAAACGCCAAGTGCTGCGCCCCAAGCAAAAGTGAGTAGATCATAGGGATATCCAAGGAAACCAAACCCTATGATCTGGTTCGTGAGCCACGCTATCCCCGCGAGGATAAGAGCGTCTCGTTGTTTAAGCGTCAGGGCCGCCAGCGCACCGATTGCTGCAAACGGCATCCCACAAGCGAGCGCGAAACTGGACAGGATCGCCACGCCAACCAGAACGCCCATCCAGATAGGAGATTGTGCAGGTGTGGGATCGGACATGGTTTCTTCTCCTTCAATGCGAGTGGGGCACAAGGTGCAAATGCGATAGGCCGGACCAGATGATGACAACGCCAATACAGGCGATGAGGGCGGCCGAGATCCAGGGGGCTGCTTCCAACACCCCATCAAAGCGTGAGGTTCGCGCGGAGACCGCCTTCAGCCCAACCGCAGCGACCAAGCCGATCGCGACAAGTGTCACTGCAAGCCCAATAGAGAACGCGCTGACCAAGGTGATGCCGAGCGTGAGTTGTCCGAGGTGCAAACACAGAATGAAGACTGTGATCGCCGCCGGACACGGGATTAATCCGCCAGAGAGACCAAACAGGATTGTCTGCCACGTTCCTGTCCGACCATCAGCCAGACGGGCGCGAATCTCTGCCGCGTGGGCCCGCGCATGGGCATCCATATAGGCGTCATCCAAACCGTGTGTATGGCCGTGCGCGTGGTCATGGTCGTGATGATGGTAATGCCCATGATCATGCGCGTGCTGGTGGTCATGGGGGTGATCATCATGATGATGGTGGTCGTGATTGTGGGCTGCCGCAGGTCGCCGGGCCTGCCAGAGCATCCATGCCGCAATGCCCAAGACCATCACCCCGGACACAACCATGAACCAAGGCTCCAATTGCTCACCGATCAGTTCATTGCCAACGGTCAGAGCGATGATCGCCAGCACCCAAACGATGATCGAATGGCTAAACGCCGCCGAAACACCCAGCAAAACGGCTTGTTTAACTGTGCCCTGAACGGCGATGATATATGCTGCCATCATCGTCTTCGAATGACCGGGTTCAAGCCCGTGCAATGCCCCAAGGACCAGTGCAAAGGCGAATAAGAGCACCGGATTCGCGGTTCCGGCCTCGATCATCTCCGTCAAACCCATGTCTGTGCTCCACTCATTGTGCCGCTAACTCGGGCGTTAAGGTGCGCCCGGCCTCCATCCTAACGACCCGATCAACGAGGCGGTCAAGAAATGTACCGTCATGGCTGACCACAAGAACCGCCGCGCCCCGATCTGCGGCCTCGCGCAAAAGCTTGCTCACAAGCCATGTGGAAGGGCTGTCGAGCGCGCTTGTGGGTTCATCGGCCACGATCAATGCAGGTTCAGAGATCGTCGCGCGCGCGAGCGCGACTCGCTGGCATTGCCCGACGGACAATTCGGATGGCCGCGCCTCGGGATCAATTTCGCCCAGACCGACGCGCGCGAGCGCTTCGGCGACTATCGAGCGTTTCTGGTCGCGTGACAAGCGGCGTTGGCCTGGAACGGTCAGAGGTTCAACGACGGAGCGCCAAATGGGCCAATGGGGCACCAAGCTTCCCACCGGATCCTGGAATACCGGGAGGATCGTGCCGGGGCGTTCCAAGCTGTCAGCACGCCAGATTGTTCCGCGCGTTGGCCGTTCGATCCCCATGGCAAGCCGCAGCAGCGTCGACTTTCCACAGCCGGATGGCCCTTGGATACCGATGATGTCGCCGCTGTTGATAGAAAGATCAGCGCTTTTGAGCGCCACTGTGCGCCCCTTGTCGTAAGTAGCGCTGACACCATTCATACGCAGGATCGGTGACGTAGCCACGCCGCCCTTTCTTTCAGGCAGTGTCCCCAATGCAGCCAAAAGCTGTTGGGTTTCCGGATGCTTGGCGCGGGCTTTCAACTCGCTAGGCGTCCCTTGTTCAACCAGTTTTCCGCCATGCAGGACGCCGACGCGGTCCGCGTTTCTGAGCACCAATCCGATATCGTGGCTGATCAGCACAACCGCTGCCCCAATCGAACGTAGCGCGGCCAGCACCGATTGCGCCCGATCCGCGTCAAGTGCACTGGTGGGTTCATCGGCAATCAAGATCGGCGGCGCGAGGGCGCCTGCCGCGGCAATGGACGCCCTTTGGAGCATTCCACCGCTCCAAGTGTGCGGATGCTGGCGCATCCTAGCCTCCGCCTCAGACACGCCGAGGCCAGACAACCGTTCCGCAACCTCTGACCAGGATGTCGAAAGACTCTGACACCGCCAAGCCTCGGCTACGTGGTCGCGCACGGGACGCAGCGGATCGCAACTCTCCCACGGGTTTTGTGCCACGAAGCCGATCTGCTTGCCCCGCACCGCTCGCCAGTCACGGACGCCGGCGTCCCCCATATCGCGCCCGTTGATCAAGAGAGACCCGCCCACTTTTGTCCCGCGATGGTGGAGCCCTGCGAGCGCTTTCGCGATCGTGGACTTACCTGTGCCAGACCCGCCAACAAGGGCGAAGCATTCGCCCGCCTTCAAAGCGAACGATACGCCCTGAACTGGAGTCGACCCGCTTGGGTAAGTGATCGTGAGGTCTTCGCACTTGAGCACAGCCTCCATCAACGCGCCTCCCGCGGGCTAGCGACGTCACGCAAGGCATTGCCGAGCAAGTTGGCCGACAGGATCGACAAGAAGATCGCGAATGCCGGTGCAATCAAAAGCCAAGGTGCAATCGGAAAGAAGAGACGCGACTCCGAGAGAAGCGCGCCCCATTCGGCGGCGGGCGGTTGCACGCCGAGGCCCAGAAACGAGAACCCTGAGATGATGCTGATCATGATCCCAAGCTGCAACGTCGCGTATATGCCCAGTTGCAACGCGACGCCGGGCAGGATGTGACCCCAAATAATCTGCCACCCGGGAACACCCGCCATCCGGGCCGCGATAACATGGGGCCGAGCGTGGGCATCGAGCGACAGCGACCGCGCAAGCCGCGCGTAGTACGCCCATTCGCCAATAATGATTGCAATGAGCAGGTTGAAGAGGCCGGGACCAAGGAGACCAAGCACCACAAAGCCCAGCACCAAAGGTGGCAAGGTCATGGTGATATCGACCAGGCGCATCAACAAGACATCCGTCACGCCGCCCGCAAGGGCCGCAAGAATGCCCACGCAAAGACCAATGAAGAAAACGGCCCCGAGGACCAGCAAGGCCGCCCCGACGGAGCGCTGTGCACCATCCATCACGCGGCTGAACATGTCACGTCCCGTGGCGTCGGTCCCAAAGAGATGTGTCAGGCTGGGGGGCTTCAGCGCGTTTGCGTAATTCGGCAGGTCCGGAGGATGTGGTGTCCAAAATGTGCCCAAGACAGCGAACACCAGAAGCAGCACGCCGAGGAGCAGCCCGGCGCGACCCGAACGGTGCCGCCAAAGGCGATTGAATAAACCTCGATCTGCAACCGTGGAAACAGAGGGCCGTGCAAGCTCCAGCACTGTCATGAGCGCTGTCTCCGTAAACGAGGATCGAGGATCATCGCGACGACATCCACAAGTAACGACGCTGCCACGTAAGACACCGCTGCGATCAGCACATAGCCTTGAATAACCGGATAGTTGCGGGATGTGAGTGCTTCGAGAAGGTACGCGCCTAAGCCAGGCCATGTGAAGATCGCCTCAATAAGGGGCGTGCCGCCAATTAAGGCGCCGACGCTGATCCCGATGGCCGTGAGAAAAGGCAAAAACGCATTGGGAAGGGCGTGGCGCAAAAGGATACGCCGCTCGGACGCACCGCGCGCGCGGGCCACTTCGGCATAGCCGCTGGCCATCGCTTCCAACAAACCCGCACGCAGGAGTTGGGTCCAACTCGCCGCACGATCAAGACCGATGATGAAAGCGGGGATCAAAGCAGCGGACCAAGATGGATCGGCCAAAACACGGCCCATCTGGAAGCCGACAACAACGAAAGTGAGTGCCAAAAGCGCAAAGACAAAGGTCGGAAGGGCTGCGCCGATTTGCGTGTAGAGCCGTATCAGATGGTCAGGCCAACGGTTTTGGTAAGCGGCAGCAATCAAAGCGAGGATCAAAGAGAAAGCGATGGAGAACACCAAGGCGAGTCCCAAAAGCATGAAAGTCGCTGGCAGCCGCTCCATAATCTCCTGTGAAACGGGTGCCTGGCTCGTGAAGCTCTGCCCAAAATCCCCCTGAAACACGCCACCGAGCCAAGTGACGAACTGAACCACCAGCGGTTCGTTCAATCCCAGCGCTTCGCGCGTGGCTTCGATCTCTTCAGATGTGATGTCTTGCATGCCCCGCCCGAGGAGCACCCGTTCGGCCACATCGCCAGGGGCAAGTGGAAGGATCGCCCAGACGATCACACTGGCGGCCAAAGCCGTCAGGAGCGCTTGGGCGACCCGCAAGAGGATGGCAACCGCAAGGCCGCCACGCTCCATCATGTTTCGCAACAAAGTCACTCGTTTGGCGCTGTGTCGTACTTGATATGATTCCATGCTACCGCAGGGACATAGTTGGACCACGCATCGCTCGTCAGCGCCCGCTCGATCAGGATCGTGGCGTTGAACACATAGGGGTCTTCTTCCACCAGGATCGTCTGGATCTCACGCAGCAAATCGTACCGCGTTTCCTCGTCAACCGTCACATCCAGCGTCTCAATGAGCTCTTGCACTCGGTCGTTGCAATAGCCGCCGTAGTTCCGATCCCCTTCGCAGGCGACGTAGCGGTTCAAGAACCCGCTGACCGAACCAACAGTGGCTGTTCCCGTTGCGACCATCGCGAGGTCCCATTCTACGAGGTCATTCATGGTGGCCTCAGTTACGTTATCGACCGAGACGATCTCGGACTGGATACCAATGGCCACGAGATAGGCCTGCATCGCGGTCGACAATGGGACCAGATCGGGCTGCTGCGGATAGATCATCAACGTAACCGACAAGGTCTCACCATCGCGGGTGCGGGTGTCGCCGTCACGGACCCAACCTGCAGCGTCGAGGAGCGCGTTGGCCTCATCCACGTCATATCGGTAGTTTTCAACCGCCCAAGGGAAGCGCGGGTTGTATAGAGACGTGGCCGGGATCTTGGCGCCATGGAAGACATCGTTGGCCAGCTCTTCATAGTTCACGGCTAGCATGACGGCCTTGCGCACCGCGATCTCTTCGAAGGCACCGTTGGTCACATCCATGGCGGACAGGAACCCACCTGTTGAAGGCGCGCCGAGGGCGAGGTTCACGTTGGGCGTTACGGCAAAGACCGGGGCTGCGGCGATGGGAGGATATAGCGCGATGTCCACTTCGCCGTTTTGCACTGCCAGAATGCGCGCGTTCACATCCGACACAAACCGCAGCTCAACGCCGGCCATGGCGGGGGTGCCTTGCCAATAGTCATCGTAACGCTCCGCAATCATACGCTGATCGTTTAGGTCCACAACCTTGTACGGTCCTGTGTGGATGCCAGCCCCTTCGAGCGCCTCATAATCCTCACCAGCGGCCAGTACCGGTTCCACATCGATGATCATAAGACGGCTTTCATGCGCTAGGATGCTGGGCATCTCGGGCACAGGCACGCCGGTATCAACGGTGATTTCGAAAGGGCCGGTCTGCGTGAATGTCGCTTCAGCAGGCAATACGGCCTGAGTGCCCGAATTGCGCTCGCGGTGGTACTCGATCGCTGCCAACACTGTGGGAACATCCATGACCTTGCCGTTTTGGAAGGTGACGCCGTCGCGGATCGTGATCACCCATGTCGTGTCATCGGTACGCTCGACGCTTTCAGCGAGCCAGGGCGTGATCGTCCCGTCGGGCTGGAACTTCATAAGCAGTTCACCTTGCCCAAATTCCTGCATCCAAAACCCTTGGCTTACGGGGTCCATAGACCGGATCTGGAAGCTTGTGGCCATGTTGATGATATCATCAGCCATTGCTGGTGCACCCGCCAGCGCAACCGCACCGCCGAGCAAGAGTGATTTGAGTTTCATTGGGTTGTCTCCTGAGTTGGGGCCGGGGTTGCGCGTGCTGCCTTGGCCGTATGAAATCTGAGGTCATCTGCGGTGCCGCCATCTACCAGCACCTCGCGCACAAAACGGCGCGTGGCCGCGACGTCGGGCAGCCGATACCAGTGGCCGTGGGGGTAAAGCGCCAGAACTGGTCCGCGATTGCAGGGGTAGATGCAGCCGGTTCGCGTTGTCAGGCAGCGGTCGAAAACACCTGCCGCCTTCAGCTCGTCTTTGAGCATATGGGTGAAAGACGCGGCCCCATGAATGGCACAGCGCGGCCCAGTGCAGACCAAAAGGTGAAATTCGAAATCGGGCGGATCATTCCACCCTGGCTTGCCCAAGCGTGGTGCGACGCCCTCAATTGTTTTTGCGGGGTCGGGATGCGCCAGAGAGGATGCCGTGAAGGCCTCCAGGGCATCAGCATGTCGGGCAGGGTCCGGCCCTAGCTCCAGCCACGTATCTGCGTTTTGTCCGCGTGTCCGCCAATCCGCCATCACGCCAGGCAACCACGTCAAAAGGCCTTCTGGAAAAGGGATACCTAATGGCTGCACGCGGATGCGGCGGTGGCCTTCGCTACGCATAGCATCCAGGGCATCGATCAGGTTTGGGCCCGTTTCTTCTAGGCGGATTAGGCGCGCAGGACGTGACGTTGCATTGAGTGCGGCAGCCTCAAGCCGATCCAAAGCCCCTTTGCTCAGTGAGTAAGCGGAGACGACGAACAGGATCGCGTCCGCATCAATGGCTTCGGTTAACCGGTGTTGGGTGACGTCCATCCTGCCCTCCGCGGCGGCGCGGGGGGCCTAAGGCATCCGGAGCTCAATAAAGGCAATTTGGCCTTTGTCATCTCGGTTCTCCTTCCCGGACACCCCGCCCGGTTCGAGTTGCGTTGAAGCGCCAAGGGCGCCCGAGATGGCAGGTCTCCTGACTTGCGGGTCAATGCTTCCCCAAACCTTCCCAAGCCGTAAGTATTTCGGCCCAGTGGTACTTCTTGGGGTCGCTCTCCGCTCACAGTTGCGGGGGCAGTCACGGAATTGGCGCCTTTTGGCTACACCTCACCGTGTTCCCTTTTCATCCCGGCAACGGCTTGTGCCAACCGAGAACCATCAAGGCCAGTTGAGATCAGATTTGGAAGGTGGTCAAGACCGACAATGGGCTAAATGGCGGTACGACCTTTTTGTCATGTTGAGCCAAGATGCTTGGCCCAACCGATCGACCACCCTGTTCAGATCATGATTTTTGGCGGAGTTTTGAATGGCCGGTTCGATGAATGCTATGCGCCGCTCAATTTGAATCTCTGCAGATCCACTATGCATGCTGCGCTAGCAATAGCTGCGACTGCACAAGTCCGCATTGTCCTGTGTGGATGGCGTCTGCATTGCAAGGATAAAATGCGTTGATTACGCGGTTGGTCAGTACAGTCCTGTGTCCGGCCTTTGATCGTGGCGTCGGTATTTGCCGCTGGCCTTGATGGGTTCCGCGAACCTGTTCCCAATCGGCGACGCGAACCTGAGAGTTCAGGACAAAGCACGGGATTTCAGGTTTTCGGATGACCGCACGTGCCATCATAGCATTCGTCTTGCAATTCGGTTTCGTTCGGCTCCTTCTATGCCGCTGCTTGGCGGTAGTATGTTTCTTTGGTGAGTATCGCCCAGATGATCCGCGCTGCTTTGTTTGCCATCGCAATAGTTGCGAGGCGAACAGGTTTGCGCTCAAGAAGTTGCATGATCCATGGATGCACCCGCTCCGGATACCCACGGGCACGCTGCACCTGAGAGGTCATGCCAATCACTAGTAATCGTCGGAGGTATCGATCACCCTTCTTGCTGATCCTGCCTAACCGTTCTTTTCCGCCACTCGACCTGTTCAACGGCGTAAGCCCCAACCAGGCAGCAAACTCGCGTCCGTTCTTGAACTGCTTGCCATCACCTATGGTGGCCACAATGGCTGAGGCCGTGATGGGGCCGACGCCTGGCACTGTCCTGATCCGTTTGGCGCGCTCGTCGATCCGGGCGTGATACTCAATCAGCTTGTCATAGAAAGTCACCCGCTCATCGAGAGCAATAACCTGTTCGCAGAGTGTTTTGAGCATGCTCTTCGCCACATCAGGCATGTCCAAACTATCATCCGTCTGGAACGTCTTGATGAAACGCATTGCGGCGACTGGCCCGTTTCCAACCACATGGCCAAATTCACGAAGAAGACCGCGGATCACGTTCAACATCTGGGTTTTTTGGCGAACGATAAGTTGACGCACCCGATGGATAGTCAACAGTGCTTGTTGTTCCTTCGATTTTACAGCGACAAATCACATCGTGGGTCGCGTGACGGCCTCGCAAATCGCCTCTGCATCAAGAGCATCGGTCTTGCCGCGTTTGACATACGGCTTGACGTAGGCCGCAGGCATTAGCCGTACATCATGACCAATTGCGGTCAGCTCACGCGCCCAGTGATGAGCCGACCCGCAGGCTTCGATACCGACAAGGCAACTCGGCAGCTTCTCGAAGAACTTGAGCAACTGTATGCGCCGAATTGTTCGATTGAAGACGACTGTACCGTCCGAGGTGATACCGTGAGCTTGGAAAACGTCCTTACCAAGATCCAGTCCTACTGTTGTAACTTCCATGGTGGGGTTCCTTTCCTGACAGAAGATGACTCCTACAGTATGCCGCAAAGCGCGACGGTTGGCTGCAGACGCCATCCACCCCATCCGC
>ERZ1740070.166-NODE-166-length-46798-cov-16.069101_pt1 | contig 46798 bp, 47 predicted proteins | sample MGYA00581734_ERZ1740070 | MGnify/ENA primary metagenome ERZ1740070 (study PRJEB43018, sample SAMN04849744) | marine metagenome | isolation source: floating plastic debris | place: Pacific Ocean | collected 2008-09-01 | study: EMG produced TPA metagenomics... | reverse complement strand
CTTGCGCCAGTGAACCAACTTTACATAAGTGACATTTTATAGAATCGAAACAGCATAATCATGTATTGAAGTGCCAGGATCTACGTCCTTTTCCAGAATACTGGGCATGTCACCGTTATTTGTAACTAAGTCCTCATAAACAATTGGAAATGACACTTAGAGAAAGGAAAAGCCACCAAGTATTGGACTTGACGGCTATTTTAGTAGTACTCTGAATACCTATTCCAGTCAACCTTTTTTCCGAAAGGTCACGATAACTCCTGTAAATCCTCTTATCCCAGCGCCTCAGCTCCAGCCACAATCTCCAGAATTTCCTTGGTAATAGCCGCCTGCCGTGTTCTGTTATAGGTCAACTTAAGTTCTTTTAATAACTCAGCTGCATTATCCGTGGCTTGCTCCATGGCGGTCATTCGGGCGCCGTGCTCTGCTGCGTTGGAATCAAGCACACCTTTGAATACTTGAATTTTTAAAGACTTTGGAATAAGTTCTTCTACAATCTCTTCTTTAGAGGGTTGATAGATATAATCTACATCATATGTGGAGACCGCCTCAGGAGGCAATATAGGTAGAAATTGTTCCGTTATCATGATTTGAGTAGCCACATTCTTAAATTCATTATAAATGAGGTCGACTCTATCAAAATCACCGGCTAAAAAACCCTTCATTGCAAACTCAGCCGCCGCTGCGCTTTTCTTAAAGTCTACCGGGCTGAACTGTTCCCAAAAGTCTGCTTTTACATTGTAGTTACGCTTAGTAAAGTAATCCAACGCCTTTTTCCCTAAAGGAAGAATAGTGACATTACCAGCCTTCATTTCAGAAGCATAATTGTCTTCAATATGCTTATTAGTAGCCTTGAAAACGTTACTGTTAAATGCACCGCACAATCCCTTATCGGAAGTAACCACCATAATCAACACTTTATTTACGGGACGCACTCCTGAATAACCTGCAATCTCACCTTCACTTTGTGAGGAAAGATTCTGAAGCAAAGAGCTCAGCTTTTGAGCATAAGGCCTCATTTGCGTAACATTATCCTGGGCGCGCCTCAACTTTGCAGCCGCCACCATTTTCATGGCTTTGGTAATCTGCTGTGTTGATGTTACAGACTGGATCCTACTTTTTACTTCCTTTAAACTCGGCATTTGCTATTTATAGTTATGCTGAATATTCCTGTGAAAGATCTTTGGCTACTGAAGAGAGCGTTTCAATTACACTATCATCTAGTTTACCTGCCCTTAATGTGTCTAAAGCATTCCTATGCTTAGCTTTCATAATATCCAGGAAATTCTGCTCGAAAGCACGAACTTTATCTGCAGGAACATTATCAATCATGCCTTTAGTAGAAACATAGATGATCGCCACCTGTTCTTCAACAGGCACCGGTGAATATTGTGCTTGTTTAAGTATTTCCAGGTTTCTTCTACCTCTTTCAATTGTCAGTTTTGTTGCTGCATCGAGATCAGAACCAAACTTTGCAAAAGCTTCTAACTCTCTGAATTGAGCCTGGTCGAGTTTTAAGGTACCCGCCACCTTTTTCATCGATTTGATCTGAGCATTACCACCTACCCTCGATACGGATATACCTACATTAATAGCAGGGCGAATACCAGAGTTAAATAAGTTCGTTTCAAGGAAGATCTGACCGTCAGTAATAGAGATTACGTTAGTAGGAATATACGCACTTACGTCACCCGCCTGTGTTTCAATAATCGGAAGTGCGGTCAAAGAACCTCCTCCTTTTACTTTATCTTTTAAAGAGTCCGGAAGGTCATTCATGTCCTTAGCAATACTCTCATTGTCATTGATCTTTGCCGCTCTTTCTAAAAGTCTTGAATGAAGATAGAATACATCACCCGGGTATGCTTCACGGCCCGGAGGTCTTCTAAGCAGCAATGATACCTCACGGTAAGCCACGGCTTGTTTTGATAAATCATCATAAATAACCAGTGCCGGACGACCTGTATCTCTGAAATATTCACCAATGGACGCTCCGGTAAATGGTGCGAAGAACTGCATAGGTGCAGGATCGGCAGCCGATGCCGATACAATTACCGTGTAGGCCATCGCTCCAGCCTTTTCAAGGGCGGCAACAACACCAGCTACTGTGGATGCTTTCTGCCCTACAGCTACATAAATACAATAAACAGGTTCACCCCTCTCGTAAAACTCTTTTTGGTTAATGATAGTATCAATGGCTACGGCGGTTTTACCTGTTTGACGGTCACCAATGATAAGTTCACGCTGGCCCCTGCCAATCGGAATCATCGAGTCGATCGCTTTAATACCTGTTTGAAGGGGTTCACTAACCGGCTGGCGAAAGATTACACCCGGAGCTTTTCGTTCCAATGGCATCTCAAAGGTTTCACCTTCAACAGGTCCCTTACCATCAATAGGGTTGCCCAGTGTGTCCACCACTCTTCCTGTCATACCGTCGCCCGCATTTATAGATGCAATTCTACCGGTACGTTTTACAGTATCACCTTCATGAATATCTTGTGAATCGCCCAGAAGTACAGCACCCACATTGTCTTCTTCAAGATTGAGAACGAGCGCCCTTAATCCATTATCAAACTCTAAAAGCTCACCGGACTGAGCCTTAGAAAGTCCGTAGATTCTAGCAACTCCATCACCTACCTCAAGAACAGTTCCTACTTCTTCCAATTCAGCCTCGGTCTTGGCCCCTGATAGCTGCTCTCTTAATATCGCTGAAACTTCGTCTGGTCTAACGTTCGACATATGCCTGTTTTTTAAAATTCTTTTATATATGGGTTTTGACTGAACTTAAGTTCAAGTGCTTTCAATTTGCTTTTGATTGAGTCATCAATCTGACGGTCGGCAACTTTTAGAATGTAGCCACCTATTAGATCTTCATCTATAATTTCAATAAGGTCCACTTTCGATTTGGAGCTTATCTTCTTAACTAGTTTCTCTATTTCTGACTTTAGCTCCTTGCTTAAAGGAACAGCGGTAGTTACCGTAGCCTCTTCTATTCCCTTGCTTACATTATACTGATGATCAAACTCCTTAGCCATTTCAGGAAGTACGGACTCTCGGTTTTTTCTTGTAATTATGTTAAAAAAGGCCAGTGTAAGATCATTTACTTTACCCTTAAATATCGCTTGCAGTATGGTCCTTTTTTTCTCATGCTTAACAATAGGGTTCTTAAGTAGCAAGAAAAACTCTCTGTTTTCAGAGCATACATTTAAGAAAAGCTGCATATCAGCATGCACTTTATCAAGAACACCTTGGTCATCCGCCAATGAAAGCAGAGATTTCGCATAACGTGAAGCAACTCTATACTCTGACATAGCTTAGCTTAAATTGACGTCTTTAATGAAATCTTCAATGAGCGCTTTTTGTGCTTTACTATCTTTCAATTCTTTTCGAAGTACCTTTTCGGTAATTTGAAGAGAGAGCTCAGCGACTTTGGTCTTCACCTCTGTCAATGCAGCTTGCTTTTCGGTATTGATAGCCTTTTTTGCATCTTCAATCATTTTCTCGGCCTGTTTTGTGGCGTCTTCTTTGGCCTCCTCCTTGATACTATTAGCAATACCACGAGCATCGTTTAGAATTTGATCGCGCTCTTTTCTAGCTTCGTCTAAAAGCTTCTTGTTATCCGCTTGCAGCTCAGCCATCTCTTCTTTCGCCTTTTCAGCTGAATCTAATGCATCCTGTATAGACTCCTCCCTGATCTTTAGCGATTCCAAGATTGGACGCCATGCAAATTTTATTAGTAAGAAAAGTATGAGGACAAAAATCAGGATCTGCATAAAAAACAGACCCGGAGAAAAATCATTGATTAGTTGCTCCATAGTGTATTGTTTTATTTTTGTTTAATAAGAACACACCTTGCAGCCTATTGCTAAACAAGGTGTATTCAAATACAATTATTTTCCGAGGATTAAGGCGCCGAAAGCTAGTCCTTCCAAAAGCGCCGCAATAATAATCATGGCAGTTTGAATTTTACCAGTAGCCTCAGGCTGACGTGAAATACCTTCCATTGCCTTACCACCAATCTGGCCAAGTCCAATACCTCCACCAATTACAATTAGTCCTGCTCCAATTAAGTTGTACATGTGATTTGATTTATAAATAATTAAACAAAAATTTCAAGTTAATGATCATCGTGATCTGCTACCGCCATGCCAATAAACAGAGCTGACAACATTGTGAATATATAGGCCTGTAAAAAGGCGACTAAAAGCTCTATCAGCGATATAAAAAATGCCAGGACAAATGCAATCCCTGTCGATGCTACCACGCCGAATTGTGCTTTCATGGTTATCATCAAAGCTATCAAGCTCATCACCACAAAGTGACCTGCAGTCATATTAGCAAAAAGTCTAATCAGTAGTGCGAAAGGCTTAGTAAACATCCCCAAGATTTCGACCGGTATTAGTAATATCTTCATTGGTATTGGAATACCCGGCATCCAGAAGATATGTCCCCAGTAGCTTTTATTTCCACTAAATTGAGTGATAAAGAAAGTAAACGCCGCCAGACATACCGTCACTGCTATCTGACCTGTAACGTTGAAACCCAAAGGAGTCATACCCATAAGATTTAACACCCAGATGTAGAAAAAAGCTGTGAGTAAGAACCCCATAAACTTTCTGTGTTTCTTCTCTCCAATATTGGGTTTAGCTATATCATCTCTCACATAAATTACGAGCGGTTCTAACACTCTTCCTAAACCTGTAGGCAGAGGTCCTTTTTTATAGCTTTTTGCAAGTGAACCAAATCCCCAAACGAGAAGTATACCTGCAATTAGCATACCCAGCACACTTTTAGTTATTGAAAAGTCTAGTGGTCTTGCATTATGTGAATGTCCGGCCTCGTCTAGGTCTAAATCACCATTGGCGTTTGTCTTATATATTTTACTGTGGTAAAGGCTGTAATAATTTCCGTCTACCTCCGCAACAGTTTCTCCATGGTGAAACCTGGATGAGCTGAATACTTTAAGACCGTCATCCCAAAGAATTACAGGTAAAGGAAACCCGATATGATGTCCGGTTTCCCCATCCGTATAAAGAGTAAAATCATGCGAATCTTGTAAATGATGTACTATATAATCATTGATCTCTTCCGGAGTGTCAATCAGGTTCCCTTTACCTGAAGGCTGGCTATCCGATGCCAGCAATATTAGAGGCGCTAAAACAAGTAAAAATGAGAGTAAAATACCAGAAATTGCCGTCCTATTCATATCTCCGTTGAATTCAGGCGCAAAGCTAATAACTTATGGCAAAATACCTTGATTGTTTACTTCTTTTATTCTGGATTTGAAAACTATGAATTGGCGTCTACTTTTTTAAGCATTCTGGCGCAATAAAAAGCCTCCGGCAGAATGTAAATAAGCAGTGGAACTACCAATGACAGACGTGTTTCCATTGGCAATGCCTCCTGATCAAATAGAACTCCTTTAAACACAACAATAAAGGCCCCCAACTTTGTGAAAATTATTCCAAGGTAAGCAAACCCGAGTTGGGCCGGGTTTAGCATAAAAATTACTTCTATTGCCAATACGGCAATGATAAAAAATACCAAATGAAAGACATAGCTATTGAAAAGGGAGAATGATATCTTCAATTCGGCAGAACTCAGAATGGCATTATGACCATAAAAAACTACCGTTGAGGCTATTAGCGCTGCTACTATAGAAATAAAAATTCTTTTTAGCATTCTACTTCTGAAATCGGGTAACCTGCCGAATTACCGAAATAATGGATAAAAAAACTGCCGACAACGTACAAATTTTGGTGTAAAGCCCCGCTTGGTTAGAATACGTATCATCTAAATAGCTTCCCAAGAGGCTTCCTAGATAAATGGTAAGGCCCATTTGAAGAGCCAATCCGGTGAATCTTATAAAAGGGTTAAACGGCCTTTGCTTCTTCTCTTTTGATGGGTCTTCCATTCTGAGGCTGAGCAGTTTCTCCTATCTTAATCTCTTTGTTTGTAACACCCATTTTACAACCTCCATTGAAAGCGGCGCCAGATTCGACAATCAGCTTATTAGTAATGATATCACCATGAATAACTGCCGTCGGCTTAAGGATCAATACATCAGTTATTCTAATGTTTCCATTTAATTCGCCTTCCACTTCAGCATTTTGGGCAAGTACATTACCTTCAATTTTTGAAGATTGGCCAAGAACGATTTTTGATTTGGTCTTCACATTACCCACTACACGCCCCTCAATTCTCATGTTACCAAAGGTTTCTATATCCCCTTGTAAAATAGTACCTTTTCCAATAATGTTGCTGGAGTTGCTAATCTCCTCTGCTACTTTGTGGTCTTCTTTTGATGCAAACATGTTGATTGTTTTAAGTTTAAAAAGTGACGAACTCTTCCGGATCTACAGAAGTGCCGTTATACCAAAGTTCAAAATGTAAATGAGGGCCATCCGTTAGATCGCCTGTATTACCAATAATGGAGATAATTTCTCCAGCATTTACAAAGTTACCAACTTCTTTTAATAATTCAGCATTGTGTTTATAAACGGAAATAATGTTACCTCTATGCTGGATGGCCATAACATAGCCAGAATCCTGTGTCCATGAAGCCATAATTACAGTTCCATCCGCTACACACTTTACAGGCTCGTTCTTCTTAGCAACGATGTCAATTCCAAAATGACCTTCACGAACATTATACGGCGCTGATACGAAACCTACTATCGGAGAAAAGAAAAATATTTCCTGAAGGTCTCCATAGCTTGCAGAAGCAAATCGCAATAATGATAAATCCGTTTGTTCGAATTCCTGTCGGAATTGTGAATCTACCGGCGAAAGACTAGTGACATCGATATTATTATTTGCCATATTACCTTCGGAAGTCACTTGATCGTTATAAGCCTCATAAACCTGCGCAGTATCACCGCTTAGAACACGCTGAAAATTTAGTATAAACCTATCCTTTTGATCTACTTCCAGCGCCAATGAGTCCACTTTAATCTGTAACGACATCAGCCGTTTATTTGCCTCTATTTGAGCGTGTCGGGGATCAAACCACTGAGCAAGTAACGTTTTAACCAACAACAGGCTTAAAAGCATAAGTAGTACAAAAATAGTAACGGCTAATAGAATGACTTTAGCATAAGTAAAACTAAGGGTGGATTTTTCAGCAAAGTTTTCCTCATTTCTGATTATCAACAAGTACTTATTGACCAACCAGCTGGATAGTGTTTTTCTAGCCCGCAAAATCTGAATAGATTAGTTAATAAATACCCAAAAATAGATATAATAAACTATTATTGTACGTAAAACAGCACTTTTTGCGTTATAAGCTACATGTTAGAAAATACTCCTGAACGTTTCTAAAATGCGTTTCGAATTTTTAGTCTGCTGCATTCTGGCCACGGCGCTTTTAGTCTCGTGCTCTACCGAACGGAAGAATGTTATAAGTAAAACATTTCATAATACTACAGCCCATTATAATGCTTACTTCTACGCTAAGCAGAACATTCAAGAAATTGAAGCCATTCTGGAAGAGAATAGGGATAACGATTATAACAATATTCTTAAAATATACCCCGAGCTTGACTCTACACTTGCTGTATCTTACAATAGCCAAGTAGAAGAAGCTATAAAAAAAGCTTCAATAGCAATAGAAAGGCACAAGAATAGTAAATGGGTCGATGATAGTTACATATTGGTAGGCCTAGCCAGACATTATAATTTGGATTTTGTCAATGCCATCGAAACATTTAAATATGTTAATATAAAAAGTGAGGATGATAACGCGCGACATGAAGCTCTCATTCGTCTGCTAAAAACATTTATTGAATATAAGGAATTCAATAATGCAATAGCAGTATCGGACTTTCTTAAAAAAGAAAAGGTAAGTAAGAAAAATGAAAAGTTTCTACACTTAAACCGTGCGTATTTCTACGAACAAACCAACAACGTAGACAAACAATTAGAAAACCTGGTAAAAGCGGCGCCTTTAATAAAAAAGAAGGAAGGCAAAGGCAGAATTTACTTTATGATCGGCCAGATCTATCAAGAGTTAGGTTTTGATGCCGAGGCCTTTAATCATTATAAGAGATGTATTGCCAGCCATCCTGAGTACGAGCTTGATTTTTATGCCAGGCTAAATATGGCCCAGGTTGCGGAAATTGGAAAAACAAAAGACGCAAAGACAACGCGAAAACTATTCCAAAAACTATTAACAGATAAGAAAAATAGAGAATTCAAGGATAAAATCTATTTTGAAATGGGTGAGTTTGAGGTCAAGCAACATGACCTTGACTTAGCCATCCAGTATTACAAGTCATCATTATTAGAAGCTTCGTCAAATAAACGTCAAAAAGGACTTTCATACTTACGCTTGGGTTCAATCTATTATGACAGCCTCAGAGACTACGAACTGGCCAAGGCTTACTACGACAGCACCGTTACCGCACTGCCCGAGGACTATGATAATTACAGCAAGATAAAGGCACGTCAAGAGATTCTGGCTGATTTTGTAATGCAACTAAATGTAATATATGAGCAAGACAGCCTCTTAACTCTGGCGAAGCTGGATAGCGCTGAAGTAAGAGATATAATTGACTTTATTATCCAAGAGGAAGAGGACAGAAAGAAGGCTGCTCAAGAGAAGGCAAAAAAGCGGCAGAGGCAAAATAATCTGGATCTCAGGAATCAGGGATCCGGTATATCCAGCTCAGCATGGTATTTTGGAAACCCATCAGCCGTAGCTCAAGGGCAATCTGAATTTGACAGAATTTGGGGTGACAGACCTCTGGAAGATGATTGGAGAAGATCAAACAAAGAGGCATCAAGAGCGCGAGGTGGACCAAATGCTTCAGGTGAAGAGGTCGCTATTGCTAGTGGATCAGAATCAACAGGTGTTGAATTAGAAAATACCAATACATCAAAAGCTGAGGCCATGTTTAGTCAAATTCCATTCGCTGAAGCAGAGAAAGCCGCAGCTTTAGATAAAATAGAAGAAGCCTACTACAGATTAGGAAATATCTACAAGTTTAATCTTGAAGAAGAAATGAACTCTGCCAATGCGTTCGAAAAACTTCTTGAACGTTTCCCTAAAACTGAATATGAAGCGGAGGCACTTTATCAGCTCTATCTGATCTATAAAGAATTAGGCGATAGTAAATCTGAAGAGTTTGCTAACCGGTTAATTGGCAAGCACCCAAATACCACCTTCGCCAAATTGGTCAAAAATCCGAACTATACGGAAGAAAGTACTTTGGCAAACGAAAAACTTAAAGTAGTTTACAAGGTTGCTTACGAAGAATTTGAGAAAGAAAATTATGATTCGGCTATTTTTATTCTCAACAACGGCTTAAAACAGTATCCTGAAACTGTTTTTACTCCTAGGCTTCACCTGTTAAAAGCGCTAATTGCGGGGAAAACGGAGGATATTAATATCTACCAATATCAACTAAGCGAATTCATAGAAAAAAATCCTGACACAGATATTACTACTTATGCAAGGGACTTACTTGAAGCTTCGCGCTCTTTTAGCGAACGCCAAAGACGAATTATAGGCGCCAACTATATTGAATACTTCGAGGAACTCCATTACTTCATTATGATTTATGAAAACAAAGCCAAAATCACCGATCAGCTAAATGAAGTCATAACCGCTTTCAATTCGGACAACTTCCCAAATCAACCTTTACAAAGCAGTAGCCTAATTTTAAATGATGAGCTGAGTATGGTTATGGTTTCAAATTTTGACACCAAAGAGGAAGCTGAAAAGTACTTTACATCATACATTCAGAACAATCCTGTTCCTGAAAATACACTGAATTCCAAATTCAGTAAATTTGTTATTAGCAAAAGTAATTTTAATATTTTTTACGAAAGTAAGGACCCCGAGACTTACCTAAGATTTTTTGAAAAGAACTACACTAATGGGTCTTAAAGACAAACTCAAAATTCGTTCAAAGTGGATTAAAAAATCGGTTTGGGCGCTATGGTTACTAGCCTTTGCAGGTTTTATACTCTTACCTATTTACGTCTTTACCGTAAACATAAACCTTGCGGGTATGTATGGAGGAATGCCTAGTTTAAAAGCTTTGGAGAACCCGGAAAATGATCTATCATCTGAGTTGATATCAGCAGATGGAGTTTCACTCGGTAGATACTATAGGTTGAACAGGCTTCAGATAGGTTACGAAGACCTGTCTGATCAGCTGGTGACAACACTACTCTCCTCTGAAGATCATCGTTTTTATAGTCATTCAGGAATTGATCTTATTGGTCTTTTAAGAGCAGCAAAGGGTGTGTTGACTTTTGGATATGCAGGTGGGGGTAGTACTATTACAATGCAATTAGCTGAAAACCTATTCAAAGGAGAGACCGAATCCGACGCACCGCTAATAAGGGTTCCGGGATTGAATAAACTCATCATCAAAACAAAGGAGTGGTTAATATCTGCGCAACTGGAGAGTAATTTTACAAAAAAAGAAATTATTGCTATGTACCTAAACACCGTGCCATTCGGACAGGGCGCCTTCGGTATTAAATCAGCGTCCGAAACTTATTTTGGTAAACCGGCTGATAGCTTAAATTATCAAGAATCAGCAGTGCTTATAGGTTTACTACAGGGAAATACAGCATTTAATCCCATATTAAATTATGACCGCTCAATTGGAAAAAGGAACGAGGTACTGAATAAGTTAAAACGGTATGGACATGTAACGGCAGAAGAACTGGATTCACTGAAAGCATTGCCTATCGACGTATCAAGCTACGAAGTAACTAATCAGAACACTGGATTAGCAACTTATTTTAGAAGTGTAATTCGCAATGACCTCATGGCTTGGTGCAAAGAAAATGGTTATGATCTCTGGGAAGATGGGTTAAAAATACACACGACTATTGACAGCCGTATGCAAAGATACGCTGAGAAAGCAGTAGAAGAACATATGGCCCAACTTCAAGAGACCTTCTATAAAGAATGGGAAGGAAGAGAACCCTGGAGAACAAGCAATGGAAAGGTGATACCAGACTATTTGGAGAGGAGCTTCAAGCGAACTACAGACCACTACAGACAACTCGTGAAAAAGTATGGAAAGGATAATGATTCAATCAAAATTGTTATGAATACCCCAAGACCAATGCGTATATTCAGCTGGAAGGGTGAAATAGACACGATGCTTAGTCCTTTAGATTCTGTTAAATACTATAAGCACTTTTTAAATACAGGTATGATGTCTATGGATCCTAAAACCGGCCATATTAAGGCATGGGTTGGTGGTATTAACCATAAATATTTCAAATATGATCACGTACGTCAAGGGAAAAGACAGCCAGGTTCGACTTTTAAACCTTTTGTTTATGGTACAGCCATTGAGTTAGGCTACCCACCTTGTTTTGAAGTTTCTGACAACACTATTCCAATACCTTTACCTGAAGGAGGTGTATATCAGCCACCAAATGCAGATGGTAAATATGGATCTGGAGAAGTGATGACCATAAGAAAAGGTATGGCTCAATCAGTAAACAGTATAACCGTGTATTTAATGAATGAGGTTACGCCTAAAAATGTTGTAGATTTCGCCAAACGCACAGGCATAGAAAGCTCGCTAGACACAGTCCCTTCACTTGCACTTGGCGTTAGCGATGTTTCCGTTTTTGAGCTGGTGGGAGCATACAGTACTTTTGCTAACCTTGGCATCTACACAAAACCTTATTTTATAAGTAGAATAGAGGATAAAAATGGAAATGTAATTGCTAATTGGGTACCGGAAACACGCCAGGCAATGAGTGAACAAACAGCCTATAAAATGCTATATATGCTTAGGGGTGGTGTAGAGGAAGAAGGCGGCACCTCATCTTATCTTCCTTATGAACTAAAAATTGATAATGAAATTGGGGGAAAAACGGGAACCACAAACAACGCCAGTGATGGCTGGTATATGGGCGTAACAAATGATTTAGTTACTGGAATCTGGGTAGGTGGAGATGAAAGAAGTATCCATTTTGAGCGGTGGTCTGATGGACAAGGTGGACGCACCGCTCGTCCAATATGGAGTAAGTACATGACCAATGTTTATGCAGATGAGGAATTAGGTTATAAAAAAGGCAAATTCCAAAGACCTGTAAAAGGAATAGATGTTGTACTCGATTGTGACAAGTACAAAGCCAGCAAAGCGGATAGTATTATAACAACATCTCAGGAATGGGACCCGGATGATCACTAGTTGTCGCCTAAATGGAAAGTTCCAAGTTTTCAGTCGCACAACGCAATAGACTTCCTACAAACCCCGGTGTATACAGGTTTTACGATAAAAAAGATAAACTCATATATGTAGGAAAGGCTAAAAATATCAGAAAACGGGTTGCAAGCTATTTTACTAAGACCCATGGCATAAATAGAAAAACCAAAAAGCTTTCTGAGGAAATACTAGCGATAGAATATACGATAGCTAACAGCGAGTTTGATGCACTTCTCCTTGAAAATAACCTGATTAAGGCCAACCAACCTAAGTACAACATTCTGCTGAAGGATGATAAAACCTTTCCCTACATCTGCATTGTTCAAGAACGGTTTCCACGAATCATTTCTACGAGAACTTATGATCCCTCCAAGGGTGAGTATTTCGGTCCTTACACTAGCGTGGTAGCTATGAAAAGTGTGTTAGATCTTATCAGAAAACTCTACACGATTCGTACATGTAAGCTAAAACTGAGTAAATCAAATATTGAAGCTCAAAAGTTCAAAGTTTGCCTTGAGTACCACATCGGAAACTGTCTGGGGCCCTGTGAAAACAAGCAGAAGGAAGAAGACTACAACCAGGAAATTGATCAAGCGAGAAGTATTTTAAAAGGTAATTTATCAGTAGTATCAAAGTTCTTCTCGGAGCGGATGAAGGGGGCAGCCGGCCAATTGGAGTTCGAACAGGCACAGAAGTTCAAAAATAAGCTTGATCTGTTAAACAAATTCCAAATTAAATCTACGGTAGTCAACCCCAAGTTGACCGACGTTGATGTTTTTTCCATTGTAAATAGTGATTCGAGTCTTTGTATAATTAATTATTTACAAATAAAAGACGGCGCTATTATTCTTGCCAGGACGGTTGAACAAAAGAAAGCTGAAGACGAATCAATTGAGGACGTGCTAGGTTACGTATCGTCTGAATTAAGATACAGACATAATAGTGCCAATGAAATTGTATTTTCCAATTATGAATTCTTACTTGATGATAATCTGTTATCTATCGCCCCAAAAATTGGAGATAAGAGAAAACTTGTTGAATTATCGCTAAAGAATGCCTTAGAATATAAGAAAGAGAAACTTCTGCGAGCCAAGCCAAAGCGGGAAAAGAATGAAGTCATTGAACGTCTACAACAAGATTTAAGACTGTCTGAGCTTCCTCATCATATTGAATGCTTTGATAATAGCAACCTGCAAGGCACTAACCCGGTAGCTTCGATGGTTTGTTTCAAAAATGGAAAACCTTCAAAAAAGGACTATAGGCATTTCAATATAAAAACTGTTGTTGGGCCTGATGATTTTGCCTCTATGAAGGAGGTCGTAGGTAGAAGATACAAACGATCGCTGGATCAAGCAGAAGATCTGCCTAAACTTATTGTCGTTGATGGAGGCAAGGGACAACTGAGCAGCGCTTGCGACGCACTTAGGGAATTAGGGTTATATGGGAGCATACCGGTAGTTGGAATAGCAAAAAGGTTAGAAGAAATATATTTCCCAGAGGACCAGTATCCTGTGCATATCCATAAAAAGTCTCCTGCTCTTATGTTATTACAAAAGCTACGAGACGAAGCGCACCGGTTTGCTATTACCTTTCACCGTAATCAGCGAAGTAAAAATTCTTTCAATACGGAACTTGAGGGCATTGAGGGCATTGGTCCAAAAACTACCGACCAATTACTGCAGGAATATAAATCTGTGGAGAAAATAAAGCTCGCATCTTTAAAAGACCTTGAAAACCTGATTGGAAAAAGTAAGGCGGGAAAAGTTCAAAAATACTTTAAACAAAAAAGCCCCTCACAGCTGTAAGGGGCTCGTAACAAATCTATTTTTAGATTTGTTAATTTGAAGAAGGGGTAATTCCCATTTTCTTAAGTACTTCATCAGAAATATCATATTTCTCATCGGCATATAGGACCACGTCTATACCTCCCACTTGACCATTTAGTACATGCGTGTATCCTTGCTCAGTAGCAACAGCGTTGATCATATCCCCTATCTTTTTTGTAAGTGGCTCCATCAGTTCAGCTGTTTTCTTCTGGATAGAAGCTTGTGCATCTTGTTGGAATTTCTGAATGTTTTGTTCTAAACCGGCAAGCTCGCGCTCTTTATCCTGTCTAACAGCATCCAGCATGGTAGCAGCTCCTTGTTGATAAGCCTGGAGTTTTTGCTGATACTCCGTATACTTCGCTTCAAGTTGGCTCTGAAGTTGCTTGTTAGTAGCTTGAAGGTCGGACTCCACTTGCTTGGACTCCGGCATCTGACTTAATATATAATCCACATCTGCATAACCAATTTTCATGGCAGATTGCGCTTGAGTACAAACTCCAATTAAACTAAAAGCTAAAACTGCTAGTAAAGATCTCTTTCTCATGATTTTATTTATTAAACAACTATTTTACTTAATTACATCGTTAGGGTCACCTAACCCCAACTCATCCAGTACATAATCCGTGTAATCGTGGCGTGGATCCGTGTAGATCATTACCAAGTCGCCGGCCTTATCAAACAAAATAGCCAACCGCTGTTCTTTACATACTTTTTCCACAGCGTCGAATATCTTATCTTGTACTGGTTTCACCAACTCTTTCTTCTTTAAAAAGAAGAGACCATCAAAACCAAATATCTTTTTTTGATACTCCGTCAAATCGCTCTCCTTCTTTTTGATGTTATCCATTCGTTCTTTTTTCATTTCGGCCGTTAGTAGTACCTCTTCTGCTTGAAGCTCACTATACATAGCTTCTATTCCTTTAGACATTTCCTGGATCTCCTGCTGCCAACCTTGAGACAATTTATCAATCTCAGCCTGAGCATCTTTATACTCAGTCATCTTGGACAGAATATAATCGGTATCTACATAGCCGAATTTCTGTCCCCATACCTGAGTGATCGAAAATAGCGCCAGAAATAAAAAGAGAATATTCTTCATACTACCTGATCTGCTGGCCAATTGTAAAATGGAACTGAGCGCCACTCCTCTCAAGTTGTCCTGGGAGTCTGTCAAAACCATACGCCCAGTTTATTCCAATGAGACCAAAGGCCGGCATGAAAATTCTAGCTCCAAATCCTGCTGACTTGTACATATCAAACGGATTGAACTCCTTAAAGTCATTCCAGTTGTTACCCGCTTCGGTAAATACAAAGCCATAAATTGTAGCGGCCTGGCCTGTAGTAACAGGGTAACGTAGCTCCATGCCTACCTTATTAAAAGCAATCCCCCCTTCAATGGCATTTGTTTCTAAATTATCGTACGGTGGATTCAATGAATTATTTTCATAACCTCTTAATCCTATAATATCGGTTCCAAGTAAAAACCCTTGTTGGCCGGCTAGTCCATCACCGCCGAGTACAAACCTTTCAAACGGACCTACACCTGCATTTTTAGAAAACGATCCGATAAAGCCGAAATGAGCTTTGGTTTCAAGCACCAGCTTACCGGCAATAGCAGTATAATACTTAGCGTCAAACATCCACTTATGGTATTCAATCCACCTGTACCGTCTTGAATTTTGAATATTTCTTAGCTCACTGGCTTCCAGGTTAGCTCGTGTTATATCCGGAGTTAAACCAGATTCTATATCAGGGTACTGCTCTGCAACGTTTGCAGCCGCAAGCTCTTCATCCCCATCTTCTATCCAAAAGTCATCTCCTCTGAATGCCGAGTAGGGTGGCGTAATAGAGAGGTTTAGGGACAGCGTAGAGCCGGATGTAGGGTACATTGGGTTATCTATACTGTACCTGCTTAACGTCGTATTGAATGTGATACTATTTGCATTACCATCGGAAAATCCGAGTCCTCTGGTACCAAAATTATCAAGCTCATACACCAAATAAGAGATAGAATTGTTTAATGAGAAATAATTATCAGGCCATTCTAGTTGTCTACCTAAACCAAGCGTAACACCTCTTACGCCAAGCCTGGCGTTAAAATCATCAAATCTTCTGCCAGCCAAAGACACCTCACCGTTTGAACCCAGTTCTGCAACTGACTGGCGTTGTACAGAATAGTTAAAACTTATTGAAAAAGAATTGGGCTTTTTACCTCCCAACCAAGGCTCGGTAAATGAAAAAGTGTAGTTCTGGAATTGTCTGCCATTGGCCTGTGCTCTCAATGAAAGTCGCTGACCATCACCTACAGGAATTGGCGTAAACTTACCTTTCAGCATGTTCCTTACAGAGAAGTTGTTGAGTGTAAGGCCCAAAGTTCCCACAAATCCAAAAGCTCCGCCCCAGCCACCTGACAACTCAATTTGGTCACTAGATCGCTCTACTACTTTCCACTCGATATCAACAGTACCGTCAGCCGGATTCGGAAGTGGTGTAGGTGTAATCTGCTCAGGATCGAAGTATCCTATTTGAGACAGGCGTTGTTGTGTTCTTATTATATCACTTCTGCTAAATTTCTGGCCGGGAACAGTTCTTAATTCCCGTCGAATGACGTGATCCCTGGTTTTGTCATTACCAGCAATAATCACATTCTTAATTGTAGCCTGCTCGCCCTCATAAATCCTCATCTCCACATCAATAGAGTCCCCTTCAACGGCAACTTCAACAGGATTAACCCTGAAAAACAGATATCCGTCGTCCATGTAAAGGCCACTGATATCCGGTCCCTTAGGGTTAAAGGTTAATTTTTGATCTATTAACTCTTTATTGTATACATCTCCTTTTTCAATAGCCAGAATTCTATCCAAGGTCTCGTCAGTATAAATGAAATTACCTGTCCAAATAATATTCCTGAAGTAATATTTATTTCCTTCATCAATCTTCAGGTTAATATTGATCTTATCATCCCCCGACTCGTATATAGTATCCGCCAAAATGGTTGCATCACGATATCCCTTTGAGTTGTAAAAGGCGATTATGGCTTGTTTATCATCTTCATAATCTGACTTTATAAATTTGGAGCCTTTGAAAAAATTAAGCTTGACATTGTTGTTGAGAAATTGCTTAAAGTCACTTCCTGAAACCTCATATGTTGAGTCGAAGAAGTTTACTACGTTTTTCGGCTTTGTGCCTACTAACAACTCAGCAGCACGTTTTATCAATGAAATTCTAACATGCTCATTAGTTGATTTCATTTTTTTCTTCAAACGATTGTCTGAAAACTCGCTATTACCCTCAAAAGTGATCCGGTCAATCTTGACCTTAGAGTTAGAATTAACAACGATCCTTAGTTTGACTCCATCGGTATTAATAGTATCTTCTGACTGTATAACTTTTACATCAGCATTCAAATAGCCTTTTTGTATATAATGATTCTTAACAGTGATCTGAGTATTTCTTAATATGGCATCGGAAAGAATTCTACCTCTGATTAAATTTAAGTCCTCACGAATCTGAGATTCCCATGATTTTCGAACCCCCTCAAAAGTGAAGCCGGTTAATCTGGGTCTCTCGGAAAGGCCTATTTTCAAATAGATCTGATCGCCTTCAATCCTATCTATTGATATAGTTACATCTCCAACTAAACCATGTTTCCACAGCTTTTTTATTGCTCCGCTTATTTCGTCACCGGGCACTTTAACTTTATCTCCTACTTTAAGCCCGGAAAGAGAAACTAAAGCATTTTTGTCAAGCACCTTAAGCCCTTCCACTTCTATGCCGCCAACAACATATACTTTTGGGTTAGAATAGTTTAACGAACTTCTCTCAGTATTACCTCCCGAGGTATTTCTTCTTCTTCTAAATTGCCCATACGCAGTATCAATTAGCATGCAAAGGGCTAATAGGAATAAAATTTTCTTCATCAGGAATTCACTTGTTCACTTATTCTACCAAATCGTCTCTCCCTATTCTGAAAAGCCTTCAATGCCAATCTCAAATCATCTTTTCTAAAATCTGGCCATAACTTTTCCGTAATGTATATTTCTGTATAGGCCAACTGCCATAATAGAAAATTACTAATTCTCATTTCTCCACTGGTCCGAATCAAAAGTTCAGGATCAGGCATTTTCCTAGTCTGTAAATAGTTACTTACAAGATCCTGATCAATATCATTCTCTGATACCAGTCCAAGCTTGACATCAGAAGTAATTTTCTTAATCGCCTCAGTAATCTCCCACCTGCCACTGTAGCTTAACGCTAATACGAGAGTCAGTCCTGTATTGTTTTTCGTCATCTCCATAGCTTCGTGAAGTTCCTGCTGGCAATCCCGTGGAAGACTGTCTAAAGCGCCAATTGCCGAAAGTTTTACATTATTATTTAACAACGTCTTAAGTTCTTTCTTTATGGTAAGAACTAAAAGCTGCATCAAACCACTGACCTCTTCAAGAGGCCTGCTCCAATTTTCAGTGGAGAAAGCATATAGGGTAAGGAATTCAACACCTAGTTCGGCACAGCCTTCGGTTACATCTCGCACCGCTTTTATAGCATTTTTATGGCCAAAAATTCTCGCAGCGCCCTTTTTCTTCGCCCATCTGCCATTACCATCCATGATAACGGCAACATGACGAGGAATAGTATTAAATTCGCTATTTTCTATTATGGCAGACACAAGTTTGCAAAATTAGCTCTTTTAAAAGAAAAACAGCACTCAATGACAGTTTTTAACGACTTCGGTAATTACGCTTATACGGGCTGGTAGGACAAGGAATAACATAAAAAGAATATGTCAAAGAAAGACCAACATAATAATAAGCATCATTATCAAACCTATTCCCGGTTTGGTAATTTTTAATTACACCATCTCCATTACTTAGATTATCTAAATAATCAAAAAATGTTTTTCTAGCTCCGAACTCCAACCCGAGGTACCACTTTGGGTTGAGTACATACTTAAACCCAAAACCAAAAGGGATAGAAGGCTGAATGTTGCTATACTCTTCCGGCTTATCACCTTCACCTGAGATGCCAAAAATTCCTAAACCAGCAAATAGATAAGGCGTCCACCTAACTAGCGTATGTTCCTGCCTCCATTTTAGAAAATGATATTCAAACCCTGCAGAAGCTTCGAATAAAAATATACTAAAAGAAGCGTCTCTTTCTTCTGCAAACGGGTCTATGGTGGTCTGAGAATCACTTCCTGCCAGCCTGCCCCCAGTAAGACTTACTCGAAAACTTACAGCATTACTGAGGTTGTTTCTAAAAAAAACTGTTCCAGCAGGATTGATAGAACCTAATCCGATTCCTCTAACGAATTCACCTGAATACCTAAATCCTCCCACCCCAAACCCAATCTCGGTTTCCTGAGCATGAATCCTCTTAGAAAAAAGAAGTGAGGCTAAAACAAAAAGGGGAAAACCAATAAGTAGCTTCCCCTTAAAAAAAAGATTTTTGTGCAAAATCATATCATCTAAACTTCGCTCTTCTAAATGTAGCTCCTATTATGTAAGCCAGTTTGATAGAAGTAACGAAGTACAAATCGTTATCGTCTTTATTACCACGAAAATTGTCTGTGAATTCTGATCCATAGCCATCAAAGAAACCATCATTATTTCTATCTGATGTTATTGCACCTATAACATCAAAGTCCCGGGCCGTTCCTGATTCAGCCGAAGTTAATTCTTGAGATCTATCAGCCAACTCTCTTGCCAATTCATTAGGAAGCAGACCTGAATCTACATAATTAGCGCTCACATCATCCAGATAATCAGTAAAGGTATACCTCATGCCCAGTTCAATGCTTAGGTCAAAAACCTGGTTGAGTCTATAGCGGAACCCTATTCCTACAGGGATAGCAAACTGGATTAAATTATAGGATTCAATACCTGCGTTTACGGCATCAGCCGGTAAATCTGAATATTGTCCCTCGGTTCCCAGCGGTTCTAAGTCCACCCATGAGCCCGCTTCAGGCAACGCACTATCTTCATTCACATAAGCCTGAGGATTGTGATGGAAAACGGCAAGACCTAAAAAAATATAAGGAGTGAATTGCAGGCGACTTATGTAAGATCCTTCATTCTTAAAAAGATCAAACGCGGCAGTGACAGAAAGCTCCTTTATGCGGTTTCTAAATTGCAGATTTCTAACGTAGCGGTACCTTGCTTCAGTATCATTAGGGTCTGCCGACTCAAAATCGTCTCCTTTGATAGCGCCATAAGTAAAAGACCCTCTCAACGTATATCTAGGACCAAATCTATGTCCAAACATAACTCCTATTCCAGGCCTTGTGAACGATATATCTGTACTTGCGGCATTATTAAGTGGTGATAAATCTCCGAAGTAATTAAACGCATTTACGGTAAACGCCAGAAAATTATATTTTTTATCACCGGAAAAGTTATTCTTTTGGCCTCTAAAATTTCTGATACGTTTGTTATTCTGCCGAATACGCTTTCTGCTCAACTGCCCATAAGAATCAGCCACAGAAAAGATGAAACATATAATTAAAAAAGGGGCAATAATCTTTTTCATCATTGAACTATAAACAGGTAAGATAGTAATACCTTTAAACTTCCAAAAGTAATCATTAAAAGAATTAAGAAAAAACTCAATTACGAGCGTCTAATCCCCAGTTCAATTTTTGACGTAACGTCTTGAAATAGTTACTATCAGAAAGCTTAATTAGCCTTACTTTGAAATCCTCTTTTCTTACAGCCAGTTTTATAGATTCATCAACCGTTTCAAACCTAGAATCAAGTGAGATCAGAAAGGTTTTACTTCTTCCCTCTATGGTGAAAGTAAGTTCAATACTATCCGAAACTACCATCGGCCGAACTGTTAAATTATGGGGACTGACCGGAGTAATTATAAAATTATTAGACTGAGGTAATACTAAAGGGCCACCACAGCTAATCGAATAACCTGTAGAACCGGTTGGAGTGGCTACAATGATACCATCGGCCCAGTATGAGTTTAGAAATTCACCATTTATGTAAGTATTTACTACAATCATGGACGACGAGTCTTTCTTGAGAATGGTAAAATCATTCAATGCAAAGGGAATACTACCAAAAACATTTGGGTCTGAATCTAAGTGAAGTAATGCTCTTTCATCATAGGTATAAGAATCTCTCTTTATACAGTCCAAGGCGCTCTCAATATCATCTTTAGCAGTAGTAGCCAGAAAACCCAGTCTTCCGGTATTTATACCTAAAATGGGTACATTCGAGTTTCCTATTTGGGCAACGGCCTCGAGTAGGGTACCATCTCCGCCTAATGTCATTAATAATTTAAGGTGCCCTAGATCATCCTCTTTTTCAAAATAAATGAAAGAGTCATTCATGAGATCATGCTTCTGCAGTATGCCGCAGTATGCAGATGATATAAAGATTTTAGCTCCCCAAGAACTGAGCGTATCCAAAACATGCTTGATAAAAGTGCGATTATCAGAATCAAACACCTTGCCGTGAATACCAATATTCATGGTCTCATCAGATGTCTAGAAATCGAAAGAGCATATCTAGCTTCTCCTTATCTTTTTCTACAATTTGGGATTCTTGGAACCTTCCAATGACTTTGTACCCAAACCGCTCATATGTAGCCACAATTTGCGCCAGGTCAGGTTTGTTAATTTTAAGTGTAACTCGAAGCTGGCCGCTGTCCACATCGTCCTCTTTAACGCTACTACTAAGAATTTTTGCGTTATTTTCCTCCACAAGTCTACTTATTTGTGAGAGTGAATAATCTATATGTGGTATCGAAAGTACGAGGATACTGCCTGGCATTTGAATGGCAATGGACTGAGCCATAGAATTAATAGTGTCCTGCACTGTAATTACTCCCATATATGTATTGGCGTGATCTTGCACGCTGACCATTTTCATCTCATTTTCAGCCGCCATTTTTATAACATCATACATATGAGAACCACTACCCAAAACACATTGCTTTCCTATTTTATCAAAGGTCTCGATTAATTTCTCGGCATCGTTTGCCTCCATTATCATATCCTCTGTTATAAAACCTAAGAAATGCCCATCATGAACTACGGGTAATTCGTTGCACCTTAATTCTTCCATCCAAACTAGCGCTTTGTGCGCATCGTCCTTTTGTTTCAAAGGCGGTATCATATGATTAATCAATTCTTCTGCTATCACCTCTCCAAAAATTCACTTAATATTTGATTAAACTTTGCCGGATGCTCCATCATGGGTGCATGGCAGCACTTATCTATAAACCTCAACTCAGAAGTTGGTATAAGCTTATTAAACTCATGGCCGACCATAGGTGGAGTTATAGTATCATTTAAACCCCAAATTAACAATGTTGGTTTCTTAATTGTGGTAATATCTTTGGCCATGTTATGCCTTTGCGCAGATTTTGCAATGGCAACTATTCGAAGACATTTAGGAATACTTTTAGTAGTTTCAAAAACTTCATCTACCAATTCCTTTGTAGTCGTTTTTGGATCGTAAAAAGTGTATTCCACACGTTCCTTAATGTATTCATAGCTTCCACGCTTTGGAAATGATCCTCCCATTGAATTTTCAAATAAACCCGAACTCCCGGTAAGAACAAGTTTTTCAACCTTGCCCGGATTTTTTAAAGTGTAAATGAGACCCACATGACCTCCAAGAGAATTACCTATTACAGTCATATGCTCAAGCGACTTAAGCTGAATAAATCCTTCTAAGAATTTGACAAGACCGTCTAAACCCGCTTGTTTTAATGGCATCTCATAAATAGGTAGCAGTGGTATTAACACCCGATAGCTTGACTTAAAATGATTAACGAGGCCTTCCCAGTTGCTCAATGCACCAAAAAGTCCGTGAAGTAAAAGCAGAACTTCACCGCTCCCCTCGTCAATATACTTATAGTCTTTTTCTTCTTTTATCTGCAGCGACATATGTTAATACACGATTCATAGCAAATTAAGCAAAATTGATTCAATTAAGTTATGATACCATTTATACTGATCCAATTTCCTAATATTTCCAAACCATATTGTGTTAAAGCCGCTTCCGGGTGAAATTGTAACCCCCAGATCGGTAATACTTTATGCCGCAAGGCCATCAATTCATTTTCCTCTGTGTAAGCCAGTGGAATGATTGGATGATCTGGACTTAACTTCAATATCAAAGAATGATAACGAACCACTTCAAAGTACTGTTCTAAGCCTCTAAATATCGGATCATGCTTTACTTTTATTTTAGAGATCTTACCATGCATTGGTTTTATTGCCTTATGTAGCCGCGCACCAAAAAATTCACCAATGGCCTGATGCCCCAGACATATACCGAGTATCGGGAGTTGATCGTAATAGTATTTAATAACGCTGGCTAGGTTTCCGGAATTTTCGGGAATTGAAGGTCCCGGTGAAAGTACAAGACCTTCATATTTAAAAGATTGAATTTCTTCCAGTGGCACATTGTTTCTAAATACTTTGCACTGCACCCCTAACTGTTCGAAGTAATCCACCAGGTTGTAGGTGAAGGAATCAAAATTATCAACTAGAAGAATCACTCTTCAATAAATCTTGGATAGTATCAAAAAGGTCGGAAGCAAAAGGCAGAACATTCGAAACGATATCTACAATGCGCGGGGCTAGTGATAGCAAATAGGGGTATAAAATTGAATCTGAGGTCCAGTTACCCTGTATGTCAATACCAAATGAATTTGAGAGCCATAGAATGATACTAATCCCAAATGCCCATTTCAAAACAGCCAGGAAAGCGCCCGCTAGATTATCAACTGAGCCAAGTAAGGTCATATCAATAATTTTCTTCAAAAATCTGCCAATGTAGTTAACACCTACTACTATTACAATGAAAATAAGTATGAATGAAAGGTAAGGCAAAAGCTCCCCGTTTATATCGAAGCGCTCATCTAATACTGACATGCCCCAATGTAAGAGCCTAAACCCTCCGATAATGGCGAGAACAAAAGATAGAATAGCTACTGCCTCTAGCAGAAAACCTTTTCTGTAGCCTTTGAATGCACCAAAGACCAATAAGCCAATTATTACGACATCAAAAACACTCAACTCCCGCTAAGAATTGATTTTACCATTTCGGATATCTTTTTACCATCAGCTTTTCCGGCAAGCCTCTTTGTGGCAGCGCCCATTACTTTACCCATATCTTGCATGCCACTAGCGCCTATTTCTGATATTACAGTTGATATCTCAGTTTTAAGTTGGTCGTCTGACAACTGTTCAGGTAAGTATTTAGAAATTATCTCAAACTCAAACCGCTCTTTAGAAGATAAATCATCCCTACCTTTTTGTGCATACAATTCTGCCGACTCATTTCGCTGTTTGGCTGCCTTGGTGAGTAATTTTATTTCCGCTTCTTTTGATAAATCATTACCGGCGCCTTTCTCAGTTTCAGCAAGTAAAATTGCAGATTTAATTGCCCTCAAAGCTGTTAATTCATCTTTTTTCTTGGCTAGCATGGCACTTTTAATATCTTGATCGATCTGTTGTTTGAGACTCATATCATATTTCTTTTAAGAAACTTGTCGTTAATTTGAACCGAAGGCAAAGTTAGAAATCGTAGAGTTCCTACAAAACTCAAAACAGCGGCAGCTTATAATAAGTATAAGGCTAAACCAGGTAAGCACAAATGGCAATATTAAGCGTCAATATTAACAAGTTTGCTACACTCAGAAATGCAAGAGGGGGTAATAATCCTGACGTAGTGAAGGCTGCGCAGGACTGTGAGAGATATGGCGCGCAAGGAATTACGGTGCACCCGAGACCTGACGAACGCCATATTCGATATGACGATGTTTTAGAACTCACCAACGTGGTCACCACTGAGCTTAATATAGAAGGTTATCCGGATGAGCGTTTTATGGAGCTAGTACTAAAAAGTAAGCCTGCTCAGGCTACGCTAGTGCCCGACGGTCCGGACGTATTAACTTCAAATGCCGGTTGGGATACTATTACACATAAAGAACAGCTAACTGAAATAGTAAGTGAACTCCAAAAAAATGAGATTAGGACATCAATTTTCTGTGATCCTCTTGATGAAATGGTTCAGGGTGCAGCTGAGATTGGCGCCAACAGGATTGAATTGTACACAGAATCATATGCATCAGACTATCACAAGAACCCGTCAAGGGCTATTCACAGTTATAAGCAGGCATCCCGGGTGGCAAATTCTTTAGATTTGGGAATAAATGCCGGACACGACCTTGATTTAGAAAACCTTCGCTACTTCATTTCTGAAATCCCCGAAACCGTTGAGGTATCTATAGGTCATGCTCTGATATGCGATGCTATTTACCTTGGACTTGAAAACACTATTCAACTCTATCTTAACAAGTTAAGACAGGATTAATCTTCAGGCTGGATAGTGCCTATTCCGGAAACATCTTTTTGGACATCAAATGGGTTACCTCTATACGTAATACCTCCTACCCCACTTACAGAAGCTCTAAGGCGATCTGTAACATGAATAGCTGCACCACCTACACCGCTGATTTCAATTTCACATTTTTCACTTACCAGATTTTCAGCGTCCAATCCTCCCGCTCCATCCATTCTAATCCGCTGCTCTACTACCTGACCGGTTAGTTCCATGGCGCCTGCTCCTGAAATATTAATTTCAAGGGCTTTCATATTAAGATCTAGTTCTACGGCCCCGGCGCCAGACATGTCCAAGTCAAGGTAGTCTTCCTCTATGGTTTGATCTGATGTTAGAATAGCCGCTCCGCCAACCGAAATTGATCCTAACTCTGAATAGCTGACCACCACATTTACCCCATCTTCACTTATGAGATTTCTCTCTGAAATCAGGCTGACTTTACCGCCATAGCTTTCAACCGAAATGAAATCCATCAAGTTTTCATCCGTTGTTATGGTTACACCAGGATTATTGCTTTTTTCAAGTCGGATAGCAAAATTCCCTTCAACACTGATCTTATTAAAATCGTCAATGTCAAAATTCTTAGTGATTACAACACCATTTCCCCTTTCACCGGTTAATTCCTCACAGCCTATAATTGCCGGTAAGAGAAATACAATAAGCACTATTTTTAAGTATCGCATGTCTATTATTTTGCTCCAAATCTAATTATTAAATACCGCTATCGCCAATATTGGTAATCTCTAAGGCTTACACTACTTTTGCCGCTTTAAAATTTTCGACTATTCTTCAACCACTATGCAGCGAGATAATGAAGTATTTGATCTAATTAATAAAGAAAAGCATCGTCAGGAGACGGGCATTGAACTTATTGCATCCGAAAACTTTGCTTCACCACAGGTCATGGAAGCCATGGGCTCAGTGCTCACCAACAAGTACGCCGAAGGTCTGCCAGGGAAACGTTACTATGGCGGATGTGAAGTTGTAGACGAAATAGAGAATCTCGCTATTAAGAGAGTTAAGGAACTTTTTGGAGCCAGTTGGGCAAATGTGCAGCCACATTCAGGCGCTCAGGCCAACGCAGCCGTAATGCTGGCAATCCTTAATAAAGGGGATAAAATCCTTGGTTTTGATCTTGCTCATGGCGGACACTTAACCCATGGTTCCTCAGTAAATTTTTCCGGCAAGTTATATGACCCTTATTTTTATGGCGTTGAAAAAGAGTCAGGATTGATAGATTGGGAGAAGGTAGCTGATACGGCAAGAAAAGAAAAACCGAAACTTATCATCTGTGGAGCGTCAGCCTATAGTCGCGATTGGGATTACGCCAGTCTCAGAGAAACTGCGGATGAAATAGGGGCGCTTTTATTGGCCGACATTTCTCATCCCTCCGGTCTGATTGCCAGGGGTCTACTAAACGATCCACTTGAGCACTGTCATATTGTTACTACTACCACACACAAAACCTTAAGAGGACCTCGTGGAGGCTTAATTATGGTAGGAGAAAATTTTGATAATCCATGGGGTTTAAAAACACCAAAGGGAGAAATCAGGAAAATTTCAGCCTTACTTGATTCTGGTGTATTTCCCGGAACACAAGGGGGCCCTTTAGAACATGTAATAGCTGCCAAGGCAGTAGCATTTCAAGAAGCTTTGAGCGACGATTTCATGTCTTACGCAGTACAAGTAGTAAAAAATGCCAAAACCATGGCAAAGGCTTTTGTTGACAAAGGCTATAAAGTCATTTCCGAGGGTACGGACAACCATATGATGCTTATTGATCTTCGTTCAAAAGGACTCACAGGAAAGCTGGCTGAGAATACATTGATCAAAGCAGATATAACTATCAATAAAAACATGGTCCCATTTGACGATCAGTCGCCATTTGTAACCTCCGGTATGCGTGTAGGAACGGCTGCCGTAACTACCAGGGGCATGAAAGAAGATGATATGTTAAAGATTGTTGACTTCATTGATGAGGTGCTATTAGCAAATAATAATCCTGAAGCTATCGCAGCTGCTAAAAGTGAAATCAACTCCTGGATGTCAGGATTCCCTCTTTATAAATAGCCAGGTGAAACAACTGGATCAGCCGGAAGAAAAAGAAATGTCGTTTCTTGACCACCTGGAGGAACTCCGGTGGCATCTCATTCGATCGGTTATTGCCGTCCTGGTCTTTTCCGTAGCCGCTTTTATTAGTGTAGACTACATATTTAATGTTATTATTTTTGGACCTGCTAAATTAGACTTTTGGACGTTTAAAATGCTTTGTAAAGTTGGAGAACTCATTGATTCTTCGGCACTGTGCATAACAGAATTAGATTTTAAGATCCAAAGTAGAAAAATGACGGGGCAGTTCACCATGCATATTACCTCGTCTTTTGTAATCGGTATTATTGTAGCGTTCCCATATATATTTTGGGAGTTTTGGAGATTTATAAGTCCAGGTCTTTATTCTAAAGAACGCTCGGCCTCCAGGGGCTCTGTACTTGTTGTATCCTTTTTATTTATGACAGGCGTTTTGTTCGGCTATTACATTATGGCTCCCCTAGCCGTAAATTTCCTGGCCGGATACCACGTAAGTGACATTGTTCAAAATGAGTTTGATATCACTTCCTATGTCTCTACGTTAAGTACATTAGTACTTGGTAGTGGTTTACTATTTCAACTGCCTATAGTCGTCTACTTCCTCTCAAAAGTGGGGATAGTGACGCCAAGCCTAATGAAGGCCTATCGTAAGCACGCCATTGTAGTTATACTGGTTTTGGGAGCTATGCTCACACCACCAGATCCATTAAGTCAAGTATTAATTGCATTTCCTTTATTTGGCCTCTATCAATTTAGTATATTGATATCCGGTTGGGTATTGAGGAAGAGAAGGAAACAGGAATTAAAAGAAGAAGCACAATACAAATGATGACGAAAATAGCAATTGGCGGCGATCATGCCGGTTATGAGTATAAGGGAATCATCATCGATCTTCTTGAGAACATGGATAAAGAAGTCAAAGACTTCGGCGCCTTCAGTTCAGATTCTGTTGATTATCCTGATTTTGCGCATCCGGTATCCTCAGCGGTTGAAGAGGGTGAGTTTGATCTGGGAGTTTTAATCTGTGGCAGCGCCAATGGTGTAGCAATAACTGCCAACAAGCATGCCGGTATACGTGCCGCGATCTGTTGGAACACCGAATTAGCCGCCTTAGCAAGACAACATAACAATGCTAATATTGTATGCTTGCCCGCACGGTTTATAGAAAGTGAGCTGGCCAAGGAAATAGTGAAAACATTTCTCGATACCGAATTTGAAGGCGGACGTCATGAGCGGAGAGTAAGTAAGATCAGTTGCTAATTCTCTCGTAAATCCCTGCTGACTTCAGCCTGTAATTTTCTTTCAAAGGAACTACTCTTTCCTGTAAAGAGGGCATAACGCCACTGTCATCAATAATGATATCCGGCATGTCTTGTTTAAATCCTTTTAAGATGATAGTCAGGTTATCGTAGTAATCAGGACGCTGTAACACATCTTTAGAAATTTCCCAGTTCAAAAATGGCGTAGCCACACTGGCGTGATTATAGGGTCTCTTGTTTTCTCCAAAGACTACTATCTTCTTGTTAGTATACTGAAGGTATTCACCTTCATTGATGTAATATTCGTTTGTATAATCCTGATTACTTAAAATCTTAAAATTGCCGTAATTGATAAGCGCCACGGACAAAATGAATAACAAAAAGCTTACTTCAGCAATAAACTTCCGTTTTATCAGCAAAAATAGATGACATAAGAAGTAACTAAAAAAAGGAGTAAGTAAGAAATATGCGTTGGGGGTGCCGGCGTCATTTAAAAATATAGCTCCTAGAGCAAACAGCATAAAAAGGAACATAGATTGGTTCAGACGAGCCTGAAAATTATTAAATCGTCCACTAGAAGCCATTTTAAAAAAGGACATGACTAAGAATAATAAAGGTATAGCCAGCATAATAAGTAGAAATTTATACGAAACGTACCAATGCTGATAGCCACTAAACAACGGTTGAAGGGCGCTATACATGAAATCCTGCCACCTTTTAAGTAAAAGATAATAAAAAGATATTGCCAATAAGGGCAATAACAGGCCGTAGAAAAGCATAATATATCTCCTGGTCACCGTACCCGTAAAAAACACGAATGCAACCAGTACTGCCAGCCCGAAAACTATCATGGGTAGGTAAACCAGATAAGCCATTCCTACATATAGTCCTATGTAAAGTATTTGCTCATCATGCTTTGCCCGCACCTCTATGTGATTGAAAATGTTGTTAAGAGCCGGGAGTAAAAAGGTAACACCCATTAGCATAGGTGTAAGGGTAAAGAAGTCATTCTGCAGAGAAGCCACCAAACCGTAGACTAGCCCAGGCACATAGGTATTCTCATTGTAGACTTTATTCGCTAGAACCATCCGGTTAAAAAAGAATACCTGAATGCAAACAAAAATCCATGCAATAATTAGATAGGCTGTCTGAGAGCGTCCAAATAGAAAGTCTACTATACCAAACACCCCTGCCGAGATCGGAGAAGTAGTCTCCCACACGTCGGAGTACATATCGAAACCGCTTGCAAGCCTTTCTCCTACAAGCATGAGATTAAGCTCCTGGACAGAAGTTTCATATGATCCGAGTAGGGCGGGTAACCGAACTGCCAAAAGCAGAAGGAATATTACTAAAAGACGGTAAGGGTCATTAAGACGAAAAAATGATAGCAAAAGAAAATGGATTAGTTCTTGCAATCGCGTACACTGGCGAATATATAAAAAAAGCCAAATTAATCGGATATTTGCGACATGTCAGAAACTACACGACAGCAAAAATTTTCAAGATTAATTCAGCGCGATCTTAGCGCCATTATTCAAAAAGATAAAATGGGTATTTTCAGTAATACATTCGTAACCATAGCGGACGTAAAAATGAGTCCTGATCTTGGGGTTGCGAAAATTTATCTTTCCATGTTGCTGGTCAAGGATAAGCAGCACATGTTGGACTTGGTAAATCGGCATAAGAGTGAAATCAGAAGAGAATTGGGGCGCCTAATCGGAAAACAGGTTAGAATAATTCCGGAGCTGATTTTCTACGTGGATGAAGTAGAGGAAAATGCAACTCGTATAGATCAAATTATAGATAATCTTGATGTACCTGAGGAAGACATTGAAGGTGAGGAAAGCTAACTCGTATTGAACCTTTCATTTTTTATAGCGAAGAAATACTTCCTGTCTTCTAAGAAAAAGACGTTCATCAACGTTATTTCTATTATCTCCATGCTCATTGTTGCGCTATGTACAGCATCCTTAGTAATTGTATTATCTGTTTTTAATGGCCTTGGAGACTTAATTAGTAGCCTTTACAGTACATTTGATCCTCAAATAAAGATAGAGGTAGCAAAGGGAAAATCTTTTATTTATGATAATGACCTTAAGAAAACGATATCAGCGATTGAAGGAGTAGATATAGTGACTGAAGTGATCGAAGACTATGCTTATGTACGGTTCAGACAGTCTGACATGGTGGTTACCATGAAAGGTGTTAGCGAAAATTTTCTGGACCAGGAAAGGTTCGGAGAGCATGCCTGGATAAACGGAGAATTAAAACTAAAAAAGGGAGATATCAACTATGCCATAGTAGGTAGAGGCGTTCAATATATGCTGTCCATCGTTCCGGGTGATGATTTAAACCCCTTACAGATCTACCACGTAAAAAATGTAAAATCCGGATCATTAGATCCTAGCAAACTTTATTCAAGGAATAATATCCTGGTAAGTAGCAGCTTTGCAGTTGAAAAGCAATATGACGAAAACTATATTTTCGTACCCCTTGAGTTTGCTGAAAAGCTGTTAAAGTATAACGGTCGCAGAACTGCTCTGGAGATCAAAATCGCAGATGGTTATGAAATAGCCGAGGTGCAGCGGAAAGTGAAAAATATGTTAGGTAATAGCTTTCTTGTGCGCAACAACAGAGAACAGCACGCAGATTTATACAAACTGCTCAATCTTGAGAAGTTCTTCGTATTCCTGGCTTTTGTAATGATCCTTGCGGTAGGTTCCATTAACATATTTTTTGCCTTGACCATGCTTGCGATAGACAAACGTAAGGACGTATCAATACTTTACAGTATGGGAGCTACTGATAATCTTATCAAAAAGATATTTATAGGAGAAGGAGCTATTATTTCGCTTGGAGGAGCCAGTATAGGGCTATTTCTTGGAGCGTTGATCTGCTGGCTTCAGCAGACCATCGGACTTGTATCTATAGGGATGGAAACTTCAGTGATGGAATACTACCCGGTTAAAATGAAAATAACCGACTTCTTAGTTACTGCCCTAAGTCTGACTTTTATTACATTAATTATTTCCTATCGACCGGCAAAAATGGCAACCAAGTACAATTCTATTAAGTATTTATAGGAAGTAAGCCTTTAAAAAAATATACAAATCCGGCGCTTAAAATACATACGAACTATTTTAGTAAAAAGTAACCTTAAGGTTTACGTGTAAATGTGCCAAAATATGTAGTTTAGATGTTCTGTTGTTTTTAAATCATGAAAGTTTCCGCAGCTCAGCCCTTTCAAATTATTTACTCCCTTTATCAACATGAGTATTTGGGATACTTGTTTGAGTCATTCGTTATTCATCTTGACGAAAAGGGTAAGCTGACGCTGCAACACCAAAATATATCGTCAAAAAACGCTCCTGAATTTGCCAATGGTTTAGATCAAACTGATTTTGATTTGATCGATATAATGGATACAACTCAGCAGGAATATGTTATCAAGAGGTTTTATAAGAAGCCAATTAAGCCGGAGGAATTTTTCCTGAAGGTTTATGACAAGGTAAAAGGTAATGAACTGCTTCAAAAGGAAATTGATCTCTACTTAGAACGGAAAAGAGCTGAAATTCTTGAGAGACTCCGTGGTAAAATGCTTTTTGAAATGGGCAACGACGGGGAACCCGCCTGGCGTCATATAGAGGTCCTTGAGAATAAGGCTACGGTACTTTTTCACTTTAGAAGAAACCCCGATAATACTCATTACTTCCCGACTATCAAATACAACGGGGAAAAAGTAGATTTTCAATATAAAGGAGCTTTCATAGTATGCAAGCAGCCTGCATGGCTGGTACATGCCGGCAAGTTATATTCCTTCCAAAAGGAAATCGATGGTAAAAAACTTATTCCCTTTCTTAACAAGAAGTTTATTGTAATACCTAAGAATGTAGAGGAGACCTATTACAACAAGTTCGTGGCGCCACTAATTGCATCATTCGATGTGTATGCAAAAGGTTTTGAAATCAATAGCGAGCGCTACGAGCCGAAACCAATACTTACCATATCGGAGTTGGCTGCTAATAACACCTCTGAACTATTCGAGAAAAAAGAAGTTGTCGCATTGGCCGAGGGTAAAATGGTATTTGAGCTAGCGTTTAAATATGGACCTTTTAAGTTTCGCGCCGACCATCTTGATCCTGTGAGCGTATCTGTCGAGAAAAAAGAGGGCAGCTATATCTTTCATCGCGTAAAGCGAAGACTTACGGTTGAAAAAGAGGTTTTAAAACTGCTTGCTGATAACAAACTGGTAATAAAAAACTCAAAGGCCACTTTAAACAAAAGTACGGCCTTTAGCTGGTTGGATGCCATGAGAAGCAAGCTAGAAGAATGGAATATTGAGGTGGAGCAGAAATCTGTTGGCACTAAGAAATACTTTATTGGAGAGTATAAGATAAGCATTGAGGTAAAAGAAAATATTGACTGGTTCGATATTCATGCGATCATAATGTTTGGTAATTATGAAATGAGCTTTAAAGAGCTCAGGAAAATGATCAACAAAAAGAAATTGGAATTTGAGCTTCCAAACGGTGAAATTGCAGTTATTCCGGAATCCTGGTTAGTTGAGTATGCAGAGCTATTTTCTTTTGCCGATGAAACGGAAGAAGGCGCTCCACGTTTACAAAAGCACCATTTAGCCCTTGTCAAAGATTTGGAAAATGGCAACCTGGCTAAGGTGACCATGAGCCGTAAGTTGGAGGCTCTTCGAGGCTTTGAAGGGATTGAAGAATTTGGTACTCCCAAGAATTTTAAAGGTACGCTTCGCCCCTATCAAAAAGCAGGTTATGACTGGCTTCGCTTCCTTAATAAATTCAAGTTTGGCGGCTGTCTGGCAGATGACATGGGCTTAGGTAAGACTGTGCAAACCTTGGCACTACTGCAAGCTGAAAAAGAAGCCGGCTCTGAAGGAGCTTCCTTATTAGTGATGCCCACCTCTCTAATTTACAACTGGGAAATGGAAGCTAAGCGGTTTACACCTAAGCTCAAGGTCTTTACCTATACTGGCACGAACCGTGATAAAGATCCCAGGAAGTTTGCCAAATATGATATCATTCTTACTTCATATGGCATTGTAAGGCTAGATGTAGACATTCTCTGTGAATATTATTTTAACTATGTAATTCTTGATGAATCCCAGGCCATAAAGAACCCGACATCGAATATCGCAAAGGCTGTGAAAGACTTAAATACGCGAAATCGTTTGATCCTTACCGGTACACCACTGGAAAACAGCACGATGGATTTATGGTCTCAAATAAGTTTTATAAACCCTGGCCTGTTAGGTAATCAAAAGCTTTTCAAAAATGAATTCCTGACCCCCATTGAAAAGCAGGGTGACCAGGCCAAAATGCAAAAACTCTACTCCATTATAAAGCCTTTCATCCTTCGCAGAAATAAATCTCAGGTGGCCACAGAATTGCCTGACAAGGTTGAAAATATTCAATATTGTAGCATGCTGCCAGATCAGGAGGCAGAATACGAAAAAGTTAAGTCCTTCTACAGGGACAAAATTCTTGAAAATATCGAGGCTAAAGGTCTGAATAAATCGCAACTTATATTACTTCAGGGGCTCACCAAGCTGCGACAAATTGCCAATCATCCTAAAATGGTTGATCAAGATTATGAAGGTGCCTCTGGTAAACTTTGGGACTTGATTTCAATGCTGGACAACGCTATAAGCGAAGGTCATAATGTATTGATTTTCAGTCAGTTTGTGAAACACTTGTCTATTGTAAAAGATCATTTAAAAGACATGGATATTGATTTCGCCTATCTTGATGGATCTACAAAAGACCGTAAAGGCCAAGTGGAGCGTTTTCAAAATGATCCTAATATCCGTGTATTCCTAATTTCGCTAAAGGCAGGTGGTGTAGGGTTGAATCTCACCAAGGCCGATTATGTATTCATACTTGACCCTTGGTGGAACCCGGCAATTGAAGCCCAAGCTGTCGATAGAGCACATAGGATCGGGCAGGAAAACCAAGTATTTACATATAAGTTCATTAGTAAAAGTACAGTAGAAGAAAAAATACTGGAGCTACAGAAGCACAAGCGAAACCTGGCGCAAAATCTGATTACTACTGAAGAAAGCTTTGTAAAAAGTCTTTCAAAGGACGATATTGAATCAATATTGACCTAATCGAAGTCTTCACGTTTCAGCTTCCATCTTTTATGGGACCATAAGTATCCGGCTGGGTCGGCCCTGACCAGCTCTTCTGTTGCCTCCACGTAACTTTCCAAAAGTGAGTGATCGTCCTTTCCATACGGTGGTTGTACCAGCGGTTTTAATTCTACGGTATAGCATCCTCTTTTAACCCGCGTTACTGCAAAGAAGTATGCCGGGTAATTAGCGGCTCGCGCTATTTGCTCCGGCCCCAAAAAGAACGCAGTATCCTGATTCAAAAATGTTGCCCAATATTTTGGGGATTTTTTCCTTGGGGACTGATCGGCAACGATCCCTAACGCACGAAGTCGGTCTTTTTTTTTGAGAATTGTACGCAGTACTTTGCTTTTCTCTATAGGTTGCCCACCAAACTTCCCTCTGGTTTCCAACATTAATTGATCATAACCTGGGTTACTCAGTTGTTGATAAACTGCATCTACGGGAAATGGGAGTTCCAAACAACCTGCCAACAGGGCCCACTCCCAGTTAAATTGATGTGAGGCTATTACAATAATAGATTGGCCAGCGTCAGCATAAGGCTGTACTTCAGGTACATTTGTATAACTCACCCGTTTTAGCAACTCTTTTTTGGAAATACTTATCGCCTTAAGCGCTTCCACCAGATACTCTGAAAATCGTCTGTAAAATTCCTTACGGATTTCCGCTCGCTCTCCAGCAGTTTTTTCAGGAAAAGCGTTATCAACGTTTCCTTTAACAACCTCTTTCCTGTATCCTATCACGTAATAGGACAGCAGGAAAATAAAATCCGCAATGAAATACAACGCGCCCATTGGCATCCGGGAAAGCAGCCTGAGAAAAAGCATGCGTAAAACTACTTCAAAGACTACAAAAGTCTCGGAGACTTTTGTAGTCTGCTTTTCATTAAATTAGTACCACATGAAAACCTTATGAGCAAACTACAGAAGTTGTTTATTAAACTTTTGAATGGGTCTAACGATAAAAATATTAGATTTCAGGGATTAAAAGTCTATTCTAATTCATTTTGAATTTGAAATGAGGATAAAAGGTAGCCATCATATTTTTTATAAAGATGGTATCCATGAGATAATTAATATTCAAGAAAAACAGGATATGCCAAACCTTAGCAGGTAAAACAAGTGAGGAACATAATTGTAAAATATAAGATGAAGATAAATGAGTAATTCTAAATACGAGATCATAATATATTGGAGTAGTGACGATGATGCTTTTATCGCGGAAGTTCCCGAGCTGGCTGGGTGCATGGCTGATGGCCAAACATCAATCGAAGCATTGAACAATGTTCAAACCGTTATTCAAGAATGGCTGGAAACTGCAGAAAAATTAAACCGTGAAATCCCAAAGCCAAAAGGAAAGCTGATTTACGCTTGATTCAAAATGCAAAACAAAGTTGTCGTTATAACCGGAGGTTCTTCAGGAATTGGAAAGGCACTGGCTGAAGAGTTCGGAAGCAAGGGTTCCAAAATCGTAATCACAGGCCGAAACAAGCAGGCATTGGAAGGAACTGAAAATGAGCTTGCGCAAAAAGGCATCGCCGTAGCCAGCTTTCAGGCAGACGCCAGTTCTGAAGAGGACAATAAAAAAATGGCTGATTTCACATTGGAAAAGTTCGGAAAGATTGACGTACTTGTCGCTAATGCAGGGATTTCTATGCGTGCGCTTTTTAAGGACGTAGATCTTGACGTGGTTAAACAGGTCATGGACATAAACTTCTATGGAGTGCTTTATGCAACAAAATATTGTTTGCCCTCAATACTAGAAAATAAGGGTTCGGTAATCGGTATGTCTTCCATTGCAGGTTATCGCGGACTTCCGGGACGAACCGGGTACTCCGCCTCTAAATTTGCTCTACAGGGCTTCCTGGAGGTTTTGAGAACAGAGAATTTAAAAACAGGAGTGCATGTTCTTACAGCCTGTCCGGGATTCACAGCTTCAAATATTCGCAAAAGGTCCTTAACTGCTGACGGATCTCAACAAGGAGAATCGCCAAGAGAGGAAAAAAAGATGATGACTGCCGAAGAGTGCGCCAGGTATATTTATAAGGCCACCGTAAAAAGAAAAAAACACCTTATTCTTACTAAACAAGGTAAATTCACAGTGTTCATGAACAAATGGCTCCCTGGACTAACCGACAAACTGGTTTACAATGTTATGGCTAAAGAGGCAGATTCACCTTTAAAATAAAGGAACCCAAAAAACTAAAGTCCGAGAATTCCGTCCAGGTCAAGGGTATCAACAAGAACTCTTGAATTCAGGGCTAACATTTATGCTGTTTTTGATTTGCTTGAGGTCGTCTCTGTTTGCGACTTCATTCGTACCCTCCGAGTGGTATAACCTCGACTAGCCCTTAATAGCGAACAGAAAGCAGGCTTCATCGTGATAGAAGCATTAGCTCTAAGAGAAGGTTCATTAACAACTTGATGCTTTGGCCATAAATTAGATCCTGCAACGTAGCCAAATCAAAAATTGTTATGGTTGGCCTTAAATTATCAACATAACGACTGATTAAACTATATTTGCAGTGTCTGATGATAAAGAAATACTTCCCTTTCGATAAAAACTACATTCTGGAGAAGGCACAGCTTGATCAGGAAGAGCGGTTAACCGTTTATCTCATCAATTTTGTAAAGGCATATTATCAGGCTAATTCCAATCCTCTGGGACTTTTAGACAACACAATGACCCAGGTTTTGGCCCATAAAACGGATTACACCGAGCGACTTCGAGAGTTCTACCTTAACCTGGCAGGAATATATCGTTTCAAACACGGTCAAAACCAACTCGAATTTCTTTTTGACGGACAGGATCATTACGAGAAGTACCTGAAGGACTGGAAAAGCACTTTTAAAGAATGGCTCATTGAATTTTGTGGTAAGCCCAATTTTGTAAGGGCCGTTCTGGAGCTTACTGTATTCTATCCGGAGGGCAGAAAATCTGAGCTGGCCGAGAACCGGATGAAGACTTTCATACACCAGCATTTTGATCTCAAGGTGTACAAATATCGGGGTATCGTGCCCATGAAGGTGGCCTGATCTCACCGATTAACATCTTAATTCATAATTTTTTGGGACTCTAGGAACTGACAACTTTCTTATGTGTTTTTGAGTAAGTTTTAAACCAAAATACAATTTACATGTCATCACTTTTTGATCCATTTAATTCAGAAACCCTAAAGCTTAAAAACAAGATAGTCATGGCCCCAATGACACGATCAAGGGCTACTGCAGAGCATGTGCCAACAGGCATTATGGCCACCTATTATGGTCAGCGTTCAGGAGCAGGCTTAATAATCACCGAAGGTACAAGCCCTTCTCCCAATGGAGTGGGGTACGCCAGAATTCCCGGATTGTATACTGCTGAGCAAGCTAAAGCCTGGAAGGCCGTAACTGAGGAAGTACATAAAGAAGAAGTAAAAATATTTGTACAATTAATGCACACTGGCCGTGTTTCACACCCTGATAATATGCCGGAAGGCTCGGAAATCTTAGCCCCATCGGCAAAAGTTCCTGCCAATACGGAAATGTACACAGATGCTAATGGGAATCAGCCCATCCCCACTCCTAAAGCAATGACATCGGAAGATATTGAGCATACCATCAATGAGTTCGTAACTTCGGCCAAGTTAGCTGTTGAAGCCGGTTTTGATGGTATCGAGCTTCATTCCGCGAATGGCTACCTCCTGGAGCAGTTCATCAATCCGGGCTCTAACGAAAGGACGGATCAATACGGAGGATCGAATGAAAACCGCGCTCGCTTTGTACTTGAAGTTGCCAAAAGAACCGCTGAGGCTATTGGAGAAGAAAAGGTGGGCATTCGCTTATCACCAGGTGGCGCCTTCAATGACGTAAACCCGTTTGATGGACAGGAAGAAGCTTTTACTTATTTGGCTTCTGAGCTAGGAAAACTAGGGCTGGCCTATTTGCACTTAGTAGACCATTCTTCTATGGGAACGCCTGAAGTTCCCGGAAGCCTAAAGGAAAAGATCCGCGATGCTTTTGGAGGCACGATCATTATTTCCGGGGGATATGATAAAGAAAGGGCGGAAAAGGACTTGGCTGATGGGCTAGGACACCTGGTTGCTTTTGGTCGTCCGTTTTTAGCTAACCCGGATCTCCCGAAAAGGCTGAAGGAAGATGCTGCACTCAACGAGCCTGACTTTGGTACTTTCTATTCTCCAGGTGAAAAAGGATATACGGATTATCCTGCCTTAGCATAAAACAAGTAAGCCCGGGATCATTAAAAGATCCCGGGCTTACTCTCTCTTCGGTGTCCGTCTAAAAGTTGTAATTATCTAGGTCAGGGCTCAGTCGTCTTTCAAGATTCAGCGTATTAATCAAAAGTTGTTCATAGCATTGAGTAATTATTTTTAAATGGGGTATATGAGAAGCCTTCACATCACCATTCTATCTTCTTGCCATCCCTGAAGAATCTACCATTAGGGCCGTTACCTTCTTCAATAGTAGCCGCCCAGATGATCCCTTTGGTCCCTTCTTCAACACTTCTATCGGCATCACTTCCTCCCATATCTGTGCGCACCCAACCCGGGCAAACGGCATTCACCAAAATATTAGCCTCTTGTACTTCGGCGGCCAGCTTTATTGTAAGTGCGTTAAGACCTGCTTTAGATACGCTGTAGGCAGGCGCTCCTCCACGCATACCGTTAAGCGCTCCGGCGCCACTGGAAACATTTACAATCCTGCCATAACCTTTCTTTTTCATCAAGGGGATAAAGGCCTGACTCATGCGCCAGGGCCCAAAGAGATTGATCTCCATTGTATAATGGCTTTCTTCTAAATCGGCTCCTACCGCTGTTTGCCAGGTATCATAATTGATGCCTGCGTTGTTCACCAAAATGTCCAAGCGACCAAATTCACGTTCTACGAAGCCTTTAACAGTGGCTACGCTTTCATCACTCCCTACATCCAGCGGATGATAGGTGAGGTTTTTATCTCCGTTGAGTTCGGCTGTAGCTTTACGGCCCTTGGCTTCATCACGACTGGTAAGAATTACATGATGGCTTAAGGCCAAAAGCTGACGACAAACTTCCAGGCCAATCCCTCGATTGGCACCGGTTACTAAGGCTATTTTTTGATTTGACATAACCGAAAGTTAAAAGCTTTTACGCGTATGACATGACATCTCCAATAGATTATGCGTATTTTGTTTTCCTGAAAGCCAACGGGAATTCAAAAAGAAATTCGTGAACTGGTAAACGCTAACGTAATTTCTGAGGAAATCGCTAAGGATATAAGTATCTACTATAACCAGAAAAAGAGTGAGCCCAATAACCGCCTGTTTGTTCTATTCGGCATTTTAGGAGCCGCGCTGGTGGGTCTGGGTATCATCCTTATCATTGCGCATAATTGGTATGATCTTGCCAAGGTAGAATTTATGTCGGTATCCAACAAATGGTTGGATGGCAGAATAAAAGGATTATTGCCTCCGGAAGCTAAGCTGGTGCATAAAACAGGCTTGTCAAGAACGTATGACGGACTGACCTGGGCCACGAATGATGCGGGAATCGTTACATTACCTGATGGAAATCATTTAGCCATTACGGTCTTCGTTTCAGATTCATATGATCCTAAAAAGAAGAGAGAAGTGACCATTGCAAAAGCGGCCAAAGCGGCTTATGATTATTGGACTAATACAGAAAAATAAACTGGCATATTGAATTTACGTTCGTATTTTATGATATAATACGTATTAACCTTATAAAATAAGACACGTGTATTTGAATATGAGTACGAAGCTTATATTGACGGTAGAAAAAGAAGTCATAGAGGTAGCTGAGGCATATGCTAAAGAAAAGGGGCAAAGTCTTTCTGAAATGGTAGAAAATTATCTTAAACTACTAACTACCGAAAAGCGTCAGCTTAAACCTGGCCAATTATCTCCACGGGTTAAGCGCCTTAGAGGAATCATAAAGACAGCCAACCCCATCAACTACAAAGAAGTGCTGGCAGAAGAGTTGGCAAAGAAGTATGGTGCATAAGCTATTCGTAGATTCCGATGTAATCATTGACTTCTTTACAGACCGTAAGCCGCATGTTAATCCGGCAAGTGAATTATTCGACCTGAATGAGCAAAGTAAAACTTTATGTATCTGCGGTTAGTATTAGTAATATTTATTATATCATCAGACGGTATCTCGGTCATAAAAAATCTTTAGAAGTTATTGAAGAGCTAGCTAACATCCTGGAGATTACAGGAACCAATAAAAGTGAGATTATACAAGCACTAAGAAATGATTTTAAAGATTTTGAAGATTCTATTCAGTATTCGACCGCTTTGACCGTCAAAGGAATAGAAGCGATAATTACGCGGAACGTAAAATACTTCAGAAACTCAAAAATTGCCGTGATGACACCATTGAACTATTTAAAAATGTATCAAAGTGAGAATTAATGTCGATCTTATCTAAATTGAGATGAAAGATTTTTCTCAAAAAAACCTTCAAAGCATCCTTAAACAATTTAAGTATTACAAGTTTCTCGGTGATCGCACGTTTGAACAGCTGAAAGAAGAACAGCTCTTTTGGCAATACAATGAAGCCAGCAATTCGATAGCCATTATTGTAAATCATATTGCAGGAAACATGAAATCCCGTTGGACGGATTTCCTTACCACCGATGGCGAAAAAGAGTGGCGTAGCCGGGATCAAGAATTTGAAGATGTCATCAAGACGAAATCTGAACTCTTTCAAAAATGGGAAGTGGGCTGGACCTGCTTGTTCCAAGCGCTTGAATCGATCAATGAAGAAAACTTTGATACTGTAGTTTATATCCGAAACCAGGGCCATACGGTAGTTGAAGCGATCAACCGCCAGTTGGCACATTATGCTTCACACGTAGGTCAGATCATGTACCTGGGCAAAATGTTGAAAGGTGATACATGGGAGAGTCTGTCAATCTCTAAAGGCAAGTCGGGTGAATACAACAAGGATAAATTCTCGAGAGAGAAACACAGTAGGCATTTTACAGATGAGTATTTAGGGGAATGACCTTATCACAGCTCATCCCTACATCTGCTGTTTAGATTAAGTTTTCAATGTAATCAGCTAGGCGATCCAGTTCAGAAACAGATGTTCAAGTTAAAGTTATGATTATATTTGATTGAAAGATTTAGAGCGCTTGCAAACATTCAAATCGCAATACCTTAGCACTGGATTCCCAAGTAAAACATCAAGTGGGTTTATAAAGACTTTTCTAGCGGGCCCTCCAATAGCATTTGTAGCCTACACAACTTATCTAGCAATCATAAATAGAGATCAAGTTGATATTAATGGAAAAATAGAAATGTTGCAGTACGGTTTTCAAAGCATGCCACATTGGATTGGCTATTCACATTACTCTTTGGGGTTATATTATCGGTAATAATGATAATTACATTTCCAAGAATGCATTATTCAAAAAAATTTTTGGTATATCTGGAATTTGATGATGAACAAATGATGATTAGTGCAAAATCAATATTCATTCATCACATTAATGTAATTGTTTCCCAAATACCTTACAGCAACTTGAAGTTGGAGAATAGTGAAAATCAGTATGATGGGATGACAAGAGGTACTTATCTGGCTATGCACCTCTATGATCGAAATAAAATATTGGTATGCTACTACAAAATCATTTTGTTTGGCCTAATTCAGAATTCGCTTTGATCCACAAAAAACTTCTTGAGATAACAAAAGAAAAATAATGCGAAAGATCACCCCCTACAAAACCACTCGAAATGCTTTGGCTGTCCTTGATAATGGCGGTCGGTTTTATAATTGGGCATCTAAGGCCAACGATAGCAACATCACCTCAGCCGAATTGGGCAAAACAGTGGGCGCTTTTTCCAGCCAAAAGGTGAAGATGCTATTCCTGGAAATAGCCATTTCGGATCTCACTGAGGAAGGCAAAAAGCAGATCAAACAAAGTCTCACAGATGATCTCAAGGCCGACTTATCCAAATATCCCGTCAAGTACCTGAAACCCTCTGAAGCGAAAAGTAAAGCGCAAACAGGGGAAAGCGCTATCATTACCGGTATCCCAAGGTTGATTGATGCCAAGACTAAATTCACAGGGTTCATTATGATTCCCATTATGGTGAACAATGTCACTACATTCTCTATGATCCCCATTTACCAGCAGTATGACGTTTATGAACTCAGAGACCACAAAACTTCAAAGGAGGTACTGATTGCACATAGTAAGCGAGCCAGGAAGCTACCTGAAAAGACGCTCAAATGTGGAGGGATCTTAAAGGAACTGAAAGCGGATAAAAAAAAGAAATCCGCCTCAAACCTCTTTCTGGAAACACTTTATTACGCTGAGATTACTAGATAACTAATGGTTATGCTGAGCCTTGCGAAGCATCTCCTCACTTATGTCAAGATAGTTTTCTTAAGGTAACTCAACTTTCATTTATAAAGGCCATTCTCATCCACATTAGCTCAGAGCCACGCTTTATCGGCGAATGGCCCGCACTATTTGCAAACGAGCATCCCTCCTTTCTTGAAATCCTTCAAATAGTTCAACCCGGGTGAATAGAATGTCGTATCTATTTTATGCCCAAACATCTTGTCGTCTGCCTGATTCTACTTGTACTAATTTCTTCCTGTTCAACGGAAGAAATTGTTCCCGAGCGGTTTTACCCACGCAACGATCATGAAGCGTACCGGTATTCACTGAAGCAAGCCAATCTTTTGACCACCGCCCTGGGCAAAGATTGGCTGGCAGCAACCGAGCGGCCTTTTGAAGAAGAAATTGAAGTGCAACTGCCTTACCAGGAAGGCTTTGTGATCTCCGACCTCAAACCTGACGCACATGGCTATCGTTTTGCAGCGAAACGCGGTCAAAAAGTTCTGGTTGACATCGACTTTATCTCGGAGGACACCACCAAAGTATTTGTCGATCTTTTCCGGGTGGAGAGCGACTCGCTGGAGCAATACAAGCATGTAGCCTCGGCTGATAGTACATTACGGTTAGGGTTTGAGCCGCGAAGAAATGCCGAGTACATTCTACGCCTTCAGCCTGAGCTTCTTCGGGGTGGCCAGTTTACCATCACTATCCAAACCGTACCCACACTGGAATTTCCTGTAGCCGGCAAGAATAAGGCCGCTATCCTAAGTGTTTTTGGCGATCCACGGGACGGTGGAAAACGCGTGCATCATGGAGTCGATATTTTTGCAAAACGGCATACCCCTGTTATAGCGCCGGTAGAAGCGCGGGTGCGCTTTGTAGGTACCCGTGGTATCGGTGGTGAAGTGATCTGGCTACGCGATAGTAAAAGAGGAAGCAGCCTTTATTTTGCTCATTTAGAAGAATTCAAAGTGAAGCGGGGAGATAGGGTACAACCCGGCGACACCATCGGAACCGTAGGTAACTCCGGCAATGCCAGAACCACAGCTCCGCACTTGCATTTTGGCATTTACAAAAATGGTCCCGTTGACCCCTACCCGTTCATTGTACCAGAGTATGAACGTCCTGACCTTTTTCTTGTGGATACAACCTTGCTAGGCAAGTCTATGACACTTACTACTCGAAGACTCTTAAAAGCGTCTATGAACAAAAGAGTAGTGCCCCTGGATACGTTACATGTGGAAGATGAGATCCGGATCGTGGCTGTGAATCACAATTACGTTCGTGTAGAAAAACCGGATGGTACGTTTGGCTTTTTGGAGAAAGACGAGGTTTTGAAATGATTTAGTCGTCAGACCACTTGGAGTGGTCAGACGACTTTCCATAAAGGCTTATTTTACCGGATACCTCAGTATTGTTCTTAGTTTCGAAGGTTCTGTTCTACGCGGATCAGACAGGTAGATCTCATGGTGGTAGCCATTGATTTCCAATCCCTGCTCCGCGACAAATGCAAAAAGCTTTTCCAGCGTCGGTGCTTCTTCTTCATAACTGCCTATGTGCAGTATCTGTGCGCTTTTACCCTCATTCAATTTTTTAAACTCAACTTCACTAGTTTGAGGGGACCCCTTTTTGGCAATGGCGGTTTGAACAGCAGATTCTACGGTCTTCTTGTCCACAAAATCAGGCATGGGAATAACAATATTCCAGTGCCATTCCTCTCTTGGGGTCTGTTCAAAAGGCAGCTCACCTTCTACCCACCACTGGCCTTCCATTTTAGGTACTACAAAATCCTTACCTTCTTCCTTGTAGGTAAATTTCACACCATAGGCCACGGCGTACAGCGCTTCAATGGCTTTTATGAAAACTTCATCTTCCGGCGCTGAAACACCTGATATGGTCAGATAATTATAAGAAGTGGCCTCAATTATTTGCGGTTGCGCTTTAGCCAAATAGTAGGTTTTGTCAGTTTTAATAAGATCTAGTTTGCTCATATTTTCAGTATCAAATAATTCAAAATGGTCCATAATTTTTATTTCTTCAAAGGCGCCCATAAATGGCGCGAGTTCCTTCATATTTTCAAGCTTTTTGGCAGCTTCCAGGGCCTCTTCAAGAGAGTTCCACTTTACCAGATCCATGAATACCAGGCTGTTTTCTGAAGAGCGAAATGTCTGGTGTTCAATAAGGCCAGGAAACTTTAGAATATACTGGCGGGCTTCTTCCAGCACTTCATCGTACGTGTCTGAATAGTCCGATTTGATCTTGTAAACTACTAGTTCATAAACAGCTGCTTCCTTTGCGATTGTCATTGTTATCATAATGGTTAGAGTTAAAATGAAAAATGTTTTCATATCCGTTGAAATTGTTTCTGTTAGCAATTAACGAGGGGGTGGTGACAGCCCTATGTCAACAGTGATTCACTTTTTTTTAACTTTTTTGAAATTCTTCGAAAAAAGTCGCCTTAGAAGCAATAGAAGTATATTTTTTCAACGCTCAATTTGTTTCTTGTTACCAGATTTAGAGTAAAATCGGCTAAGTTTAATCCTTATGATTGACTTAAGAAGTGACACGTTAACAAAGCCCACTCCCGCGATGCTGGATGCTATGATGTCAGCAGAGGTAGGTGATGATGTTTTTGGAGAAGACCCTACCATAAATACGTTAGAGCGGAAGTGTGCAGAGCTATTTGGCATGGACGCAGCTATCTATTGTCCGTCTGGAACTATGACCAATCAGATAGGCATCCGCGTTTTATCCAATCCGTATGAAGAAGTTATTTGCTATGAAGGTGCGCACATTTATAAATATGAAGGAGGCGGGGTAGCCGGAAACAGTGGCCTTTCTTTTAAGTTATTAAAAGGAGATCGCGGTCGACTGAGCCTTGATGAGATCATGGGTTCAATCAACCCTGATGACGTTCACTTTCCCAAGAGTGCGATCATAGAATTAGAGAATACGGTCAATAAAGGAGGTGGCTGCTTTTATAAAATGGAGGATATAAAATCCATTAGTGAGTTCGGTCGTAAAAATGATCTGAAATTGCACCTGGATGGTGCACGCCTTTTTAATGCTTTGGTTGAAACAGGAGATGATCCTAAAGCCTACGGCCAATGTTTTGATACTATATCCATCTGCTTGTCTAAGGGCTTGGGCGCTCCGGTTGGATCAGTACTACTGGGTTCACAAGCCTATATTAAGCAAGCGAGACGAGTCCGAAAGCATTTTGGTGGTGGTATGCGTCAGGCGGGCTACTTGGCCGCAGCTTGCATTTATGCATTAGATCATCACGTAGAGCGGCTCAAGGAAGATCACGCACGTGCAAAAACAGTTGGTGATGCTTTGGAGGAACTATCATTTGTTGAATCAGTATTGCCTGTGGACACCAACATTGTGATCTTTAAGCTGGCCGTTAATCGTACATCCGATGAGTTTATGAACCGACTGGAAGAAGCCGGGATAAAAGCCGTGCCTTTTGGCCCCAAGGAAATTCGATTTGTTACACATCTGGATTTTGATGATGACATGCTTGAAGAGACAATTTCAATTTTGAAGCACCTGAAATAAAATAG
>ERZ1740070.165-NODE-165-length-47279-cov-15.772044_pt1 | contig 47279 bp, 38 predicted proteins | sample MGYA00581734_ERZ1740070 | MGnify/ENA primary metagenome ERZ1740070 (study PRJEB43018, sample SAMN04849744) | marine metagenome | isolation source: floating plastic debris | place: Pacific Ocean | collected 2008-09-01 | study: EMG produced TPA metagenomics... | reverse complement strand
TGGCAGGATTTTAGTTATTTAGTTGATTATCAGTAACTTAATATACTAACTTCCTTCCTTTTTTGCGACTTAATACCCCTGTTTTTATATCGAACTCACGTTAAATTAAAAGCGCGTCTGACCTTCCCAATGAGTTATAGCTTATTTTAACTGCTTTTACTGCTGCCGTCTTATTTTATATCCTTTTTCAGGTATTCTTGATTTTGAACGACATAATGGCTGTAATCGCGATAGTCATAGAAATTGAATACCACCGGCATAGCAGTCTTCTAAAAAAGATATTTGATATACAAGTTAAGCGCAGGTACGCTTTTGTCCAAAGTTCTGCCATAACCGGGGATAGCGTAAGTATCAATGGGTGCGAATTTATCTCTGCTATTGGCGAAACGTAAGCTGAATTGACCGCCCAGATACACTTTTTCATTCCTCAGTTTCTTTTCTGAACCTAACACTATTTCAAACCAGGTGGCGGTTTGATCCTGTTCGCCGAAATCGTCACTGAAGGTTTCGAAAATATCACTGCTTATCTCATAAACACCTTCATCTTCAAACAGGCTTAAACCATACCTTAATCCGGCGTAAAACATATTTGTGTTATCAAACGGTATAAGATAGTTTACCCCAATACGACTATAAAATCCTTTGCTTTCATAAGTTCCATTTTCAAAAGCATTTTGTGGCGAAACGCTTGCATATCCTAACTGTATTTCAGGAGAAATCCGGTTGGCAAGTTGAAAACCTACTGATATCGCAAATTTAGATTCGGAATCAGAAACAAGTGTCGCTAACTTTCCATAATCGAGCGTTATAAAAAGCCCTTCTCTTACTTGAATTCTTGTACTATCCAGCGCCAAATTCGAACTATCAGAAGCTATAGCCAGCTCCCCTTGTGCCACTGAAGTAGTGTAGCATAAGCTAATGACCAGGAGACTAGAAATATGCTGTAACAATCGCATCTATACTATTATTTGATAAACTATCTTCATACGTTAACTCAAGTGAATCAAAGACGCTGCTATTAACAATAAGATCAAGGGCCTCCACTTCAATTATACGTTGGTCATTATCCACCCTGGTATTTCGTGTGTAGGTCGTTTGTAAGTCATAAAGTGTTCCAGCCAGTGAGATCTCAAAATCACTAAAGTCTGCCGATGGATCAAGAGGAATGGAAAAAATTGTGGCGCTATCAATGCCTGGTATTTTGGCTTCAACACCTGTTGAAGAAGTGATGCTATTGATAACAACGCTACCGCTTTCTATAACTGCCTTTATTGAATTGAATTCTGATTTTTCACTGTTAAGACTCGTTTTTTCAGTATTCAAGCGTTCAATATCTTCAGCAACATCAGTCCCGTCATTCAAGGTATCATAGAATACGAGGCTATCGTCAATCATATCAATTGATTCGTCTATAACAGCTATAAGTTCATCAAGTGAGATTAAACTATCGGCATTAATAAACTGCATTCTAAAAAACGGGTCGATACCGGTAGTTTCCAAATCATCATCCTCGCATGCCGATGCCAGATATATGAAGGGTAGGACCAATAGTATGATACCAAACTTTTTCACTGATGCTAAATTAGGAGTTGTGATACAAATATTGTGCTAGGCTACGTTAAAGAATCAAACAGGGTCCACATTAAAAACTATCTTACTTGTTTTTAATTGTTTTTCAGCTAAAATTTCCTGAGCGGTTTCTTTCACGACCATTTTGATTCTGTTAATATCTACTCCTCTGCGCTCCATCTTAATGATAAGATTCATTAAATATTCATTTCGAATGCGGGAAATTACAGGTTCTTCCGGGCCGAGTACTCTTTTATGGCCCAGTTTTTCACGGAGCAGATTAGCAATTTTCCCAGCCGTCAGCTCTGCAAGATTCTTATCCCTATTTTTAATGGTTATATTGATGAGCCTGGTAAAAGGAGGATAGAGATGATCTTTACGTTCAATGATTTCAGAATGATAAAATGCGTGATAGTCGTGTTCAATGATCTGTTTTAGCAATGGAATCTCAGTGTTTCTACTCTGAATAATGACCTGGCCGTTGGTATTTTTTCTTCCTGCACGCCCGCTTACTTGTGTAGCCAACTGAAAAGTTCGCTCATATGACCTGAAATCTGGGAAATGGAGCATTCTGTCAATGTCGAAGATGCCTACGAGGCTTACTTTATCAAAATCCAGGCCTTTGCTTACCATTTGTGTACCCACCAGAATATCAACATCTCCTTTTTCAAAATCACCAATGATAGTTTCATAACTGTATTTATTTCTGGTAGTGTCCAGATCCATACGCTGAATCCTGGCCTTCGGAAAAAGCAGTTGTAATTCCTCTTCAATTTTTTCCGTTCCGAAGCCCATCGTTTTTAGATCAGTAGATCCACATGCATCACATTCACGAGGCGTGGGCTCTTTATATCCACAATAGTGGCAAACCATTTCCTGTCGATATTGGTGATAGGTCAAGCTTACAGCACAATTCTCACACTTTGGAATCCAGCCGCAGTTTTCACAGGAGATATACGGACTATAACCACGCCTGTTTTGAAATAGAATAACCTGTTCTTGGACACTAAGAGCAGCTTTAATAGCTTCCACTAATTCAACTGAAAACTCACCTTTCAACAGCTTCTTTTTGCGCTCTAGAATCATATTAGCAACAGTGAAGCTTGGAAGCTTGCCTTCTCCAAATCTCTCTGAAAGCTCAACCAATCCATACTTCCCTTCAAGCGCATTGTAATAGGATTCGATAGAAGGTGTAGCGGATCCTAACAGTACTTTAGCATGATGCATACCTGCTAGTACAAGCGCTGTGTCTCTGGCATTGTACCTTGGGGCGGGATCATACTGCTTGTAGGAACTTTCATGTTCCTCATCAATAATAATCAACCCCAGATTATCGAACGGCAAAAAGATGGATGAGCGTACGCCAACCACAACCTGAAAGATGCCGTTGAGTACTCCACGCCAAACTTCCACTCGCTCGTTGTCTGAGAACTTAGAGTGATATACGCCCATTTTATCGCCAAAGACTTTTTTAAGGCGAGCTACAATCTGTGTAGTGAGGGCTATTTCAGGCAGAAGGTAGAGTACTTGCGAACTGCCCTCAAGGGCCTCTTGGATAAGCTTTATGTACACCTCAGTCTTACCACTCCCGGTTATGCCATGAAACAGCAGAGTATCCCTTTTCTTAAACTCATCAATGATCCGGGTTTTGATCTCCTGCTGTTTTTCTGTCAGGGTGATTTCCTGCACTTCTCCCTCGGACATACCGAATCTCGATACTACAATCTCAAACTGCTCAAGAACCCCGTTTTTGATTAAAGTATTTAATGAAGATTCTGAAAGCTCATTTGATTTAAATGAGCTTTTCAAAATCCCCAATTCGTTCTGCTTCTCGTTTTCGAATATAGGAACTTGTTGAAGGTAGAAGAGTAAAATAGATTCCTGTTTAGGTTTCTTGCTAAGTGTATCAAATATTAGCTGAAGCTCACCAAGCTTACTTTTATGGATTCTTACTCGGGCCTCTTTTTTTGGTTTGTATTTGTCTTTTACTTCTTCAAAAATTAAAATGGCCCCTTTGGAAACCAGTGATTGCAGTAGCTTATATATGGTTTTTTGCTGCACGATTTTACCCGCTTCAGAATAGGACAGTGTAGAACCGTCTTTTAAGGCGGCCAGAATCAAATACTCTTTTTCACTGAAGTCAAATTCCGTGTTTTCCAAATCAAAATCCGGATAGAGCTGGATTTTTGATTCACTGCTCAACTTGAGCCCTGCAGGAAGGGCAATATTTAATACTTCGCCTAAACTAGACATGTAGTATTCGGCAATCCAGAGTAGCAATTGAATGGAAACTTTCGGCATTACCGGATGTTCGTCTAGCAGCTCTAGCAGATACTTGGCTTCATACTTTTTGGGAGGGTGTTCATGAATGTTGCCAATGATGCCTGTAAGTATCTTTCTGTTGCCAAATTGTACAATCACCCTACAGCCAGCCTCCGCAAAATCATTCAGTTCAAAAGGAACTCTGTACGTAAACATTCTGGGAATAGGTACAGGTAGAATCACATCGGCAAATAATGTCTGTCGGCCTTCGGATTGTTGGGTATGGAGTTCTAATTGGGACAAGTCGTTTCTAATGTTCCGGAATTATAAAACTATGAAAAGAAACTACCCAAAGTCATATGATTTTAGCCCGGATGTGGGGTCTATCTCAACTGCTCATACGCCTTTTCTACAGAGGTCACCGGTAACTTACACGTTTTGTTATAACATACATAAATTGTAGTTTCTCCGTTCATGGCATATTTGCTTTCCATTAAAGGCAGATCACTTTCCTCCGTAGCGCCCATAACCACCTTATTAGGCAAGTATCTTTTTACAAATTGTTGCTGCATTTCTGCAGCTTTAGGTCCGACAATCGAGATTTCTGCTGTTGGAGTTGCCATGTAAGCATATAAAATGCCCCAGTTGGACAAATAGGCAGGCTCTTCTTTCATGAGTTCGGCCATCTTGGAAATCATGGAGGTAGCCTTATCCTTGAACTGTTGATCATCAAAGACCACTCCTAATTGATACAAGTTGAGCGCCATCTGGGAATTGGACGCTGGAATAACATTATCAAATACTTCTTTCTTTCTGGTGATCAGCCTTTCAGAACTATTATCAGTAAAAAAGAAGAGTCCTTCTTCCTGATCATAAAAATGATCCAACGTGTATTTGGTAAGGCTTTTAGCCTTGGTTAACCATTTTTCATTAAAAGTCACCTGGTATAGAGCTAATAATGCGTCAATGACATAGGCATAGTCTTCTAGATAGGCATCAATAGAGGCCTCACCAGCAGTATAAGAGCGATAAAGGCCTTCTTCATTGGTCATTTTATTTAGTAGAAACTCGGCATTATTCTCTGCTAGTGTAAGGAATTTAGGTTCATCGAAAGCTTCATAGGCGTCAATCAAACCTTTTAACATAATTCCATTCCAGCCGGATAAAATTTTATCGTCCATGCCGGGACGAATGCGTTTACTTCTTGTGTCAAGTAACTTTTGATCAGTTGTAGTCACAAGCGCCTTTAGTTGATCAATACTTAAATCATAGGTCTCAGCAAATTCTTCATCCGACTGCAGTCTCCTCAATATGTTTTTCTCTTCCCAATTGCCTTCCTTGCTTACATTATAATAGTTCTTTAAAACTTCAGCATCCGACCCTAGAACTGATTGAAATTCCGATTCATTCCATATATAAAACTTGCCTTCTTCACCTTCACTATCTGCATCCAATGCTGAATAAAAGCCTCCTGATTCATCCAGCATTTCGCGTTCAAGCCAATCTATTGTTTTGTATACAGACTCTTTATAAAGTAGCGACTTCGTGATCTGATAGGCTTCCGAATAAAGACTGACTAACTGCCCATTATCATAAAGCATTTTTTCAAAATGTGGCGCCAGCCATTCTGCATCGGTTGAATACCTGGCCCAGCCACCACCAATTTGATCGAATATACCGCCCATTGCTATCTTATCAAGCGTTAGAGCTATATGATCGAGCGCCGCTTGGTTTTGTCCTATATGATAATATCGAAGCAGGAATAGCCAGTTGTTTGGCATTGGAAATTTAGGAGCCTTATCAAAGCCACCTTCCTCAAAATCAAATTTTGATTGCATAATGGCGAACATGCTATCAAGCGCTTTTTTATTGAATTGCTGTTCTGTTTCTTTCAGCCGATACTTAACGATCTCGCTGGTTGAGAGTGCATTGGTAAGGTCATTTGCAGACTTTTCTACTTCGTCCCTCTTTTCATTAAATGCCTTATGAATGCTCCCCATCATGCTGGCCCATTGTGCAGGAGGGAAATAAGTGCCTCCATAAAACGGCTTTTGATCCGGGGTCAGGAATACGTTTAAAGGCCATCCTCCACCTAACCCCATCGCCTGTACGGCATCCATATATACCTGATCAACATCCGGGCGTTCCTCACGATCTACTTTGATGTTAATGAAGTTATCATTCATCAGCTTGGCAATGCTATCATTCTCGAATGATTCCCGCTCCATTACATGGCACCAATGGCAGGAGGAGTAGCCAATACTTACGATGATAGGTTTGTCTTCATTTTTAGCTTTTTCTAATGCTTCTTCCCCCCAGGGATACCAATCCACAGGATTATAAGCATGCTGCAAAAGGTATGGACTGGTACTATTAATGAGTCGATTGGCTTTTTCCCCTTCGTGATTATTCTGCATGGTAGGTTGGGAATTACATGCCCAAAAGGCAATAAATGAGGTGATAAATAGAGTATTTGTTCGCATGAACTTTATATGAGCCGGCGTTTTAATGCTTCCAATTCGTCCGACACTTCAAACTTATTACTAAACCCATGGAGTTTACTTATGGTTTCAGAAATAAACTTCTGATGCGCTTCTGATTCCGGATTAAACGGTTTATGACTCATCGCCTTAAGTATTTTTTTCCATTCGCATATAGTGTTTATAGTTTCATCAGACATGTAAGTTTCAACAAACTTATTCCAAATGTATTCTTCGGCGGTTTCATTAGGGTGAAGCATATCGGGTTTGTAGAACCTGTAATCTCGCAAATCATCAATCATGATCTCAAAACTGGGGAAATAGCTGACATTATTATACTTCTGAACGATTTCATTGGATGTCGTTTTCAGTAGGGCCTTACTGAGACTATTCGTAACTAAGGTATCCCTGACATGCCTTACAGGAGATATCGTTAATATGATCTGCAATTGATCATTGAAGGCGTTCAGTTTTTCAAGCAATACATTGAATGCCGATGTAATTAAATCGGTATGCAGCATGAATTTCCGAAACTCACGTTGTGGGAGCTTATGGCAATTGGTTACGATCTTAGTTGTTTTTTGATATTCGTACACAATAGCCGAACCGGAAGTAATAATCAATACATCAGCTGATTTTAAAAAATCATGGGTGGAAATAACAGCCCTTTCCAGCGTACTCGTCAGTTCAGTTTTGGATACAGCGCCAAACTGCGAATGGAAGTCAAGATGTTGATGAATCCCTGACGATTGTACGTAACCTGATTTACTGGGTTGACTACAGTCAATAGCTACTTCTAACAGCTTGAATATGGAAATAGGGTTGAAAATGGTTCCAAACGGATTGGATTTTACTTGGAATCTGTTTTCTGACAACTTTTGACCCATTGCTTCGCTAAAGCAAGACCCAATAGTCATCAATCGTGTAGAATGATCTACATGAAATGAAACTGGTGGGATCGTGATTTCTGTGCGAAACATAATTTAAAGGTAATCATAACTCAAAGTGATAGATCTTGTATGCACAAAAAAAGCCGCTAAGAAAACTTAGCGGCCTGTATTTTTTCATGGAAATAGCTATTCGGCTATTACTTTAATTTGAATTTCATGCTGAACTTCTCGGTGCAGATCGATAAGTGCGGTATACTCTCCAACTTCTTTAATCGTTGGTAAAGAAATTTTCTTTCTATCTACATCGATACCTTTACCTTTCAATACTTCAGATACTTGAAGCGTAGTAACGGCGCCGAATATTTTTCCACTATCACCCGCTTTAGTACCGATTTCAAGAATCGTGTTGCCCATTTTCTTAGCTAAGTCTTCTGCATCTTTCTTAAGCTTTTCAGCTTTGTGGGCGGCTTGCTTAATGTTCTCCGAAATCATCTTCTGATTTGACTCATTCGCCAAAATGGCAAAACCTTGTGGGATAAGATAATTTCTTCCATAGCCCGGCTTAACAGAAACAGTATCATTTTTGTAGCCAAGGCCTTGTATGTCTTGTCTTAATATTACGTCCATTGCTACTGTTATTTAAGTGAATCAGTTACGTATGGAAGCAATGCCAGATGACGCGCTTTTTTAACGGCCTGAGACACTTTCTTTTGGAATTTCAGACTTGTCCCTGTCAACCTTCGAGGAAGAATCTTACCTTGCTCGTTTACAAACTTCAAAAGGAAATCAGGATCCTTGTAGTCTATATATTTAATACCGTTCTTCTTGAAACGGCAATACTTGTTTTTGTTCTCTCCTCTATTGAGAGATTCGTTTACTAATGTCATGCTACAGCCTCCTCTTTAGTTTTTTTATCCTTTTTGAAAGCGCCTTTCCTTCTTCGTTCATTATATGTTACAGCGTGCTTATCCAGAGAAGTGGTCAAAAACCTCATCACAGCTTCGTCTCGTCTGTACTCTGTTTCGAGTTTATCAATAACGCCGGGTTCTGCCTTGAATTCAACAAGATTGTAGAAACCAGTGGATTTATGTTGGATAGGGTAAGCAAGTTTGCGCAACCCCCACTGTTCCTCGTTTACTACCTCTGCTTTTGCATCAGTGAGTACCTTGACGAATTTCTTGACAGTATCCTTCATCTGATCTTCAGACAAAACGGGATTTAAAATGAATACCGTCTCGTAATTTTTCATAATATTATTTATGTGTTTAAAAATGAGGTGCAAACTTAGGGTTATTTACGCTACTTTAAAAGTGTTACTTCGAAAAGTCGTTTAGTTGACAAGAGGGAGTTTCTATGTATCGAAAGCCAATTCTAAGCGTTATGATCATTATGAGACTCGTGAATCTTATTTTATCTCTCTTAATTTTAAATAACTCTTGCACAAGCCAGCCGGAAAAGGTCAGTGATTCACCTCCTTCACACCAGATTTGGACTGAACTTTTAAGACAGTATGTCACTTCTGACGGCTTAGTAAAATATAGTGAGATGGTTAGTGACAAAGACCGTCTTAATCAGTACTTGAAAGTATTAAGTGCAAATGCACCTAATCCTGAAACCTGGACCAAAGAAGAACAACTAGCGTATTGGATAAATGCCTATAATGCTTTTACGGTAAAGCTCATTTTAGATAATTATCCTTTGGAGAGTATAAAGGATTTGCATCCGGTTAACATACCATTCGTGAGTTCGGTATGGCAGAAGAAGTTTTTTGAGATAGGTGATAAAAAGATGAACCTAGATTACATTGAGCATTCTGTATTGAGAAAGCGGTTTAATGAGCCAAGAATCCACTTCGCCATAAATTGTGCTTCGCTTTCATGCCCAGAGTTGTTAAACGAGGCTTATTTACCAGAAAAAATAGAGGAACAATTACAAAAACAGACTGTTAAGTTCATAAATGATGTCAGACGCAATAAAATAACGGTATCAAAGATTAGACTTTCGAAAATCTTCAGTTGGTTTAAAAAAGATTTTACGAAAAAAAAGAAATTAGCTGATTTTATAAATCAATATTCAAAAATAGAGGTTGGAAGAGGGGTTGATATCGGTTACCTAGATTATAGTTGGGATTTGAACGAGGGGAAGTAGATATAATCAGGTTTTGGTTGAATAGCGCGGCCATTAGCTGCGCTATTCTTATTTTACTTCAAACTCCTCACTGCCCATTTTATATCCCTCAGTGTATACTTCTAGCCTGTAAATACCCGATTCGTATTCACTTCCTTTTTCATATTCAAAGGTCAACTGCTGGTTAGTGTTATCAAAAAGAATTTGCTGGTTGGCGGTGTAAAATTCTTCCCGATCATTCAGCATAAATGTACCAGAACCTCTGGCAACATCAAAAATCACCTCACCATTACCATCAATTACCCGAATTAATACATTTTTACCTTCTACAGGAGCTACTTCATTTTCTGCAATATTGAAGACCACTTTGAGCTTCGCCACTTGTCTGGCTTTGAATGGAGATTCACGTTCTTTACCTCTGTTATTAATCGCAAAAATTTGAATATTTTCTGCTCGTAATTCTGAAGCTTTTGCCACTTTAGACACAAGTTCTTCTTTTGACTCGTTAAGTTGACTAAGTGAATCATTAAGAACGTTTTTTTCAGTTTTCAAGGTTGTGTTTTCTGAAAGTAATTCGGTATTTATTTCTTTCAACTGGGCTATTTCTTCATCCTTTGCCTTGAGCAAAAGTTCGTAGCCACCCACCTTATCCTTCAGATCCTGGATCGTTCTTCTGCTGGCTCTTCTATTTTTAGAAAGTTCAGCTTCAATTTCGGCTTTAGCCTGTTCCAGTTCTTCCACGTTACCGCCAAGTTCCTGTATCTCTGCAATCTTCTCCTCTAACTCCGCACTTATATCGGTTAAACGTTGCATGGTAATAGCTAACTCTTCCTCTGTATTAGCCAATTGATCTTCTTTGGCAATGCTCTCCTGGTGATCCAGGTATATTTTTACGCCTTGAACGATGACTACAATTACCAATAGAATTATGATAATGAAAGCTTTGTTATTTCTTTTTGCTGGTGGCGTAGCAAGTTCTCGCTTATTTTCTTCCATAGTTGGTTATTGAAACGAATGAGCGTAAAATTATTGTTTATTTAACATATTTCAACATTGCTCTGGCTTTATTCGCCAGAAGCTAAAGCTTGGCAGGGATGATACATGATGAAGGTTATTGGACCAATAGATATTTAAAAAATCAGACACAATGGGACGCTGGCGGAATTACTACTCCACTAAAAGAATACATAGATCAGCTCAATAACAAACAGCTAAAGATACTTATTCCCGGTTGTGGTAATGCATATGAAGCTGCCTATTTGTATGAAAACGGGTTTGCATCCGTTTTTTTAATTGATCTGTCCAATTTACCGCTCAATGCTTTTACTGAAGAGTATCCCGCATTCCCAAAAGATCAACTTATTCACGGAGATTTTTTTGATCTTGAAAAGTCGTTTGATTTGATCATTGAGCAGACATTTTTCTGTGCCTTACACCCAACAGAAAGGCCGGATTATGCACGTAAAATGAATGAATTGCTAACTTCCACCGGTAAACTGGTAGGCGTATTTTTCGAAGATGAATTATTTACAGATCATCCGCCCTATGGAGGTTACAGAGCTGAGTATAAACGCCATTTTCAAATGTATTTTGAATTCAATGTGTTTGATACCTGTTATAATTCCATTAAACCAAGACAGGGAAGAGAACTATTTATAAACCTTTCGAAGAAACCCTGATCTAAGACATTACAAATTACGATTTTTGAAAAAATCCCTCATCATATTACTTGTCGTCATCTGCCATGCAGACTTATTATCGCAAGATGCTAAGGTAGATACCATAGCAGTGCAAGGTCGGAGTTTTCTTGTACTTGGAGATTCTTCTCTATATGTTCCAAATGATACTATTTTTATTTTACCAGACAGCTTAGCCCGAAGAATGGTTTTGGACCGTGGAAAACGATCGGATGACTTTTATATTAGGCTTAAAAACAGTTTTCATAAGCGTAGATTTACAAAAGAGCTCTACGACCTACTATTTAAAGATCCTGAGAAGAAAAAAAGCACAAAAAAAGCTGCGCCTAAACCGAGATATTCAATTGAAGAATTTGAAGGGCAGAGAATTGGAAAGGTCATTATAAAAAAACTTGAAATCTTTGGTACGAGTATTAATGACACCACCAAAAGATCAAGCAAATGGGCGATTAGGGTAGGAAATAAGCTTCATACTTATACCCGCAGTCGGGTAATTCGTAACAACTTGTTTTTTGAAGAAGGGGATATAATTAATGCAGATCTAATAACTGATAGTGAGCGTATTATTCGATCACTACCCTTTGTCAGGGATTCAAGAATTTACCTAAAACCCAATAAAAAAGAGGGCGTGGTAGATGCTATCGTAGTGGTAAAAGATCTATGGTCAATATCTTTCGATGCTGGTTTTAGTGGCTTTGATGATTGGGACCTTTCGCTAACGGAAAGAAACTTTCTCGGGTTAGGGCATGAACTACGCAATGAAGTTGATTACGACGAAGCGAGCGATCAACTTTTAGGTTATAGCGGAACATACCGAATCAATAACATCAAAAATACATTTATAACCACAGATTTTAATTTCACCAGTTCTGAAAGGCTTGACAGAACGAGGTTTAGAATCTTTCGAAACTTTATAACCCCGGAAACCAAATATGCCGGAGGTATACAAATAACCCGTGAGAGAGAACTCATACAACGGATAGATCCCGATGAAATCACAAGCTTTGATTCTGAGTATAATAATCAGGATTTCTGGTTAGGTAAATCTTATTTGATAAGTCGTGAAGATGATCGGCGGAGCAACGTCCAAATTGGGGGCCGATTCTCACGTACCAGATTTATTCAGCGCCCTGCAGTGGTTAATGAGTCGACTAATCAGTTTTTTCGGGACAATGATCTCTATTTAATATCTGTCGGGTACTCTACGCGATCCTATGAAAAAAGTAGTTTAATTCTTGGTTTCGGCAGAACGGAAGACATACCTGAAGGAGTCCTATATGAAATCACGACGGGAAGAGAGATTAACGAGTTCGATAATAGGAATTATTATGGCTTCGAAGTAGCATTGGGAAGGTATATGGGGCGGCTTGGATACCTCAGGCCGGAAATAGCCTTTGGGGGCTTTCAACGCTCTGATAGGTTCGAGCAAGGTATGCTGAATTTAGGTGTTCGGTACTTTAGTAATTTATACAGGCTTAGAAGAACAAACTTCAGGCAATTTTTCACTTTTGATTATATTTTAGGCATTAGGAGGTTCGACGATGAATTTGTTACTATAAATGACAATTTCGGAATCCGCGGCCTTAATAATGTTTTTTTACGTGGAACTAAGCGGCTCAATTTAAAAAGTGAAACAGTAGCCTTTACACCACTTTATTTTTTAGGCTTTAGAATGGCAGTTTATGGCTTTATTGACCTTGCCATTGTGAATAATGAAACCAATAAACTGTTGAAGAATACTTTGTACCAGGGATATGGAATAGGGTTTAGGTTTAGAAATGAAAACTTAACTTTTAACACCATTCAAATTCGACTGGCTTGGTACCCTAATGTACCAGACGGAATATCCAATTTTGATTATGATATTACCGGAGCCACTGCGTTACGTATCGATGACTTTACATTAAATGAACCTGAAATATTATCATTTAGATGAGCGGCAACTTGCCTGAAAAGTTAAGTGCATTTAAAAAGTAAACAACTTTAATGCTCGCGCGCTGATTTACCAAGAAGCTGTATTAAGTTAATTAAACTAAAAATAAATAAAGGACTATTTATAAATAAAATGATAATGGTCATCAAACACCTTGACCTAGAGTATCTAATTATTTGTAATCGTTCTAAATAATTTGATAAAAACTGCTCTAGGAGTTCAAAAAGCTGTTTTTTATTCCACACTACGAGAGTTGCTCTCTCAATGTTACAACACTCAAAAAAAGCCGCTGAAAATATGTTTGAAATAAGGCCTTCCAACATTAGCTTTGTGCGTGATGAACAAATATGATGGGATTTCCACTGAATTGATCAAGATAAATATGACGCAAAGCGGTATTCACAAGAGCGTTTTTTCCTTTTTCCTTTTTCTTATTTTATTTTCATTCACCTATACCATACAGGCGCAGGACGAAATTCCAACGGACGAAGCGCGAATTTCAGAAGGCGAGAACCTATTTAAAGGGAATTGTTCCAGTTGTCATAAAGTTCATGAAAAGTATCTTGGGCCTGCTTTAAAAAATGTCTACGACCGCACTCCTTCAATAGATTGGATTGTAAATTTTGTTTGGAACTCTCAAAAAGTTATTGCAAGCGGTGACGAGTATGCTAATGAGTTATGGGAAGAGTACAAGCCTACGCAGATGACTGCTTTCCCTACATTTAGTAGAGATCAAATTTTATCCATTCTAGCTTATGTTAAAGTTGAAACAGAAGCGGGGCCTGCCGTGGCCCAAGTAGTACCCGCTGAAGGTGGAGAGATCGCTCAAACGGGTGAGTCCATTCCATCCCTGTATTTAAATATTATCATGGTAGGACTTATTGTAGTTCTAACACTTATACTGATTGTACTCGTATTAATTACCACAGTATTAAAAAAATACTTAAACCAACAAGGCGATCTTGCTGAAGATGATGCCGAAATCGTCAATCCATCTTTCAGTTTTAATGAACTAATTAAAAGTAAACCGTTTGTATTTCTCGTAACTTTTATGTTCGCTGCTTTGGTTTTCAAAGCAGGAATTAATCAACTTTTTGCGGTAGGTGTACAAATAGGTTATGCCCCGAAGCAACCTATTGCTTTTTCTCATGAATTACACGCCGGTCAGTACGAGATTGATTGTCAGTATTGCCATACCGGTGTAAGAAAGAGCAAGAGCGCTAACATTCCGTCAGCTAATATTTGTATGAACTGCCACAGTGCCATCAAAACTGAATCGCTGGAAATCCAGAAGATATATGCGGCCATTGAAAACGATAAACCTATAGAATGGGTTAGAATCCATAACCTTCCTGATCTGGCCTACTTTAATCATTCTCAACATGTCCAGGTAGGTAAGTTGGAATGTGAAAATTGTCACGGAGAAATTAAAGAAATGGAAGTGGTACAACAAGCGTCATTGTTAACGATGGGATGGTGTATAGACTGCCATAGAAAAACAAATGTAGCTTCTAAAGGAAACGAGTATTATGACAAATTGGTAGAATTACATGACGCCGAAAGTAAGGAGGCATTGAAGGTCGAAGACATAGGAGGTCTGGAATGTGCCAAGTGTCATTATTAATTATTAAGAGTAAGATAAGCGATCAGCTATTAATATGAGCGATAAAAGAAAGCAGTACTGGAAAGGCGTTGAACAACTAACAAATGATCCTGCATTTGTTAAGAATGCTGAGAGCGAGTTTCCTGAATTTCTGCCTATAAGCGATAATCCTGAGGGTGGTAGTAGTAGAAGAGACTTTTTGAAAATGATGGGATTTGGAATCGCGGCAGCTTCACTTGCAGCCTGTGAGGCTCCCATTAAAAAGGCTATACCTTATGTAAATAAACCCATAGATGTTGATCCGGGCATACCAAATTACTATGCTTCTACTTATGTTCAGGGAGGTGATTATTCTAGTATTGTAGTTAGAACGCGTGAGGGTAGACCCATAAAAATTGATGGTAATGCTCTTTCGCCATTAACAAAAGGTTGCTCTAATGCACAGGTGGAAGCCGCCGTATTATCGCTTTATGATAATGAAAGATTGCGTAATCCTAAGAAGAGCGGTCAGGATATTAGCTGGGTCGACTTAGACAGAGAAGTTACCAGCAAACTAAATAAGATAGCTTCGGCAGGTCGTGAGATTAGAATAGTTAGTAATACTGTTCTAAGCCCTTCAACCCAAAAAGTATTGGAGGTATTTCAAGATAGGTACCCAACCACAAAACATGTGGTTTACGATACTGCCTCTGTAGAAGGCATGCGGCTGGCCAATGAGAGATCTTTTGGGCAGAAGATACTTCCTACTTATGATTTTAGTAAAGCAGATGTTATTGTCGGCTTTGGCGCTGATTTCCTAGGAACCTGGATTGCTCCAATCCAATATGCCAATCAGTACACTCAGACCAGAAAGATAACAGATACTAAAAAAGGGATGTCCCGTCACTATCAGTTTGAGGGGAATCTCTCATTGACCGGGGCCAATGCAGATTATCGTACGCCGGTAAAACCTTCAGATGAGGCAAAGGCAGTGGTAGCGCTTTATCAGGCGCTTGATGGAAAGAAATCTGATATTCCGCATGTAAATAAGGCCGCTTCAGATCTTAAAAAAGCAGCGGGTAAAAGTCTTGTAGTTTCAGGATCTAATGATCCTAACTTACAGGTTGTAGTAAATGCGATTAATAATAAATTAGGCAATTACGGCAATACTATAGATTTAACCACTCCTGTGAATTACCGCCAAGGTAATGAAAAGGAATACAATGAATTTTTGACTGAGGTTAAATCCGGGAAGATAGGAGCAGTTATCTTCTTCAACTGTAACCCTGTGTATAACACTCAGTCTGGTGCAGACCTGGCAAAAGCTTTAGAAACGGTGAGCTTAACTGTCTCTACTTCTGACAGACCTGATGAAACCACTAAATTTGTTGAATATGTGGCGCCGGACAATCACTTTCTAGAATCATGGGGCGATGCCAATCCTGCCCAAGGGCATTACAGCCTGAGTCAGCCTACTATCACTAATATTTTTGATACAAGACAGGCTCAAGCCAGTTTCATGGCCTGGGCTGGGGTTATTCAATTTGATTATTTTGAATACCTCAAAAGCGAATGGGAGAGTACTTTAGCCGGAATAGGCCTAATCTGGGATCAGGCCTTACATGATGGCGTTTTTGCCATCCCGGAAAATTTGGAAGCTCCGATTTTTAATGCCGATGTGAACGCCGCTATCAGCTCAATAAATACAGCGTACAAAGGAAGTGATCTAGAACTTTCTATTTACCAAAAAGTAGGTATCGGAGATGGTACTCAGTCGAATAACCCATGGTTGCAGGAAATGCCAGATCCGATTACCAAAGCAACTTGGGATAATTACGTGACAGTTTCCCAAGCCTGGGCTAACCAAAAAGGGATTACTTTTATAGAAGGTAAAAGTAATATGGTAAATCTTACTGTGAACGGTATTGCTCTGAAAGCGCCGGTGGTTATACAACCCGGACAAGCGCCAGGGTCTATTGGTTTATCCGTAGGTTATGGTCGTACAAGTGCGGGCAAGGTAGCGGATGGTCGTGGTGTCAATGCATATCCACTTATTTCAAAAATAAATGGGATGGAGTCTTATGCCGTGATATCAGGAGTTTCAGTCGAGGTGCTAGAAGAAACGTATCAAGTAGCTCAGACCCAGACCCAACAAACATATATGGGGCGGGAAACGGTGATTCAGGAAACTATATTGTCGGAATATCAGAAAAACCCGGGAGCAGGCCGGTATCATCCTCACATTTCTACGTGGCAGGAGGAATCCGGTGACACGCATCCTGGAGCTTTAACTTTATGGAAGGGGCATAAATATAAAAATCACCACTGGGGTCTCGCCATAGACCTTAATACATGTATCGGTTGTAGCGCTTGTCATGTAGCCTGCCAAGCGGAAAATAACATACCTGTGGTCGGTAGGGAAGAAGTTATCAATCGTAGAGATATGCACTGGCTGCGTATAGACCGCTACTATAGCAGCGCTCCTGATGACGAACTTGATGACGACCAAAAAGATATGATGGATTCAAGAAAGCTTGAGTTAGTGGCTGCAAATCCTGAAGTTACCTTCCAGCCGATGATGTGTCAACATTGTAATAATGCGCCATGTGAGACGGTATGTCCTGTGGCAGCGACCACACACAGTTCTGAAGGTCTGAATCAGATGACCTATAATCGGTGCGTAGGTACCAGATATTGTGCAAACAATTGTCCGTACAAAGTAAGGCGCTTCAACTGGTTCAAATATCACGACAATTCTAAATTCGAGAATGTCAATATTGCTATGAATAGCGACCTCGGCAAGATGGTATTAAATCCAGATGTTACCGTTAGATCAAGAGGAGTGATGGAGAAGTGCTCTATGTGTGTTCAGCGTATCCAGGATGGAAAATTGAAGGCGAAAAAAGCAAATCGTCCTTTGAAAGATGGAGATATAGAAGTAGCTTGTGCTAGTTCATGTCCTACTGAAGGAATGGTATTCGGAGATATGAATGATCCCAATAGTAAGATATCGAAGCTATTGAAGATCAATGACACGGAAGAGGCAGATTATATTGTTACTAAAGAAATTGGTGAACCGAGAGCTTACCATGTTTTAGAGGAAATTGGTGTTAAACCGAATGTGACCTACCTCACCAAAATCAGAAATAAAGACAAAGCATAAAATAAATAAATTATAAATCATGGCAATTCCTTTAGATGAAGTTGTTGTAAAAGAGGAAAAGCAAAATCTGGAATACGTTTCAGTTATAAGAGAACCTCTTGTTACAGGCGGTAAAACTGTTCACGACGTAACTGAAGACATTTGTAGACAGGTAGAAGGAAAACCAACTCTCTCATGGATGTTGGCCATGGCCATGTCTTTAGGAACATTGGGTATTGGCGCTTATTGTGTGTTTATGCTTTTATGGGAAGGCATTGGTGTTTGGGGTTTAAATAAAACAGTAGGCTGGGCGTGGGACATCACCAATTTTGTGTGGTGGGTTGGAATCGGTCATGCCGGAACCTTGATCTCTGCGATTCTGCTGTTGTTCAGGCAGAAATGGAGAATGTCAATTAATAGGGCTGCTGAAGCTATGACGATTTTCGCAGTAATTTGCGCCGCTATGTTTCCAGGCCTGCATATGGGACGTATATGGATGGCTTTTTGGGTGTTGCCTCTCCCTAATACCTTTGGCTCTTTATGGGTTAATTTTAATTCTCCACTGCTTTGGGATGTTTTCGCAATTAGCACCTATTTTACAGTATCATTGGTATTTTGGTATATTGGGTTGATTCCAGATTTCGCTTCAATTCGCGACAGAGCCAAGAACAAAATTTCTCAGGCGGTTTATGGCGCTTTATCATTCGGTTGGGACGGCGCAGCTAAGACATGGATGCGTTATGAATCCGTAGCATTAATACTGGCAGGTTTAGCTACACCACTCGTACTTTCCGTGCATACTATCGTATCTTTTGACTTTGCTACCTCTGTAATTCCAGGATGGCACACTACCATCTTTCCACCGTATTTTGTGGCCGGAGCGATTTTTTCAGGTTTTGCCATGGTATTGACCTTAATGATAATCACGAGGAAAACTTTCAAGTTGGAAGATTATATTACCATAGGTCATATTGAGCTAATGAATATAGTAATCATTATCACCGGCTCAATTGTAGGTATTGCCTATATAACTGAGTTTTTTATTGCGTGGTACTCTGGTGTAGAGGCGGAACAATACGCTTTCTTAAACAGAATGACAGGACCCTACTGGTGGGCGTATTGGACTATGATGACATGTAATGTGATCTCACCGCAATTATTCTGGTTCAGAAAAATCAGAACCAATATTGCCGCCACATTTATACTTTCAATAGTTGTAAATATTGGAATGTGGTTTGAACGATTTGTAATTATTGTTACATCGCTGCATAGAGATTACCTGCCCTCCAGTTGGGCCATGTTTTACCCAACAATTTACGACGTAGGGGTTTATGTATTCACCTTTGGTTTGTTTGGTACTGCATTTTTGCTTTTTACCAAGTTTTTCCCGGTAATTAATATGGCGGAAGTTAAAAGTATTATCAAAACATCATCAAGAAAAGCGAGCTAATGGAGAAGAATAAAAATTTTATATTAGGGATTTATGATGATGAAGACATCCTTTTATCTGCAATAAAAAAGGTAAGGCAAAGCGGTGTAAAAATTCAGGAGGTGTATTCTCCGTTCCCGGTTCATGGAATCGATGAAGCCCTGGGTTACAAAAGAACGCGATTACCGATAGCTGCATTCATGTTTGGTATGTTGGGTTGTACTTTAGCCCTTACCATGCAAATATGGATGTCAGGTGCAGATTGGCCAATGATTATTGGAGGAAAGGACTTTGTTTCCCTGCCTCCTTTTGTTCCTGTAACTTTTGAGCTTACGGTATTATTATCTGCGCTAGGTATGGTAGCTACATTTATGATTGTAAGCGACCTAAAGCCTTATAAAAAGCCTAGATTAATGGACATTAGGATTACAGACGATAAGCACGTTATGGCTATAGATCTTGCTAATAATGAATTGGAAAAAGAAGACATTAAGAAAATCGTTAAGGAAACGTCTGCGGAGGAAATTAATGATAAGAACTTCTGATGACTAGGATGCTTCTACATACTATGAACCAAAAAATCAAAATATTATGGGTAGCTGTTGTTGTAGCTTTTTTATGGAGCTGTGGAGCAGGTGGTGATAATCAAGGCTATGAGTATGCGCCGAATATGTATCACACCGTGCCCTACGAACCGTTAACTCAAATCACGGATGAAAGCGCCGGTGAGGCAGCACAATTTCTAAATAATACGGAAGACGGTCACGGAGAATATTACAATTCCAATCCGTTAAATCCGAACCGAATGAATATGAGAGTACCTCCGGCTAACACAGTGAGACGTTCTGAAGGGGGGTATCTACCTTATCGGATACCTAAGGACAGTTTGGTATATGCGGCAAAGTATGTAATAAGTCCTTTTGATACCACCAAGATTGATTCTACTCAAATGGAGGTAGTACTTAAAGATGGTAAAGTACTCTACGATCGATTTTGTGAACACTGCCACGGATCTAAAGGTCAAGCTGATGGTCTCGTCGCAGAAAAATATCCAGGTGTCGCTAATTTAACAGGTATGGCTTATCAAAATATTACGCCAGGTCATATTTTTCACGTGATTACCAATGGTAAAGGTTTAATGGGAGCGCATGGTTCACAGATCAGTGCGGAAGATCGATGGAAAATCTCTCATTATGTTAAAAAACTTCAAAATCAATAGTTTGCAGAGTTAGCACAAATGGCATATACAACGGAAGTAAAAGAAGAGAGATATACATTTACGCCCAAGGCCAAGAAAAATCTTATGGTGATTGGCATCGCGGGTGTTGTGTTCACGGTATTGGGTACTATACTGGCGTTAGGCTCCGGAGGTCACGCAGAAGAAAGTCATGCCTTGGTAGGTGGTATGGACAGCAAAGAGTTAACTGCCAGCATTGATGAAGGTACTCATGGAGAGGGTGATAATCATGCAGAGGACGGTGGCCATCATCATGGCAGTGCACCCTGGTTGAAGAGATTATTCTCAAATTTGTGGATCAATAATGTCTATTTTGCAGGCCTCGGTATTATCGGGCTATTTTTCGTTGCTATACAGTATGCAGCTCAAGCGGGATGGTCTGCTGGTATGAAGAGAATACCACTGGCTATGGCGCACTGGTTGCCTTTTGCTGGTACATTAATGATAATTTCCTGGTTTGTAGTGAATCATGATGTTTTCCATTGGACTCATGCTTCGTTATATGTACCGATAGAAGAAGGTGGTGATAAAATCATACAAGGTAAAGCTTCTTTGTGGTATTGGCCTTTGGAAATGGGTACATTCCCCATCTTTTATGTAGTACGAATGGTTGTTTTTTTCGCGTTATGGTATATGTTCTTTCTTTGGATCAAACGTGAGATGCTAGCTGAAGATTTGGATGGAGATAAGTCGCACTGGTATAAAGCGCGTAAATATTCCGCTATTTTTTTGGTAATTTTTGCAGTAACATCGTCAATATCCGCATGGGACTGGGTGATGTCGGTTGACCCGCACTGGTTTAGTACTATGTTTGGATGGTACATGTTTGCAAGTTGGTGGGTAAATGGCTTGGCGGTAATCACACTCATTGTCGTTATGCTCAAGGAGAAAGGATATTTGAAAGTGGTTAATTCTAACCACCTGCATGATATAGGAAAGTTTGTTTTTGGATTTAGCGTCTTTTGGACATATATATGGTTTTCACAGTTTATGTTGATCTATTATGCTAATATTCCGGAGGAGACGGTTTATTTTATACAGCGGTTAGATAGTCAGTATAAAGGTGTGTTTTTTGTTAATTTAATTCTTAACTTCTTCCTTCCATTTTTGTTATTAATGACAAGAGATGCGAAAAGACATATGTCGATGTTGAAAGTTGTATGTCCTATCGTTATCGGTGGTCATTTCATTGATTTTTACTTGATGATAACACCAGGCGTCATGCAGAATGATGGAGGTTTTGGTTTTATGGAGATTGGTATGTTTATGATTTTTGCAGTTGCTTTTTTATTCGTTACTCTTTCAAATCTCGAGAAATCGCCGCTATACGCTCGTAATCATCCAATGTTAGGTGAAAGTTTGCATCATCATATTTAATTAAAGGTTAAAATTAGTATATGTTTCAATTCATAGTCATTTTTGGGGTATTACTACTGCTCATTATCCTTTACACTTTATTTAGGATAAGCAGATTGGTAAGTGTGGTAAAAGGGTCTGATAAGAAAGTGGCAACTACCAGTAACAAGGTGAACGCCGCCTTATTCATGTTTTTCCTTTTTGGAGCTTTCGGATTCTTTTTTTGGTATTCGTGGACATATTTTGATGATTATACACTTCCTGTTGCTTCAGAACATGGGATCGTAACAGATACCCTTTTCTGGACGACCATGGCCGTAACGGGAATAGTTTTTCTAATCACTAATGTTCTACTGTTTTGGTTTAGTTATGCTTACCAACATAAGGAAGGACGTAAAGCGTCATTTTATCCCGACAACCACAAAATAGAAATATTATGGACCGTAGTTCCGGCCTTGGTTCTAACAGGGTTAGTGTTTACTGGTTTACGAGCCTGGAATGATATCACTAGCGAAGCCCAGTCAGACGCCGAAATTATTGAGATTATGGGATACCAGTTTGCCTGGGGAGTTAGATATCCTGGGGTAAAGGATAATGCATTAGGAGAATACAATTATCAAATGATTGATGCAGTCAATCAATTTGGTATGGATTTGAGCGATAAAAATACTTATGACGATTTTATGCCTATAGAAATGCATATTCCCAAAGGCAAAGAAGTCTTATTGAAAATAAGGGCAAGGGATGTTTTACACAGCGTATTCCTACCCCATTTCCGGGTAAAAATGGACGCGGTACCGGGTATGCCTACACATTTTAAATTTACGGCTACGAAATCCACAGCGGAAATGCGCGCAGAGCTCGAAAATCCAGAGTTTAATTATTTTGTAACTTGTACGGAAATATGTGGAAGAGGACATTTTTCCATGGTGATGAAACTCGTGGTTGATGAACCTGCGGACTATGAGAAATGGAAAGCAGAGCAGCCGACATGGTTGAAACTTAATCCTGACTATTTGGCTAAAGTGCCGGAAGCTAATAGGGAGCTGGCAAAAATCAAATCAGGGATGGTAGAAGGCGATGAAAATAATTTAAAAGCTTCATTATAAGAATAAAGAAATGGCAATAGCAGATATTCATGTAACCGAAGAAACACACAGCGATGGTCATGAACATCATGACGAGCATCATGGTAACTTCTGGACTACCTATGTATTTACAATAGACCATAAAATGATCGGTAAGCAGTTTCTTATTACCGGTATTGCTTGGGCATTAATAGGTGGATTACTTTCGGTCATATTTAGATTACAATTAGGTTTTCCTGACATGCAACTGGAATGGTTACGTCCTATTCTGGGAGAATGGATTACCGCTGAGGGTAAGTTAGATGCTGAATTTTATTTGGCGCTTGTTACTATGCACGGTACGATAATGGTATTTTTTGTGCTGACTGCAGGTTTAAGTGGCACCTTTAGCAATTTTCTTATACCGCTACAGATTGGTGCAAGAGATATGGCTTCTGGATTTATGAATATGCTATCATACTGGTTCTTTTTTGCTTCCAGTGTTATCATGTTGATTTCGCTTTTTATAGAAACTGGTCCAGCTTCTGGGGGATGGGTTATTTATCCTCCGTTGAGTGCACTTCCTCAGGCAGTGAATGGTTCTGGTTTAGGTATGACGCTTTGGCTAGCGGCAATGGCACTCTTCATCGTATCTAGTTTATTAGGTGGCATTAATTATATTACTACGGTGATAAATTTGAGAACAGAGGGAATGTCCTTCTCTCGGTTACCACTAACTATTTGGGCATTTTTTATTACAGCGGTAATTGGATTGTTATCTTTCCCGGTACTTTTTTCTGCGGCATTACTGCTCATTTTCGATAGAAGTTTTGGAACTAGCTTCTTCTTATCAGATATTTATATAGGTGGCGAGGCTTTACCTAACCAAGGAGGAAGCCCAATACTATTTCAACACCTTTTTTGGTTTTTGGGTCATCCCGAGGTTTATATAGTTTTATTACCGGCATTGGGTATAACTTCTGAGGTGATTGCCACGAACTCGCGTAAACCCATATTTGGATATAAGGCAATGGTAGGATCCATTTTGTTTATTGCCATCTTATCATTTATTGTATGGGCGCATCACATGTTCGTTACAGGCATGAATCCATTTCTCGGATCCATCTTTATGTTATTAACGTTGATTATCGCCGTCCCATCAGCGGTTAAAGTATTCAACTATTTAGCAACACTTTGGAAAGGTAACATTAGATTTACCCCTGCAATGTTGTTTTCAATAGGTTTGGTGTCTTTCTTTATATCCGGAGGGTTAACAGGTATATTTCTTGGTAATTCGGCTATCGATATTCAGTTACATGATACATATTTTGTTGTTGCTCACTTTCATTTAGTAATGGGCAGCGCTTCCTTTTTTGGTCTATTGGCCGGGGTTTACCATTGGTTCCCCAAAATGTACGGGAGAATGATGGATGCAAAGCTTGGGTACATTCATTTTTGGCTGACGTTTGTAGGGGTTTATATGGTGTTTTTCCCTATGCATTATATAGGAATTGCAGGATATCCCAGACGGTATTACTCTTTCACCAATTTTGATACGTTAAATAATTTCACAGATCTGAATATGTTTGTAAGTGTGGCGGCGATTCTAACCTTAGGCGCCCAGTTTATATTCTTATTTAACTTTTTTTACAGTATGTATAGGGGTAGAAAGGCGACTACTAACCCTTGGCAATCTAATACGTTGGAATGGACTACACCTGTGAATCCGGGACACGGTAATTGGCCGGGCAAAATTCCAACCGTGTACCGATGGCCATATGATTACAGTAAACCTAGCGCTAAAGAAGATTTTATTCCGCAGACTATCCCATTTTCTGAAACTCCCGAATCTAATCTGCCTCATGAAAATGACATGATCAAATTAGAAACAGATTCAGATCAGAAGGTGGTGGTTGTGGATGAAAAGTAAGGTCTTAAAAAAGATCAGGCTGTTTAGAAGGATCAGTCTGATAACTTTGATAGCCGTTTATCTTTTGATTTTAGTCGGAGGTATTGTAAGAAGTACAGGTTCGGGTATGGGTTGTCCTGACTGGCCTAAATGTTTTGGTAGCTGGATTCCACCCACAAGTATTGATCAATTACCCGATAACTATAAAAATATATATGCTTTGAAAAGAGCAAAAAAAAATGAGCGCTTTGCTAAATATTTAACAGCTTTTGGATACCGACAGACAGCGGAAGCTATCTTAAGCGATGAGTCCATTTTACAAGAAGCTGATTTTAATGCAGTTAAAACGTGGATTGAATATATCAATAGGCTGATAGGGGCGGTGATCGGTTTGCTTATTCTTGGAACAACCTTTATTTCATTTGCTTTAAGAAAACATAGATTCATTCCGGTTATTGCTACGCTTACATTTGTTCTGGTTTTATTCCAAGGTTGGATAGGTTCAATTGTGGTGTCTACTAACTTGTTGCCATGGATGATCACTGTACATATGTTTATTGCTCTGTTTATTGTGGCTTTACTTATTTGGCTTTATGCGCAGGTATCGCGGCCTTTCACTATGATAGTTATGAATTCAGGAATGGTGCGCTATGTACTAATTTTTTGCATGATTTTAACGCTTATGCAAGTAGCTATGGGTACCCAGGTCAGAGAGGCAATTGATAGGGTTTCAGTTGCATTCGGAAACGCATCACGTGACCTTTGGATTGAATCATTAGGCATTGAATTTATTATTCATAGATCATTTTCATGGCTGATACTTGCGATTCATGTTATAGTACTCTATTTGTTAAGGGAATCCTTATTTAAGTCCAAACTACTTCAGGGTTTAGCTGTTATCATTATGGTATCGATATTGTCGGGAATAATGATGGCCTATGGGGGTTTTCCGCCAGCAATGCAACCCATACATTTACTTGTAGGCACGATGGCTTTTGGATTCCAATTTTTACTATTTTTGCAAATTGTTTCGAAACGGAGGGTTGTTTCTTATGCTTAATAATTTACAAACCACAGCGAATCCGGTTTTTATTACAAAAGTACGCTCGTTTTATGAGCTGGTTAAATTCCGGTTATCTTTCTTAGTCGCGTTTTCCTGCGGATTTGGCTATGCGCTTGGAAGTGGCGGATCGTTAAGCTGGCTTAATTTAACTTGGATCTGTTTAGGTGGATTTTTGGTATCCGGCGCTTCTATTACCATTAATCAGATTATCGAGAAGGATTTGGATCGTTTAATGGTTCGTACTATGGACCGGCCTCTTCCTACAGGCCGGTTAAATGTTGCAGAAGCCATGATCTTTGCGATTGCGATCGCCGCTCTAGGTCTGTCCATCCTTATGATCTTCACGAATGCGCTGACCACCTTGTTATCTGTAGTATCTATGGTGCTTTACAGTTTTGTTTATACACCCTTAAAAAGGGTAGGCCCCATAGCTGTTTTTGTAGGCGCTATTCCCGGCGCTCTTCCACCATTGTTAGGATGGACGGCGTTTACAGGCGCCATTACATATGAAGCTCTAATTATTTTCGGTATTCAATTCATTTGGCAATTTCCTCATTTCTGGGCGATAGCTTGGGTAGCTGATGACGATTATAAAAAGGCGGGTTTTAAGTTACTACCATCCAGGGGTGAAAAAGATGTGAATACGGCTATCCAGATTATGATATATACTCTTTTCTTGATACCACTTGGCTTACTTCCGGCAAAGTTTGGTATCACAGGAATTGATTCAGCGTTAGTAGTGACTGTCTGTGGTGTGCTTTTTCTAAGCCAAACTTTTTCTCTAATGAAAAACGGAAACCGAAAGTCGGCGCTAAGAATTATGTTTGGCTCTTTTTTATACCTGCCTATAGTACAAATAGCCTACTTATTAGATATAGTGAAATAAAATGGAGGATAAGATAACAGGAAATCTCAAACTTGTAGAAGAACCCAAGAAAACACTTGCCATGCATCCTAGAAAATTTGGGTTGTGGCTTTTTATGGTAACCGTGGTGATGATATTCGCGGCGCTTACTAGCGCTTATATCGTACGTCAAGGGGAAGGTAATTGGACACAATTCGACTTGCCTATGTCAATGTGGGTTTCATCTGTGCTTATTTTAATAAGCAGCGTTACTATGCATTGGGCGCTTGTGTCGGCAAAGAGTAACGATTTGGAAAAAGTAAAGCTAGCTATTTCTATTACCTCAGCCTTGGGTGTGGCTTTTTTGATCAGTCAGCTGGTGGTATGGAGTGACTTGGTCGCAGATAACATTTATTTTGTTGGTAATCCAAGTGGGTCGTTTTTGTATGTACTTTCAGGTGTTCATGGCTTACACTTGGTAAGTGGTGTTATTTTTCTAATAATTGTCTTAATTTCAACATATAGATATAAAGTTCATTCCAAAAATTTGACACAAATTCAAATGTGTGCTTCTTACTGGCATTTTCTGGATGTGCTTTGGATTTATTTGTTTGTTTTTCTCTTGATATACCATTAATACTTTTAGATAACACTATCAACCTATGTCGGCAACAGCTACTACAATTAAATCTAAAGGCAATGTTTGGGACGGCGGGCAATCGCCTTTAAAAGCGAGCTATGGAAAACTGATGATGTGGTTTTTCCTGCTTTCTGATGCCTTTACCTTTTCAGCTTTACTTATTACTTATGGTTTGGTTAGATCAGCACATCCAGCTTATGAAGGCGCGGCGGATGCGTTCATATCCAGCCAAGAGTATTGGCCAATTCCGGAGAAAGTGTTTGAAGCGGTACCTTTTTTACATGGTGTGCACTTACCCTTGGTATTCGTTGGTATCATGACTTTTATTCTTATTATGAGTAGTGTAACTATGGTTTTAGCAGTGGAAGCAGGCCACCGCATGGATAGGAAAGACGTAGAGAAGTGGATGCTTTGGACTATCGTTGGAGGCATAGTGTTTCTTAGTTGTCAAGCTTGGGAATGGAGCCATTTTATTCATGGTACCGACGTAGGATCTTTAGCAAAATTTCTGATCAACGGAGAATGGATTACTAGTACAGTATACGGAGCGAATTTGACTATTAATGAATATGGCCCACCAGGATTTGCTGCTTTTTTCTTTTTTATTACCGGATTTCATGGCACTCATGTAGCAAGCGGCGTTGTACTGAACTTTTTGATCTATTATAATACAATAACAGGTGTATACGATAGACGAGGTCACTACGAAATGGTAGAAAAGGTAGGTTTATACTGGCACTTCGTAGATCTGGTCTGGGTTTTTGTTTTCACATTTTTTTACCTTGTTTAACATAAGAAATAATGGAAGAAACCACACACGTTCAACCACAGCCTGTAGATAAGGCAAAAATCAAAAAAATTTGGGTTACCGCAGGATACATGGCGGCTATAACCATTCTTGAGTTTGTTATTGCTTTTACGGTACCTTTGGAGATGGCAATGACCAGGGTATCGATTTTCGTACTGATGACCATTGTAAAGGCGTTTTACATAGTCGCAGAATTTATGCACTTAAAATATGAAGTAAAAGTGTTGGTATGGTCAATACTTATACCTACGGTGTTTATTGTTTGGATGCTCATAGCTTTTATCTATGAAGGCGCGGCGATCTACGAAATTAGATTCTAATTATTAATGATATTAAATAAAGGCTAAAGCTTCGGTTTTAGCCTTTTTTGTTTTATGAGCAAGCGTGTTTTTCAATTTTCCCTGTTATTAGCAATTCTGGCTATTCCAGTATTTATTTTTCTTTTTTTGAAGTCGTTTGGCAAAAACCAGTTTGACATCCCTTATTATCATAGCGAGGGAGTAAGTCTTCCTTTTACAGATTGTGAATACCCTAGGGATACGTTTCGGGTTAACCTTTCCGACGTGAACAGTAAGAGGGCCAACGTAACTCTCTTCTTTAGACAGGATGCTGAATTTGCCTTAAGTGACTTAAACAATGTGAGATCCAGATTAAAATCCCTATTTAGCAGCGATATGTCCTTTATTACTCATGATTATAATGCTGCCCTAGATAGTACATTATTTAAAAAACTTATGCATTGTGGCTTTGTTACTGATACTATAAACCAATTTATACTACACGATCAAAGAGGTAGGATCAGAGGTTATTATAACACTGACCTAGAAGAATTAGATCGATTAATAGTAGAGATAAAGATCTTGTTGGAGAATGAATGAAGTATTAGATACCAGATATAATAGACTCATTATAGTCTTGTCAGTAGTAATACCATTGGCCGTGGCTGCTTTATTTGGTATTAAGGTTGAAGGATATGACTTTTCTTTTCTACCGCCAATATATGCTAGCATTAACGGTTTGACAGCGTTACTATTAGTCATGGGAGCAATAGCAATAAAAAAGGGAAATAGGAGTCTACATGAAAATTTAATGAAGACATGCATTGGGTTGTCCGCGTTGTTTTTAGTCATGTATGTTATTTATCATATGACCTCCACTTCCACATCTTATGGCGGAGAGGGTTCTATCAGATATGTTTATTTTTTTATCTTGATTACCCATATTATCTTATCTATTGCAATCATACCGATGGTACTCTTTACCTTCGTTCGCGCTTTGGCTCAACGTTTTGATAAACATAAAAAATTGGCGAGGATCACTTTTCCCATTTGGTTATATGTAGCCGTAACCGGTGTTATTGTTTACCTTATGATTAGTCCGTATTATTAGTCTTTTCTGGCCGTTAGCTGTTATCTTTATAAATAATAGGAAAGAAAGATGAAGAAGATATTTATAACGCTCGCTTTAATGGTGTTTGCTTGTGCTACGAGTTTTGCCCAATGTGCTATGTGCCGGGCTACCATAGAGAATAATGTAAGTAATGGAGATGTAGGGATAGGAGCGAGCTTGAATTTTGGAATTCTATATCTTTTCGTGATGCCTTATTTAGCAATAGGCGTGGTGAGTTATTTATGGTATAGAAATAGTAAAGCAAATGCCAAACAGATCGAAAGGAAGCGCAATATTGCATGGTAAATGCCCCCGTTGTCGTTCTGGTAGCATGTTTGTGACCAGCGCCTATAACCTTTCCGGTTTTCAAAAAATGAATAAAAATTGTCCCTCTTGTGGACTTCGGTTTGAACGTGAGCCGGGATTTTTCTTTGGGGCTATGTATATCAGCTATGCATTTTCTGTTGCGCTTTTTGTAGCCGTTGGACTTGGCCTGTCGATCGTTGGTGACTTTCCCCTTTATATCTATTTCATCAGTATAGTACTAGCCGTGATTATCTTTTTACCGGTGAGTTTTAGGTATTCGCGTATTCTTTTTCTCCATCTTTTTGGTGGCATAGACTTTGATCCCAAAAACGGGAATTAGCTCAAATCGGTTATATTTATCCGATTCTATACTTTAACAATTTGATTAGATCAAACCTTGATATTAAGCTTATAGCATTGGCTATACTGCTCATTGCCTCAGGGACAATAATGCTAATTATTGGCCGCGGCACAGCGATTGTTCAAGAGAAAGAGGACATAGAGTATAATTTAACAGGAGAGCTCTCTAGGATTCAACGTGATATGGTACCTGTGCTTGAAGTAGTTGAAAGTACGTCCGATTTCATGTTTGAGGAGCTAAATTCCATTGGGCAGTATCCCTTTTTTATTTTTCGTGCAGGGAGGCTGGCTTATTGGTCGGATTATCGCTATGTCCCTGAATATAAAAGTATACGTGGAAATTACAGATATAGGTTTATTAATGACCTAAGAAAGAGCTATTTAGTAAGACGTTGGGAAATTGCCAACAAAGCTCTTGAAGTTTACGCCATACTACCGCTCTACACGGGTTATAAAATAGAGAACGACTACATAAAGTCTTCCTGCAATCCCAGTGTTTTTCCTATACAAAATGTGACATTGGGAAGTATTAACTCCGTTAAAGGTGATTTGATCTGCCTGGGCGAAGATAACTGCCTTTTCAAAGTAGTGATTGATGATTCACGTCAACTCCCTCTGACATCATCACCTCTTAATATATGGATTATTCTAACTGGAACTGTTCTGCTTGTAATTGTACTATTTAGGCTTTCTAATTGGCTTTCCAGGAGTGGACAAACCTACTTCGGACTTGCAGCACTGATAGTATCGCTTTTGGCCTTAAGAGGGGCGATGCTGTCATTAAGTTTTCCCCACTCATTTACGGAGAGTACATTGTTTGAGTCCAGTTACTTTGCTTCTTCTGATTTTAACCCGTCATTGGGAGATCTTTTTATTAACATATGTTGCTTTTGCCTGGTAGGATTTTACCTATTCTATAATCAGGAATCTTTTTTGAAGTCAGTACCAACCAAGCCTAAGGTACTAAGGGAGTGGATAATGCCGGTACTGTTTATTGGTCTGGGACTGTTGATCTTCCACTTTGAATTTCTCATTTTTCAGACACTATATCATAATTCCCAGTTAACGTTTGATATTAATCAAAGTCTTGGTTTTGATATAGGACGCATTGTGGGCTTCTCTATAATACTGTTGTTTATTACTACGATATTTTTTGCGTTTCATGCCTTATTCATGATAGTGCAGGCATCCAATTTATCTCGAATAGCATTTCTGTTAAGAGTCTTTATAGCTGCCTTTCTTTTTTCCATAGTTAATTTTTCCATAGCACAAGAGTTCCTGGCTTCGCTTATTATTGGTATAACTGTGCTATTATTAGTCCATTTCACCGGTTTATTTAAATCTGTTAAAAAACTAAAATATCGTACTTTTTTATACTTTTTCATTTTTATGATTGGAGGAGCAGCCTTGGGTTCTATAGCTGTTTACGACTTCGAGAAAGAGGCGAGTTATAAAAAGAAAAAGCGTTTTGCCAATCAGCTACTTATTCAAAATGATAATCTTGCAGAATTTCTGCTCGATGAGGCCAACGGTAAGATAAAGAATGATGTTTTTATCCAGAGCAGGATGTCAAGTCCCTTTTTGAGTAAAGAGATAGTTGAGACAAAGATCCGGCAAGTCTACCTGAGTAATTACTTTGATAAGTATGATATAGATATTTACCTCTACAACTCTTCAGGTCGACCTTTTAGCAGTCTGCCAGTATCGTTAACTCCCGGGCAGTTTGATAATTTCAATTCATACGCTACCAGTTATCCTGACATTTATTTTATCAATAGCCCAAATGCTGAGGCCTCTAAGCGGTACTTGAATCGCATAGAGATAAAAAAGCGTGGTTTGGTAGTGGGATATGTCATAATTGACTTAAATCTAAAGCGTATCATTCCTGAAAGTGTTTATCCTGAGCTTCTTGTGGATCATCGCCTCTTAATGCCATACCAAAACAATAACTATAGTTATGCCATATTTAGGGGGAATGTTATTCAGTATAGTTCCGGAGATTTCAACTATGAATTGGATTTCCGGAAATCACTGTTTTCTGAGCCCCAACTCTACGAAAGTACGATCAAAAGCAAGGGGTTTTGGCACACAGCGCTCAAGGATGTCGACTCGAAAATAATTGTTATAAGTTCGGATGATCACCCGTTTACCGATGTTTTTTCCAACTTTTCATTTCTCTTTTTATCACAGGTATTTTTAATCCTGATCGTATCCGGAATTTATTCTATTTATTTCGCCCTTCAAACTGAAAATCTGAATTATTCGGCAAAAATACAGCTATACCTGAACCTTGCTTTTTTTATGCCCTTGATTGCAGTAAGCTTTACCACGCTGAGCTTAATTAATTCATCCTTTGAAAAGGAAGTAAATCAGGAGTATTTTAAAAAAGCAGAAAGCATAAGCAACAATGTAAGCGATGACCTTAACAATTACGTTAGTCATGTGAGCGTGGACCCTGAAGAACTGCGTTCAAAACTTACAGAAGTCTCAAAATACTCAGGAGCTGACGTCAATCTTTTCAACATCAAGGGAAGGCTCATCGCTTCAAGCCAGCCACAAATTTTTGAAAATGACCTACTGAGTGAGTACATTAACCCAGAGGCGCTGAGTCAAATAAAAGAGAAAGGTAAAAACTCTTATATACTTCAGGAGTTTGTAGGAAGTTTAATATACAATACCACTTTCTTCGCCGTTAAGTCATTTCAAAAAGGGGAGTTGATCGGTATTGTGAGTATTCCCTACTTTAAGTCTGAATATAACTTAGAGCAAAGCCAGATTACGGTACTTACCAATGTAATCAATGTCTTTACTGTGGTCTTTATCATTTTCTTGATCATTTCGTATCTGGCTTCAAACTGGTTGACATTCCCGCTTCGTTTCATAACTCAGAAACTAAAACGTACTACACTTACAGGGTCCAATGAACCGCTTACCTGGGAGGCGGAAGATGAAATAGGTCTTATGGTAGGTGAATATAATAAGATGCTGGAGAATCTTGATCAAAGTAAGCGTGCATTGGCTAAAAGTGAAAAAGAATCTGCGTGGCGGGAAATAGCACAGCAAGTAGCTCACGAGATCAAAAACCCGCTGACGCCTATGAAGCTCACACTTCAGCATTTGAGTAGAAAAATAAGAGATGAAGACAAGGAAGGCGATATGAAACGGCCCCTGAATACCTTACTTCAACAGATCGAAACATTAAATGACATTGCGTCTTCGTTCAGTACATTCGCTAAAATGCCAATTCCCGAGCAAGAGCGTTACGAATTAGTGCATATCGTAAGAAACACCGTCAGCCTTCATAAATCGAATAAAGGTGTTAACATAGGCTTACAAATTGATGCCGAGCCGGTATATACCCTGGGTGACGAACAATTGATGGGGAGAATTATTAATAATATCATACTTAATGCTATCCAGGCGTCCGAAGAAAATGAAGCTCACATCGGATTTAAATTGGCTTCTGTCGGCAATAACCGGGTCAGGCTTGAAATTACCGACAGTGGCTCGGGAATTCGTAAAGAGGTCCGGGCGAAGGTATTCATTCCAAACTTTAGTACTAAAGAACGAGGATCGGGGATAGGTTTGGCAATTGCTAAGCATGGCGTAGAGCATGCGGGGGGTAAAATCTGGTTCGAAACGGAAGTAGGCAAGGGTACCTCTTTCTTTATAGAGCTTTCTACTGAAGAACAGTAATGAGGTGGTTGACAATACTGCTGTTGCTTATTATACCTGAGAGTGTATTAGCCCAATTTTCAAATGAACGCTGCAAATGGATAAGTACATTTAACAGTTCGTTTGAGTTAGATAGCCTTTCAGTAGAACCTGAGTCAATCACGACTCAAGTTGATGATGTTATAGTTAAGTACGATATTTCTAAAGGGAAGGCTTTAGTTCAAACTGACAGAACTTACGACTCTGTGCTTGTATGCTACAAAGTGCTACCCGTCAGCTTTCACCAGCGCTATTTTCATAGAAGTTTAGCCCTTTACGACTCAGGCGCTTTATTTAAAGACCCACCTAATGATCCCGGTATTCTCAAAAGAGAGCAACTTTTTGATACTCCGACGATCAATAAAAGCGGCAGTATTAGCCGGGGAATTTCTTTTGGAAATAATCAGGATGTTTTTGTTAACTCTACCTTGAACCTCAATCTGGATGGGAAACTGACAGACGACTTAAATATCCGCGCCAATATCACCGATCAAAATGTTCCCTATCAACCGGAGGGAAATACACAGCAACTTCAGGATTTTGACAATGTACAGGTGGAACTATACAATAAGAACTTTTCACTGAAAGGCGGGGATATCGTACTTAAAAATCCGGAATCAAACTTCTTAAGGTTTTATAAGAACGTGCAAGGAGCCCAGGCCAGAGTAAACTATAAATTAGGTAAAAACGAGGCGCTTACATCTGCCGGGATTTCTGTTGCCAAGGGTCAATTCTCATCCGTATCGGTAGATCCTATAGAGGGTTCCCTGGGTCCTTATCGGATTCCCGGACCTAACAATGAGTTCTTTGTTATTATACTGGCGAACTCAGAGCGGATATTTTTAGATGGTAAGCGTTTGGAAAGAGGTTTTAACAAGGACTATGTAATTGACTATAACATAGGTGAGGTCACCTTTACCAATCAGGTTTTGATCACTGAGTTTTCAAGAATACGCATTGACTATGAGTATTCTGATCAGAATTTTAACCGGACTATATCTACCGCAAGTCATCAACAGACTTTAGGAAAACTTAAGCTTGGAGTTCATACTTATAGTGAGGCTGATAACAGGAACAGGCCTTTGACGTTCGACCTTACTAATGATAACAAGCAGCTTTTAAGCGAGGTAGGTGATGATCTGGACAGAGCCGTTGCTAGCGGAGTTGATAGTGTTGCTTTCTCACCGGAGATCGTATTATATGCGCAAAAGGATACGACAGATTCAGATGGAAATCCAACACGGATATTTCAATATTCTACCGATCCGGACAGCGCTTTTTTTAATGTGGCTTTTTCAGATGTAGGAGCTGGCAATGGAAACTATGTACAAATTCAGTCTACCGCCAACGGGCGTGTTTTTCAGTGGATATCTCCTTTATCAGGAGTACCTCAGGGTCAATTTGAGCCAGTGGTTCCACTGCCTGTACCTAATAAGCGACAGATGACAACTTTTGGTGCAAGCTATCAGCTGAGCGAGAAAGAAACGATCTATACCGAAGTTGCTTTTTCCAATTATGACAAGAATCTCTTTTCTGATTTTGACTCTGAGGATGACCATGGATACGCGTTTAAGCTAGGTCTAAAGAGCCAACAGAGAGAATGGGGACTATTACCCACTTATAATGTAAGCGCTTATCTTGATTTTGAGTTCGATGATAAAAATTTTAATGCCATTGACCGATTCAGGTATGTGGAATACGATCGTGACTGGAGCTATGATCCGACAAAAGATATAAGGCGATTTAATGATAATATTTTTAACGCAGGAGTTCATTTAATGAAGGATCAAAATAACAATATGCGTTATGACTTTTCGAACCGTGAACGTGGCGATCAGGTAAGCGGCAGCCAGCATAGGGCTGCGTTAGATAAAAGGATAGGAAAGCTACAGCTTAGATCCAAAGTATTTTCGATGTTGAACAATACAAATGAGGTTAAGTCCTCATGGGATCAACTTTCAATGGATGCATCCTATGAAATCCCATGGCTGGTTACCGGATATCGGTATAGCATCGATCATAACATAGTGAAATCGAACGAAAGTGATTCGGTAAGATCCTCAGCCATGTTTTTTAATGAGCATAAGGGTTACATAAGGAATCTTGCAGATTCTAAAACAAGATTCGAGCTTGAATATGCGTATAGAGAAGATAAACGCCCTTTAAATGGTGAACTAAGTGATTTTTCCAGCTCCCAAACAGGTCGGGCCAGTTTTGAACGCGACTATGGCAACAACCGGGTAAAAGCAATTATGAATTATCGCACATTAAAGCTCAAAGGAGAAAGTAAGCAGGAGGAGACAATATCAGGCAGGTTGGACTGGTCCGGGAATTGGTTTGACCGACATGTTAATTCTCAATTGACCTATTCTGTATCGAATGGGCGTGAATTAAGGCGTGAATTCGTTTATATCCGCGTATCGCCGGGGCAGGGGACCCATACCTGGCGCGACTTAAATGATGACGGCGTTCAGGATCTGACTGAATTTTTTGAGGCGCTGACGCCTGATGAGCGGAACTACGCTAAAATATTTACCCCAGGAACAGAGTTTGTTACAGCATTTCAGAACTTAATCGTATACCGCGTTAATTTACAACTGCCGAGAAAATGGAGAAATTCCGGAGGTCTTAAGTCATTGCTTTCCAAATTCTCTAATAATACTTCGTGGACAGCTGATTTAAAAACTACTGATAGTGATTTAAAAGCCAGATTGATAGGCTTCATTAGTGATCTGGATGAGAATTTTATTTTAAGTGAAAAAAGAAATCTCAGATCCACGTTTTTCTTCAACCGCCTGAGCTCATCGTTTGGCATGGAGGCAGTTATCATTAGCCAACGTAATAAGCAGTTATTAAGCAACGGTTTTGAATTAAGAAATAAAAATGAATATGGTTTTAATGCACGTTATAACTTCTCCCGGCAATTTAACCTGCGGCTGAAAACGGCAGTGTCAGAAAAGGTTGCCGATTCAGACTTTTTGAGTGGCCGTCAATACAAAATTGAAGAACAGAGAGTCAACCCTGAGTTTTCCTGGCAGCCGAATTTGAAGTTCCGGGTTACAGCACAGTACCGGTATCAGGATAAAAAGAATGTATTTACAGAGGAAAGTGATGAGTACGCTCAGTTTAATGAAGGTTTTGTAGAAATTAAGTACAATAGGGCAGTTAAGAGCTCGCTGAATGCCAGCTTTAGAATTACCGATATTGAATTTAACGGTGAAGAAAACACGCCTTTAGGGTACGAGCTTTTACAGGCGCTGCAACCAGGTACTAACTACATATGGTCCCTTAACTGGCAGCAAAAAATTACCGGTGGTTTGCAGTTGAATATCGTTTATGATGGTCGTAAATCTGGCAACAATAATATAGCCCATGTCGGGCGGGTGCAGATGAGTGCATTATTCTAATTACTTCCTAATCCTGAATATCCCTAACGCTATTAACCCTAAAGGGATCAATATGGAAGAAATATAGTCGAAATTCATGGCGGGATAGCCAAGGATGAAATCCCTACGGATGTAGGCATACCATAAGGCAAACGAAATGTAAACGAGCCCAAATATTTTTTTTATTATCATGATATTAATTATCGCAATCGCTGCATTACTTTATTGGCAAAAACGAAATCATCAAATTCTGTTACCCCGGAATCCGTTATCTCATCTTTGGTTCCCTCCCAGCATTTGATTCCTTCATATAAAAACATGATTTTACTGCCAATTCCAAGGACTGAATTCATGTCATGTGTTACTACCAATGTGGTTATATTAAACTCCTCTGTAATTTCAAGGATCAAATCATCAATTAAGATTGATGTTTGAGGGTCCAATCCACTGTTAGGCTCGTCACAGAACAGAAAATGAGAATTATTGACTATGGCTCTGGCTATGCCCACTCGCTTTTGCATGCCACCGCTTATTTCTGAGGGCATTTTTTTGTTTTGACCTTCAAGCCCCACACGTTTTAAGCAGAAGTTTACTCTATCAATTTTTTCTTCAGGAGGCATTTTGGTGAGCACATCGAGGGGAAACATCACATTTTCTTCTACCGTTTTTGAATCAAATAAGGCGCCGCCTTGAAATAACATACCTATTTCTCTACGGATTTCGGTTTTTGTATCCCTGGATGCATTGGTAAACTCCTTATCGCCATAATAGATATGCCCTTCGTCCGGAGCAATGAGCCCTACTATGCATTTTAGAAGAACGCTTTTTCCGGTGCCACTGGCGCCTATAATTAAGTTGGGCTTACCCTGCTCGAAAACACCGCTTATTCCGTTGAGTATGGTCTTACCCTGAAATGATTTATGAATGTTTTCAATTTTTATCATTTCAGTAAAAGTTGCGCCAACAAATAGTCGGCGGTGAGTATAGCAATTACACTTTGCGTAACCGCAGATGTACTTGCCTTACCTACTTCTACGGCCCCGCCCGTGGTATAATACCCTTTAAAGGAAGAAATTGTAGCTACAAGAAAAGCAAAGACAAATGATTTTATCATAGCAAAAGTTACCATGTATGGGTTAAACTCAAACCGAATACCGTAAACGTATTCAGTGGGTGTTATCACACCTGTTAGTTGACCAGCCAGGTAACCTCCTACAATTGATAAAAGCCCTGCTAGTATTACCAATAATGGATACATAAACAATGAGCCCAGGAGTTTAGGCAAAACCAGATAGCTGGTAGAGTTAATTCCCATTACCTCCAGCGCATCTATTTGTTCACTTATTCGCATCGTACCCAAACCACTGGCCATACTAGATCCTACCTTACCGGCATAAATGACCCCTATGATCGTGGGCGCTAACTCTAAAATGGTCATATCTCGCACTACTAAGGAAATAACATAGTCTGGGATCAAAGGGCTGACAAGGTTGTAGGCCGTTTGAATGGTAGTAACAGCTCCCATGAAGAAAGATACCAGTGAAACGAGAAATATGGAATTTATGCCAATGGCCATGCACTCGTCAATCACTAGTTTAACGTAAGTACCAAATGACTCTCGGTTAACGAGAAGCTTGCCAAGAAATAGGAAATACTTACCTAACGCTTCCATCGGCCACTAATATAAGAGATATGTTTTGCTCTTCATTATCCTAATTGTGTAATGAGCATATCTTAGTTGTTCAGAAAATCAATTAATGATAATTTTCGCCCTAAATAGATTTTTGTATGAAAAAAAATATCGTCGTCACCGGAGGTACAAAGGGTATAGGAAGGGCAATTATAGAGAAATTTGCCTCTGAAGGCTTCAATATAGCCACATGTGCAAGAAACGAACAAGACCTGAAAAAGCTTGAAGGTGACATATCAAAACAGTATTCGGTACGAGTAATTACTTCCGTAGCTGACGTATCCAAAAAGGAAGACCTGTCAAAATTCCTTACTAAGGTGAAAGAAAACTTTGCGGACATTGATATACTAGTTAACAATGCAGGTTTTTTTATTCCCGGTGCCATAAATGAAGAAGAGGACGGAGTGCTTGAAAGTATGATTGAAACTAATCTATACAGTGCCTACCGAACAACGAGAGCTTTTATTAATGATATGAAAATGAAAAAGAAGGGTCATATTTTTAATATATGCTCCACAGCATCTATTATACCTTATGTAAACGGTGGATCGTATTGTATTTCAAAATTTGCCCTTTTAGGTATGTCAAAGGTGCTGCGTGAAGAAATGAAATCCTTTGATGTCAGGGTTACAGCCATTCTTCCGGGTGCTACGCTAACGGCAAGCTGGGAAGAAGCGGATCTACCGGAAGAGAGATTCATGAAAAGTGAAGATGTGGCGCTTGCAGTATGGGGAGCTTATACGATGTCTGATCGCACTGTAATTGAAGAGTTGGTTATGCGACCTCAGTTGGGGGATATTTAAGCGTCAGAACGGATACCCAATTCCGATATTAAAAACTACGGGTTCCGAAGCCTCAGCTGTAAATGGCGCCTCATAAAAATCCTTGGACAGTATAAATCGCCTTTCTAACGGTCGGGCCGGATCATATAGCTTAACCCCCGCATCGAGCCTTAATACCAGGAAAGAAAAATCAAAGCGCAGACCCAACCCACCACTAAGGGCTATTTCCTTAAAGAATCTATCTACTTCAAATTGTGATCCCGGTCTGGAATTGTCATTTTCAATGGTCCAAATATTGCCAAAATCAAAGAAAAGAGCGTAGTCTATAAAGCCGACTAAATTCTTTCTCAACTCCACACTGCCCTCAATAAGAATTTCACCCTGCTGTTCAAAATCATAATTTACCAACACCCCGGTTTCTGTGGAGTCCAGTGGTGTATAGGACCCCGGACCGAGGCGCCTTGGCCTCCAGGCCCTAATGCCGTTGCTACCCCCCGCAAAGAAATACTTTTCATAGGGTAGGACTCCATTACTGCTATAAGGCTTAGCGATACCTGCATTTATTCGGTAGGCTAAAGTAGTATTAGGATTAAGTGGTCTGGTTTTACGATAATCAAAATTGAATTTCAGAAACTGATATGCTTCCAAACCTTCGTTTTCAATAATTTTCGGATCCACAAAATTTAATATTGTACCACCACTTTCTAGAAATATGCTGAAGAAAGAAGAGTTGCTTTGACTAAGACCATAGGAATTATTATTCCACGCTACATTTAAATAGGTACTACTTACAAAGGACGGCTCAAAAGAGTTTATTAATCGGTTTCCTTGACTTTCTAGTTCATCCAAACGATCCTGAAAGTCACTATCAGTAATATCGGAGTTAATGATACTAACATCGGTTAGAGCCACCTGATAAAGGGTACCTTTTTTGTTCTGCCATGAATAGGTATTGGAGAAATTGAAGTTTTCACGCGTGTATTCAGGCCTTTGAGTATAGGCAAAACCGGCTATAAGCCTCGTCTTCGGGTTTATTTTACCTAACCGTTCCTTGGCTGTAGTGCTTATTGGCAGTACGAACTGTGGGAAGGTAATCGTGGCATTTGCTCCGGCCTCAATACTTGTGTAAATATCATCAATTTCGGTAGCAGGCGCTACGCCCTCTATTCCTATCCTGCCGCTAAGGTCCAATGTTTCCATTCCTTTAAATACATTTCTTTTCTTGAAGGATAGATTATAGAATGGGCCTGGAAAACCTTGTGTTACGTTTATGCCAATTTCGTTAGACCATTGGTAACGACTCAGAGGACTCGTATAAATGTTGGCTACCAATGAACCTCCGGTAGAATCATAATTGATGTTTATAAACCGAAACATATCAAGGTTAGCCAGCTGCCGTTGAGTGGCGAAAGTATTTGACTTGCTATAAAGGCTGTCTTTTTCAATGAAAACGCGCCTCCCCAACACTTTTTTATTATACGTCCGTTGGAAGTAACGATAATTAATTCCGTCAAATTCTTCATTTAACCGTAGTGAATCGGGAAGTACTTTCAGGTTAGCATCACTTACAAAGTTGATCGAATCAATATGAAATATTTTGTGGTATCCGCGAGATATAGGATCGCTAATGCGTGTTCGTATACCTACATTGGATGAACCGTTGAAGGCAGTATCTACATCAAATGTTATGTATTGCTTGCTAAAATCGAAATAACCATTGTCTTTCAGAAGTTCATCAATCCGATTTCTCTCCTTTGTGATAATACTTTGATCGTAGTTATCACCTTTTTTAAGAAAACTGCCCTCCGCATTTGCTTCCAATAGCCCAAGTATTGTTGAATCCTGTGTTTGAGTAAATAGTGTGTCTATGATATACGGGCGGTTTGGAGTTATCTGGTAACTTGTTATTACCCTTTTTTTCAGACGTTTTATAGTAGTATCTATCCTGGCTTTGAAATAGCCTTTGCTGAATAAATAAAGGTTAAACTTCTTAATATTTTCAGCTGTGGAGGCTGAATTATAAACAGTAACCGGTTCGCCCCAGCGCATCCATACGTTACCCTCTTCTATGTTTTTATCCTGACGGGCTATTTTTTTGTCGCGCTTTCTTGTCAAGCGCCTTATTTTCTTAGCTTTTGACGAGTCCAGCACACTGATTTTCTTGCGGTAGTGTTCTCGTATATTATCTTTTTTTCCGTTATACTTTTCAGTGGAATACCGCTTTACGCCATGGTAATAAAACCACACGTAAGGAGAAAAAGGTATTAAGGGAAACCTTCTGTTGGGTTGTTGTTGATAAAATTCCGATAGCTCTTCGGTGTCTATCGGTTTAGGAGCATTAATTTTTTGTTTATACAGAAGTTTTTGATCTTCTTTTAGGTATTTAGTGCCCAGGCAGCTACTTAAAAGGAGTGATAGTAAAGGAATGAGAGGAGAATGGAGAATTAATCTCACTATCGTCAAAAAATTATGGTATCAAGAACAGTCACGAAGTTCATTAAATCACTACAATTAAAAAAATACAGGAAGATTGAGCAACGCTTCATAGTTGAGGGTGAAAAAAGTGTCCTCGAAGTGTTACAATCGTCCTATAAAGTGCAACAAATAGTAGCTACCCCAGAGTTTCAACATAAGCATCAAAACCGGCTTAAATCGGTTGACATTATCAATGCTACACAGCGCGAGCTCTCATCCCTTGGCAATTTTAAGTCAAATAACAGCGCACTAGCAATTGTAGAAATAAAGCCAAATACTGCTGTTTCAGTTGACTCGGAATATGCCCTGGCGCTTGATGGTATCAATGATCCCGGTAACTTAGGAACGATTATTAGAGTGGCAGATTGGTATGGCATTAAGAAAATTATCGCCTCTGGTGAGACCGCAGATTTTTATAACCCAAAGGTGGTCTCAGCTTCTAAGGGCTCTTTTACTCGAGTGGAATTGTTCTATACTTACTTGCCAGAATATTTGAAGTCTGTCCAACTCACCATTTACGGAACCTATATGAAAGGGGAGAATATTCATAAAACGTATTTTGAAAAGGAAGGTATTATTGTTTTGGGAAATGAGTCTAACGGCATTTCAAAGGAACTTGAACCCTATATTTCCAGGAAAATTAGTATTTCCCGAAGAGGAGAAGCAGCAGAATCTTTGAATGTGGGTGTGGCCGCTGCTGTTATCTGTGATAACGTGTCAAGAGTTACCTAGCTCAGGTATTGAAGGTAGTTGCCCTTCATCAAGTTATCATACTATTTTTGAGGATCTGGGTAAGAAAATTATTCTTGTAGCTCACGTAAATCAACCGGCACTACTCTGGAAACTCCCTGCTCGATCATGGTTATGCCGTAAATAATATCCGTGCTGGACATGGTACGCTTATTATGCGTAACAATAATGAACTGACTGTCTTGACTGAACGTCTTTATGATATTGTTGAACTTATCAATATTCGCATCATCCAATGGCGCGTCTACCTCATCAAAAATACAGAAAGGCGCCGGCTTTAAAAGATAGATGGCAAACAGTAGCGATGTAGCTGTCAATGTTTTTTCTCCACCTGAAAGCTGATTTATGGTTAGTGGCCTTTTTCCCTTTGGCTTAGCAATAATTTCTATGCTTGACTCCAGGGGATTCTCAGGGTCACTTAATCGCAGGTCGCAGTCGTCCTCTTCGGTAAACAGACTTCTGAATACTTCAACAAAGTTGGTTTTGATCTTATTATAGGCTTCAAGAAACGTTTCCTTGGCAACACTATCTATTTCATCAATGGTGGTTAATAACGACTCTTTTGCTTTTAATAGGTCGTCACGCTGCGTAGTAATAAAATCATTACGTTCTTTAATCTCGTTATAAGCCTCCATGGCCATGGGGTTGATTGGGCCCATGCGTTCAAGTCTCTCCTTTAGCTTTTCAACCTGACCACGTAACTCTTCCTCATTTACTTCTATCGAAACGTTATCTTCCATTAAGTCATCCAGATTTACATCAAACTCTACGGAGAGCCGCTCCTTTACGGAACTTAATTCAAGCTTAGTCTCATTCAGTTTGTTTTGAAGTTCCATAAGCAGGGTATCTATAGATTCCCGTGACCGCTGAATTTCCCGTTCGCTTTTGTCAATTTCATCAATTTGCCCACGAGCGGAGTAATAGTCTTTCTCCGATTCATTTACACCTGCCTCAATTCCCTCTTTTTCATTGTACATAGCAATGAGTTCATCGTCATTGATCTCGCTCTTTTCTAACAAAAGTTTGATTTCGCGCTCATTCTCATTCAACTCATTTTTGTTTTTTTCGATACGATCTGAGCTGTGTTTAAAAGCTTCTTCTTTATAATCGATCTCCTGACCTATGCTGTTTACCCGGTTTTCCTGCTGATGAAAAAAGATGTTTTGCTGGTTGTAAGCCGAAGAACGTTCGCTAAGAAAACTCGATTGCTCGCTAAGATCTGCTTCCAGGTGTGCCAGTTTGGCTTCAAACTCCTGCAGCTCTTTTTCTACTTCTTCAGCCCGGGGTTTATTTTGTGATATTAGGCCTGTGAGCTCGTCTATTTTGGCTAAAATGTCCTCTTTACGGACATCGGCGGCTGAAAGCATTTCATTGAACTGCTCTTGTTTCGTTTTTATGGATACATACTCCTGATTCAGCTGATTGATTTCCTCTTGCTGTCTGGAGATGGCGTCCTTGTATTCATTGACTCTTAGCTTCTCCAATTGCTTCTGATTTTCGGACAGGCTTTGTTCTACTTCTGTTTTCTTTTTAGTAAGCGTCTTTATCTCTTTTTCCAGCTTCTCCAGGTTTTTTGCCCTACCGATTTTCTTACCTTCAAAAAGCCCTACGGAACCACCGGAAATACTGAATCTACGCTTGGTTACTTTACCGTTCTTGGTTATAAATATATTGTCTCCCCCAGGAATGTCATGATAGTCTCCTTCAAACATGTACACCCGATCCAGAATATGTGCCATCAATTTTTTGTATTTAGCATCATACTCCATTATTTCAGTGGCAGGAAAAGCGCTGTCGTAAATAGACGTATCTGAAGGTGTAAAACCTGCGAAGCTATCCAAAATAAAAAAGTTGGCCTTGCCTCTTGCGGCTTCGCTTAAAATGTTAATGGCCTCATAGGCGTCGGCTTCCGTGTCAACAATGTAATAATTAAGGAAGGGCTCAAGATAGTTTTCTATAGTTACCCGATACTCTTCATCACAGGTCAAAATATCTGAGAGGAGAGGGGCGTTCTTTTTCCAGTCTGTCTTCTTCTTCAAGAATTTAATGGCCTCTGGGAAACCTTCAAGACTTTCAACAAGGGATTTTGTCAGGTTATATTCATTTTGCCGGGCGTCCAGTTTTCTATTGAGCTGTGTGGCCTCATCACGTATCACCTCTATAGTTTTAGTGATGGATTCCATCCGGCTGGTGTGATCATTTTCAGCTACCTTAAGCTTATCTAATTTACTTGTTTTAACCGAAAGCTCTTGAGAAAGTGTATTTACCTTTTTCTCAAATTCCAAGAGGCTGGCGTTTCGCTCGCTGCTATCTGTTGCAGTTCGTTCCAGTTCCTGCTTAAGTGATGACAGTTGAAGCTCATGGAGCTCTACCTCTTTTTTAAGCTGGTAAGCTTCTTCCTGCCTGTTCTTTTGGATCTTTCTTAATGTATCAGTTTCCTGCTGCAGTTGACTCGTTTTAATCTTTTGACTTTCGTACTCATCCTTAAGCTGTTCCAGTTTTGCTGTTAATTCCAGAAGTTGCTTGTCAGCCGATGACATTTCCTGTTTTAAACTTTCAATACTGAAGGCAGCTCTTTCATTACTCTTTTTATCTTGGTCTATTTGATCTTTAAGATTTTCTGATTTATCATTCAAAAATCTGAGCCGCTCGCTCTTTACTTTTTTCTCACTCTCGTATTGCCGGATTTTAGCTACATGTTCATTAAGCGCTTTTTGACGACTGGCCAAGGTCTTTTCTTTTATTATTAAATCGGCCTTGGCCTTTTCTAATTCGGCTTCTTTTTCTTGTACTTGCTTATTTAGGTCTATTTTCTTGTCGTTCTCTATCTCAATTTGCTTCGTCAAGCTTTGATAGCTGGAAGTATATTTCCCAACAGTCAATCGTGCCAGATCAACACTTGACGATTTATATTCTTCTTTTAGTTTGTAGTATTTTTCGGTTTGTTTCGCTTGCCGCTCCAGCGACTTCATGTTTTTTTCTATCTCGAAAAGTAAGTCTTCAACCCGGTCAAGGTCATCATCGGTATCTGAGAGCTTTTTGAGGGTTTCTTTCTTTCGTTTCTTGAATTTTGAGATACCCGCGGCTTCTTCAAAAAGTCCTCTTCTTGAATTGTCCTTATCATTTAGCAGGTCATCCACCATTTTTAATTCTATAATGGCATAGCTGTTTGAGGCAATTCCAGTATCGAGAAACAGGTTAGTAATATCCTTAAGTCGGCATGTTACACCGTTTAGTAGGTATTCACTATCACCACTACGATAGTAGCGCCGGGTAATAGTCACTTGCGAATACTCTGTTGGTAATAGGTTTTTGGTATTATTAAATGTTAGGGACACCTCTGCCAGCTGTGTGGGTTTTCTTTTCTTGGTACCATTGAAAATGACATTTTCCATTTTCTCGGAGCGGAGAGTCTTACTACTCTGCTCTCCCAAAACCCACCGAATGGAATCAACGATATTTGATTTGCCACAGCCATTAGGGCCAACAATACCGGTAATCCCTTCGTCAAAGTTAATGGTAACTTTATCACCAAAACTCTTAAACCCTTTGATTTCAAGCTTAGCTAGCTGCATAGAATCGAACCCTCGTTTGAATAAATGAAAAGGGCTCAAATTTATTATTTTTAAAGGTCATTATGCAACAGATAACCGACAGTCTTTCATCTCAGGCTTCTTTACATGTCCAAGCCACCACACCGGCTGCAAGCCTCACCTTAAACACCACGCCATAAACCCTAAACTCTAAGCTCTATGCTTCCGAGCCGCAAGCTACAAGCTACAAGCCACTAGTAACCAGCTGCTGGTCACTAGCCTCACCCTAAACACTACACCCTACGCTCTAAGCCCTTCGCCCTCTGCCCTTCGCTCCAAGCCATTGTTAATTGCCTGATTAAATCATATTTTTGTTTATCATGGATGACATTCAACTGCTGGTTTATATTCTTATCATTGCCTTCGGCATATTTAGCCGGTTTTTAAAAGCAAAAAAGAAGAATCCCAAAACGCAGGCACCCGCGGAGTCTGAATCAGATTCTCAGAAGCCTACAGTTACTTTTGAAGAGCTGCTAAAAGAATTTACGGGAGAGGATTCGACAGAGGTTGAACCAGAAGAGACTTTCAAACCTCAAAAAATTGAAAAAAAACCGATAACTGTTGAATACAATGACGATGAAATACAGCAGCGCTACCAGGAATCACTAAGGAAAGCCGAAGCCTATCAATCAAAAACAAAGGACGATCTCCATACCGGAAAATTTACCCACTTCAGGGGGTATGACGATTTCGAAAAAGAAAAGGAGGAGAGTGAATTCCTGACTTTTCTCAGAGAAGAGGACGGTCCTAGAAAGGCTATAATACTAGGCGAGATTTTGAATAGAAAGTACTAGGTTTT
>ERZ1740070.164-NODE-164-length-47366-cov-8.482319_pt1 | contig 47366 bp, 34 predicted proteins | sample MGYA00581734_ERZ1740070 | MGnify/ENA primary metagenome ERZ1740070 (study PRJEB43018, sample SAMN04849744) | marine metagenome | isolation source: floating plastic debris | place: Pacific Ocean | collected 2008-09-01 | study: EMG produced TPA metagenomics assembly... | reverse complement strand
ATGACAAACGGCAACCTGAAGCCCTGGCAAATCGTTCTCTTCGTTGCGGCCGTCGGCGCATTGGGCTGGTCGATCTGGAACGTGCTTGGCAGCCGAGGTGTGCAGCTCAAGTCGGAGATGGTCCTTGTGGACGTGGTGACCGGTGATCTTTACACGGTGTCCACCAAACGGCTCGCTTTGCCAGCGAAGCGCCCCCTCACCGGCGAGCGAACGCTCTTCCCGGTCGAGGAAACCGAGGACGGTGAAGGCTGGGCTCTCAACGGTCGCACCCTTTCTCGCCTTCCGGGCGAGCTCAGTGATAGCAACATTATCGATCCACAGTCGGGGCAGGTCCTCGTGCCTGGAAACCCCAAGAAGTACGTCAAGCCGGAGTAAAGCACGCATGGCTATTTCAAAGGTTCAAGTCCAGGCGCACGCCCGGCGGTCTCGGTGTCGTCGCCTCGCGGCCTTCACGCTCATCGAGTTGCTCGTAGTCATTGCGATTATCGCGCTGCTCATCGGAATTTTGTTGCCAGCACTCGGACAGGCACGCGGCGCGGCTCAGTCACTGGTGTGCGCGACGACCGTCCGGTCGCTCGCCCAAGGCCAAGTTTTTTACGCCAACGACAACAGGGACTACATCGCTGGTCCAGGCACTTCGGGTCTCGACTACGCCCGAGACAGTGGTGCACGAGCAGATGAGCTTCTGAACGAAACTTCAAGTTCAACGCCGACGTCCGTATACGACTGGATTTCGCCGACGCTTGGTACCAGTGCGGGCTTCTCGCCGAACCGCGCGAAACGTATGCAGCAGATTTTTAACAACTACGGTTGCCCAACCGCTCGCAATCCGAGTGTCGTCTGGCCCGATTCGGCTCCGCCGGATGTCGATGATTTCTACGACCTGCAAGAGGCCGAAGGTTTTTTGCAGGTGAGCTACGTCGCGTACATGCCGTTTTACCTCGACGGTCGGGCTTCCACGAGAGACGGACGGACATATCTTCGTTGGTCTTCAAGTGTGAAGCCGGTGTACAACCAAACGCGGACCTACGCCGGTACGGCTTGGACACCAGCGAACTATCAGCCGCGAATCGATCGAGCTGGAATTTCATTGTCGTCTAAGGCAATGCTCGGAGACGGAACTCGATACTTTGCTCAAGGCGTGTTGGACTTTGATCCGGACCACGCAGGCCGGCATTATGGCACGTTCACGGAGTCGGCGCCCGTGTTTGACGGGTCTACCGCCTACGGCCGGAGCTTCCGCTTTGCCTCAAACGAGGAAAACGTCGACCTCTCGTTCCGCCATGGCACCAGGAGTAAGAACGTGGGCTTCTTCGACGGACATGTCGAAAACGTAAGTGCCGAACGTGCGTGGTCCACACCGTCGCTTTGGTATCCGTCGGGTAGCATCTGGAACGGCCAAAGCGGCACGCGCGAAGCGAACCAGAAGTACAACACCGGCGACGTCATTCCGTAACCTCCTGTCGCCACTGCGTAAGTTCAAAGCACCCGGCTCCCGCCGGGTGTTTTTCTGCGCGGACCTATGCTCCCAAGCCAATTCGCCCAAGCCGAGCCCGGAGCAGCGCCATGACCACGACCTCATCCGTAGACACCGTCCTCGACCGCATCGCCGCCGACCGCGATGACGCGGTCCAGCGTCTGATCGATTGGCTCCGCATCCCCAGCGTCAGCACCGACCCCGCGTACCGCGACGACACCCGCCGCGCGTGCGACTGGGCGGCCGACCGTCTCCGCGAGAGCGGCTTCGATGTCTGCATCGAAGAAACCGGCGACCGCAAGGATGATGGCACAGGCACCGGCCACCCCATCGTGCTCGCGACATCACCCGGAGCGGACGACTACGCCGGCCCCCACGTGCTCTTCTACGGCCACTACGACGTCCAGCCCGCCGACCCCGTCGACCTCTGGGAAACCGGCCCCTTCGACCCCGTCATCAAGCCCGCAGAAGGTGAGGTCGGCGAGCGCGTCGTCGCCCGCGGCGCGTGCGACGACAAGGGCCAGGTCGCCACCTTCCTCGAGGCTGTGCGCGCATGGAAGCTCGCCACCGGCGAGACGGCCGGCGGCGTCCGCTTCACCGTCCTCCTCGAGGGCGAAGAAGAATCCGGCTCGGTCAACCTCGAGCGATTCGTGGCCGAGCACAAAGACTCCCTTGCCGAGTGCGACGTCTGCCTCATCTCCGACACCGGCATGCTCGGCCGAGGCAAGCCCGCGATCACCTACGGCGTGCGAGGCCTCGCCTACACCGAGGTCACGCTCCACGGCCCCGACCAAGACCTCCACTCCGGACTCTGGGGAGGCAGGGCGCCCAACCCCAACAACCTGCTCGCCCAAGTCCTCGGTCAGCTCTGGGACGACGACGGCCGAGTCACCATCCCCGGCTTCTACGACGACGTCCGCCCCCTCACCCCCGAAGAGCGCGCCGCGTGGGCCAAGCTCGATTTCGACCCCATCGCCGCACTCGCAAAGATCGGTCTGGGCGCAGCGGCCGACCGCGGCGAGGCCGGCTTCACCGCCATGGAGCGCGAGTGGGCCAGGCCCACCGCCGAGATCAACGGCATCTCCGGCGGCTACACCGGCGAGGGCGCCAAGACCGTCATCCCCGCCCACGCCTCGGCCAAGGTCTCCTTCCGCCTCGTCGCCGACCAATCGCCCGACGCGATCCGCGACGCGTTCTTTGCCTGGCTGCAAGAGCGCACGCCCGCCGGCTGCCGATGGGACCTGCACGACCACGGCGGCGGCCACCCCGCGACCGTCGGCATCGACTCGCCCACACTCACCGCCGCCCTCGAAGCCCTCAAAGACGCATCCGGGGCAGAGGCATCACTCATCAAGACCGGCGGCTCCATCCCCGTCGCGGGCCTGCTCAAGAGCGGCCTCGGGATGGACACCATCTTCATGGGCTTCGGCCTCGACGACGACCGCGTCCACTCGCCCAACGAGAAGTTCGAGCTCGACTGCTTCGACCTCGGCTGCCGATCCCACGCGCTGCTCATCGACCGCCTGCGAGCGATGTAAACCCGCGGCTAGACCCCGGTCGTCAAGCCGCCTTCGCAGGCACCGGCTGGGGCGTGTCCTCGATGATGTCGACCTGGCCCAGGGCGCCGTCGTCCTCGTCATCGAGCTGTCCGAAGGCGGCCGCCCGCCGGAGCATCCCGATCCGCAGCTCGGCAACCCGCACGCCCAGGTTATGGATCGCAGTGCGATTCCAGACGTCCGTCGCGAGCGCACCGAGCATGCACAGCAGCATCGGCGCGGCCACAACGGCAACGATTAGCACCAGCGTCGAGAATTCAAGCGAGGTCGAATAGCCCATAGCCACGCGGGGGATCGGCCCAAGTCTTGCCCGACTTGCGTTGGCCCCGCCCGCCATCCAGTAGAATCCCCGCGTGCGAGCATCCCGCCCAAACATTCTCGGTCGTGCCCTCCAGCTTGTCGCGGTTTGTGCTGTGCTCTGCACAACGCACCACGTCGCAGCCCAGCCCGCGCCGCCCGCCGATGTCGCGACCGCGGGCATCGGCAGCGGCGAGGTCGCCATCGAGCTCGAGCAGTTCGGCGCCGGCGGCGCACGCGTCGGCGGATGGGCCGGCGTCCGCCTCCGCCTCTTCGACACCGCCCAGCGCTCGCGCACCGTCCTCGTCCGCATCGCCGGCCGAGACACCGACGGCGACACGCCCATGTATGAGCGAGCCGTCACGCTCAACCCGGGCGTCTGGCAGGGCGTCTGGATCTACGTCTGGCTCGCCAACAGCTTCGGCAACGACGCGATCACCGTGACCGTCCACGCCGCCGAAGAGCGCGAGGGTGATCGCCCGCCGGGCGTCGGCCCCTTCCGACCGGGCCGCATGCTCGGCCAGGCGTCGCTCGTGCCCCCCGCGCCGCGCGTTATCGCATCGTCCGAGATTGTCTACGGCGTCGTCGGCACCAACGACGTCGGCCTCTCCCGCTACACCACCGCAAGTACCAACACGCGCCACTCCCCCTTCGCCCACGAGCTCACCACCGTCGTCGAATCGCTCACGCCCGAGTCCATGCCGGACGCTTGGATGGGCCTCGCCGCCTTCGACACCATCGTCTGGACCGCCGGCGACCCCGCCGCGCTCGGCACCGAGCGCGCCTCGGCCATCAGCGCATGGGTCCGCCGCGGCGGGCACCTCGTCGTCGTCCTCCCAACCGCCGGCCAAGAGTGGACACGCTCGATCAACAACGAGCTCGCCGGCCTCCTGCCGCGCGTCGACATCCGCCGCATCCCCGGCGTCCCGCTCGAGCCATACCGCTACCTGCTCACCACCGATCCCGACGAAACACTGCCCGCGTCGACGGTCATCCAATCGCTCACGCCCATGGACGACGCGACACCCGCCGAAGCGATCGAGCTGCTCGCGGGCGACAACGGCACATGCGTCGTCGCACAACGCCTCGTCGGCGTCGGCGCGGTCACACTCATCGGCCTCCCGCTGACCACTCCCTCACTCGCCGAAGCAGGCCTGCCCGAAGCAAGCGTCTTCTGGAATCGCGTGCTCGGCCGTCGCGGCGAGTTCGTCAGCGGCGGCGAGCTCTCGCTCCGCCAAACACAAGCAAACCTCGCACCCTCCGACCGCGTGCGAGTTGTATACGACGCCGACCTCTCGGGCCGCGTCGCAAAGACCGGCCGCGCAGCGGTGGGGGTCCTTCTCGGCTTCGGCGTCTTCGTCGCCTATTGGCTCATCGCCGGCCCGCTCGGCTTCGCGATCGTTCGTGCCACCGGCAAAGCCCGCCACGCATGGGTCGCCTTCGTCGCTGTCGCCGGCCTCTTCACGGCTGTCGCCTGGGGCGGCGCAACACTCCTCCGCCCGCGCGTCGTCGATGCCAACCACTTCACCATCATCGACCACGTCTTCGGCCAGCCCGTCCAACGCGCGCGGTCCTGGATCAGTGTGCTCGTCCCGTTCTATGGCGAGGCGTCCATCGCCGTTGGCGCACCCTCGCCATCGGGCGCTGTCCGCGGCGGCGTCCATGCAACGCTCGCCCCGTGGGACGGCGGCGACGCGACCGTCGGCGGCGGCTTCCCAGACGTCCGCCCCTACCCAGTCGCCGCACGCGAGCCCTCTGCCCTGCGCGTGCCGGTGCGCTCCACCGTAAAGCGGCTCGTGTCCGACTGGTCCTCGGGCCCCATCTGGCGCATGCCCCGCCCCGTGCTCGACGACGCCGGCATCGGCACCGTACAACTGCGCCCCCGCGACAGATGGCGCACCGAGAGCGTGCTCACCGGCACGCTCGTCCACGAGCTGCCCGCCGCGCTCGAGAACGTGCTGGTCGTCGCCGCACCGGGCCAAACCGCCCTCGGCCGGCCGCTCCGCAACAACCTCGTGACCGACGCCCGCGCCTTCAAGCTCCCAAGCTGGGAACCGGCCACCCCGCTCGACCTCGCCGCCGTCACCAAAGACGAGGGCGCCCGGTCGCTGCTCAGCGAGTACCTCCGCGACCTCACGCCCACAGTGCGCTCGGCGTTCTCACTCGGCGATACCGCGAGCGTCATCTCGCCCAGCGTGCGCTTGCAAGCGGTGAGCTTCTTCGCATCGCTCACGCCCCCGCCGCGCGGCCAATCGATCCAGGACATGCCCGTCGCCGCCGTGCGCACGCACACCCAAGGGCTCGATCTCTCCCGCTGGCTGACCCGCCCCTGCCTCATCATCGTCGGCACCGTCAGCGCCACCGGCCCCGACGGCTCGCCCGTTCGCATCTACGTCGACGGCAACACCGAGCCCGTCCCAACCGACGGCACCACCCTCGTCCGCTGGGTCTACCCGCTCGACGCCGCGCCCCCAATCGTCCGCGTCCCATCGGGCCTGCTCGAAGACGAACGCGACACAACCACCGACGACTAGATTTCTCGCCGCGCCCAATCGCGCCCAACCGCACACCCAAGCCGGAGCCCACCCCGTGGCCATGATCGAAACGGTCAACCTCACCAAACGCTACGGCGAACTCGTCGCGCTCAACAACCTCAACCTCACCATCAACGAGGGCGACTGCTACGGCTTCATCGGTCCCAACGGCGCAGGCAAAACCACAACCATCCAGATCCTCGCCACACTCCTCAAACCCTCATCCGGCCAGGCGCAAATCGGCGGCTACACCGTCGGCTACCAAAACCGCGACATCCGCCCACTCATCGGTTACGTCCCCGACTTCATGGGCGCCTACGAGGACATGGTCGTCACCGAGTACCTCGAGTTCTTCTCCGCCGCCTACGGCATCCACGGCGAGCCCCGCAAGCGCGTCGTCAACGATGTCCTCGAGCTCACCGATCTCACCCACAAAGCAACCGCCGAGGTCAACAGTCTCTCCCGCGGCATGCAGCAACGCCTCTCCGTCGCACGTGTCCTGCTGCACGATCCAAAGGTCCTGCTCATGGACGAGCCCGCCTCGGGCCTCGATCCCCGCGCTCGCATCGAGATGCGCGAGCTGCTCAAAGAACTCAAGCGCATGGGCAAGACCATTCTGATCTCGAGCCACATCCTCCACGAGCTCGCCGAGCTCTGCAACGTCGTGGGCATCATCGAGCAAGGGCAACTGCTCTTCTCGGGATCGGTCGCCGACGTGATGTCCCGCGCAAACGTCGGCCACACGCTGCACATCGGCGTCGCAAGCCGCGTCGACGAGGCCGCCGAGCTCATCGGCAAGATGAAGGGCGTCGACAAGGTCGCGATGCACCCCGACGCGTCCGGCCGGCAGATCATCCACGCGACCTTCAGCCAGCGCCTCGGCGACGCCGTCAGCGACCTGCCCAACGTCCTGATCAACCAGGGTTTCCGCATCCACACCTTCACCGAAGAGCCCACCAACCTCGAAACCGCCTTCATGCGCCTCACCAAGGGCCTCGTGCAGTAAACCGGCCGGCTCCCAGCCGGTAGGCTGTTGCGTCAGCCACACAGGAGACACACCGTGAGATCCATCCTCCTCCTTGCCATCCTCGCAATGCTCGCGCCGCTCGCCCTCGCCGCCCCGCCCCCAACCGACCAGCGACCCACCGACCAAACCCTCCACGGCGTCACCATCGCCGACCCATTCCAATGGCTCGAGGGCGACAACTCCGACCCGGCCAACATGGGCATCCTCACCGAGGAAGTCGCAACCTGGACCGACGGCCAGAACGCCTACACCCGCGACATCCTCGACAACCTCCCGGGCCGAGAGCAGCTCGAATCACGCCTCCGCGAGCTCATGGAAGTCGGCTCCGTCGGCGCACCCACCATGCGCATGAACCGCTACTTCTACTCCAAGCGCCTCGGCTCCGACGCCCAGTCAAAGGTCTACATGCGCGTCGGACACGACGGCAAGCCCAAGCTCCTCCTCGACCCCGAAAAAATCGACCCCTCGGGCCTCACCACCATCTCCTGGTACACCCCCAACCACGACGGCTCCCTCCTCGCCTTCGGCATGTACCGCTCGGGCGATGAGAACTCCACGCTCTACATCCTCAACGTCAACACCGGCGACTGGCTCGCCGACGAGATCCCCGGCAAGGTCTGGCTCTCCGGCTGGATGCCCGACTCCAAGGGCTTCTTCTACTCACGCCTCGAAGACCTCGACGACCCATACTCCAGCATCCAGAAGTACCACCGCCTCGGCACGCACCACTCGCAGGACAAGGTCGTCCAGTCCCAGCGCAACGTCGCCGACATCTACGAGGGGCTCGGCTACACCGAAGACCAACTCGCCAAGCTCGCAACAACCTGGGGCCCCGGCTTCAGCCCGAGCCGCGACGGCCGATGGGCGCAGATTTCCTACTGGACCGGCACCGACTCCAACGACCTCTGGATCGCAGACCTCGACCACTGGTTCCGTACCGGCGAACTCAAGAAGACCCCCATCATGATCGGCAAGCGAGGCCGGTCCTCCGGCACCTTCCTGGGTGACACCTACTACCTCCAGACCGCCGTCGACTCGCCCAACGGCCGCTACCTCGCCATCGATCCCTTCAACCCCGCCGAAGAAAACTGGACCACCATCATCCCCGAGCGCCCCGACGCAGTCCTCGGCGGCGTCTCCCACGCACGCGGCATCCTCGCCGCCTCCTACATGATCAACGCCTCCGACACCATCGAGCTCTTCACGCTCGACGGCACCGCACTCGGCAACCTCGAACTCCCCGGCATCGGCTCGGCCGGCCTCTCAACCGCACGCGACCGCACCGAAGCCTTCCTCACCTTCACCAGCTACAACGAGCCCCGCTCCATCTACCGCATCGACCTCGCGAACAACTCGCGCACCCTCTGGGAGCGCCCCGAGATCCCCGTCGATCCCTCGCTCATCGACGTCAAGCAGGTCACGTACAACTCCAAGGACGGCACCCCCGTCACCATGTTCATCGTCCACCGCACAGGACTCGTCCTCGACGGCACCAACCCCACCATCCTCTACGGCTACGGCGGCTTCAACATCTCCATGACCCCGTCCTTCTCCTCCACCATGTTCCCCTGGTACGAAGCGGGCGGCGTCTACGCCATCGCCAACCTCCGCGGCGGCGGCGAGTACGGCGACTCCTGGCACAAAGCAGGCATGCTCGACCAGAAGCAAAACGTCTTCGACGACTTCATCGCAGCCGCCGAGTACCTCATCGATGAGGGCTACACCGCGCCCGAGTACCTCGGCATCGCCGGCGGCTCCAACGGCGGCCTGCTCACCGGCGCGGCCGTCACCCAACGCCCCGACCTCTTCGCCGCCGCCATCTCCGCCGTCCCCCTCCTCGACATGCTCCGCTACCAAGACTTCCTCATGGCCCGCTACTGGGTCCCCGAGTACGGCTCCGCCGAAGATCCGGAGCAGTTCGAGTACATCCGCGCCTACTCCCCGTACCACAACGTCGTGCAGGGCACGCAATATCCCGCCGTCCTCGTGACCGCTGGCGAGAACGACACGCGCGTCCACCCCATGCACGCCCGCAAGTTCGCCGCCGCCCTGCAAGCCGCGACCACCGCCGACCCGCAGGACGCCCCGATCCTCTTGTGGGTCGACCGAGACGCTGGCCACGGCGCCGGCAAACCACTCGAACTCCGCATCCGCGACGTGGCCGACCAGCGCGTGTTCATGATGTGGCAGACGGGGATGCTGGAGACGCCGTGATGCGGCGAGTGTCTGGCTCTGGCTGTTTGGGCGCATGCGTCGCCAGGCCAGCATGATGGGTAGGCATCCATGAAGCACTGCTGCGAGTTGATGGTCGACTACCTCGCCAACGAAGACAACATCATCGACTTCGACGCGACGTTTCGCGAATACGGTATTCCCGTCCACGATGGCGGAAGTTCCGAAATTGTGATTCGATGGTGCCCTTGGTGCGGAACTCGCTTGCCGTCATCACTCAGAGATCGCTGGTTCGACGAGATCGAGGCCTTGGGCTTCGAAATCGGCGACCCCGGCATTCCCGACGGCTATCGAAGCGACGAATGGTGGCAATCGACGCAGCAGTAGACCGGCGCGGAGCAAGGCATGTGGGATATGTGGGTGGAATTCGTGCTCGATAAGCCTCTGTGGCTTTACGGAGGCAAGTTCACGCTGATGGTCTACGTCGCACTGCTCGCGGTCGTGATGGTTTTGATGTTCACCCCCTCCGATGCCTTGCGTCCGGGGAGCAAGTGGCGAGTTGGTCTTGTCGTCGGAGCTTTAGTCGCGTTCGTGGTCGCCTGCGTGTGCGTTTCGGCAGCGGAGTATGTGGTTCTTTTTCAGGCATGGCTCGACAATCCATCGACGGACCGTCGCGGCTATGTGAAGAGAACATACTTTGTCAAAAACCCACTAGTTGTTGGTGTTTTTTCCCTCGTCATCGCTTGGCAACTACGCCACCTGTGCGATCGATCAACCCGCCCGCCATCCTGACCGGTCCAGCTCGCCCCTGCTGCACCCGTTCAGGCGACGGCAAGGAAGCCAACCAGCGCGTTCCAAGCCGAGTAGGCACCAACCGCGCAAATCGCGAACGCGACCGCAGCCGCGACACGGTGCTCGCGTCGCTTCCGCCAGATCATCGCGACGAACGCAACCAGGCCCGCCACCAACCAGAACAGAACCGGCAGAAACACCGCCGCCGCGGGCGTCCGGCCCAACGCCCCGCTGGCAAGGCCAGCCGAAAGCCACAGTTGCATCGCGCACATCACCGCCGCGCAAGCTGGGACACGCAGCACTACCAAGGATTGCCGAAGCCCTCCGATCACAGCCCGCGCCTCAAACCAACCAATCCTCCGCCGCGAGCCGCTCCGGAACATACGTCTCGGTCACATAACTGATGTCCTTGGTAATCAGCGACTCGACCTCCATCTTGAAACCGTTGGAGAGCATCTTCTTGATCTCCTTCTGCCACGCCTTGTCGCCCGCGAACCACGGGTAGGCCATGATCTGCTTTGCCCGCGTCACGTCGCGGTCGTTTAGCTCGATCTGCACATCGTCGGTCAGCTCGCACCGCTCGTAGTCGCTCGCCCGGATGCCCAGGAACCGCGCCTCGGGAATCGCCAGCCGCTCGCTCTCGAACGCCAGACTGATCGAGCCCTGCTTGATCACGCTGTAGATGTAGTGCCCCCACGGGTCGCAATCGAGCAGGCAGATGATCGGCAGCCCGTGCTCCTTGTTCAGCCGGTGCAGCATCCGCCGCACACCCCGCGGCGGCTGGCCCGAGCCCTCCGTCAAAATGCAATTGTGCTCACGCCAGAACTTGTCCTCATTAAACCGCTGCCACACCGTGTCCTTCTCAACGTGCAGCACAAAGTCCGCGTCCACGTTCTTGAACTCGATGACGTCCGGCTCGCAGATACTCGGAATCGCGTACCCGCCCGTGCCCATACGCCGACAATCGATCTCGTCTCCCGAGTCGATCACCGTGATGTTGCCCACCATCGTGCCGCGCTTCTTCGCGAAGACATGCAGCTCCTCACGCAGCGAGCCGAGCGTGACCTCCAGGTCCTCAAGAATCGCGTCCGACTCGGTCTGGTCGTTGAAGGTCTTTTCTTTGGTGCCCGGGATGGTCTTAAGCCCCGCGTAGAACATCCCGCGAAGGCTGAGCGTCTTGTCCTCCTCGATCAGCCGGCGGATGCCATGCCCATGCCGAAGCGTCTGCATGAACTTCCGCGCTTGCCCGAGGTTAAAGAGCTGCCGCTCTTGCGCCGCGGTGCCCATCTGGAGGATGCCGCGCGACTTGTTCCACTTCGTGTTGCCCGCCGACCGCGTCGGCACACTCACCTTCGGCTCGCGCCCCGCCATCGCCGACTTCACAACCCCCTGCGCCAGCGTCGCGATCGCCGTAGAGGTCTGCTGATCCCGCTTCTTCCGATCCGCCTTCGTCGCGCCTGCGGCCTTCGCCACCGACGCCTTCTTAAGCGACTTCTGCGGCCCACCCTTGGAGGCCGGAGCCTTACGTCCGGGTGCCTTCTTGCTGGTCTTCTTTGCCATCAGGGGGATTCCTTGTACGTGCCGTTGAAGCCGTCGCGCAGAAGCGGCCGCGGATCAGGATCTATGAGCGAATCATCGAGTATGTAAACACCTCTAGACAAAGCGCCAAATGCGTTGCGGCCGTCGCGAATCTTTCGCCACACGCCGATTGGTAGCACGAGATTGCCGCCCGATGTGCATCGTCCTTGATCGCGAGGCGGCATGCCAGACGCCGGAAGCAATGTGCTGAAGCTCACCGGTTCGGGCAGCTGGTAGGAAAACTGCTGGTGGCCGCACGTATGGCACCAGTAGCCGCCGATGCCCTTGATGCCCTTGAAGGCACATTCCTGCCATGTTCTACGGGGCAGCGCTTCGAAATAGGCGTTCTCTCCTGTGATTTCGACGCGTCGCCAGTCGCATTGCTCGCCGAGTGACTCCCGCATGACTTCGACCGCGCGCTCGTTGTAAATGATCGGAGTTTGGGGCAATCGCCCGAACATCGTGTTCGGCATGAGCAGACTGTCGTCTTCGTCGATCTCTTCAATCCGGAGGGGTGCAGTTGTCCGCTCGCCCCTTGGGTGGTTGCACTCTGGGCAGAACCCGCCAGTCCACGTGTCGCTGGCATGATCTGCTACTCGATAACCCGTGTTTGGCGTCGCGATAACGTGGGTTGTTGGGGTTGCGATACGAGAGTCTGGGCAGGGAAGCGGTGGGTCCCAGTCCAGCACCCATTCGCCCGCGTGCAATGACTCATCAACAAACGCAACAATGCGGTCGACTAGGTCCACGAAATCGCGAGCTACGACTCTGTTCTGATCGTCCGAGTCGATGAACGCCTCAATCTCGCCGTCCCTGTTGCGCCAGCGTGCGACGTGCGAGCCGCCGTCTCGATTTAGCATGCGCTTACCTCTCAAAGAGACCGGCCGCGGCCGTGCGCTTCTTCTTGACCTTCTTGCGAACAACTTTCTTCTTCACCGTCTTCTTGGCGGGCTTCGCCGAAACCCTCTTCGCAGGCTTCGCCTCCGCCGCCTGCGCGGGCTTCGGCGCATCGGCCGTCTCGCCATCCTCGCGGCTGACGATCACCACGCCCTCGTCCTTCTCAAGCCCGTTCCGCTCGTTCTTGTACCCGACGATCTTGCCCTCATCATCGAGCACCGCGTCGGCGATCTCCGTCCGCCGCTGCGCCTGCTTCATCAGCGCGTCATACAGCTCATCCATATCCGCGCCCGTGATCGCATTGCACGACCGGCTGATCTCACCGATGTACCGCTCGAAGACATCCCGCTTCTCCGCATCGCGGCGCATCCGCTGGCGACGCCGCAGGTACGTCCCGAGCTTCCGCCCGCACTCCTGCACCGCGAGCTTCATCTCCTTGCGGATCTCGTCGTAGTCCGCGATCGCCTCCTTGCTCTCTGAGGTAAAGGGCACCCACACGCTCGCCATGTGAATCATCACGACGAGCGGCCCCACCGGCGCCGCGCCCCGCGGCTGCTGCATCCCATAGTTCTTCCAGCCCGCGTCCACCACGCTCTTAAACGCGCTGCACGCGCTCTGCTGGTAGAGCAACGGCACGCGGTTGGCAAACCGAATCACCCGCGCCGGCTGATCGCCCGGCAGATCGCCGCCGAACGCGATCGCCGCCTCGATCTGGAAGGGGTTCCCGCGGTACACCGCCGGCTGCCGCGTGCTCGCCGAGTAAAACTCCGCCCGCACGCCCTTGAGCAATCCCGCGAGCAACTGCCGCACACCGATCGGCGCGAGGCAATCGGTGGGGGGGTTGCGCAGCTTCGCCGATTGCAGCGCCTTGTAGATCCGCTCGGCCGCGGTGTGGTCGATCTTCGAGACGTACGACTGCCCCGTGATCGTCTTGTCCTTGCTGCTCGCGGTCTTCGTCACCTCCGCGATCACCGCCGGCGGCACGCGGCAGAACTCCCGCTTCAAAAAACCCGCCAGTTGCGTCTCATCCGTCGCCTTGAGCATCCGCAAGAACATCCCAAGCTCCACCCCGTGCGGGTGCGGCTTGATCTCCTGCGTCTCCGGCGGATTCTCTTCGACAGCGCGCGGAAACACCAGCACGCCATCAACCTCCGTCGTCTCAGTCACCGCATCCGACTTGGACTTGTTCCGCTTCTTCTCGCCATCCTCCAGCTCGAGCTGCGCATCGCCGGCGTCGTCGGCACCCTCGACCTTGTCGGGCGCAATGAACGTGATCTTCGCGTGCGGGTTCGCGATCGCCGTCTGCTCGAGATACGCGTCGACCGACGTCTTCCCCTTGATGTACTTGGCTTCAAGCTCGATCGCCACGCGCGTGCCCGTGCCGGTCGAGGTCTCGGGAAAGTCCGTGCTCTCTTGATCGACGGTGACCTCGGGGCGGTTCTTAGTCGTGTCCATCGCGAGCTCGATGTGGTGCGCCGGCTTGCGCTTGCCCGTCTTCGAGTGCACCACCATCGGCCTGCCCGTGGTCATCAGGCCGTACATACCAGCCGCCGAGATGCCGATGCCCTGCTGCCCGCGCGACATCTTCATGCGGTGAAACTTCGAGCCATACAGCAGCCGCCCGAAGATGTTCTCGATCTGCCGCCGAACGATGCCCGGCCCGTTGTCCGTGATGGTCACGCGATAACGCCCATCGCCCGCCTTGGGCAGATGCTCGATGCGCACCTCGATATCGGGCAAAATGCCCGCCTCCTCGCACGCGTCCAGCGCGTTGTCGACCGCCTCTTTCACCGTCGTCAGCAGCGCCTTCCGCGGGTTATCGAACCCGAGCAGGTGCCGGTTCTTCGCGAAAAACTCCGAGACCGAGATCTCGCGCTGCCGCTCGGCCATGCTCTCTGCGTTCGGTTTCCGTGCGGATGAACTGCGGGCGGTGCCCGATGTCTTCTTTGCCATCTCCACCCTCCGTGGTGGCGTCCAGGGCCGGTTTCTGGCTCGCAGCCAGCGTCTGCGGAGCGTACACGCCCCGCAACCCTTGCGACGGCCACCCGCTTTCGCCATCATGGCGACTCGGTACCCGTCTCTCACGACCCCCTTGTTTGCGCGATCTTAGCGTGAAACGAGTGGCCCGCGGATAGACGTGTGTTTGGGTCATCCCGTACCGTTGCGACGTCGCAGGGGGCATCCGCCGCCGCCTGAGACTTGGGAAGAGAGCAGGGCACCCGCACATCATGCGCGTGTGCTTTCCCACCCGGAGGGTCCGGGCGCTGCTCAGGATGTAATCGCAGGTCGGGTGACCCGGCCGAGGAGAGACACGATCATGAAGACCACCATTGCATTGTTCGCTATCGCAGGTATGGCCGCCTCCGCGCAGGCCAGCGTCCTCGCCGATTGGGCCGCCGCGCCCAACGGCACCTCTATCGCCGCCATGGGCGTCGCCGCCGGCCTCACCGCCGACGATCTCACCCGCGGCCCCGGCCTCAACCAAGCCGGCGGCGCGACCTTCAACTCCAACAGCTGGGATGACGGCGCCGACGCAGCGTCCGCGCTCGCCAACGGCAACTACCTCAGCTGGGGCATCAACGGCCTCGTCGCCGGCGAGATCAGCGACATGGAGATCCGCATCGACGTTTCCGGCACCGGCCCGGACTTCTACGAAATCTTCGCCTCGACCGACGGCTTCTCGACCTCGAACTCGATCTTCTTCTTCGACACCGCGGGCAACACCCAAGGCGTCGATCACAACATCCTGACCCCCTCGCTCTCCAACATCACCGGCGGCGTTGAGTTCCGTCTCGTCGGCTGGGGCGCGACCTCGCCTAACGGCACGATGGACATCGAGACCATCGACTTCGCCAACGGCGGCACCTACGGCATCCGCCTCAACGGCAACCCCATCCCGACCCCCGCGTCGGCCGCCCTCCTCGGCCTCGGCGGCCTCGCCGCCGCCCGTCGCCGCCGCTAAGCCGGCGACAAACGCCCGGCCTCGCCTCGGACCTCCGAAGCACACGCCGAGCGTGATCTGATCTGATCCCATTCAGACAAGATCCTGACCCACGCGGACGGACGCCCCAGGCGTCCGTCCGTTGTTTTTGCCCCCCATCAGCCCGCCTATGGTTCGCCCCGCCCGGCACCGCACCACGTCGCAACGCCCGGGCATGGCACGCCACGCAAACCAAACCTGCCGAGGAGCACACCATGGAAACCACACTCATCATCCTCAAGCCCGACGCCGTTCAGCGAGGCCTCTGCGGCCGGATCATCTCACGCTTCGAGGACAAGGGCCTCCAGATCGTCGGCATGAAGCAGATGACCATCTCCCAAGACCTCGCCGCGACCCACTACGAGGCCCACAAAGAGCGCCCCTTCTACGCAGGCCTCGTCAGCTTCATGACCTCGAGCCCCGTCGTCGTCCTCGCCGTCCGCGGCGTCAACGCCATCGCGATCAGCCGATCCATGATGGGCGCGACCTTCGGCTCCAAGGCAGAAGCAGGAACCATCCGCGGCGACTTCGGCGTCTCCAACTCCTTCAACCTGATCCACGGCTCGGACAGCCCCGAAGCCGCCACCCGCGAGCTCGGCCTCTTTTTCGCGGACGGCGAGGTCCAGCCCTATGACCGCGTCATCAACCAATGGGTCTACGACATGTCCGGCGGCGACCCCGAGTAACCCGGCACATCGCAAACGCAAAAACAAACACCGGCCGGTCACAAGACCGGCCGGTTGTCATTCTCATAGATCGGGTTTCGTGCCAGCGCCGTGCGCTCGAAGCCGCACGATCACGAACGGTTATGCAACCGGTTGGGCCGCTTCATCGGCTGGTTCGCTCGATGCGTCATCGGCTGCATCGTCGGTCGCTTCGCCCATCATCTGCTTGACGATCTCGGCCGCGATCTGCTCAGCAACCTCGCGCCGATGGATCTCCACCTCGCGCGGGAAGTCGAACGCAACGCGTACGCGCTCGCCCTTGATCGACGCAATCCGAACAACCCCGATCGGGTTCTTCGGGTCGCCAATGACGACCTCTTCGCCCTCGCGCCGCGTGATGACCAGCATGCAATCACTCTCCCGATCCGTGGGAACGCTCCCCGGTGCCGTCCACCACGGCAGCACCGGTGCGACGAAATCCTACCGCGCCAGCCCCCCAGCGCCTCATCAGATTTCAAGCCATCGCCCAATCGGCCCTAGGCATAGCACGCACGCCCCATATGACGTCCCGCAAGATCGCCGCTATGCCGAACTTGACCCCAAGTTGTTCCCAAAGCACGGGTTAGCACGGGCGCAACGGCCCACGAGACGCGTCGAGAACAGAGGGGTTTACCGCGGTTCACCCCGAGCTGGCCGACCCTCAGGCAGCCTCAATCGCCTCGACCGACGTCACCCCAGGCACATGTGCCCGCAGGTTCCGCTCGATGCCCATCTTGAGCGTGATCGAACTCGAAGGGCACCCCACGCACGCGCCGTGCAGGCGGACCCGCACGACGCCCTCATCGGTCACCTCGACAAGTTCCAGATCGCCCCCGTCCGACTGCACCGCGGGCCTGATCAGCGCGATCACCTTCGCGACCTGATCGAACAGCGTGTTGGGCGTTTCCGTGGGCGTCATCCGGGTCTCCGTGCACCGCGGGCTATCGCCCCGGTTGCCATCAGTGAGTCGCCAACAGTTTAGAACGATTCCAGCCTCCCGGCGACACCCGCCCACCGGATCGTCACGCAACAGACGCGCCACGCCCACGCCATACACTCCCCGGACATGCGACCGCACCACACCCTCGTCCCGTTTCGAGCCCGCGCCGTGCTGCCCCTCGTGCTCAGCGCGGCAGCGATCACCTGGCTCACCGCCTGCTCCGGCAGTGGCAGCCACCCCCAAGAAACCGGCGATGTCCTCACCGACATGAACAACGGCGAGATCACCACCGGCCGACGCATCGACGCCATCGAGGCCGCCTGGGCAGGCGTCCAGCGCGGCGACTTCGACCCCGACCTGACCCGCCGAGCCATCGGCGACATCGCCTGGAACCGCAGCGAGCCGGACGAGGTCCGCCTCGCCGCCTTGAACGCCATCGTCAACGACCCCTCGCCCACAGGCGTCGCATACGCCCAGGACCTCATCCGCCTCATGCTCCCCCACGAGGAATCGCGGGGCGTCGTCGAGTACCTCTCGACCGCCGCCGCCGTCAACGGCTGGACCGTCTGCACGCCCGCGCTCGTCCGATCCCTCAGCAACCCGATGAGCATCATCGACGTCGACGACACCGCACCCCGCATCGAGCGTGCCGCCCTGCATCGGCTCAACCCAAACCGCTCCATCGAAGCGATCGCCTTCGACGTCTTCATGGACCCCACGCCTCCAGAAGTTTCGTGGTCCGATCGCTACGCGAAAAACACCCGCGAAGACGCGTGGGACCTGCTCGCCCGCCTCGATCCCGACGGCTCCGCCCGCCGCGAACTCATCCGTGCCAACGCGTCCGCCGACGCCACCGTCGCCGCCGTCGCCCGCGCCGAACGCGAGCTAGGCATCATCCCCATCACCGGGCACGAGCTCACCTGGATGCTCAGCCTCGAATCCGCCGACGATGCACAAACGTGGTGGCGCGAGACCGCAGCCGTCGTCGCACGCCTCACCGCCGAGCAACGCCAAAGCCTCGCCCTCCGCCACCTCGAGCCGCTCCGCTGGGCCGCGACGCATCGCGCCGGATGGACCCGCGCATCTCGCAGCGAGCTCTACGCACAGCTCGACGCCCGCCTCGCCGATCGCAAGACGCACCGCCGCACCGCCGACGTCGGCGCGTTCGGCCGCCCCATCCCCGCCCGCCTCGCCGACAACGCCTCCCGCGTCGCCTGGGCCGACCTGCTCACCATGCTCGTCATCGACGACGCGCTGGCCGACCCGCAGGTCCGCGCCGCCCTCGCAGGCCAGGTCATCGCCGACCGCCGCGACACCACCACCGAGTACGGCGGCGTCCTCAACGCCATCAACAACACCACCCGCTTCGCCGCCCTCCCCTTCCCGCCCCGCCCCAGCGAGCGCGAGCACGACCGCAAGTTCATCGCCTCCGACGACATGGTCCGCGCAGGCCGAACCGCCTTCGCCCAGTACCATTTCCACGTGCAAAAGGCCCGCCACGACGCCTTCGCAGGCCCCGGCGAGGGCGACCTGCTCAACGCCGCCGCCTCCGGCCGAAACAACGTCGTCTTCACGAGCATCAACGCCACCACCCTCAACGCCGACTACTACCAACCCAGCGGCGTCGTCATCGACCTCGGCGAGATCGCAATCGCCGAGCCCCGCAACTGATGCTCCTGCTCCTGATCGCCTGCGTCGCCGCGATCGCGCTCCGCGAACGCGCCGCCGGCGCAGTCTGGGCCAGCCCGCCCGCCGCGACCGCGATCACGCTGGGTGCGCTCGCCGCGATCATCCTCATCACAGACATCACCGCCCGCCGAGGCCTCGCGCGCATGGATCGCGCCGGCGACCTCCGGGCAGGACTGCGCGCACTCGCGACCACACGCCACGCCCGCCGCGCCATCGTCATCATCTTCGGCCTCTGCGTCTGGCCCATCGGCTGGCTCGATGCCGTCCGCGACCTCATCGGCAACCGCATCCTCATCGATGAGGCCCTCGCGATCGCTCCGCCACTGCTTGCCATGCTCGCAACCTTCGCCAGCGCCCACCGCATCGAAACGCGGCTCCACCACGCCACACTGCTCCGCCAGCTCGCCGCCGGCACACCCATCCACGCCGGCCCATCCCTCCGCACACGCCTCGTGCTCGTCATCCGCCAGCACTACGCGCTCGCGCTCGTACCCGTCGCGATCATCGCGACCCTCGCCGAATCGCTCGACGCCGCCTGGCCCGCATTGGTCGACCAGTGGGGGCCCGATCGCGCCGAAACAATCGCTTCGACGATCGAAATCACAATCATGCTCGCCATGATCGCGCTCATGCCGCGTTTCGTGCGCACGATCTGGGGCGCAAAGCGTCTCGCCGAAGGACCGATGCGCACCGCCGTGCTCGGCGCAATCCAGCGAGCCGGCGGCAAGCTCCGCCGCGTCTACCTCTGGCCCACCGCCGGCACCCAAGCCAACGGCGCCATCGTCGGCTTCATCCCGGGGCTCCGCTACCTCCTCCTCACCGACGCGCTGCTCGAGTCCTTCGCGGGCAAGCACCTCGATGTCGTCGTCGCGCACGAGATCGGTCACGTCCGCCGACGCCACATCCCGTGGCTCTTCGTCTGCATCGCCGCCGCTCTGCTCGCGCCGTCAGCCGCCGCCGCTGCTCTCCAGATCCCCGCGACCGATTCGGCGACCACCACCGTCGCGCTCGCATCGCTCGTGGTCGCGCTCGCCGCGTTCGGCGCAGCAAGCCGAGCCTTCGAACTCGAGGCCGACGCCTACGCCGCGGGCGTTCTCGCGCGCGACGAGGGCTCGCCCGTCGTCACCGAGTCCGCCGCGACCATCACCGCGGCAACGCTCGGCCGCGTCGCGTCGGTCAACGGCGCATCGCCCCGCCGCTGGACCTTTCGCCACGGCTCAATCGTCGGCCGCCAACGCGCCGTCGTCGCACTCATCGGCGAGCCCGTCCTCGCGGGCACCGCCCGCCGGCGAGGCCGGCGCGTCCGCATCGTCGCCCTCGCTGCGCTCGTCGCGTCCATCGCACTGCTCGCGACCGTCGGCTGAGCGAACTGGGCCCGATTCCGGCTGAAACGCACCCGCCGATCCGCTATCATGCCGCTCGCCCTGCTGGCCGCGTCGTGCGGACGGCGGCCGACTCGCTTTTCGCCGCCCACCGCGACCCTTTCGAGCGATCGTGCCGTCATGCCTCTAACCGAACCAGAATCCAAAATCGCCCGCGCGATCGCCGACCGAGCCACGCCCCTGCTCGACGATCTCCGCCGCCACGTCAACACGCCCACCGGCCGCCACCACACGCCCGGGCTCGACGAAACCCGCGCCGTCCTCACCGCCCGCCTCGAAGCCCTCGGCGCAACCACCACCATCGTCCCGGGCGATCCCAAGCCCGCATGGCTCGACGGCCAGCCCGCCGGCGGCATCCCGCCGACCGCCATCTGCGACCGCTTGCGCAACGCCACCGAACGCCGCATCCTCATCGCGGGACACCTCGACACCGTCCACGACCCCGCCTCCGACTTCAACGCGCTGAACATCGCCCCGGACGGCAAGACCGCCACGGGCCCCGGCTGCGTCGATATGAAGGGCGGCCTCGTCATCGCCCTCCACGCCCTCGAAGCACTCGAAGACACCGGCACCGATGTCGCCTGGACCTACCTCCTGAACTCCGACGAAGAAACCGGCACCTTCCACTCCACCGCCGCCCTCGCCGAGGCATCAACCAAGCACGACCTGGGCATCGCCCTCGAGCCCGCCCTCGCCGACGGCTCACTCGCCATCGAGCGCGTCGGCAGCGGCCAGTTCATGATCGAAACCAGGGGCCGCGCCGCCCACGTCGGCCGCGCGTTCACCGATGGCGTCTCCGCCGTCACCGCCCTCGCCAAGGCCCTCGTGGCAGTTGGGGACATGCCCGAGCCCGAGGTCGGCCGCGTGCTCAACATCGGCCCGCTCGAGGGCGGCGTCGCCGCCAACGCCGTGCCCGACCACGCCCGCGCCTGGGGCAACTGCCGATACCCCGACAACGACGCCGCCGCGATCATCGAAGAGCAACTCCGCGCGATCGAAACCGCGCCCGACGCCATGCCATCCGTCCGCGTCGAGACGCTCTTCAACCGCCCCGCCAAGCCGATGACCCCCGCCGTCGAAGCGTTCGGCCTCGCCGCGCGTGCCGTCGCCGAAGACCTCGGCCAGCAGCTCCCCTTCGCCAAGACCGGCGGCGTCTGTGACGGCAACATCATGCAACACGCCGGCCTGCCCACCATCGACACCCTCGGTGTCCGAGGCGGCGGCCTGCACACGCCCGACGAGTGGATCGACCTCACGAGCCTTGTCGAACGCTGCCAACTCCTCGCCATCCTCCTCGCACGCATCGCCGAGGGCCGCGTCGCGATCCCCAAAACCCCATAACCAATCCCGTGTCCCGCAGGCAACTCAACGCACAACAGCGCAAGCCGCCACGGTCGACGCCGGATCGAGCCGAGTAAAGGAACCCCATGACCACCGCCAACACATCCACCATCGGCGAGCAGCTCGCCGCCTCCCCCGCGCTGACCGCCGCCATCGACACCATCGTCGCCGAGGTCGAAGCCAAGAGCGCCCACATCACCGACGCCAAAGGCCCCGACGCCGACAAGGTCGAGTCCTACGACGCCCTCATGCACCGCGCCGCCCAAGTCCGCGGCAAGGGCCTGCTCTACCCCTACATCGGCTCCGGCGCAGGCAACGGCGCGCTCGTCGAGCTCCTCGACGGCTCGGTCAAGTGGGACATGATCACCGGCATCGGCGTCCATTTCTTCGGGCACTCCGAGCCCGGCATGGTCCGCGCCGCCGTCGAGGGCGGCTTCGCCAACACGCTCAAGCACGGCAACCTCGTCTCCAACTTCGACGCCTTCGAGTTCGGCGAGGTCCTCCTCGCCGAAGCCGCCAAGGGCTCACGCCTCAAGCACGCCTTCGTCTCCACCGGCGGCGCACTCGCCAACGAGAACGCCCTCAAGGTCTGCATGCAAAAACACGAGAGCGCCCCGCGCGTCCTCGCCTTCGCCGACTGCTTCATGGGCCGAACCATCACCATGGCCCAAATCGGTGACTCCCCCGGCAACCGCCAGGGCATCCCGCTCAGCACGCTCGTCGACTACATGCCCTTCTACGACCACGTCGCCGCCGGCCGCATGGGCGCGAAGCGATACATCGACATGTCCGTCTGGCACCTCACCCAGTACCTCGACCGCTACCCCAACCAGCACTCCTGCTTCATCTTCGAGCTCGTCCAAGGCGAGGGCGGCTTCAACACCGCGACCCGCGACTACTTCAAAGCCCTCATGGACGTCTGCCGCGACCGCAACGTCGCGATCTGGGACGACGAGATCCAGAGCTGGGGACGCACCACCGAGATGTTCGCCTACGACATGCTCGATCTGGGCGACTACGTCGACGTCTTCTGCGTCGGCAAAATGTCCCAGGCCTGCGCAACGCTCTACACCGACGAATACAACCCCAAGCCCGGCCTGCTCAGCGGCACATTCACCGGCGAGAGCGCAACCTTCCGCGCCGGCACCCGCGTCATCGAGCGCCTCCGCGACGGCAACTACTACGGCGAGTCGGGCCTCATCGCCCAGCACCACGCCGAGTTCCGCAAGCAGGTCAGAGCGCTCGCCGACAAGCACCCCGACTGGTTCCCCCCCGTCAAGGGCGCGTTCGGCAAGCCCGGCGCCGAGGACATCGTCGGCGGCGTCGGCGGCATGATGCGGTTCACCCCCTTCGCCGGCGCGAAAGACAAGATCATCAAGGTCTGCAAAGAGTCCTTCCACGAGGGCGTCATCCTCTTCTGGTGCGGCCACGATCCCTACCACGTCCGCATGCTCCCGCCGCTGGGCGTGATGAAGCTCGAGGACTGGCCCCGCGTCTTCGAGTGCATCGAGCGCGCGCTCGCCAAGGCCGCGGCCTAAGCCCATCCCAGGAGCACACGCCGTGTACCGCATGCGACAAGTCCGCGAGAGCGATCTCCCCGCCCTCCTCACGCTCGCCAAGACGGGCAACTTCATCAACCTCCCGCCCAACGAGCCCCAGCTCCGCGAGTTCGTTGAGAACGCCCTTGCCACCTTCGAGATCGCAGCTGCCGGCGACGCACCCGCCGACTACGACCGTGCACGCCACGTCTGCATCTTCGTGCTCGAAAACCCGGCCGGCGAGGTCGTCGGCACCTCGGGCATCCGCTGCGGCATGGGCGACCCCGAGCACCCCAATCTCTCCTTCCAACTCCTCAGAGTCGTCCGCCGCTCACCCTCACTGACCAAAACCGATCCCGCGACAGGCCGCGCGATCATCTCGGGCGATACCGAGCACATCTTCGCCGTCCTCTTCGAGGACAACGCGCGACCAACCGAGCTCGGCGGCAACGTCCTCCGCGTCGAAGAACGAGGCGGCGGCCTCGGCAAGCTCCTCAGCTACTGCCGATTCCAGTTCATGCACCGCCACCCAACCCTCTTCTCCGACCGCATCATGGCCGAGATGATGGCACCCCTCGATCCCTACAACGACGGCAACACCTTCTGGCGGCATATGCCCCGCAAGTTCATCAACCTCTCCTACGAAAACGCCGACCGCCTCTCCACCGTCCGCGAACGCCGCGAGTTCATGTACAACCTGCTGCCCGCCACGGTCAACCTCTCCCTCCTCGAAGACGAGGTCCTCGAGTTTCTCGGCAAGGTCGGCCCCTACACACGCGGCGCCGCCGCCATGCTCACCGACATCGGCTTCCGCTACGTCCACCGTGTCGACCCCTTCGACGCTGGCGCACACCTCGAAACCCGCCTGAGCACAATGGACCGCCTCCGCACCGAGCACGCGACCGTCGCCGCCGGTGCCGCAGCACGCCCCGTCGATTCCATCGTCTCCGCCTACGACCCCGAGCGTGGGTTCCGTGCCGTCCGCACCGCCGCCGCGGTCGCGGGCGAGGGCGTCGCTCTCAAAGCCGAGGCCCTCCGCGCGCTCGGTGTCGCCGAGGGTGACGCGGTCACCCACGCCCGCCTCGACTTCAAGCCCCTGCCGGGCGTCCCCCACGACCTCCCCGAGATCGACCTCGACGAGGCCTACCTCAAGCTCCACCCCGAGGCGAACGAGGGCAGGTCGATGCCCGTCTCCATCGGCCCCAAACGATTCGCCGAAGTCATCAACGCCGCGATCAAGAAGATCAAGTCCGAGTTCCCCGACTAAATCGCACTCCCGAGCAATCGCATGACAACGCCAACCAACGCTCTCGCCAATCCACCCGCCGACCTCATCGCCGGCAGCGCCATCCCGCTCGACCCCGCCGGCAGCGACGCGATTGTCTCGACGGCACCGGCCGATCCCGCGCGCGTCATCTGGCAAGGCGTGCCCAAGCCCGCCCACGTCGACGCCGCCGTGGCCGCCGCGCGCGACGCGCTCCCCGCCTGGTCGCGCACGCCGATCGAAGATCGCGCCCGCGTGCTCCATCGAGTCCGCGACATCTTCAAGGCGCGTGTCGACGACTTCGCCCGCCTCATCTCCGAGGAAACCGGCAAGGCCTACTGGGACGCCAAGGGCGAGGCGGGCATCCTCGCCGGCAAGATCGACATCACACTCTCCACCGCCGCCAACGCCGGCATGTCACGCGTCACCGGCTTCGAGTCCGCCGTCAACGACACCAAACGCGCCACCTGCCGCTTCATGCCCCACGGCGTCATGGCCGTCATTGGGCCCTTCAACTTTCCCGCCCACCTGCCCAACGGCCACATCATCCCCGCCCTCGCCATGGGCAACACCGTCGTCCTCAAACCATCCGACAAAACCCCCGCCGTCGGCCAACTGCTCGGCGAAATCTACGCCGAAGCCCTCGCCGCCGAGAACGCCCCGCCCGGCACGCTCAGCGTCGTGCAGGGCGCCGCCGACGTCGCCCAGCGCCTCACCACCCACGCCGACATCGACGGCATCCTCTTCACCGGGTCGTGGCCCGTCGGCCGCCGCATCCTCGAAGCCAATCTCGATTACCCGGGCCGCATCGTCGCGCTGGAAATGGGCGGCAACAACCCCGCCGTCATCATGCCAGATGCCGACCTCCGCCAGGCCGCCATCGAGTGCGTCCGCTGCGCCTTCATCACCACCGGCCAGCGCTGCACCTGCACCCGCCGCGTCATCGTGCACGAGGCCGTCGCCGACCGCGTCATCGCCGCGATCTGCAAGTCCGCCAGCACGCTCATCGTCGGCGCGCCCGACTCCGAGCACCCCGTCTTCATGGGTCCGCTCGTCACCGCCGAAGCCCGCGACGCGGTGCTTGCAGCCCAAGCCAAGTACGCCAAAGCCGGCGCGAACGTCCTCGTCGAAGCAACCATCCCCGACCACCTCGGCAACGGTCACTACGTGACGCCGAGTGTCATCCAGGTCGACCGCTTCGATCGCGACGCCGACGACGCGGGCTGCGACCCAGGTTGTGACGAAGAAACGTTCGGCCCCCTCCTCCGGATCTCCATCGCCCGCGATCTCGACGACGCGATCCACCAAGCCAACGCCACCCGTTTCGGCCTCGCATCCTCGATCTTCTCGAAAAACCAGTCCACCATCGACCGCTTCCTCGCCGAGGCCCGCGCCGGCTGCGTCAACGTCAACACCGGCACCGCCGGCGCATCGAGCGCTTTGCCCTTCGGAGGTCTCGGCTTCTCCGGCAACCACCGCCCCGCCGGGGCCTTCAGCCTCGACTACTGCGCCTACCCCGTCGCCGGCATGATCGAGTCCGGCGACGCCGCCGCTATCCCCGCAGGCATGAACTTCGACGACAACTGGCTGCAGTAAGGCCGAGTTGGCCTGTGCCACGGGTTGACCCGAAGGGCAACCCGTGCTGGCTCATCTGTCGTGCCACGGTGTGGCTCACGCCCGCTTGCGCAGCGCCACGATCAACTCCACCTGCCCCGTCGGCATGCCCGTCGCCCGCGCGATCTCCACCGAACTCATCCCACGCCCCGACATCGCAAGCACCTCCGCATGCCGCGGGTCCTCGGGTTCTTCCTTGGCACCCACTCCGCCCCGCGCCTCGAGCGCCGCGATCTTCGCGTCCGCCTCAGCAATCAACTGCTCAAGCCGCGCGGCCTTCGTGTCGAGCTGCGCTGCCAATCGCTGGCTCAGCTCCGTCGCGTCAGCCATCACGCCGTCGAGCGTCCCCTTGCCCTGGCTCGCCGCCCGATCGCGCACCGCCGCCACCCGCTCCGCCGGATCAACCTCGCCAGGCCGCGGCGGCCGACCCTTCCGGATCATCCGCATGAACGTGTACGCGAGCGCCACCGCACCGATCCCCATGAACACCATCGAGAGCATCGGCGAGTACGGCCCACCCTGATCCGCACCCGCCGCGCCTTCCGCAGGCCCGATCGGCTGAGATTCCACACCCGTCGAAGCGGTCACCTCCGCCTCCAAAGCATTCGCATCGATCGCCGGCTGGCTCGCCGGTTGTTCTGTGTCGATCTGCTCCGTATTGGTCTGCATACCGCCATTGAACACCATCCGCGCCAGCCGTGCATCGTCGGTAGATACCAGCTTCCCAGCCCGGCCTCATACGATGCCGCCCATGGACGCCCGCCGCCCAACCCGCACGCTCATCCGCGACTGGCGGACGCTCACCACCGCAAGCCCGAAAGCCCGCGACGCCGACCGCGCCACCCTCATCGCCTGCTCCGCAGGCTCCGACTCCTCAGCGCTCGCCATCGCCCTCGCGTCCCGCCGCACGGCCACCACGCTCGTCCTCGCCCACATCATCCACGACCTCCGCCCAGCCGCCCAAGGCCGGGCCGACCGCGACAGCGCCCGCGACCTCGCCGCCGCACTCTCATTGCCGTTCGTTGAGCGTTCCGTCAACGTCACCGAGCGCGAGGGCAACGCCGAGGCCCACGCCCGCAGCGCTCGATACGCAGCCCTCGCCGATCTCGCCCGCGACTGCGCCTGTCCATTCGTCGCAACCGCCCACCACGCCGACGATCAGCTCGAATCCATCCTCCTCGCCCTCACCCGCGGCGCCGGCCCCCGCGGCCTCGCCGGCATCGCCCCCGCCCGACCACTCGCCCCCGGTATCACCCTCATCCGCCCCGCCCTCGCGCTTCGCCAGTCCGACCTCGCGGCCATCTGCGCCGCCGCCAGCCACACCCCCGCCCATGACGCGACCAACGCCGACATCTCCCGCGCCCGCGCGTACGTCCGGGCCGAAGTCCTCCCCGCCCTGACAAAGCGATTCCCGCACGCACCAAGCCGAGCTGCGGACGCAAGCCGAGCACTCTGGGACGCCCACGCCGCCATCCGCGACCAGGCCCGTGACCTCGTCGCCAGCGCTCGCGTCCAAGCACCGCCAGCCGAGCGTCGCCTGACGCGAACCACTATCGCAGCCGCCCCCGACGCGGTCGCGACCGAAGCAATCCGCCTCACCCTCCACGCCGTCGGCACCCGGCCCGACCGCATCAGCGCAAGAACAACCCGCAGCATCCTCACCGCGATCCGCGCCGAGCAAGATCGCCACCGCACATTCACACTCGCCCGCTCAACGTTGAGGGTCAGCGCCCACGACATCCACGCACGACCATCCGATCAAGCCGCCAACGCCAAGGACACAAACAATGCCTGACAACACCGCAAGCACCAAGCCCCGCGTCGCCCTCGTCGGCCACTGCGGCCCAGACTCCTTCGCACTCCGCACCTTCATCGGCAGCGCACTCCCCGGCTCAACCATCGAGTTCGTCAACGAGCAAACTGACACCGAAACACGCCTCGCCGACTTCGACGCGCTGCTTGTCAACCGCGTGCTCGACGGCTCATTCAAGACCGAGTCCGGCATCGAGCTCATCCGCGCACTCGCCACGCTCGACAACGCCCCCTCCCTCATGCTCATCTCAAACTTCGCCGACGCCCAGGCCGAAGCCGAAGCCGCTGGCGCGACGAAGGGCTTTGGCAAGTCCGAGCTCAACACCGACCCGGCCCGCTCGGCCCTCCGCGCCGCCGTGGGTCAGCCCGCCTAGCACCCGCCGCCTGCGCACGCCCGACGTGCACACACCCGCGCGAAGCGCAACCCGCATCCGCCGCAGAACGCGTCTGCCGGTGCCTCACGTCAACCCCGAGAAGCACCGCGAGCTCCTCCCGCGTCACCACCACCCGAGATGTCGCGCGCAAGCGGTCCACAAACCGACAACACCACTGGCCGCAAACCCTTTCGTCCTCCCGCATATCGGTGGCCCGCCGACACACACGCATCCCGATTCCGAGCCTCAGCTCCTTCCATATTGCCAAACCCCGCGAAAGGGCTAGGGTGGGATCGGCTTGTCGTGCTGTCGTCGCCGCTCGCGCGTCGGCCCTCGGCGATTCGCCGATCCTCTGGGAGCCACCCGCGTGCCAGCCCCGAAGCCGCCCAACGAGATCGTGCTCGAGCTCTTCATCGAGCACCACACGCGTGTCCACGCGTTCGTCCGCTCGATGGTCGACCCAGCAACCGCCGACGACATCACCCAAGAGACCTTCTTCCGCCTCCTCAAGCTCCGCGACCTGCCCACCCGCGAGATATCGTCGAGCTACCTCATCAAGATCGCCCACAACTTGGTAAAGCGCCGAGCCCGCCGAGCCGCGATGCTCGACCGCCTCGTCGAGCGCGAAGCCGAGCGTCAGTCCCAACACGCCGCACGCTCGCCCGCCCAGCGCACCGCGCACGCAGAACCCACGCCCGGCCGCACCGCCGACGTCGCCGCGGAGCTCACCGCGCTGCCCAGCAACCACAGCGAAGCCGTTCGCCTCATCGTCTGCGAGGGGCTCTCCTACCGCGCCGCCGCATCCGCCATGGGCGTCACCGTCACAACGGTCAACAACTGGAAGCACCGAGGCCTCACCACACTCCGCCAGCGCGAAACGCTCGCCGCCCCCGGCCGAAACGCCAGCTAAGCCGCGCACCCAAACAACGCCTACAGCGAGTCCGCAGCCTCGCGCGCACGCCGCGCAAGCTCATCAACCTGCGTCGGCCAGGTGTAGCTCGCCAGCGACACGATCTGCCGGTCCGGCCCGATCAAGAAGAACCGCGTCGGGTGCACGATATTCGACATCACACTCCCATCCGGCAGCGTGATCGGGTTCTCCTCATCCTCCGTCAGGTCGAACTGCAAGTCCTGCTTGAGAATCCGCTCGATCTCCGCGAGGTCGCCCGTCAGAAACGTCCAGTCGGGATGGTTCCCAAGCGCCGCCGCATGCTCGGTCAGCCGCTCGGGCGTGTCGCGCAGCGGATCCACCGTGATGCTCACGTACCGCACATCCGCGCCGTCGAGCATGCCCTGCATCCGCATCATCTCCGCGTTCATGCCCGGGCACGCGAAGGGACAGTGCGTGAACGTGAAATCCAGAATCGTCACGCCGCCCTCAAGCATCGATTCATCCACAGCCTCGCCCCGGTGCGTCGTCAGCGAAAACTCCGGAAACACAAGCTCCTCAAGCCCCGGATCGGGCTCGAGCGCAACCACGGTCCGCTGCTGCATCCCGATGACGAGCAACAGCCCGACGCTCCCGATAAACCCAACCGCCGCGAGCATGACCAACGGAGCAAACCACTTCGGCATCACACACTCCCTGTGTTCATTCGGCCAGTGTCCATCGAGCCAGCGCGATCACGCGCCGCGCCCCGACCCCGAACCGTTGCAAACCAGCACAATCCACCACCCATTACGGCAAACCCAATCACGCCGATCCACATCGGCTGCCGCGTCGTGTCCAGCGCGTGACGCACATCCGCGAGCGCCCAGTGCATCGGATTCGCCAGCGTGAGCACACGCATCCAAGGCGAAAGCCCATCCGTCGGAAAGACCGCACCCGAAAACAACCACATCGGCATCAGCACCACGTTCATCACGCCGTGCAACGTCGCCGACGACCGGACGATCCATGCCGCCGCCAGACATATCCCAGTCACGCCGGTCGCAAGGCCCGCCAGCGCAACCAACCCGGCCGCGAACGCCCCCGCATCTATCGGCTGCCGAAGCGCCAGCGCCGGCAACAGCAGCGCCCCCTGCCCAAACGCCCACAACGCTGCCCCCGCCAGCTTCGCCCCCGCGATGGCCCACGTCGGCGCAGGGCTCACCAGCGCCGATTGTAAAAGCCCCTGCTCCCGGTCCTCAATCAGCGACATCGCGCCAAACACACCCGTGAACAGCACAACCATCGCCACCGCACCCGGCGCGAGATACGCCGCGTAGTCCTCGCCGATCTGCACACTCTCAGCAAACCCGCCCGCCAGCACGCCCCACACGATTGCGGCAGTCCCAATCGTCGCAACGATCCGTGCCGGCTGCCGCGCCGACCGCACAAGCTCGCGCCGCGTCAGCGCCCACCACGCACGCACTCCGCTGCCCCAGTTCACGCCCGATCTCCTACGCCCGCAAGCTCCGCACCCGCCAGCGCCCGGTACGCATCACCAAGCGTCGGCGCTCCAATCTCGCATGTTGCACCAGCCGCCAGCGACGCCTCGAGCACAGACGCCTCCGCGTCGCGATCGGCCTCACCCCGAAACGCCTCGATGCCATCACGCAGCATCGACTGCTCCGCCGCAACATCCCAGCCGCTCGATTCCAAAGCCGTGCGCACACCATCGAGCGCGTCGCCACCGCGCACACGCACGCGCCGAGCACCAACCCGGGCCGCCAGCGCCGTCGGCGTGTCGTCGGCAACCACCCGCCCCCCCGCCAGCATCACCACCCGGTCCGCCCGCTCGGCCTCCTCGATCAGATGCGTGCTCATCAGCACCGCCATCGCGCCCCCACGCCGCGCCGCGTTGACCGAGTCAAGAAATGCCGACCGCGCGATCGGATCGAGCCCCGTGCTCGCCTCATCAAGCAACAGCACCTCGGGACGTGCCAACAACGCCCGCGCCAGATCAACCCGCCGCGCAAGCCCGCCCGAGAGCGTGCCCACACGATCGGCCGCACGATCCGCAACGCCCAACTGGGCACACACCGCCTCCACCCGGGCCGCAACGTCGGCCCTCGCGATCCCGTGCAGCGCCGCCTCAAGCCGAAGGTTCTCGTCGACGGTCAGCAGCGGATCGAGCCCCGGCGACTGGAACACCACCGCCCGCCGCCCCCCGCACGTCGCGTCCCCCGAGTCGAGCGTCACCGTGCCCGACAGCGCACCGATCAGCGTCGACTTGCCAGAACCATTCGGCCCAAGCAGCGCGACCAGCTCGCCCGCCTCGACCCGCACCGAGACCCCGTCGAGCGCCACGACATCGTCCGAACGCCTCCTCGCATATGCCTTTGTCGCGTTCGAGATGTCGATCGAAGCAGCCATACCCGCGGCTCAAAGCGCCGCGCGCAGCGTGGACTCGGCAACCAGCACCACGAGCAACACCGGCAGGTGCGCGATCGACGCGAAAAACACCGTCCGCGCCCGCTCGCGAGACCGATCACGCGCGAACCGCACCGTCATCGCGAAGTACGCAAGACTGCTCAGCACCGCGATCGCCAGGTATACGAACGCAACGCCCTCGCCCATCGCAAACGCGGGCCACGCGCTCACCGGCACGAGCAGCGCCGCCGTCGGCACCATCCACGACGCCAGCTTCTTCCCGTTCGCGTCATCTCGCGGCAGCACGCGATACTCGCCCGCCGCATAGTCATCGCGATACATCCACGCGATCGCGTAGAAGTGGGGGAGCTGCCAGACGGTCATCAGTGCGAACAGCGAGAGCGCCCCGGGCGCGATCGCCGCCGAGAAGTCGTTCCCGCCCGCCGCCGCCGACCAGCCGATCACCGGCGGCAGCGCGCCCGGCACCGCCCCGATTACCGTGCACCACGCCGACCGAACCTTCATCGGCGTGTAGATGAACACGTACAGCAGAATCGTCGCCGCCGCGATCGACGCTGGCACAACACCCGCGCCAACCCACAGCACGCCCACACCAATAATGCCCAGGGCAACACCCCATGCCAGCGCCGCGCCGGCATCGATCCGCGCTGTCGGAATCGGCCGACCCGCGGTCCGAGGCATCCGCCCATCCCGCTCGCGTTCCCACCATTGATTGATCGTGTTCGCGCCCGACGCGCTCAGCGCCGTGCCGAGCACCGCCGCCAGCGCGGTGAGCACCGTCGCCCCAAACGCAGGCCGCTCGCCCGAGGCAAGCAGCGCCACGGCAAAGCCCATCGCGCTCGTCAGCGTCACAAGCCGAGTGATCCGGGGTTTGGTCGTTTCGATGGCCGCGCGGAACGCTCCGCCCGCCGCATCGGCAGGGGCCGAGAGATCAGCACTGGCCGTCGCTCGGCTCATCTAGCGCTCCATCGCCCGCAGCATCTACGCGACCGAAACGGCCCGACGACCACCGCGAACGCACCATTTCCGCCCCGCCGGACCCGTTCCGGCTCTGCAGGACTTCGACCGACGATGCTAGCCGGATTGCCCCACCCAGGCCCGCCGACGACACCTAGGGAACGCAGACATCGACCCACACCGGGAAATGGTCGCTCGGCCAATTTCCATCCGCCCCGGGCCGGGCCATACCCATCCCCCGCACGCCCAGGGAAGTGCTCGGTAGCGCGTAGTCCACCCGAAGCCGAAACATCGCCGTGTCCCAAGGGTCGAGCCCATCCATCGCCCGCCGGCTGGTCGGCTCCAAAGCCCGCACCCGCTCGTGCCCGGTCAGCCACGTCCCTATCGGATCGCCGATCGACGAGCCTCCCCGCGGGTCGGCGTTCAGATCGCCGACGATCACGAAGTGCGCCTCCGCATCCAAGCCGCCCGACTTGCCCGCGTCGTCGACGATCCACTCGGCCGCGTCGCCACCTTCGATGTAAGCGCCCCAGAACCGGATCTCGTCGTGGTTCCGCTTCTTGTTCCGCTGCTCGGCCCCATCAAACGCCGGCGGCGTCGGGTGCGACGCCAGCACGTGCACCACCGATCCATCCCCCAGCTTCACCGGCACATCCCAATGGCTCTTGCTGCTCAGCCGCATCGCCGCCCGCGCCTCGTCCGAGTGCCAAGGCGTCCCGTCTTCGTTCATCGGCCGCATCGCATCCGGCATCGCCGACCAATGCAACGTCTGGAACGTGCGCACACCGTCAGCCTGCACCTCGAGCCCATCGCGCACGAGCAACGCCATCGCATACTGCCCCGGATACGTCCCGAAGCCAAACGCGTCATTGCCATACGCCCGCCCGGCGTCCGTCGCGCGACCAGGCGTGCCGTCCTCGTTCATCGCGGGCAGCGTTGGGGGTGTGCCGTGTGCCGTGCCGTCGTTGTCAAGGTCATGCCCCGACGCAATCCCCGTGTTGCTCGGCCACGCGTGCACCGTGTACCCCGGCAGCCGCTTCGCCAGCGCCCGCGCCGCCGCCATGTCCTCGGCGTACTCGATCTCATTGACGAGCAACACATCCGCGTTCACATCGCGAATCACCCGCACGATCTCATCGACGCGCGTCCGCGTCGCGGGCGTGTCCGCCTCGATCTCCGCGAGCCGAAGGTCCTCCACGTTGAACGTGCCCACCCGCACACACCCAGGCTGCGCGAGGGCCGTCCCACAGCAGCACCCCAGCACCACGAGCAACGCCGAAACAACGACAACACCCTTCCGCGTCCACATCATGCCACCCACGCTATCGTCTCCCCGCACGTCCCGGTAGCTCAGCTGGATAGAGCAGCGGACTTCTAATCCGCCGGTCGGGGGTTCGAATCCCTCCCGGGATGCTTCATGACAACCCAGCCCCCCCGCCCCATCGGCATCATCGCCGCCATGCCCGGAGAGATCGCCGCCCTCGTCACCGCCATCGGGCGCGACAGCGACGTCCCAGCCATCACCCACGCCCGCGGCAACCGCGAGTATCACCGAGGCACCATCGCAGGCCGAGACGTCGTCCTCGTCATGTCCCGCGTCGGCAAGGTCGCCGCCGCCACCACGGCCACGAGCCTCATCCACGACCACGACCCCGCCGAGATCATCTTCACCGGTGTCGCCGGAGGCCTCGCCCCCGCCGTCGCCATCGGCGACGTTGTCATCGCAACCGAAACCCTCCAGCACGATCTCGACGCCCGCCCCCTCTTCCCACAGCACGAGATCCCTCTGCTTGGCCTGGCACGCATCCCCGCCGCGCCCGCCCGCGTCGATCACGCCACCGTCGCCGCCAGCGCGGCCCTGCATGAGATCAACCCCAACCGAACCGTCCACACCGGCCTCGTCGTCAGCGGCGACCAGTTCATCGCCTCCCCAGCCCAGCGCAGCGCCATCCTTGCCGCAGTCCCCGACGCCCTCGCCGTCGAGATGGAGGGCGCCGCCGTCGCCCAGGTCTGCCACGAGCACGAGGTTCCCTGGACCATCGCCCGCCTGATCTCCGACGCCGCCGGTGCCGACGCCGCCGCAGAGTTCGGCATCGCGATCGAAGACGCCGCCGCCCGCTTCTCCCTCGCCTTCGTCCGCGAGCTCCTTTTCTCCCGAGAAGAGGCCGGCGAGTCGGCTGTAGACCGATAGAAAGCCGCCTGTCGGTTGCGGTGCGCACCCCGCCCCGTCACACTGGCCAGTCCGAGTGCCTGCCGGCGCTCCCGAGAGGAAGCCTCACATGCCATCGATACGTCGCCCGTCGGCCCGCCGCTCCGTCCGCGCTCACGCCGAAACCCGCCCCAGCCGCCTCGCCGCCCGCGCCGGTCGAGCACGCGTGCAGGACGTCGCCCTCGTCGAGAACCTTGAGCCCCGAATCGTCCTCTCAACAGCCGACGCCTTCCACGCCCCGGTCTACCTCGATGTCCGAAGCGCGGGCGGCAGCTCGCTCGTCGACTTCGCCGTCGGCGACCTCAACAACGACGGCATGGCCGACGTCGCCGCCGTCGACGGCAACGACCTCTACATCTTCACCAGCTTCCGCGGCGCATACCGCGACCCAATCGCCATCGACCTCACGTCCTCGGGCCGCGTCGAGATCGCCGATCTCACCGGCAACGGCGACCTCGACATCGCCGTCCTCGACACAGTCGGCACGGGCACCGTCACCACCCTCATCAACAACGGTAACGGCACCTTCGGCGCGCCAGTCACCGCCGAGTCGGGCCTCACCCAGGTCATCGACTGGGTCGTCACCGATCTCAACGCCGACGGCCGCGCCGATTTCGCACTCCTCTCTGGGAGCTTCTTCCGAACCTACCTCAGCACCGGCGGCGGCGACGTCGGCTCGATCACGAACTCGGAGAACGCCCCGGGCAGCGTGACATGGAACCACATCGACGCCGGCGATGTCGACGGCGACGGCAACATCGACATCGCCTTCGTCGCCAGCAACGCCGCGAACCGCGTCCGCCTTGGTAATGGCGCCGGAAACCTCGCCACCGCAGCAACGACATCCTCCGCCACCTTACTCACCAGCACCGTCGACTTCCGCCTCGTCGACACCTCGGGCAACGGCCGCGTAGATTACTTCGTCACCCTCGACAACTTCGGCCAGATCCGCGCCCAGGAGAACACGTCCACCATGGGCTCAGTCTCGGCCGGGCCTAACAACACCTCGGCGAGCGGAGCGACGGACCGCATGAATCTCGCCGTCGGCGACATCAACGGCGACGGCGTCACAGACCTCGTTTCCCATTCCGAAGACGGCGACGGTCTCACCGTCTGGTACGCAACCCCGTCAAACGACACGTCCGACTTCTTCGATACAACAAGCACCTACGTCGTCGACGAAGACACCGATCGCACCCGCCTCGGCGACGCCAATGGCGACGGCCGCCTCGACGTCTTCGGCATGGACGGCCGCGCCATTATCATCCACTCCAGTCTCGGCAACGGTGTCTTCACCGCTCCCGAGATCAGCTATCTCTCGAGCAACTCAAGCGACGACTTCACCCGCGCACTCTTCGACGATCTGGACGGCGACGGCCAGGTCGACGCCGTCGCCTTTGTGACGGAATCAAGCTTCGACTTCAACAGCCGGGCGGTCAGGATCTCCTTCGGCGTGCTCGGCCGATTCGGAAGCGCCGACGGCTCCATCACGACCGACTTCGAAACCTCCGGGGGGAACTCCATCCTCGGCGGCACGCTCGCCGACACCGACGGCGACGGCGACCAGGACATCGTCCTCATCGGCGACGGCTACGGCTCTACCTTCGTCCAGGTCATCCGCAACGATGGCGACCGCAATTTCACCCTCCTCGATCGTGGGAAGATCGCCGGCAACGAGTTCGCAATCAACGACGTCTGGGGCGGCCAGCTCAACGCCGGCAACAAGGCCGACATCATCGTCTCCGACGCCGACAACGAGCGCATCATCATCCTCGCCGGCCTTGGCACCGGAAACGTCACCCTGATCGACCGCCTCCGCATCGGCACCGAGGCCCACGGCATCGACGTCGCCGACATGGACGGCGACGGCGACCGAGACATCGTCCTCGCCACCGACACCGGCGTCTCCATCATGGTCGAAGAGGGCAACTTCTCCTACGGCCAGCTCATCAGCACCGTCTTCGGCGGCGGCGCACGCGATGTCGCGGTCGGCAACTACAACCCAGGCAGCGCTCCCGACGTCGCCGCCATCGTCGGCGATGGCTATGGCGAGTTCGTCTTCCTCCGCAACCAGTCCTCCGCTCCCGACCAGCCCTTCCTCCGCAAGCTCCCGCAGACAGACTTCGCCCTCGGCGGCGACCTCATGGTCGACCGCATCACCCAGGGCGACATCAACGGCGATGGCACGCCAGACTTCATCCTCCAAAACATCGACGGCGACGACGGGGCCTTTATCCTCAACGGCGACGGCTTCCTTGGTGTCGCCGAGGGCGGCTACTTTACGATGAGATTCGTCCGCAACGGCCCCTTCAGCCCCGCCCTTACCGACGCAGACAACGACGGCGATCTCGACCTACTCTACATCGGCGACATCAGCGATCCCGGCCCCACGGGCATCGTCATCATCCGAAACTACGGCGACGGCACCTTCGTCCTCCCCGACACCAACCAGAGCGGCGCGACCACCCGCGTCCCCCTCCCGCCCGCCGCCAGCTCGATCTCTCCCGTCGTCACCGCCGACTTCAACAACGACGGCCTGCTCGACATCGCCACCATCGAAGAAGATAGCAACAGCACGCCCCTCGTCGGCATATACATCAACACCGGCGACGGCTTCGACCGCACCCTCCTGCTCAACCTCTCCTTCGTCGCGCCGGGCTTCAACCTCGGCTTCGGACAACTGGCCGCTGGAAACGTCGCCGGCAACGCACGCCCCGACCTCGTGGTCTTCAACGACACAGACGACCGCCACTACACGCTCATCAACAACGGCAACGGCACGTCATTCACCCCGATGCTCGCCCACAGCCAGGCCGACTTCCAGTACGAGGACCTCGCCCTCGCCGACATGACCGGTGACGGCTTCCTCGACATCGTCGCGACCTCACCAAACGACGACGTCGTCGTCATCATGCCCGGCAACGGCGACGGCACCTTCCGCAACGGCGCCGTCCGCATCGTCGTCAACGTCCCCCTCATCAGCTTCGACTCCCACCCGCACATCTACGACGCCAACAACGACGGCGCACTCGACTTCGCCATCAGCAGAAACATCGACGGCTCAAATCGAGACGTCCGACTCCACATCCAGACCAACCCGTCCCTCTACAGCTTCCAGACCATCGGCAGCGAGTCAAACGCAAACGGAGGCATCGGCCAACAGCTCTACACCGCCGATGTCGACGGCAACGGCGTGCTCGACCTCCTCTTCAGCAGCGACGACTTCGGCACCAACACCCAGTACCACGTCGTGTACGGCTCGCTCTCGGGCGGCATGCTCCAGACCACGCAGCTCTCCTTCGCCCCGCCCCTCACCGAGAGCGACGAGGGCCACTTCGTCGCCGCAGACATCGACAACGACGGCCGCCTCGAGCTCATCGCGTTCGGCAACACCACGACGATCTTCGAGCTCAATGCCGCCGGCGTCCCAGTCGCATCGACCTCGCTCGCAATGGAGTTCGACGAGTCTTTCCGCGTCCAGTTCCTCGACCTCGACGCCGACGGCGACCTCGACATCGTCGGCTCAATCGACAACTTCGGCAGCAGCACCTCCGCCGCCGTCATCGCCAACCGAACCACCGGCACCGTCCGCGTCTCCAACGTCGCCCCCGCGATCCCCGGCGGCTCGATCTTCCTGAGCCCCCAGACCGTCGGCAGCTCGGCAACCATCACCTACGAAGACTTCCTCGCGCTCTCCGGCGTCACCGACGCCGACGGCGACGAGGTCCGCTTCCGCATCGTCAGCGTCGCCAACGGCACGCTCTCGGGCCCCGGCGGCATCATCACGGGCAACAACACCTTCCGCCCGGGCACCAGCATCACCTACACCGCCCCGAATTCCGGCGGCGCATCGGTCGTCGCCTTCCGCGTGACCCTCTCCGATCCGTTCGGCGAGTCGACGGTTGTCATCCCCGTCCGCGTCCCGCTGATCTCGCCGCTCACAGCCCCCCCCGCGCCCCCACCCGCCGAGCCCGACCAGTCCCCCGGCTGGCTCGACTTCGATCCGCTGGACCTTGCTGGCCTGGACGTGGCATCCGCCGACGAAGACACCATCGCACTCATGGCAAGCGTCTGACGCGACGCATCCGCGCGTCCACAGCGCTTCATCCGCACACGCCCGACCGCCCCCAATAAGCCGACCAACGAGAGAATCCCATGCCCCGCACGCCCACATCCCGCCTCGCCGCCAAGGCCGGCGCTGCTCCGTCCGCCGACGCCCCGGTCACGCTCGAGACCCTCGAGCCGCGATTAGTCATCGCAGCCACCGCCGACGCCTTCCACTCCTCGCAGTACGTCCACTTCGAAGACGCCGGCGCGAGCACCATCGTCGACATGGCCGTCGGTGACCTCAACGGCGACGGCATGGACGACATCGCCGTCGTCGACGGCAACGACCTCTACGTCATCCAGTCCTTCAAAGGCGCCTATCGCCTCGACGCCCAAACCTTCGACCTCAACGGCGCAACCCGCGTCGAAATGGCAGACCTCACCGGCAACGGCCTGCTCGACATCGCCGTCCTTGTGGATTCCTCCACGGAGATGCAGGTTCTCATCAACGTCGGCGCGGGCAACCTCGCGGCACCTGCCTCTTCGCAACTCGGCCTCATCGCCGTGACCGACTGGGAGTTCGTCGACCTGAACGCCGACGGCCGAGCAGACCCGGTCCTCCTGTCCGCAAGCCGAGTCCGAGCCTACGACACCATCGCAGACGGCACCGCACCGTCCGGAAGCCCGCTCTTTGAGCAAACGAGTATCGGCACCGCCAACTCCCACCTCGCCGTCGGCGACATCGACCGCGACGGCATCCTCGACATCGCGTTCATCGGCACCAACGACAGCAACCTCTACATCAAGCGTGGCACCGGAGGCGGCGCAGCCGCAAGCGCCGTCACCATCAACACCGTCACCAGCGCCACCAACAAGGGCCTCGAGCTCATCGACGCCAGCGGCAACGGCGACGTCGAGCACATCGTCGCGATCCAGGAAGCCGGTCTCGCCCGCTCGCTCGTCAACACCTCAACCCCCGGCTCATTCTCCGTCGGCGTGAATGGCAACAACGTCACACTCACCGACGGCTCGGGCAACACCGCCGTCGGCGACATCACCGGCGACGGCATCGCCGATCTCATCCTCAGCGGCAACTCCGAACGCGCCTATGCCGTCCTCTTCGGCGACCCCTCCGCCGCCGAAGCCGACTACTTCGACAACGCCTCCCAATACGACCCCGAGGAGACCGTCAACGGCGTCACCCTCGGAGACGCCAACGGCGACGGCCGACTCGACATCTTCGGCTTCGCTGGCAGCTCCGTGCTCATCCACGCCAACCTCGGCAACGCCGTATTCACCATGCCAGAGGTGTCGCTGGGCGGCACCGCCGGCGACGGAAGCGAGGAGCCCGACCGCGCGCTCTACGGCGACCTCGACGGCGACGGCCAGACCGACGCGGTCCTCTTCCAGACCGACGGCAGCGACGACAACTTCCGCATCAAGTTCGGCACTCTGGGCCGCTTCGGCGCCGACAACGCCGATATCGACACCGACTTCTCTGTCATCCTCGCCGGCACCCTCGCCGACACCGATGGCGACGGCGATCTCGACATCGTCCTCTTCGGCGACGACGGCTCACGCAACCAGGTCCAGGTCTTCCGAAACGACGGCGACCGAAACTTCACCAAGTTCAGCGCCGGCAACATCGCCGGCAACATGTTCGCCATCAACGACGTCTGGTCCGGCAACCTCAACGCCGGCACCAAGCAAGACATCGTCCTCGCCGACGCCGACAGCGAACGCATCGTCATCCTCACCGGCCTCGGCACCGGCAACGTCACCCTCATCGACCGCGTCCGCCTCGGCACCGACATCTTCGATATCGAAGTCGCCGACATGGACGGCGACGGTGACAACGACCTCGTCCTCGCAACCGCCGGCGGCGTCTCCACCCTCGTCGAAGAGGGCAACTTCCTCTACGAGTCCCTCCGCACCCGCCTGATCCAAGGCGGCGCGAGAGCCGTCGCGGTCGGCAACTTCAACCCAGGCAACGCACCCGACGTCGCCGCCATCGTCGGCGACGGCTACGGCGAGTTCATGTTCTTCCGCAACGAGTCGGCAAACCCCGACCAGCCCTTCATCCGCCCCGTCGACAACACCGCCTTCACACTCGGCGAATCGATGTTCGACACCATCACCGCCGGCGACCTCGACGGCGATGGCATCACCGACTTCATCCTCACCAACGACGACACAGACTTCGGAAGCGCATCGGGCCACTTCGTCGTCCTCGAGGGCGACGGCTTCCTCGGCCTGCGCAACGCCGGGTACTACCACCAAGAGGGCAGCTTCCGCCCCATCTTCTCCCCCGCCCTGGCCGACCTCGACAGCGACGGCGACCTCGACTTCCTCTACCTCAGCGACCTCGACGGCATCGACCGCCGCGGCGTCGTCATCCAGCGTGCCTACGGCGACGGCTCATTCGTGAATGCCCACTACGCCGCGGGCAACATCAGCACCACCCGCGTGCCCCTGCCCACCGTTGGGTCCAACCGCAGCCCCGCGGTCACCGGCGACTTCAACAACGACGGCCTCATCGACCTCGCGACCCTTGAGACATCCTCCGGCAACCTTGCAAACTTCGTCGTCGTGTACCACAACACCGGCGACGGCTTCACACGCGTCGCCGAGATCCTTCTGGGCGACGACGACACATTCCAGGTCGACAACTTCAACTCGCTCGTCGCCGGCGATGTCAACAACGACGGCCGCGACGATCTCGTCGTCTTCAATGAGCGCACCGAAGACCGCCGCCACTACACCCTGCTCAACACAAGCCCAACAGGCGACACGTTCAGCCTGATCCTCGCCCACTCCCAGGCCGACTTTCTATACAGCCAGTTGCAACTCGCAGACATCACGGGCGACGGTAACCTCGACATTCTCGCTCTCGCGAGCGACGACGACGTGATGATTGTCATGCCTGGCCGAGGTGACGGCACATTCCGCAATGGGGCCGTCCGTATCGAGCTCGCGGTGGCCGGTGCGAACTTCGAAAGCAATCCCCACGTCTTCGATGCAGACGGCGACGGCATGCTCGACATCGCCGTCACCCGGGATACGGGCGGCTCATTCGAGATCACCCTCTACCACCAGGTATCGCCCGGCGTCTTCAACACCTCGGCGCTTTGCGTCATGGTCAGCGGCAGCCCGGCACAGTGGCTCTCCTCTTCCGATCTCAACAACGACGGCCGACCCGAACTCCTTTCCGCACGCAGTGACGGCGGAACGCCCTCCCTCACCATCCTCTTCAACACATCGGTGCCCGGCTCGCCCACCTTCACCGACCAGAGCTACACCCTCCCCGACAACACCGGCTACGACAACGGCACCATCGCCGGCGACATCGACAACGACGGCCGCAAGGAACTCATCGTCTCCGGCTTCGCCGGTGCCCGCATCCTCGAGCTCAACGCCGCAGGCGTGCCCATCGCGGGCTCCTCCATCGCCTTCACCACATCCGACGTCGGCCCCATGCAGCTCATCGACATGGACAGCGACGGCGACCTCGACTGGGTCATCACCGCCAACAGCCTCGGCGAAACCAACGGCGTCTTCGTCGTCTCCAACCGCTTCGCCGGCCCGTCCCGCGTCTCCAACGTCGCCCCCGCGATCCCCGGCGGCTCGATCTTCCTGAGCCCCCAGACCGTCGGCAGCTCGGCAACCATCACCTACGAAGACTTCCTCGCGCTCTCCGGCGTCACCGACGCCGACGGCGACGAGGTCCGCTTCCGCATCGTCAGCGTCGCCAACGGCACGCTCTCGGGCCCCGGCGGCATCATCACGGGCAACAACACCTTCCGCCCGGGCACCAGCATCACCTACACCGCCCCGAACTCCGGCGGCGCATCGGTCGTCGCCTTCCGCGTGACCCTCTCCGACCCCTTCGGCGAGTCGAGCGTGGTGATCCCCGTCCGCGTCCCGCTGATCTCGCCGCTCACGGCTCCCCCCGCGCCCCCACCCGCCGAGCCCGACACCTCCCCCGGCTGGCTCGACTTCGACCCGCTGGATCTTGCTGGGCTGGACCTGGCCGAAGCCGACGAAGACACCATCGCACTCATGGCAGGCGTCTAGCACCGGCCCCGCGACCACATTGAAGAAGACGCGCTGACCTCTAGCACGTCGTGTGCTATCTTGCCGTGCGAAGCACGCGGGTTGTCGTTGCACCGCGCGCTCACGACCAAGCCGAGGTGTACCCATGCCGTCGATCCGTGATCGCATCAGCCGTTTCCGCAGCCCCGCCCGCCTCGCCGCCCGTGCCGGCCAAAGCATCTCGCGACAGGCCGCGATGCCCCACCTCGAAACCCTCGAGCCCCGCATCATCCTCTCGGCAACCGGCGATGTCTTCGATGTCTCCCAGTACATCCGCTTCAACGACGCCGACGGCATCCAGGACTTCGCGGTCGGCGACGTCAACGGCGACGGCATCGACGACATCGCCGCCATCGACGCCGACGAAAACGTATTCCTCGCCGCATCCTTCCGCGCCGCCTTCCGCATGCCCGTCGAGCTCGACGCCCCGGGTGTCCTCGGCTCATCCAGCGGCAACAACATCGAGATGGCCGACCTCACCAACGACGGCCACCTCGACATCGTCGTCATCGACAACGGCGGCGACCGCGCCATCAACGTTTTCATCAACGACGGCAACGGCAACTTCGCCGCCCCCACCCAGGTCCTCGCCTTCGGCGACAACGCCCGCGACTGGGCCATCACCGACATCACCGGCGACAACATCCCCGACATCGTCCTTCTGTTCGAGAACACCGTCGAGGGCTACCGGAGCAACGGCGACGGCACAGCCACCACCCTCCTCTTCTCCCAAACCGAGTCCGCAACCGACTTCACGCTCGTCGACGTCGGCGACCTCGACGGCGACAACCTGCCCGACATCGCCGTCTACGACGACGGCGGCGACCTCCGCATCGCCAAAGGCCAGTCCGGCGGCAACGCCTCAAGCTTCACTACCTTCTCCAGTTTCTTCGATAGCGGCATGACGAGCCTCGTCCTCGCCGACCTCGACGCCGACGGCCAGGTCGACCAGATCGCCGGCATCGATGGCGTGGGCGACCTGCTCTCCTACACCAACACCAGCACGCTTTCCACAATCTCCTTCGCCGCCAACACAAGCGTCGCCAACACCCGCACCGGCCAGGGCAACCTCGCCGTCGGCGATGTCAACGGCGACGGCACCGCCGACCTCGTCGCCCACGGCTCGAGCGCCTTCAGCATCTACTTCGGCAACACCGCCGCCGGCGCACGCGTCTTCACCACCGCGAGCAACTACATCGTCCAGGAGTCCGTCGATCTCACACGCCTCGGCGACATCAACAACGATGGCCTCCTCGACGTCTTCGGCCTGACCAACAACTCGATCCACATCGCACCCAACCTCGGCAACGCCAGCTTCGCGGTCCCCGAAGTCGCCATCGCCGGCGGCGCCGTCAGCTTCGAGCGCCCGGACCAAATCCTCATCGGCGACCTCAACGGCGACGGCACACAAGACGCCGTCCTCTTCGACACGAACACCATCGCCAGCGGCAACACCGACGGCAACGTCCGCATCAACTTCGGAAACCTTGGCCGATTCTCCGCCGACAACCTCGACCTCGCAACGGCCGTCGACTCGGGCACCGACCAGCACCTCGGCGGCACACTCGCCGACACCGACGGCGATGGCGACCTCGACATCATCCTCATCTCCACCGACGGCACCCGCACGCTCTCTCAGGTCCTCCGCAACGACGGCGGCGCAACCTTCACCGCCATCGACCCCCGCATCGTCACCGGCGGCGTCATCAACGTCGCCGACGTCTGGGGCGGCGCAGCCAACGGCGGCGCAAAGCAAGACGTCATCGTCGCAGACGCCACCGGCAACCGCCTCATCTTCCTCGCCGGCCAAGGCACCGGCAACGTCATCCTCGTCGACCGCCTCCGCATCGGCACCGAGCCCCGCGCCATCGAAGTCGCAGACATGGACGGCGACGGCGACCTCGACATCGTCATCGCGACCGATCTCGGCGTCTCCGCCCTCGCCGCCACCGGCAACTTCGTCTACGGCCCCCGCGTCGACACAACCTTCGCCGCCGGTGCCCGCGACATCGCCGTCGGCAACTACAACGCCGACAACGCCCCCGACGTCACCGCAATCACGGGCACCGGCTACGGCGAATTCGTCTTCCTGCGAAACCGAACCGCAACCCCCGACCAGCTCTTCCTCCGCCACCTGCCCCAGTCAGACTTCGAGCTCACGTTCAACGCCCAACTCGACACGATCGTCCAGGGCGACCTCGACGCCGACGGCACCCCCGACTTCGCCCTCTTCGGCGAGAACACCCGCCGATACATCACCATCGCCGGCGACGGGTTCCTCGGTGCCGCCGAGGTCGCGTTCTACCAAACCAACAGTGGTTCCGGCGCCCTCTCCCCCGCCCTCGTCGATCTCGATCACGACGGCGACCTCGACATCGCATACCTCTCAACAGCCGGCGTACTCGATCGCAACGGCATCGTCATCAACCGCAACTACGGCGACGGCTCTTTCGTCCTCCCCGACCTCGGCTCATCCAGCATCAGCACATTCCTCGCACCCCTCCCGCACCAGGGCGGGCAAAGAGCAACCCTCGCGACCGGCGACTTCAACAACGACGGCCTCGCCGATATTGCTGTCTTCGAAGGAGTGGTCGAGGGTCCGGCCATCGTGACCTACCTCAACACCGGCAACGGCTTCCGCCGCGCAACGGTCACCCCCGTCACCACCACCGACTTCGAGATCTCCTCCACGCAGCTCGCTGTCGGCGATGTCACCGGCGATGGCATCGACGATATCGTCATCTACAACGACGACGAACGTCGCCACTACACCTTCATCAACGACGGCGCCGGCACGTCCTACACCGTCATCCTCGCCCACTCCCAAGCCAACTTCACGTACACCGCCCTCGATCTCGCCGACATGACCGGTGACGGCGTCCTCGACATCGTCGCCACCGACATCGACAACGATGTCGTCGTCATCATGCCCGGACGCAACGACGGCACATTCCGCAACGGCGCCGTCCGCATCGTCATCAACGTGCCCGACATCGCATCCGGCGATCGCCCCCACATCTTCGATGGTGACGGCGACGGCCTGCTCGACTTCGCGATCATCCGGGGCGATGTCGATGACATCCGCTTCCACCGCCAGCGCGACGCACGCATCTACGAGTTCAGCACCATCTGGACCGCCCCGAGTTCCGGCAGCATCGGCCAGATTCTCTCCTCGGCCGACCTCAACGGCGACGGCCGCGCCGAGCTTCTCGTGGGCCAAGGCTCGAGCGCCAACGGCGTCTTCTCGATCCTCTTCAACACCTCCACCCCCGGCACCCCCGTCTTCACCCAAGCCGACTTCGACGTCCCAGGCCGCATGGAAGCCGACGATGGCGTCCTCGCCGCCGACATCGACAACGACGGCCGCACCGAGCTGCTCATCCTCGGCTCCGCCCTCACCATCGTCGAGCTCAACGCCGCGGGCACGCCTGTTTCCTTCGTCTCCCTCTCCACCGAGATCGACGACAGGTTCAGCGCACTGCTCCAAGACCTCGACAACGACGGCGACCTCGACTTCCTCGGCACAAGCCGCGACTTCCTAGACAGCGCCGGCTCCCTCATCCACCCCAACCGCATCGCCGGCACGAGCCGCCTCTCCAACGTCACTCCCTTCGTCCCGCAGAACACCATCACCCTCGACGCCCAAAACTTCGGCATGCCCGTCGACATCACGCTCGACTCGCTCCTCGCCAAGGCCGGCGTCGTCGACGCCGACGGCGACACCGACTTCACCTTCCGCATCATCGAGCAGCTCGCCGGCACCCTCACCGGCCCCGGCGGCGTCCTCGTGGGCAACCGCCCACTCGTCGATGGCATCACCCTCACCTACGAGCTCCCCAGCGACGCGTCGTCGACCACCGCCGCCTTCCGCGTGCTCGTCAGCGACCAGTTCGCCGAGGGCGCATCGGTCATCACGGTCCTCGTCCCGCTCGTGCCCCAACCCTGCTCCACGGGACCGATCGCCGAGACCCCGCCGCCCCCGCTCGCCCAGCCCGACCAGCGCTGGCTCGACTTCGATCCCCTCGAGCTCGCCGATGCCAAGGCCGACACCGAGGCCGACGCAAGCAACGTCTTCTGGCTCACCGGGGTCTAACCCGCAATCCCAGCCCCGCGAGGGAGTTACACTCGACACGACGCCCGCCCACGCTGCGGCCGGCTGTTGTTAAGAGAGGACCCGAACACATGCCCCCGATCGCCCTGCACCGTGCCGCCGGCACCGCCCGCTCCCTCCGAGCCCGCACATCGCGCCGCAGAGCGGCTCCCGCGCCCCAGCCCGTCGAGCTCCTCGAGCCCCGCATCATCCTCTCCGCCAACGGAGCACTCTTCGATACCAACGAGTACGTCGACTTCGTCGGCACCGGCACCATCGTCGATTTCGAGGTCGGCGACCTCAACGGCGACGGCATCGCCGACTTCGTCGGCACCGACCGCTCCCAGGTCCACGTCGTCCTTTCCTCCCGCGGCGGCTACATCGGCATGTCCTCCTTCGCCCCCGCCACAGGCACCGCCGACGTCATCCAACTCGCCGACGTCCAGTCCGACGGCGACCTCGACATCGTCTTCGTCGACACCAACGGCGCAGGCCAGGTCGGCTACTTCCTCAACGACAGCTTCGGCAACTTCGGCACCAGCATCCACGAAGTCAACACCAGCGACACCGACATCCGCGACTTCGTCGCCGCCGACTTCAACCGCGACGGCCGCCTCGACGTCTTCGGCAATGATTCGGAGTGCTACGAGATCTACACCGGCAACGACAGCGGCTCCCTCGCCGCCC
>ERZ1740070.162-NODE-162-length-48071-cov-9.904511_pt1 | contig 48071 bp, 34 predicted proteins | sample MGYA00581734_ERZ1740070 | MGnify/ENA primary metagenome ERZ1740070 (study PRJEB43018, sample SAMN04849744) | marine metagenome | isolation source: floating plastic debris | place: Pacific Ocean | collected 2008-09-01 | study: EMG produced TPA metagenomics assembly... | reverse complement strand
ACGAGCTGCGGCACGCCAAGCTGATCCTGCACGATCTGATGGAAGAGTTCCTCGAGGAGGGCGTGCCCTTCGACCAGAACCTGAAGGTCGGCATGATGGTCGAGGTGCCTTCTGCAGCGATCATGGCCGAGACATTCGCCCGCGAGGTCGATTTCTTCTCGATCGGGACCAACGACCTCGTGCAATACACCCTGGCGGTCGATCGGACCAACGAGCGGGTCGCGGACCTCTTCACGCCGACCCACCCGGCCGTGCTGAGGCTCATCAAAGACACCGTCCGCGGGGCCCGCAGGCACCACATCCCCGTCTCCTGCTGCGGCACGGCCGCGGGGGACGTGGATTACGCCGTCTTGCTGATCGGGCTGGGGCTGCGTACTCTTTCCGTGACTCCGACCGATATTCCCAACATCAAGCGGATCATCCGGTCGATCACCGTTGGACAGTGCGAGCGCATAGCTAAAAAGGCTGTGGCGTTTGATTCCGCTGCCACTGTTTTCGCGTTCGTGCGGGACAAGGCGCGAAAAATCGTTCCTGAGGCGTTCGCCGGTCGGCCCGGCGAAGACTGATTCTCCGCAACGTCTTGCTTCGCAAGCACTTGCGAGATGAGGCTCCTCGGGGTCAAAGACCACCCCGGGCCCGGCGACCTGCTCGCTGGCTCGGGCGTTCCCGGCGGAAAGCACGCTCTGCGAGCGATGCGTTCCGACAGCTCCGGGCCCGCGACCGCTGGTGTTTCCGTTCCGATGGAATCGCCCGGCGACCCCGCTGCCCACGGCTGCTGTCCCTCGGCCGGACCCCCGGAAGATCACCCGATAGTGGGTGTGACGCGGGGATCGCCCACCCGCGCTTTGGCGTCGGGCTCGGACCCAGGCTCTACCCGCCCGTGCCACGCTTTCAAACCAAGCACCCCGCGCGCCCGCGACGCGTCACCGAATCAGCCGACCTCCCCACGCTTGACGCGTGCGGCAGCTCGGCCGACTCGGCACGTCGTGCTGCGCGCACTCCGGCACGGGCTCCACACATGACAGGCCCATTCCATGCCCACCACCCGCATGCTCATCAACTACGCGCCCGGCGACGAGTGCCGAATCGCGATCACCGAGGATGGCAATCTCGAGGAGTTCTTCGCTGAGAAGCTCAGCGAGGTCTCCCGCGTCGGGAACATCTACGTCGCGAAGGTCCAGAACGTCGAGGAGTCGATTCAGGCGGCGTTCGTCGACTTCGGCATCGGCGTGAACGCGTTCCTGCACGTCTCGGACATCCACCCGCGCTACTTCCCGGGCGACACCAAAGACGCAAGCGAGCGCGTCGGGCACAAGACGCCCCGCCGCGAGCGCCCGCCGATCCAGAAGTGCCTGAAGCGCGGGCAGGAAGTGCTCGTGCAAGTCATCAAGGAAGGCGTGGGCTCGAAGGGTCCGACGGTCACGAGCTACCTCTCGGTGCCGGGCCGATTCCTCGTGATGATGCCGAACATGGACAACATCGGCGTCTCGCGCAAGGTCGAGGACGAGGACACCCGCAAGAAGATGCGGCAGATCCTCGACACGCTCGACCTGCCCGAGGGGTTCGGTTTTATCCTGCGCACCGCCGGTTTCGATCGCACCAAGGCCGAGCTCAAGCGCGACCTGTCGTACCTCCAGCGGCTCTGGAAGGACATGGAGCGCAAGCGCAAGAAGGGCTCGAAGCCGCGGCTGCTCTACTCGGAAAGCGACCTGCTGCTCCGCACGCTGCGAGACCAGCTCACGAGCGAGATCGAAGAGGTCGTGATCGACTCGGACGTGGCGCTCGATCGCGCGTCGAAGTTCATCCGCCTCGTCGCGCCGCGTTCGACGACCAAGCTGCGCACGTACACGGGCAAGGCACCGCTCTTTCATGCCTTTAACGTTGAGGCGCAGATCGCCTCGATGCACGCCCGCGAGGTGCCCCTGCCCTCGGGCGGCCGGCTCGTGATCGACGAGACCGAGGCGCTGGTTGCGATCGACGTGAACTCGGGCCGCAGCCGATCCGCGCGCGACGCCGAGACCAACGCGTACAAGACGAACCTCGAAGCGGTCGACGAGATCTGCCGCCAGCTGCGCCTGCGCGACCTCGGCGGCCTGGTCATCCACGACCTGATCGACATGCGCGACGCGAAGCACCGTCGAGCGATCGAGTCGCGATACCGCGAACGCCTCAAGCGCGACCGCGCCAAGAGCACCGTCCTGCCCATCAGCAGCTTCGGCATTCTCGAGATGACCCGCCAGCGCATGCGTGGCAGCCACGAGAAGCAACACTTCGCCGATTGCCCGACCTGCCACGGCCGGGGCATGGTGCAGAAGCCGACATCGGTCGCCGCCGACGCGTTGCGCGAGCTCTCGGCAACGCTCTTGCACGAGAAGGTCCAGCGTGTCGAGCTGGTGGTTTCTGGTCGCGTCGCGGGCGAGCTGCTCAGCGGCAAGCGGCAGACGCTCGGCCGAATCGAGCACGCCAGCGGCAAGGTCGTCGACGTGCGCGTCTCCGACGCGATCCCCGTCGACCGCTTCACGCTTTACGCCTATGACGGCGATGGCTCGGATGTCGACATCACCCGCCTGCCCAAGATCAACGCCGAGAAGCTCATCGAGGCGTTTGCCCCCGTGGGCGGCGACGACGACTACGCAATGGATCTCGAGTCCGAGCGCGAGATGGTCGCCGAAGAGGCGGCCGCCGCGGGCACGCACGAGCCCACGCTCCAGCCCTTCGAGATCGACGACGGCGACGGCCTGCCCCCGCTCGAGGATGAGGACGACGACGATGCGCCGCGCAAGAAGAAGCGCCGTCGCCGCGGCCGTCGCCGCAAGCGTGGCTCGGGCGAGGGCGATCAGCAGGACGGCGCCGAGTCGACCGACCAGGACGACATCGCTGACGATCGGTCGACCGCCGACCGCGACGAAGCCGATGGCAACGACCAAGACCGCGCGGAGAGCGACGGGGAGGACGGGACCAAGAAGAAGCGTCGTCGCCGTCGTCGCCGCCGCAAGTCGGGCGAGGGTGCCGAGGCTTCCGAGTCGGGGAGTGACCGTGATGAGCGAGCCGACCGTGACGAAGGCGACGCATCGGGCGACAGCGGCACGACGATGTCGGGCCACTTAGAGCCCGAGGCGAGCGAGAACGATGGCGACGATGAGCCCGCCGAGGGTGCGGTGAAGAAGAAGCGTTCGCGTCGCCGCCGTCGTCGCAAGTCCGATGGTGAGGGCGACGAGGGTTCCGAGCGCGGTGGCGATGACGCGGAAGCGGCGCGCGACACGCGTGATTCGCGCGATGCAGCCGACGCGGAGGAGGCCACTCCGGCAAAGAAGAAGACCCGCTCGCGCAGCAAGAAGGCGGGCACAGCAAAGACCGCGAGCAAGAAAGCGTCCTCGAAGAAGGCTGCGACGGACGAGGATCGGCCCAAGCCGGTCGTGAAGAAAGCGGTCGTCAAGAAACCCCGGACGCTCTACGGCTCATCGCGGCGCAAGCTCGCGCCGAGCGAGCGGGCACGCCTCGGTGAGGACGCCTGATCGCATGCGGACGCGGCGGCTGATCATCCTGGGCTCCACCGGCTCGATCGGCACGCAGACGCTTGACGCGGTCGCGCATCTCAACACGCTCGCGGAGCGTGGCGAGTCGCCCGAGCGCTTTGACGTGGTCGGCCTTGCCGTAGGTTCGCGCGGCAAGGAGCTTGCCGGCCAGGCAAGGCGGTTCGGCGTACGCGATGTCGCGCTGGCCGACGTGGACGCGGCGTTCGATGCGCCCGGCGTGACGGTTCGTCGCGGTGGAGACTCGGCCGAAGAGCTCATTCGCGAGGTTGAGGCCGACATCGTGATGGCCGCGATCGTGGGCGTTGCGGGCTTGCCAGCGACGCTCGCCGCGATTGAGCTCGGTCGCGACGTGGCGCTCGCGAACAAAGAAACGCTCGTGGCAGCCGGCCCGGTCGTCACCGCGGCGTGCGCACGGAGCGGGTCGCATCTGCTGCCCGTCGATTCCGAGCACGCGGCGTTGTGGCAGTGCCTGCTCGCGCTGCGTGACCTGCCCCGTGACGTGCCGCCGTTTGTCGCGCCGCCATCGCTTGTGCGCGCGACGCTTACCGCGTCGGGCGGCCCCTTCAGAACAAGCTCGGCGGATCAGATTCGCAACGCGACGCGCGAGCAGGCGCTCACGCACCCGACGTGGTCGATGGGCCCGAAGGTCACGACCGATTCCGCGTCGCTCATGAACAAGGGCCTCGAGCTCATCGAGGCGCACTGGCTGTTCGGCCTTGGCACGGATCGGCTCGCGGTGCTCGTGCACCCGCAATCGACGGTGCACGCGATGGCCGAGTTTGCCGACGGCTCGGTGATTTCTCAGCTCGGTGCGCCCGACATGCGATCGCCGATTTCCTACGCGCTCACGCACCCGGCGAGGCCCATCGGATGCGCGCGCACGCTCGATCTGGCGGGGCTCGGTCGGCTCGACTTCGAGCCGCCGGACACCGAGCGTTTCCCGGCGCTCGAACTCGCGATGGGCGTGATCGACGCCGGCGGCTCGGCGGGCGCGGTACTCAATGCGGCCAATGAGATTGCCGTCGCCGCCTTCTTGCGAAGCGACGAGAGCTTGCCCGAGATCGCGTTCGGCCAGATTCCCGAGATCGTCGCGGCGACACTCTCCGCGGTCCCCGGCCGGCCCGTGACCACGCTTGCCGAGGTAATGCAGGTCGACGCCGAAGCACGCGACGTCGCGCGAAGCCGGCTCGCCTGATTGCTACGCAGCGATTCCAGCGGCCGAAGCGGATGTGATATCGATGCGTTCGGCATGCCAGGGCTTGATCACGCGCCGCGAGCCTTCGCCGAGCTGCTGTGACGCGTCGAGCATTGGTCCGGGGCTGAGCGTGCCGACGACCAGCGTTGCCGCACCGCGAGCGCCGACCAAACGCACGCCCGCCTCGACGAGCGCCCGCCGAATCGCCCACGCGTTCTTCCCCTCGGCGACAACAGCAGCCGACCCGAAGTGCTTGCGCTCAAGCTCCCGAGCGATCGCGGCGCGTGCGTGCGCGAGACCTGTGAAGCGATCCCAGAGGGCCGGTGGAAGGGGCGAACGGGCTTGAGCCGCGCGCGACGCACGCAATTCGAGCAAGCCCTTCGCAAAGCCATCGGTCGCGTGTTCTCTTCGTGCGATCGCACGGTAGCGCTTTCGATCCGACCGCAGCCGCGCCCTGCGCTCGTTGCTTGGGGCGTACCGCTGCATCACCCAGCCGTTGTTGCGGACGAGGCACGAGAGGATGCGATCCATGTCTCGGCCGGCCTTCGCTTTGTCGTGCTCAATAACGAAGCGGTCGTCGAATGCGACTCGGCCACCCGCGAGCAAGATCCGCGCCGCGAGGTCGTATTCCTCGGCGTAATAGCCGAACTGCGCGTCGTAGCCACCAAGGTCGAGGAACGTGTCCCGGCGGTACGCCACGCCGCAGCCGACGGGTACTTCGGGCAGGCCTCCCGACTCGCGGACGCCGCGCGAGAGAAGTATGTCGGCGGTGACCGCAAGCACGCCCGACGGCGCTGCCCGCAGCACCGCGAGATAGTCCGTGTTGGTCGGGCGCGAGTCGTCATCGAGCATGACCACCCAGTCACCGCTTGCAGCATGCGCGCCCGCGTTGCGCGCAGCGGCCCCGGCGTTGTTGTCCATGCGGATCACGCGCGCCGGGATGCCGTTCTCAAGAAGAGCCGGCGCGACAGCGGGAACATCCGAAGCGTTGTCGACGACGATCACCTCGGCGGCGTGGTGGGGGAGTGTGCCGAGGGCGTGGAGTGTGCGCGCGAGGGTGGTCGCTCGGTCGCGCGTCGGCAGCACATACGAGATGCTCACGCGACGCCCCGGCCCGCGGTGCGTGTCGCGGCGAGCACGTCGGGAGCGGCATACGCAAGCGAGGCGCCATGTAGTCGATTGATCGTGCGGCGAAGGTCGAACGCAGAGCAGGGCAGGTTGCCGAGGCGTGCGCCCTCCCATGCGGCGGCCGACGCGCCGAGCAACGCCGCGGCTTGCAGCGAGCCGCCCGATGCGAGGGCGAGCGTTGCGGCTGCAAGCATCGCGTCGCCACAGCCGAGCGGATCGACCGCGTGGGGCGTGAGCGCGGGAACGTGCTCGCTTCGCAGGCGTGTCTGGTACGAACCGGCCGACGCCTCGGTGACTTGGTCGTCGTCGAGCCGGTCGAACGCGATGAGCCCCTCGGGGCCCATCGTCACGATCGCGGCGTTGGCGCGTGTCTGTTCCAGCAGTTTCCACGCGGCAAGCGGCAGCCCCTCGTCGGGGAGCTGGAGCGCATCGCGCATCTCGGATTCGCTCGGCGTGAGCAGGTCGGCGTGCTGAAGAGCGAGCAGCGAGCCGCGCCTGCCCGAGACGTCGCCCGCGAGTGTCGCGACCCGCGGGCGGAGGGTTGCGGCGACCGCGCGTGTTGTCGCGTCGGTCAGTAAACCTAGTCCGAAGTCGGTGATGATCGCGGCAGCCTCGGGCCCCGCGTCAACCGCGGCGTCGTCGGCGAGCGCGATCAGCCGATCGCGAGCGGCCGCGTCGAGCGCGGGGCGCTCGATCAGGTCGACCTTCATGACCTTCTGTGCACCGACAAGGAAACGCTGCTTCTCGGCGATCGGCGTGGGAAGGTCGAGCGATCGAACCTCGACGCCCTCGGCGGCAAGCTCATGGCGAACCGCGTCGCCCTCCGCGCCCGTCGGCAGTGCCGTCACGAGGATTGGTTTCGCACCGAGTGCTGCGCAGTGGCGCGCCACGATCGCCGCACCGCCCAGATAGTGGCGGTGCTCGATCGGCCGGAGTGTCATCACGGGCGACTCGCCGGCGACATCGGGCCGATCGCAGAGCACATAGGTGTCGCGGATCGTCTCGCCGACGATCACAACACGCCGCGAGCGGAAGTCGGCGATGAGCGTGTCGAGCTGATCGGGGGCGAGGGCCGGGTCGTCGGCGAGCTGGGTGATGCGTTGTTGGAAGGGGTCAAGGTCGTGCTCGAGCGATTGGATCAGAGCGGTGGAGCTGAAGACGACGTCGCCGGATGAGAAGACGACTCGGCCACCGTGGCGTTCGACGGTCTCACGTTCGGCGAGGAAGCGCGGGTCGTTGTTGTGTTCGTACTCTCGGCCCTTGATGTACACGTCGGGCTGAACGTCTTCGAGCAGATCGACGGCGGTGGGCCTGCCCTCGATGTAGACGTAGTCGACGAAGTCGAGGGCGGCGAGGTTGTCGGCGCGGAGTTCCTCCGGGATCAGCGGCCGGCCGCGGCCCTTGCCGACGTGGCGATCGGCGGTAATGGATACGAGCAGCGCGTCGCCGAGCGTTCTGGCTTGGCGGAGGTGGCGGACGTGCCCCGGGTGGACGAGGTCGAAGCAGCCGTGGCATTGCACGAGCGAGGCGCCGTTCGCGCGTGCCTCGGCACGCACAGCTAGCAGCTGCTCGCGGGTCAATACCTTGGGGCTCGTGGCCGATGGGCTCATGGGCACGGTTATCGGCTGGGTACAGCATGCGCGATGAGCCGGGATTGGGGGGCCGCGGCTTCTGGCGCAATCGCCGCGCACCGGTCGATGTTGCGTGCGATGCCTCCCGACCCCGTGCGTCTCACACGCAGCGACATCGTCGCTCTCGGCCAGCGCGGCGAACCGTGGGCGTTCTTGCCCGTTGCAGCGCAAGCATTGCGCGTTCTGGAGCGTGATCCGCAGTTCCGTGCGCTTTATGCGGCAAATTTTGCGCGTCTCGGATTGCGAACAGCCGCGATGGAGCACATCCAGGTGCTGCTCGAGCTCACCAACGGCGAGCCAACATCGCAGTCCGAGGCCGAGCAACTCGCGTCGGCTGTTGAGCGTCTCGCCGACGATCGTGTCCCGCTCGATGATCAACTCGCAAAGCTCCGCGCGAACCTCACGGCGCTGGCCGAGGGCGGCGTTGGCGTGGGTACAGGGCGCGCGGCTGAGAACGGCATTGACGCTGCAACTCGCCAGTACGAGGCGGCGGCGAGCGGCTGGACCTTGTGTCGGGCCAGCGATGGGAACATCGTTCGTCGATCTCCGGTAGGTGAATGGCAAGGCATCGTCGACGCGCGCGGCAACGCGCGGGCGTTTGTCGAGCAACACCTTGTGTGTGGCTCGATATATCCAGAGCCGGTGACTGTCGAGGGTGTCAACCCGCCGTGGGTGTTGGTCGAGACGCACGCCTCTCGGCCGCGCACGGCGGCCGGGTTTGAGCCCACGATCCGGGTTGTGCAGGCAGATGCCGCCGAACTCTTCGCCGGCTTTGCGCTCGCCGATCTTCGGGCACTCATCGCCGATCAGCGTGTCGAGTGGTTTGTCGGACCCGGCGCGGGTGTGGCGCTGCGCGACAGGCTTCTGGATCGCCCGAGCGACTTCCGGCCCGGCCCCTATGTGCCGCTGACAACGCTCACGGCTCCCGCAGCGAATCCGAGCGTGCCTGAGGTGCTTCATGCGGCCCGCGTTCAGGCCGACGAAACGACGCGGACGCAATCCGCACGCGTCGAGGCGATCTACGCCCCGCGTGACGCGGCGTGGTGGGCCGCCCGGTGGTCGGAGATCCGCGCGGGCACGGCCGAGCCGATGCGTGTGCTCCTCGCAACGAGCCGGTTTACGACGTACGTCCGTCATGCGACGCGTGACTTGGCTGACGCATTCGAGTCTGCTGGAGCGTCGGTGCGCGTGATCGAGGAGCGCAGCGATCGCAGTGTTCTGTCGGCGGGCGAGTATTGCCAGGCGATCGCTGAGCATGATCCGGACCTGATTGTTGCGGCGAATTATCCGCGGTGGAAGCTCTCGTCTGTGGTGCCGGAGAACGTGCCGTTTGTGTGCTGGGTGCAAGACGCGATGCCGCACATGTATGAGGCGGATGCCGGGCGCCGCGTGAGCCCAATGGAACTGCTCGTCGGCACGATTACTTCAGACATGCTCGCTCGGCATGGTTATCCGCCGGAGCAATGCATCGCGATGCCTGTCGCGGCTAGCGAGCGAAAGTTCCACCGCGGCGCGGTGTGTCACCGGCTGCGTGAGCGATTCACGTGCGATGTGGCATACATCAGCAATCAAAGCGAGTCGCCCGATCGCACCCACGATCGACTCATGAGGGAAGCATCCGCCAGCACCGACGTGGTGCGGACTCTCGTAGCACTTCGGCCGCATATAGGCCGTATTGCGAAGCACTCGGACACAGAGTGGGGTTGGACTGCGCTCCGCTCTGCAATTTTGATCTCAGAGGAAGAAGCAGGAACAACGCTCGACCCGATCACGCGCGAGCATCTGGTGCGCCACTACGGCGTGATCATGCTCGATCGCACGTTGCGGCACCAAACGCTTCATTGGGCAGCGGAAATCTGCCGGCGTCGTGGGTGGTCTTTGGGCATCTTCGGCGCTGGGTGGGACGGGACGGCGGCTTTCGCGCCGTACGCACGCGGGCATTTGGATCACGGCGAGGAAGCGCGCTCGGCATACGCCTGTGCGGGTGTGCATCTGCACGTCTCAGCAAACACGATCGTGCACCAGCGTGTTATGGAATGTGCCCTTGCGGGCGGTCTTGCGATCTCGCGGTTGACGGCAGATACCCTCGCGGGCGTTCGCCAGCACGCCTCGTTCATTGCGCGTGATCTAGATCGGCCAATACGGCGGCAAGCGCGTTCGGAGTCTGGATGCTCGTGGGCGTCGCATCCGACGCTGATGCAGGCGGCAACGCAACTACAGAAATGCGGATTTGCAATCGATGAGGCGTGCTGGCTTCGTGACGGGAAATGGGAGGGGCTTGGTGCGCACGCTGAACGCGCGATTGGGCTGCGTTTCCATGCAGGCTGGCTGATGGGAGACCTGGCCGAAACGACGTTCACGGACGCCGCCACGCTCGAAGCTCGCATTGAGCGTGCGCTCACGCGCCCCGAGTGGCGGGACAACGTGTCGCGCGGAGTAGCCGGCCGTGTGTGCACATCACTGACACACGACTCGATGGTCGACACGATCATGATCACTATGGCAGAGCGGCTACACACGGCGGCCAAAGCCGCGTCGAGCCAGAGCGAAAACATCGTGGCGGCCTAGGGCATGCCAACAGCCCTTTCTCTGCACGGCGACTACGGCATCAGCGGCGTGAGCACATGGGGCGCGCGCATGGCGACGCGAACGCGGGATGCCGAAAATACATGGCATCTTGGCGTGATCGGGCTGCCGCGGGGCGACGAAAAGCGTTGGGCCGATGCGCACGGCGCACCCGTCGAGCGCGTGCACGCGATCAATCATGGCAATACCGCCCTGGGCAACGCATGCGATGCGATCGCGGCAGATGTCATCGTGCCGAACGACGCGATGCTGGACGACGGCCCGCTCCCAAGGCCTGCGATCGCGGTCTGCCATGGCGCGGATATCGGATGGCGGACACGCATAGAACGGCTCGCGGGTGCGTGCGGCGGGCTCGTCGCGGTTGCGCCGCACGTACTCGCGGCGATGCGCGATGCCTTCAGAGCCGACGCGCAGGCGTGGGTCCAGCCGTGCGGCATCGACATCCTCAGTGATGTCCCGCTCGCGATACCGGATGGCAAGCCGCTGCGTCTCGCGTGGATCGGTCGCTTCGATCGCACCGAGAAACGCGTGCACGATGTCATCGCGCTGGCCGAGGCGCTCGAGACGCGCGGCGCGGATGCCGTGCTGCATGTCGTGGGCGATGGGCCGGCTCGCGGCGAGGTCGTTGCGGCGGCCGAAAGGCTCGGGCCGCGGTTGACCGTGGGTCGGCCTTGCCGGCCCGCATGCATCCGATCATTGCTGACCGCGAGCCATGGCGTGGTGATGACAAGCGCAACCGAGGGCTGGCCGACGATCGCGATGGAGGGGATGGCAATCGGTCGCCCAGTTTTCGCGACGGCGGGTTGTGGCGGCGCGGCGGACGCGATCGCGCGGGCCGACGCTGGTGTTGTTGTTGACGTCGGTGACATGCACGCGATGGCGGGGCACATCGCCGCACTCGCAGCGGATCGCCGGAACCTGACGGCGATGGGCGAGCGTGCGATTCGTCTCGTGCGTGCGGAGTGCGATGCCGACGACATGGTTGAGCGTTGGGCCGAGATCGTCCGCGCCGTGCTCTTGGCGCCCGACAGTGGCTCGCGGTCTCGCGGGTCTGTCTCTGCGCTTTTGCCGACACCGTACGAGCGACTGATCGCAGTGGCGGTCGCGCGATCGGGCGGGCATCGCGTCGCGATCTACGGGGCGGGTGCGCACACCGATCGATTTGCGCGGGCGATCGGGCAGAACGACGCGGTCATGTGTGTGGTCGACGATCGGCCGTCGCGTGATGAGATTGGATCAACGCCGGTGGTTACTCCCGAAGGCGCGATGCAAATGGGTATTGATGCGGTCGTGTGCTCCTCGGACGCCTGGGAGGATCGGCTTGCCGAGCGGGCAGCGGCGTGGGCCCCGGGCCTGCCGGTAGTCAGGCTGTACGAGCGAGGGACGGGCTGGCAAGCGCTTCGCGACGAGTTTGCTCTGTGAGCACCTGCGCGGGCGACTGGCTGTAGAGACGATGCACATGAACGCCGCGTGCGCGCAGGGCTTCGGTGCGATCCCACAGGCGGTCCTCGAGACGATCGGAGCAGATCAGCACGTGCTCGCCCGACGCGAGCACATCGGGCGATTCGTATCCCGTCGCGGGGTTGTCATCGCGCAGAGAAGCGATCGTCATGCCCAGGTCGCAGGCGTGGTCGGCGACCCACGCGGCGTGTGCGCCCGCTGGGAAGAGGTGCACCGATGGAACGCACGCGCTGCGGAGTTGCGATCCAACTTCTCGCAGTCTCGCGCGTCGGCACGTTTCGATCGCGCGGGTCGCGGTGCTCGGCTGCACGCGATCGGCCCACAGCCTTGCGAGCAGGGCCAGTTGCGACGGGTGTGTGCGCAGGATGTGGTCGAGGACATCGGGCGTTGCTTCGCCGACGAGCACGCGTGCGATCGCCGATTCGAGCTCGGCGCGTGCTGCGGTCGAACGATCGGTGTCGGGTGTGGTCTGGCTTTGCGGATCGAGCATGCGCCATGCTCGGAGCATGGTCTGGGCGTGTGCTCTGGCCTGTGCCGGGCTGCTTGCGTGGGAAGTCTGGCCGTGGTGGGTCCAGTGGTAGAGCACGTCCGGGATGGCCGCGATCGCGCCCGCTGGGGCGAGGCGTGCCCAAAGGTCGTAATCCTGCGCGCGTGTGAGTGACTCGTCGTACCCACCCGCGGCACGGACAGCGTCGCGACGAAGCATCATCGAGCCATGGGCGAAGGGGTTGCCCGTCAAGAGCGACGTGCGCGCGTCGCGCGGGTCCGTTGGCGGCTTCGTGGTGCATCGCACGGCGCTGGTGTGCCGGTCGATGGTGGTCCATCCGCATCCGAGGGCGGCAAGCTCGGGCAGGCAGACCATGGCGCGAGCTTGCATCTCGAGCCGACTTGGCGTTGAGAGGTCGTCGGCGTCTTGCCGGGCGACGAGATCGTGTGACGCGATGCGGAGGGCGTGGTTGACAGCCGCCGCGAGGCTCGCCTCGGGAAGTGGGGCGATGCGGCATCGCGGGTCGTGCTGGGCGAGGTCGTTGATGAGGAGCAGCTCGGCGGGCGAGCAGCCGTTGGGCAGAAGCAGAATCTCGAGTCGGTCGTGGGTTTGGGCGGTAATCGAGGCGAGCGCCCGGGTGAGGCGATTCGGGTCGGGCCGATGGATCGGTAGGGCGACGGTGACGGGGGGGAGTGCCGCGGTCATGCTGCGCATGCCTCGGCGGTGCCCGAGCAGCGGCGTGTGACCATCAAGAGCATGTGCCCCGCGAAGCGGCGGATGCTGCTGGGGGGGTGGTCGCACCAGCGCTCTCGCGGTCGTCCCGTTCTGGAAAAGTTCGTCCAAGCATACTTGGCAGCACGAACATCCTCGAGTCCCTTGCGGACGTCATACGCGTCGTACGAGACGGGGTCGAGACCGTGCTCTGTGAGCTCGGCGGCGAGCGTGTATGGCGTAAAAAAGCGTTGATAGATCGGAGTCGAATCGGGCGGTTTCCGATCGAATCGGCCGAGCCGGGCGGCGAGCTTTCGCATCGGCGAGAAGTAGGGAACCGTGATGACCACGATGCCACCTGGGCGCACCACACGGGCGGCTTCCCGCAGAATCGCGACCCGGTCGGCTCGTTCGAAGTGCTCGACGACACCGAAGGAGAGATAGCCGGCGAGGCTCGCGGTTGGCAGCGGCAGGTCTCGCACGTCACCAACGATGTAGTTGCCCTCGGGATGGATCGCGGAGTTCGCTTGGATCGCGCGTGGGGCGAAATCGAGGCCTGTCATGTCGTAGCCCGCCGCGCAGAAGGTGCGCATGACCGTTCCGTTGCCGCACCCGGCCTCGAGTACGGGCCCGGCTGTGGGCGGGAGTGCTGGCACGATCGCGTCGCGCCACCAGCGATTGATGATTCTGATGTCCCGTCGCTCGGGCATGGGAAGCCCGGGGTTCTGGCGCCACAGCTCCTCCCACATTGTCGGCGTGTCGGCGGCGAGGCGGTACTCGACCAGTTTCCCGTCCTTTAACACGCGATGCGATATTCCCGGCGGCATGACCGGAGTATCGGTCGGCACCGGGGCATGCCCGTAGGAATCGAGTGTGTCGGACTCGTCGATGATCGCCGCGGGAACCAGACGCCGTGCAAACTGCAGCGGGCGCCTTACCGAGACCGATAACAATGAGTTCGTCGTTGTGTGCGCTGCCATTTCAGGGCCTGCCCTGCAAGGACCGATAGCGTGCTCTCACGGAGGACGACCTGCATTGGATCGAATCGCCGACACATTGGTCTTAACCTTCAGTTGGGGCATGTCGCTGCGCGCATGGGACGGCATCGGGTCGCTCTCGCGGGAGTGGGCGATCTACGAGCGGCTCAGCCGGCACTACGACCGCATCGTGCTTGTGACGTACGGCACCGATGCCCACGAGGACCGGCTCGCCTCCGAACTTCCAAGGCATGATGGCGCGCGGCCGGTCGAAGTCGTCTGGAATCGCGACAACCTCGACACCACCTCGTGGCAGTCGCGGATTCCGGGCGTCGTTGCCGAAACGCTCGCGGGTACGAGTTCCGTTGTGGTAAAGACGAACCAGATGTCGGGCGGGGACGTCGCGGTCGCTGTTGCTGAGGCGCTTCGTGCCGGCGGCGTCCGAACCGGGTTGGTTGCTCGGGCCGGGTATCTGGCGTCGCTTTGCGTTGGGCACCAAATGGGCTTTGAGAGCACGGCCGCGATGGACGCCGGCGCGCTCGAGCAGCAGTTATGCCGAGCCGCGGATGTGGTTGTGGGGAGCACGCCGAAGATCGTGCAGGACCTGGCGTGGCGATATGGGGTTTCCGAGGGCAACCGGGCGGTCGTGCCGAACTACGTGATCGATACTGAGGTGCGAACGTCGGACGATCGAGAGCCCGGCGTTGTGCTCGCGGCGGGCAGCATCAACGCCCAGAAGGGTCAGGATGTGCTCATTCGTGCGATGGCGCTGCTCGCGGGGCGGCTGACCACGCCGCTCCGTCTCGAGATCGCGGGGCAGGGCCCAGCCGAGGATGAGCTGCGTGCTCTCGCCGAAGAGCTCGATGCACCGGTCGATTTTATTGGTCCGATGGAGCACACAGCTCTGCTCGAGCGCATGAGCCGGTGCTCGATCTTTGTGCAAGCCTCGAGCTACGAGGGGCATCCCAAGACGATCATCGAGGCGATGTCGACCGGTGCGCCCGTTGTTGCAACCGACGTGGTCGGCGTGCGTGATGTTGTCGAGCATGGCGTGACCGGCATCCGTGTTGGTCGAACGCCCGAGGCGTTCGCGCATGTCGTCGAAGGCCTGATGCTCGATCCCGACTGGCGCGATGCACTGGGCAGCCACGCGAGTGACTACTCGCGTTCGCTGTTTGGCATGGCGACGGTGTACCCGCTCGAGGTCAAGTCGCATCGCGACGCGGTCGAGCGTGCGGGAGTTGGCTTGGTCGCGTCGCCTACGGGCGTCCGCTGGGCACCGACGTTATTGCAGCGAGATGCTGCGGCGCGTGTCGACGAGTGGGCGACTAGCCTGCACGGCTTCCAGAAGCGGCTCGCGCCCGATGAACGTGTTCGGTTCCTCGCAAACCTTGAGCAGCGGGTCTACGTGATGGAAGGCGAGGCGGCCGTCGCTGCCGAAGGCGGGCTGCACCCGAAGCACAGGTACCTCGACTTCCACGGCTGGTTCGTCGATCGTCTCGAAAGCGGCGAGCGCGTGATTGATCTCGGTTGCGGCGTCGGCGCTCTCGCGCGAGCGATGGCGGATCGTGCGCACGTCACCGGCATCGACTGGGACGCGGATAACCTCGCCGAGGCACGCGAACGCTCGTCGAGCGCGATGGAGTTCATCAAGGGCGACATCACCACGAAGCGTGCATCAGGCTCGTACGACACCGTTGTGCTCAGCAACGTGCTCGAGCACATCACGGATCGGCCCGAGCGGCTACGGATGTGGCGTGCGTGGTATGAGCCAAAGCGTTTCCTGATTCGCGTGCCCGCCTTCGATCGCGAGTGGCGTGTGCCTTGGAAGAAAGAACTGGGCGTCGAATGGCGTCTGGACACGACGCACGAGACCGAATACACGCTGGCACAGTTGGAAGAGGAGCTTGTGGCGGCGGGCTTGGACATGGTCCACTCGACCACACGCTGGGGGGAGTTCTGGGTGGAGGCTGTTGTCTCCGGTGAGATGATTGACAGCACCGGCAGCACGGAGGCTGCGTGAGTGCCCACGTGGGTGACGGCAACTCCGCATGAGTGTTCCTCTTGTCTATCTGTGCGCTGGCGATGAGACCGGCTGGGCGATCGATGAGGACCGCCGGCTGACAGCCGAGGCGCTCGCGGGTGTTGCGGCGCTTGTCGACACGCCGGCCGAGGCGGATGTCATTCACGCGAACTGGTGGATGCGCCTGGTGGAGCTTCCCGCCGATGCAATCGGGGATAAGCCTGTCGTGTGCCACATGGTGGGCGAGGTTTCGCGGGTGCTCGCTGAGCCCATGTTCGCGAGGGCGCTCGATCGTGTCACGCACTGGTGCGTGCCGTCGAGGTCTGCGGGCGATGATCTTTCTCACGTTGCCGCGCGTGTGTCGAGCGTGCCGTATGCGATCGATCCGTTGTGGTTCGAGGCCGCGACGGAGGACGCGGAAGTCGCGGCTGCCCGCGCGACGTTGCCGGATGATGCGTTCGTTGTTGCGAGCGTGCATCGCGATACGGCCGGTGCTGATATCGCTTCGAACCCCGTGCCAAAGCTCGACAAGGGGCCGGATGCGTGGGTCGAGGTGCTCGCGGCGTTGCGCGAGCGCGGTGTTCCCGCTGCGGCACTGCTCGCTGGGCCGCGCCGGCATTGGATGCGTCGCGCGCTGACCGAGCGCGGCGTGCCGTGGGCCTTTGTGGGCGAGCAGCTCGAGCGAGACGACTACCCGCGGAATACGGTATCGCCAGAGCGCGTGCGATCGATGCTGGCATCGGCAGATGCGGTGTTGTGTACGAGTCGCAGCGAGGGCGGGCCCCGGACGGTTCTCGAGTCTGCGTCGGCCGGCGTGCTCACGCTCTCGACCCGCGTCGGGCATGCGGAGGATTTGCTCGCTCGCGACTGCGTCGTGCGCGACCCTATCGAGATGGTCGATCGCGTGGCGGCCCACTACGCCCGCGGAGCCCTCGCAGGCACGATCGAAGCAAATCTGGCGATCGCGAAGCAAAGTCACTCGGTCGACGCGGCGCGTGAAGCGTTGCGTGCTGTCTATGCCAACCTGGGGGGGTCGTCAGAGCGTCGGGTTGGTTCGGTTGTACGAAGGGCGACTGGGTCGAGGATCGGTCTTTGGAACAACTTTCAGCCGCCGCCCTGGAGCGGCGGTAATCAGTTCATAGTCGCCCTCGAGGCAGAGCTGGGTCGGCAAGGGTACGAGACGGTGCGCAACGGTCCGGCCGACGCGCACATTGTCAACAGCGTGCAGTTTCCGCGCGAGCAGTTCGACGCCGACGTCGACCCCCGCGTGCAGCGGGTTGTGCATCGGATCGGCGGCCCGATCAGCGTGCTGCGTGGCACGCCTGAGTCGCTCAAGCAATACAAGGTCGCGATGCGGTTTAACTCCGAGTGCGCGAGCGCGACGGTGATCCAGAGCCGACACACGCTGCGGTTTCTCGCCGAGCTTGGGTGGCACCCTGTTCGCCCGACCATGATTCGCCACGCGGCCGATCCGGAGGTGTTCTTCGCGGGCGAGCCGCGCGTGCGAGACGCGGACGAGCCTGTTCGAGTAATCGCGACGTGCTGGTCGCCCTCGCCGGGCAAGGGCGCGGCGGTCTATGCGTGGCTGGCGGCGCATCTTGATCGGGCGAAGTATCAGCTGACGTTTGTTGGCAACCTGCCGCCGGGCGTCGAGGGTGTGCGTGTGATCGAGCCGGTGGGAAGCGTGGCGCTCGGCGATCTGCTGCGGGAGAGCGATGTCTACATCACGGCGAGCCGGAACGACCCGTGCGGCAACGCGTTGGTCGAGGCGCTGTCGTGTGGGCTTCCGGCGATTTACTACGACGGCGGCGGGCATCCGGAACTGGCAGGGTTCGGCGGGTTGCCGTTCACTCGGCCCGAGCAGGTGCCGATGCTGCTCGATCGCCTCATGGACCGGTACGACGCATACCGGCGCATGATCCGGGTCGAGTCGATGGCGGACGTGGCGCGTCGTTACGCGGCGCTCGCGCTTGATGATCGGGTGTACATGCCATGACGAACGTGCAAGACCATGACGTTGCCGGGCAGGATGTGGCGTCGCCCGCGTTGCTCATCGTGCTGCCGCAGGGACTGAACGTTTCGGGCGTGACGCTCTGGGGTGTCCGACTTGCCAATGAGCTTTCGGCGCGCGGCTGGCGGTGTGGTTTGCTGTTGCATGGCGAGCCGGCGGGCCAAGAGCGGCTGGAGCTTCCGATCGCTCGGGAAGTCCGGGTGTTTGACCATCCCGAGTTGCCGGCAGCGGGCGGTGCGATGTGCGATGCCGAGGTGTTGCATGGCGTGTACGCGCAGGCGGCAGACGCGATGTGGGCCGGCGGCCCTGTGATCGTCAGTGCGAACTTGCACGGCGAGGTGTACGGTGCGGCGGCGGCGCTCACGCGGTCGCACGGTGTGCGGCTGGTCGGCTGGCAGCACTCGGATATCGCCTATGACACGCGTGTGCTCTCGCACTATGCCGAGGCGTTGCACGCGGTGGTCGCGGTGAGCCAGACGATTGAGCAGCGGTTGCTCTCGGTGATCCCCGCGCACTCGGATCGAGTGGTTCGCGTGCCCTACGGCATCGAGATTCCCGAGGCCAAGGCGCGGTCGCCCATCGCGAAACGACCCTTGCGATTGGTCTACACGGGCCGGCTCGAGCACAGCCAGAAGCGTGTGCTGGCGCTGCCCGCGATGTCGCGACTGCTCGACGAGCGCGGCGTCGAGCACGAGCTTGTGCTCGTCGGCGATGGTCCCGCGCGCGAAGACGTCGAGCGCGAGCTCGAGCGGACACCCTCGGCGCGGATGGTCGGCGCGTGCGAGCCGATCGGTGTGCAGAAGTGGCTGCGCTGGGCCGACGCGCTCGCGCTTGGGTCGAGGTACGAGGGGCTGAGCATCTCGATGCTCGAGGCGCTCGCGGCGGGATGCCCGGTGCTGCTCACGCGCACGGCGAGCGGCGCGAGCGAGGCGATCGAGGACGGCGTGAGTGGCTTGATCGCCGAAGTCGCGCCGGAGGCCGACGAGCAGGCCGCCGCTGCGGCGCTCGCCGATACGGTCGTTCGATATCTGAAGCACGGCGAGGCGGCACTCTCGGCATCGGCGCGCCAGGTCGCGGCCGAGCGGTACGGCGTGCGATCACATGTCGACCGTGTCGAGCGGATGCTCGCCGAGACTGTCCGCGAGCCGGCACGCGTCTGGCCGAGCGATCGCCCGGTGGGGTTTGCCGCCGGTGGTGGGAGCGTGCCGAGCGATGCGGCCGAACGGCTTGAGCAAGCGCTCGCACGTCTCGTGCGGATGGGCGTTGCGATGGAGCGCGTTGCGATCCATGGCGCGGGCGCGCACACGACGGCGTGTGTCGAGGTCATCCAGCGTCACGGCGTCGCAATGATCGTCGACGACGATCGCGGCCGATGGGGCTCGCGCATCGCTGGCATGAGCATCGTCTCGCCAACCGAGGCGATCGAGAAGGGCGTGCACGCGATCGTGGTTTCGAGCCACTTGCACGAGAAGAGCATCGCGAGCGCGTGGGGCGAGCGTGCCGCGGGCGTTGCGGTGCACTGCCTGTACCAGAGCGAGATTCAGGCGGCCTGAGCGAGGTCGAGCGCTTCGAGCATGCCCTCGTGCCAGCGCACGCGCTTGAGCAGCAGGTGCTGCTGATAGAGCATCGCGACGAGTTGGCCGGTGTGCGGCCCTGCGATCGCGTCGGCCGGAATCGTCGCGAGTTCGAAGAAGCATGGCTCGCAGCGTTCGGCATCTCGCGCGAGCCGATCGACGATAGTGCGCGCGGCATCGCGCTCGCGCGGGTCGAGCAGGTCGCGGCCGAAGAGATCGGCAGCGCACTCGGGCGCGACGCGCGCGAGACGCACGGCTTCACGGCCCAGTGAGCGCTCGCGCGCGAGGTACTGCTCGGGTTCGTATTGGTGCTCGTGCACGACGCGTGCGTCGGGGTGGTAGAGCACGGGCATGCGCGCGTGCGTCGCGAGGCGGTGGGCGCATTCGAGGTCTTCGAAGGCGGGCGCTGCGAGACTGGCCGTGAAGCCGCCGAGGTGCCGGAGGGGCTCGGCGGGCATCGAGAGGTTGAGCGTCCAGGCGTGCCGGTAGCCCCAGTCGCGGTCGGGGTCGTCAGCGTTCATTTGGTCGTAGAAGAAGATCATGCTCGTCTCGCGGATGAGCCGGTCGAAGAGGCGGTCGGGCTGGGTGATCGCGAAGGGTGCATCGCCGAGCACCATCGCGTCGCGGCCGAGCTCGGCGTGCCGCGAGAGATGCTGGGCGACTAGATCGGGCGCGGGGACGACGTCGTCGTTGAGCCAGAGAATCAGGTCGGCGTGGGCGTTGTCGATGAGTGTGTTGCGGGTCGCTGCCGGGCCGCGCTTGGGGCAGGCGATGACGCGGGCATCGGGATCGATAGCTGCGATGGCGTCGGCCTCTCCCGTGTCGGGGCCGTCGATGCCGACGATGATGTCGTACTGCGAGCGGGCGGCGGTCTGGTGGGCGAGTGCTCCGACGCATCGGGCGAGGGCATCGGGTCGCTGATGGGTTGGGATGCAAACGGCAACGCGCATGATCTGCCGGTTATCGGCCCGATCGGGGGTGTTCGATCAGCCCGGCCCATCTTTTCGGGCCAGTCGCACGCCCATCGGACCGATAGCCCATGCATGGCAGACGAACCGCAGCCGGCTTTGGGCACACGCATCACTTCCGACAGCACGGGCGAGAGCGACGCACGCGACCAGCGCACGCACGCCCGCCGACCCGTCGTTCGCCCCGCGCGGGTGCTCCACGGGCCGAGCCGGAAGTATGCCTGGGCCGAGACGGTGAACCTCTCGCCGGGCGGAGCGCTGCTTCGCGTCGAGTCGAGCCGGCCGATGTCTCCCGGCGACCTCGTCCATGTGGGTATTGCATGGACCAGCGATCCCGTGCTCAAGCGTCGCGAGATGCTGACCGCCCGCGTGACACGCGTGGCGCGGGCTCCCGGGCTCGGGCAGGCTGTAGCGGTCGAGTTTGCTGAGACGGTGCAGCTCGCGGCCGTGGCCTGATTTCGCCGGATAGGCAGGTACGAACACAACCCGAGCGTCACCCCGTGTGGTGTTGGTGCGCTTGATCTGGGCGTGCTGCGCTACCGTTGTGCATGCTTTGGCAGCCCGCACTCCCCGAACGCTATCGACAGATGACCTCCGATCAGCTCGCAGCCGCGATCACCGAGCGGCGGCAACGGCTCGGCGATCGTCTCGTGATCCTCGGACACCACTACCAGGTCGACGAGGTCGTGCGCCACGCCGACCTCACGGGCGACTCGCTCAAGCTCAGCCAGCTCGCGGCGGGCGTGGCCGACGAAAAGCCGGTCGAGCACGTCATCTTCTGCGGCGTGCATTTCATGGCCGAGTCGGCCGACATGCTCACGCCCGAAGATGTCAACGTGATCCTGCCCGATCTCTCCGCGGGATGCTCGATGGCGGACATGGCCGCGTACGACGACACGGTCGAGGCGTGGGAGCTCTTGCACGAGTCGCTTGCGCAGCAGAACTGGAACGGCCGGATCGTGCCGATCACGTATGTGAACTCAACTGCCGCGATCAAAGCCTTCGTCGGTCAGCACGAGGGCGCGTGCTGCACGTCGAGCAACGCCGACGAGGTCTTCGCGTGGGCGATGGCCGGCGGCGTTCGGCCCAAGGAACCCGGCGAGCAGATCAAGATCCTCTTCCTGCCCGACCAGCACCTCGGGCGCAACACGGCTGCGAAATTCGGTATCGACGTTGCCCAGCACTCGTGCTTGTACGACCCCAAGCGCACGGCCAAGGGCGACCCGCTCGGCGGCGCGACGCCCGAGCAGCTGCTCGAGAGCGACGTGATCCTGTGGGCCGGCCACTGCTCGGTGCACAAGCTCTTTCGCCCCGAGCACTGCGACGAGATCCGCGCGGAGAACACGGAGCGGGTCGCGCGGGGCGAGCAGCCGGTGCAGATCTTGGTACACCCCGAGTGCTGCAAGGAAGTCGTTGATAAGTCGGACTTGGCGGGCTCGACGGAGTTCATCATCCGCACGATCGAGGCTGCCGAGCCCGGCAGCGCGTGGGCCGTGGGCACCGAGGTACACCTCGTGAATCGCCTCGCTCAAGCGGCGAAGGCCCGCGATGTGAGCGTGCGGATTCTGAGCGATTGTCAGTGCTTGTGCACGACGATGTATCGCATCGATGAGCCGCACTTGCTCTGGATTCTCGATCACCTCTGCGGGATCGACCCGAAGAGCGGCGACGAGCGCGGCATGGACCACGCCGAGGCAATCAATGTCGTGCGCGTCCATCCCGAGGTTCGGTCGCTCGCGCTCCAGGCGATCGTTCGTATGCTCTCGCTCTCGGTGGGCTCTCCCGCGACGGTCGTCTAAAAGCGTTGCTGTCCTCAGCGCGACTCGGTCGCGGCCGTGTGGTTGAGATTCGCGGTCACGCGGACCTGCGGCGCCTCGGCGGGTGCGGGCACGGGCGTTGCCGCGGGTGTTGTAGAGGGCGCTTCGACAACGACTTCTTCCACGCGGACCTTCATCATCCGGCCGGCCTTGAAGCGCACGGTCCGCTTGGGCGGCACCTGCACGCGCTCGAGCGTCTTGGGATTCTGGGCGGTGCGGGCGGCGCGCTCGCGGACGTCGAAGACGCCGAAGTCGCGGAACTCAAGACGGTTTCCCTCGGCGAGCTGCTCGATGATCATCTCGAGCGACTCGTGGATGACGGCCTTCACGTCGGTCCGTTTCACGCCCGTGCGTTCGGCGATGCATTCGACGAGGTCTTTTTTGGTCACCGTGGACATGAACGCCGCTCCCACCTGATCAGAACGCCACTTCAGAACGCCATCGAATCGCCCGTGGTCCACGTCCGGCCGAGGGGCTTCGCGCGGGGGGGACGAGCTGCTTCGCGGCACGCCTGGGCTTGCCGAACCGAGCGGGCCAACGCGAGCACCCTCCATGCCTCGGCCTGGAGGCCCAGAACTGGACCTGGGCCGGGCGTGGGCTTTGGGCAGGGCAGCCGCGTCATCCCTCTCAAACCGGCGGACCGAGCGGGCCGCGGGGGTGAGTATGGCCGCTCCGTGCCGGGCGGTCAATGTTCGCAAGCCCTTTCGGGAAAGGATGTTGAGAGAAAATTTTGCCGCAATGATCGCGCGTTGTTCGGTTGACAATCGCGCCGGTTATCGGAAGTGCCACCCGCGGCCGGGGCCCGCTGGGCTCGAATTTAGAAGCGGATGACCGCGCCGGCGTAGACGCCCGCTACGCCGCCGGACCACTCGAAATCGCCCGCGGATTGGGTGTCCTCGAAGTGGAAGAACTGGTTCCGATAGCCGATCTGCGCTCCGAAGTTGGGCGTGGGCCGCCACGCGAAGCCGACCATGATGTCCCACGAGTACGACGTGTTGTCACCCAGCGACCAGCCGCCGATCGTGGACTGCACGTTCACGTCGAATTGCTCGTGGATCTCCCACTCCCAGCGCAGGCCGACGACCGGGTGCGCGAAGAGCTGCTCGGCGCCCGCCTCAGACGGCGTGAGGAACACGCTCGTGCGCGTGCTCAGATCGACGTCAAACTCGATGTCGAGGTCGTAGAACCGAACGCCGACGACCGCGTCGAGCGACGACACGGACTTGTACCGCCCGTCGAATCGGCGCTCGCGGGCGCTCTCGAAGAAGCGGTACGAGGCGGTGAGCTCGAAGGATGTCAGGTCGACCGAGCTGCTGACGGTCTCGCCGCCGAAGGCGATCGCGTCGCCCACGGTCAGCACCGAGTCGGTGACGGTCGCGTCGCCGCTGGAGGACACGTCGTAGGCGTTGGCCGAGAACCGCCAGCGGTCGCGGCGGATGTGCAGCTCTGCCATAAGCGCGCCCTCGGCCGAGTCGAGGTTGAGATCGTCAAACGAGACCTCGTCGCTCGCGCTGCCCGGCAGCGTCACATCGCCGGAGAGCGCGACGTACCAATATGAGAGTTCGGCTTGGACGTTCCAGAGGCGCGGCTGCCCGTCGTCCCACCGGTACCAGCCGCCGGCCTGGGTCGGGTTGGTCTGGGTGGGGTTGGCTGTGAGCTGGGTGTTGGGCGTTGGGGGCGGCGTGTCGGCTCCGGCCGCCGGCGCGTCCTGGGCGATCGCGGGTACCGCCAGGGAGGTCAGGGCGGCCAGGACAACTCGTGGGGGGGACATGCGGGGCATAGCAGGGTCTTCTCTCGGCGGTTTCCGCGATCGGCGTGCACAACCACAACCCGCCCGGCCGATCGGGCGGTGATTCGGGAAGTTTCGGAGCGTAGCGTCCCACGCGATCCGGGATCGCCCGGCCCCGATCCACGCCCACACGCCAGCCCCACATGCCACGACTTCCAGACCACGCAGTGTCCGCACAATGACCGCATCGTCCGAGGACAAACCAGCACCCGAGCCGCAGCGTGATCCAGTGCCGAGGCAATCGCCTGCGCCGATTCGCAGCGAGCGTGACGCGTTGGACGCGGCACGGCGGCCCGACCCGGCAAGCGTTGCGTTCACGCAGCTCGCACCGGGCGTCCGCGTGCCCTCGGCCGCCCTCTCGCTGACCTTCTCCCGCGCCGGCGGCCCGGGCGGTCAGAACGTCAACAAGACATCCACCAGGGCCCAACTCTCAGCCGACATGGGCAAGCTCGGGCTGCCCCGCGATGTGCTGGCCCGGCTCGCCGACCTCGCGGGGTCGCGCGCAACGACCGACGGCCGGATCGTCATCGCGTCGGGCGTGCATCGCAGCCAACGGCTCAACGCCGACGAGTGCCAGCGCCGCCTCGCCCAACTCATCCAGAAGGCCCGCACCCGCCCCAAGACACGCCGGGCGACAAAGCCCACCGCAGGCTCGAAGCGCCGACGCATCGAGGGCAAGAAGCGCCGCGGCGATCTGAAACGCTCGCGACGCCGGCCGAGCGACGACTAGCCGGAGCGTGGGCCGTAGGCTCAGGGCGTGAGCGAGCAGACCGACCAACTGATTGCACTCGGCATCGAGGCGAGCAATCCGTCCGCGGGCGGCGCTTCGGTCGCGGTCGCGTCGCTGACGCGCGGAGCCGACGGGTGGCGCGTCGAGCCCCGCGGCTCGGAACTGCTCGACGTGAGTGATCGCCGGCGGGATGACCTCATGCCCGCGATCGATCGCCTGTGCCAGCGGGCTGGTATCTCGCCGATGGACCTTGGGTTGATCGCGATCAGTGCGGGGCCCGGCGGGTACACGGCCGTGCGCACGGCCGTCGCGGTCGGCGCGGGGCTCGCCCTCGCGACCGGGGCGAAGGCGGCGTGTGTGCCGACGGAGATCGCGCTCGCCGGCTCGGTCGATGCGGGAAGCGCCTTTGCCATCGCGCTGGCGTCCAAGCGGGGCGAGGCGTGGGTGCGGGCGTTCGACAGCGACGGCGTGCCGATCGCGGCTGGCAGGCCGATGGACGAGGCGGGTTTCTCTGCGCTGATCGAGCAGGCCGGAATCGCCCGGCTCGTGGTCGATCGCTTCTGCCCCGAGGCGTGGCGTGAGCGTGCGGGTGAGTTGGGCGTCGAGGTCGTGCCGCCCACCTTTTCGGCAGCGGCCGTGCTCGAGGCGTCCGCGGATATGCAGTGGGTCGATGCCGAGGGCCTGGCCCCGATCTACCCGCGGGAGCCCGAGGCGGTGCGGGTGTGGCGCGAGCGGCACGGCGGCTAATCGCGTCCGATAACGGCAGGCCTGATGCGCGGGAAACCGTGCGGTTTGTGCGGGCGTGTCGCCGGTTGATGTGAAGATGGGTTGTCTGGAAGTCGATGCTGCCCGGCAGCCCGGATCGATTGCACGCCACGGACGGCGAGGCGACGCTTCGGGGGTTCCCCCTGTCGAGCACCCCACGCATGGCCGAACCGGACGCCAAGCCCAACGACAACGGCCACGCCGAAGGTGTCGAGGACCTCGCGTCCAAGCGCGTGTTCACCACGGGCGAGGCGGCGAAGGTCTGCAAGGTCAGCCAGCAGACGATCATCCGCTGCTTCGACACCGGCCGGCTCTCGGGCTTCCGCGTGCCCGGCTCGAAGTTCCGCCGCATCCCGCGTGACGAGCTGATCAAGTTCATGCGGGCCAACAACATCCCCGTCGAGGCGCTCGACCAGGGCAAGCGGCGTGTGCTCGTCGTCGACGACGATCCCAATATCGTCGATTTGTTCGTCGATCTGCTCGCAAGCGACGGACGCTATGAGGTGAAGACGGCCTCGACAGGCTACGACGCGGGGATCATGACCGAGCGTTTCAAGCCGCATCTGCTCGTGCTGGATTACATGCTGCCCGACCTCAACGGCAACATCGTCTGCGAGCGCGTCCGCGCGATGGGCGAGCTCGCCGAGACGCGGATTCTCTTCGTGAGTGGCGTGGTCGCGCGGGCCGAGGTCGCTGCGCTGCTGCGCGCCGGGGCCGACGAGTTCTTGCAGAAGCCCTTCGATGTCGACCAGCTCTCGGCGACGATCGAGCGGCTGAGCGGAGCGCCGACCGCGGCGTAGCCCGAGCAGTTCCCATCACCAGGCCGACCCGATCTGGGCGGCCCGCGTGCGAGCCCGCTCGCGATTGTGTGAATATCGGTCTTTCGGTGGACGCCGACCTCAGGCCGGGCCTCGATCGGTCGATGATGCCTGCGCATGTCCCCCGCGCCCGACCAACCCGAGCAGATGCCCGACCAGGCGAGCCCTGCTGCTGGCAGCGGGCAGGACCGCGGCCGACAGGTCGAGCTGATCCTGCGCCAGGTTGACGAGCTGCCCACGCTCTCGCCGATCGCGTCGCGTTTGGTTGAGCTCGGCTCGAGCGATGATGTCGAGATCGATGAGGTCGCGGCCCTGATCGAGTCCGACCCGGCGCTGACCGCGCGCATCCTGAAGATGTGCATGCGCGCCGACCGCGGGCTTGGCGATCGGATCACGTCCGTGCGGCAGGCGATCGTGCTGCTGGGCCTGCCCGCGGTGCAATCCGCGGTGCTGAGCGTGTGTGTGTACGAGCTGATGGAGCGGGCCGGCCGCGATCTCGACACGCGCCTGGGCGAGAAGGCGGCCGAGGAGAGCGCGTTCGATCGCGCGGGGCTGTGGCGGCACTGCGTCGCGGTCGCGTGCGCGTCGCGATTCATCGCGGAGAGAGCAACCGACGCGGGCGTCAAGCCCGACGAGGCGTTCGTCGCCGGGCTCTTGCATGAGCTTGGAAAGATGGCGCTGGAGCTGGTCTTGCCGCGCGCGTACAGCCGGGTGGTCTCACTCGCCGAGCGGCGCAGCAGCGACGCGTCGCCCGTCGAGCAGGCGGTACTGGGATTGGACCATTTCGTGGCGGGTCGACGGCTCGCGCAGCGGTGGGGGCTCCCCGCCGGGTTGGTCGAGGTCGCGTGGCTGCATGGGCAGATGCCCGAGGCGTTGCCCGAGGGCAGCGAGGTCAGGCTGGTCTCGGTCGTGGGCGCCGCCAAGTCGCTCTGCCGCGAGCTGCACCTGGGATGGTGCGGCGAGTACGGACGCTTCGCATCCTCGCACGAGCGCATGGGCGGGCTCGGCATCTCCGTTGAGCAGGCCGACGCGATCGCGGCGGCACTGCCCGAAGAGGTCGCGACGCGCTGCGAGACGCTCGGCATCGAGAGCGAGGGCGGCGTCGAGGTGATGATCGAATCCCTCACCCGCGCCAACCGCAGGCTCAGCACACTGAACACAGACCTCGAAGCGCGCACGCGTGCTGCGGCCCACAGCAGCGACCTGCTCAAGCGCATCGAGGCGCTCCACACCGACGCGCTCGCGCACTCGGGCGGCCTGATCGACACGCTCGGCGTGGTCGTGCGCTCGGCGCGCGAGCTGATGGGCGATGGGTTCTACGCGATCATCTGCCGATCCGAGCCGAGGGCCGCGTGGGAGCTGCACCGCCTCTCGCCCGAGGGCGAGCATCGCGGGATGACGGCACTGGCGAAGAAGGCGGGCGACCACTTGGCAGCAGCCATCGAGGTCCTCGGCCGACGCTCGGCGATGGCGTTCGGCGAGGGCGGCTTGGGGACCGACCTCTGGGCGGTTGTCGCCGAGGACTGCGAGACCGAGAACGTGCGCGCGGTGCCGATGCCGGGCGCGGACGCGGTCATGCTGTGCGAGGGCCAAGCGCCGCCGCACGAGCTGGTGTCGGCCTGGATGATGACGCTCCGCAGCGGCATGGAGCAGGAGCTGGCGGTCCGTCTGGGCGAGCACCTTGCAGAGGCGAATCGCCGGGCGGGCGATGCGCAAGTACGCCTTGCCGACCGCGAGGCGATGGCACGCCTGGGCGAGATGACCGCGGGCGCGGCCCATGAGATGAACAACCCGCTGACCGTGATCCGCGGGCGGGCCCAGCTGCTCGCGTCGCGGCTGGTTGATTCCGATGACCGCGGTTCGGCCGCGTCGATCGCGGCGTCGGCATCGGAGCTGAGCGACCTGATCACGAGCCTGCACACGCTGACCGAGGCACGCAGGCCCCAGGCCGAGGTCATCGAGCCGGCGGCGGTGCTCGCCGAGGCGATCGACGACGCCCGCGCGCGGGCCCACGGGTCGTCGGGCGTGGACCTCGTGCTCATCGAGAGCGATGAAGCCGAGCACGCCGCGGCGATCGAGATCGACCGAGAACTGTTGCGCGTCGTGGTCGTCGAGCTGGTCGCGAACGCGGTTGAGAGCGCCATGCGTGAGGACGACGAGCATGAGAGCGAAGGAACTCACGCGAATGTGCAGGTGCGATGGGGTTGGACTACGGACGCGGGCGCGGATGGCCGACTTGTGGTTTCGGTCGAGGATCGCGGCGTCGGAGTTTCCGATCGTGCGCTGCGGCACGCCTTCGACCCATTCTTCAGCGAGAAGCCCGCGGGACGTCAACGCGGGCTCGGACTGAGCAAAGCCCGGCGCATGGCCGAGCTGATGGGAGGCACCGTGGTGCTCGAGCGACGAGATGGCGGCGGAACGGTGGCGCGGGCTTCGATGCCCGCCGCTGCGGCCGACGCGCCACACACACTCGGCGACACGGACGACGCGAGCACGGACGGGCGGGCCGCGGCATGAACGCGAGCGAACTGCGAGTGCTGATCGTCGGCGGCAGCCGGGTCGAGCGCGACCTGCTCTTGGGCCAACTCGCGCCGCGGGTTGGCAAGTGCGCCGCCGCCGCGACCGGCGGGCGGGCACGCGAGCTGCTCGCAACGGAAGAAACACCGAACGATGGCCGGCTGATCGTCGTGGTCCACGCGGACCTTGCCGATGGGCCCGGGCTTGGCTTTGTCGAGTCGCTCTCGCGGGAGCGCCGGCCGATCGCGGCTGTGATGATCTCGCGGCGGGGCGATGTCGATGAGGCGGTCGCTGCGATGCAAGCCGGAGCGGCGGACTTGGTGCCGCCCGGGCTGGGCGGCGAGGCGATGACGCGGCGCCTGGAAGACGCGGCCGAGCGTGTGCGACGCGACGACCTCGCGGCGCTCTGCCGGCGAGTGGGCGCGCAGCGTCCGGGATCGAACATGGTTGCGGTGCGCGACGATGAGATGGGTGATACCAGCGAGGTGAATGGGATGCAGAAGGCAACCGTTGCGGAAGAGTTCTCGTCGCTCGTGCGTCAGGAGCTCGACATCGAGTCGCTGCTCCGCGGCGTGCTCGAGTTCGTGCTCGACAAGATCGGCGCGACGAACGCGGCGGTGTTCCTGCCGACCTCGTCGGGCGAATACAACCTCGGCGCGTATGTGAACTACACGTGCCCCAAAGACACCGCCGAGGTGCTGCTGGAAAACCTCGCCGCCACCGCGGCGCCGGCGCTCGAAGATGAGCGCCGGGTACTCCGCATCTCGACCGAGGCGCAGCTCCACCGCGTCTTGGGCGACGGTGCGGAGTGGATCGAAGGCTCGGAAGCGGTCGCGTTCGCGTGCCGACACGAGGACGAGTGCCTCGCGGCGGTCGTGCTCTTCCGCGACCAGAGCCAGCCCTTTGGCGCCGGCGCCGAGGCGCTGTGCGAGATGATCCGGACGACGCTGGCCGACCAACTCGCCCGCGTGATCCGCGTGCACCACCGCTGCGGCACCAAGAGCTGGTGGGACAGCCTGAGCGACAACGACGACGCCTGGGGCATGGCGGCCTGACACGCGGCGGCACGCCTGCAACACGCATGGTCCAAAAACGCACGGCCAGGCACAAAGGCCCGGCCATGCGCGTGTCCGCAGCTGTTGGGTGCGCTCGCCTATCGGCGGAGCGCGATGAGCCCGCCAAGAACGATGAGCAGCATGCTCGCCGGGGCGGGAATCGCCGAGGCTGTTGTGAACTCGACCGGTGCCGTCGGCTGTGATTCGGCATCGTTGAAGACGGCGATATCGAACGAATGGAGCATGCTCGGGACGTGCAGCACCCGCGTCGCCGGACCCGCCGCCTTTGATCGATCAAGCGCTGGTCCGGTTGCGTCTCGACCGATCGTCATGTGCAGCGGCGACGCGAAGTCGAGCGTGTGGGCCATCGGCGCGGTCTCACCGACGGTCAGAGTGGCGCTTCGCGTGGAGTCAGGCGGGCCGGCGAGGTCGTTGAGTTGGATGCCCGCAGCCGCGGAAGCCGCGGCGTGCGAGCAGACGATAAGCGCAAACAGCACGCGCATTGGAATCCACCCCAACTTGGTGCGGCGGGCCCTCCCAGGCCGCCGCGTCGTGTCTCTCCCGGCGATCTCTCTGAACGCCCGAGGCGTGCGACCCACTCCTCCAGCGGGGCACGCGGCAAACATAGGGCATGCGTGCTGCTGATGTCGACGCGATTCCAGCGCTCTGAGAAAGCTTTATCACGCGCAAATACTGGGCACGTCCGATCACGGGATGCCCGCGTGGCAACCGACCGGGGCAGGGCGATTCCTTTGCGCTCAGTGAGCGCTATCCGTCGTTCTCGTCGCTGATATCGAGCGTGTCGAAGTAGTCGTCGGGGTTGTTCGAGAAGTCGGCGAGCAGGTCGGCCTCGCTCATGCGGCGCTCGCCGATGCGCGTGACCTGGTTGTCGTCGTCGAACGCCTCGTGCCGCTTGCGCCCGCGGATGACGAGCTTGATCGGCACCTCCGGAAACGGCAGCTTCTCGCGGAAGCGGTTCATCAGGAACCGCTTATAGTTCGCGGTGAAGAGGTCCGGATTGTTCACGACCAGCGCGACGGTCGGCGGGCAGTCTCGGACCTGCGCGCAGTAGTAGACGCGGGCTTGGGTGCCGAGCTTGCTCGATGGGCCTCGGGTTTCGAGGATGCCGCGGACGAGGCGGTTGAGCTGGCCCGTGGTCACGCGGGTGCGCGCCTGCTCGAGCATCTCGAAGGCGAGCTCGATGGTGTCGCTGACGTTCCGTCCGTGCTCGGCCGACATGATCGCGATGGGTGCGAACGCGAGGCCCTTGAGTTCTTTGCGCAGGTACGCCTCATAGTCATCGGGCGTGACAGGCACGCCCTTGGGCGTCGATTTGCCCTCGACCAGGTCCCACTTGTTCACGACGATCACGACGGGCTTGTACGACTTCTGCACGAGCATCGCGAGCTGCTCGTCGACCTGGCTGATCTCGTGCGACGCGTCGATCATCATCAGTACCACATCGGCCCGAGCGATCGCCCGCTTCGCCCGATCGAAGGCGTACCACTCGACGGGCCCCGAGAACGACCGCTTGCGCCGCAGCCCCGCGGTATCGATCACGTTGATCGTGCGCGCATCGGGCAGCGTCACGCGCACGTCCACCGCGTCGCGCGTCGTGCCCGCGATCTCCGAGACGATCACTCGCTCTTCGCCGGCGAGCGTGTTGACCAGCGTGCTCTTGCCCGCGTTGCGCTTGCCGATGATCGCCAGGTGCATGTCCGTGATGAGCCGGGGGTCGGCCGGCTGCTCGGTGTCGGGCACGATGTCGTAAAGCGTCTCGGTGACGACGCGTCGCAGGTAGTTGTTCTTCGAGGAGCACATCATCGGCTCGCCGAAGCCCAGCCCCGACGCCTCGTAGGCGTGCGCCTCCCACTTGGGCCCGTCGACCTTCGTCACGATCACATGCACGGGCACGAGCGCGTCTTCTCGCTGGCGCGAGCCGAGCTTCTGCTCGCGGAGCAGCTTGGCGATCTCCCAGTCCTGGGGTGTCACGCCCTGCTGGGCATCAATCGCGAAGAGGATCATGTCCGAGGAGCTCACCGCCTCGGCGATCTGGTGCTCGATGTCTTTGGTGAGTGTGGTGAGGTCTTTGCCCGCGTCGTCGTACCGTGCGCCCTCGGCGACGTACACGCCGAAGCCGCCCGTGTCGGTGAGCTCGACGGTGCGGGGCTTGCGCTTGCCGTCGGGGCTCTCGAGATCGACGAGGACGCTCACACGATCGCGCGTGACGCCCGGCTGATCGTCAACGATCGAGACCTTGTCCCCCGCGAACATGTTGATCAGGGAAGACTTGCCGACATTGGGTCGGCCGACGATGGCTACGCGTGGGACTGGCATGGACGGGGATGGTAGGAGTGGCCGGCGCGTAGACTCGCGCGATGGCTGAGGTCGTGACAACACCAACCGGATTGCCCTGGCGCACACCTCTGATAGTCGGCCCGACCGCGGGCGGCAAGTCGTCGCTGGCGGTCGAGGTCTGCCGGGCGCTGGCTGCTCAACAGGGCGGGCGGGGCCAGCCGGCCGAGATCGTCACGGCCGACGCGTTGCAGGTCTATCGCGGGCTGGATATCGGCACCGCCAAGCCGACCGAGGCGGAGCGTGGGGGCGTGCCGCACCATCTGATCGATCTGGTCGATCCCGAGTCCGATGAGCCCTTCTCGCTGCACGACTGGCTCGACGCAGCCAACGCCTGCATCGCCGATCTGGACCGCCGGGGCGTGCTGCCGGTGGTGGTGGGGGGGACGCATCTCTACGCCAAGTCGCTGCTCGATGGCGTTTTCGAGGGGCCCGAGCCCGATGAGGCGTTGCGGGATGAGCTCCGGGCGATGGAGGCAGGCGAGCGCCGGGCCGAACTCGAGCGGGTCGATCCGGCCGCGGCCGAGCGAATCCACCCCAACGACGAGCGGCGGACAGTCCGTGCGCTGGAGGTTTACCGCCTCATGGGCACGCCCATCAGCGAGCTGCAACAGCAGTGGGACGCGGCCAAGCCGGCGAGCCGGTATCTGCTGGTGGGGCTCGACTGGCCGACCGACGCGATCAATCGGCGGATCAACGCCCGGGTGCGGGGCATGGTCGAGGGTGGTCTGGTCGATGAGGCGCGACGGCTCTGGGAGGCTGGGGCGCTGGGCGGGCAGGCCGGCCAAGCGCTCGGATACAAGCAGCTCGTGGCCCATTTCGAGGGCCGATGCAGCCAGGCCGAGGCGATCGAGCGGATCAAGATCGAGACCCGCCGATTCGCGAAGAACCAGCGGACTTGGCTGAAGCGGCTGCGCCGGACGCCCGGATCGACATGGATCGACGCGACGGCTGGCGACCCGTCCGAATGGGCGCAAGCCATTGTGAATAAGTGTCTTATGGATTGTGGCGAGGCGTGACCGGGGTCGTGGTATAACCCGTCGGCGTCGAAGGGTGTGCTTGACAGCCGGTTTTTCGGGGCATTGGCTCCGGGCCTTGGGCCGTTGGGCCCGGCTGGTCTCTTTCGGGCTGGTCTATATAAGGTTTCGCCGGACGAGCCCCGTCCGGCCGACAGGAGCGTCATGGCCAAGAAGGTCGCGAAAAAGACTGCCAAAAAGGCTGCTTCCAAGAAAGCGACCACCAAGAAGACGACCAAGAAGGCCGCTTCGAAGAAGGTCGCGAAGAAGGCGGGCGCTTCGGGCCGGGGCCCCGGCCGAGGGCTCGGCATCAAGGCGGGCGACGCGAAGGGCAAGCATCTCGTCATCGTCGAGAGCCCGAGCAAGGCCAAGACAATCAACCGCTACCTGGGCAACGAGTACCTCGTGCTCGCCTCGGTCGGCCACGTCCGCGATCTGCCGAGCAAAGCGCCCAAGGGCGACAAGAGCCCGGTCCCAGGCGTCGATCTCGATGGCGGCTTCGAACCCTCGTACACCGTGCTCGATGGCAAAGAAGCGGTCGTTCGCGATCTCAAGCGAGCCGCGAAGGAAACCGAGGCGTCGGGCAAAGAGATCTGGTTCGCGACCGATCTCGATCGCGAGGGCGAGGCGATCGCGTGGCACCTCGCGCAGCTGCTCGGCATCGCGAGCCAGCGCGCGAAGCGCGTTGTGTTCCCCGCGATCACCAAGCAGGAGATCGAGCGGGCGTTCGGCAAGCCGCATCAGATCGACGAGGACAAGGTCAACGCGCAGCAGGCCCGACGCATCCTCGACCGCATCGTGGGCTACCAGGTCTCGCCGTTGCTCTGGAAGAAGGTCGCCCGCGGGCTCAGCGCGGGCCGGGTGCAGAGTGTTGCGGTGCGTGTGGTTGTCGAGCGCGAGCGGCAGATCCGCGCGTTCGTGCCCGACGAGTATTGGCAGATGGGCGCAGCCTTCGCGCTGTCTGAAGCCCAGGCCCGCAAGCTCGGACCGGCCTGGGCCGAGTTCCTCGTTTCCAAGGACGAGAAGAACAACACGCCGACGGTCAAGAAGCAGAACGCCTGGCTCGGCCAGCACAAGGCGATCCGGGCCGAGCTCGTAGAAGTGGGCGGCGAGAAGTTCGACATCCGCCAGCTCGCGACGGACCTCAAAGAAGACGCGGCTCCCGCCGACATGACCGAGCGCGTGCGCACGGTCGCGCAGCTCGCGGGCATGGCCGACATCGCGATCGAGACGACCGAGGACCCGGCCGGCAAGGGCCCCGCGCGGTTCAAGCGCACGCTCGCGGGCACGATCGACCCGGGCACGCCCTACACCATCGCGTCGATCGAGACGAAGCGGACGAGCAGCAGGCCCGGCGCGCCGTTCATCACGAGCACGATGCAGCAAGCGGCGTCGAGCCGACTCGGCTTCGGCGCGCAGCGGACGATGCGCGCGGCGCAGGGTTTGTACGAGGGCGTCGAGGTGCCCGGCGAGGGCCCGGTCGGCCTTATCACGTACATGCGTACGGACTCGACGAACGTCTCGGCCGAGGCGGTTAACTCGGCGCGCGAGTACATCGGGCAGACCTTCGGCAAGGACTACCTGCCCGACAAGCCCAATATCTTCCGCTCGAGCAACAAGGACGCGCAAGAAGCCCACGAGGCGATCCGCCCGACCAGCCTTGAGTATCCGCCCGACCGCGTGAAGCGTGCGCTCAAGCCCGACCAGTTCCGCCTCTACCAGATCATCTGGGAGAGGTTCGTGTCGAGCCAGATGACGCCCGCGAAGTGGGACTCGACGACCGTCCGCATCGAGGGCGGCACCGATCCGGCGACGCCCGTCGCGTTCAAGGCATCGGGCCGGGTGCTCGTTTTTGACGGTTTTTACAGGGTCTCCGGCGTCCCGATGGGCGGCGACGAGGCGACGCTGCCCAAGATCGCCGAGGGCGATCCGATGGCGCCCTTTGCTGCGGAAGTCCAGCAGAAGTTCACTGCGCCGCCCGCGCGGTACACCGAGGCGTCGCTGATCAAGACGCTCGAGAGCGAGGGCATCGGCCGCCCTTCGACCTACGCGTCGATCATCCAGGTCGTGCAAGACCGCAAGTACGTCGAGCAGATCAACCGCGCGTTCTACGCCACGGATCTGGGCGAGGTGGTGACCGACAAGCTCGTCGAGGCGTTCCCGCGCATCATGGATGTGGGCTACACCCGCGAGATGGAGCTCGAGCTCGACAAGATCGAGGACGAGCACCTCGACTGGATCGACATGCTCAAGCGGTTCTACGACCCCTTTCGCGAGGCGCTGGACGAGGCCCACGAGAACCTCCAGCACGCCAAGGCCGAGATCGTGCCCGCGCCCGAGGAGTACCGCTGCGAGAAGTGCGGCAGCTCGCTCGTCTATCGCTTCGGTAAGAACGGCCGATTCCTGTCGTGCTCGACCTACCCGGATTGCAATTACGCGTGCCCGTGCGACCGCGAGGGCAAGCCCCGCAAGGCCGAGTTCGTCAACGTGCGCTGCCCAAAGACGGGCCGGCCCATGGTCCGGCGGACCGGGCGGTTCGGTCCGTTCCTCACGACGGCGCTCGAGGACGGCGAGCCGCAAGAGGTCGGCATGATCCTGAACGTCGACAAGAAGGGCTTCGTCGCGGCTCCGAGCATCCCGCCGCTCGTGACCGATCTGCCCTGCCCGCTCTGCGAGAGCCCGCTGAATCTGCGGTCCGGCGTGCGTGGCCCGTGGCTTGGCTGCAGCCGATTCCCCAAGTGCCGTGGGCGTGGCAAGTGGGCCGAGCTCGAGGCCGAGAAGAAGCAGGTGCTCGAGAAGGCGCTCGAGCAGCACGAGGCCGAGCACCCGATCCCGATCATCGAGACGCTCGAGGGCACGCCCCTGACCGACAAGAAGGGCAAGCCCTTGCCGGACGCGCCCAAGGCTGAGGCGCTGCTGATCGACGACCCTGCCGAGGTCGCGCAGCCCTAGACCGGAACCAGCCGTTCGCCGTGCGGCATCCCAGCGGTATAGTCGCGTTGCACGATGTCGACGCCGCTGCGAACCATCCTGAACAGGCTGACGAGTCGCTTTGGACTCCGCGCCGACTGGTGGCTGATTATCGTCGGCGCGATCCTCGGCACGCTCACCGCGCTCGGCGCGATGGGCTTCGCCGAGTTGCTGCACCTGGTCGAGAAGTCGGTGCACCACGAGTTCCGCGAGGGTCCGCTCTGGATGCTCGTGGCGATCCCTGTCGCGGGCGCGACGGTTACGAGCTTGCTGGTCTACTTCTTCGCGAGCGAGGCGAAGGGCCACGGCGTGCCGCAGGTCATGAAGGCGCTGATCCAAAGGGGCGGTGTGATCCCCGCGCGCATCGGCATCGTGAAGGTCTTCGCCTCGATCACGACCGTCGGCACGGGCGGCTCGGCGGGCACCGAGGGCCCGATCGTGCAGATCGGCGCGACGCTCGGCTCGTGGATCGGCCAGAAAACGGGCGTCGACCGCGATCTCATGAAGACGTTCATCGGTTGCGGAGCCGCGGCCGGCATCGCCTCGATCTTCAATGCGCCCATCGCGGGCGTCTTCTTCGTGCTCGAGATCCTGCTCCGCGATTTCTCGCTCAAGCGCTTCACGCCAATCGTCGTCGCGAGCGTCTTCTCGACCGCGACGACCCAGGCGGTCATGGGCGAGAACGAAGCGATCTTCGCGGCGGGCGATCTGCTCAGCGGGTATGAGTTCAGCATCATCGAGATGCCCAGCTACGTCGTGCTCGGCATCGTGTGCGGCATCGTCGCCGTGCTCTTCAACATCCTGCTGCACTGGGGCGAGGACACTTATGACCGCATCCCGCTCCACCCGCTCGCCAAGCCGCTGACCGGCGCAGCCCTGCTCGGCGTGATCGGCATCGGCTGGGTGCTCATGGCCCGCGAGATCACGCCCGCGGGCGCAGCGCAGCAATCCATCCCGGCCTTCTTCGGCAACGGCTACGAGACCATCCGCTACCTGCTCGACCCGGCGTCCTACGGCTCGGGCATGCTCGACGTGGAAGGCGGCGGGCCGGTGCCGGTCGTGCTTTGGGCGCTTGTGCTCCTGGTGATCTTGAAGGGTGTCGCGACCACGCTCACACTCGCCTCCGGCGGTTCGGGCGGCGTCTTCGCGCCGAGCCTGTTCCTCGGCGCGGTCGCGGGCGCCGCGTTCGGCATGGTGCTCGAGGTTGCCGGGCTCATGCCCGCGGGCGGCTCGCCGGCCGCGTACGCGCTGGTCGGCATGGCCGCGGTCGTCGCCGGCTCGACGCACGCGCCGCTCACCGCGATCCTGATCCTCTTCGAGCTGACGCGCGATGTGTACGTGCTGCTGCCGATCATGGTCGCCGCGGTGATCGCGGTCGTCGTTGCCCAGCTCATCCAGCCAGACTCGATCTACACCTACAAGCTCCGCCGGCAGGGCATCAACGTGGGCACGGCGCTCGACCTGACGTTGCTTCGATCGGTCACGGCCAACTCGTGCGAGATCACGCCGTTGCCCCCCGAGCCGATCTACGCGTCCGACCCCTTGAGCAAACTCATCACGCTGCACGCGCACCACCACGTGCCCGACTTCGTCGTGGTCGACCAAGAAGGCCACTACGTCGGCATGGTGACCGGCGCGGATGTGCGCACGGCGCTGCTCGATCGCGAGGCGATCCCGCTGTTGCTCGTCGCCGAGCTTTTGCGGACCGACCTGCCCACGATCGACCGCGAGGACACGCTCGATGTCGTGCTCGACAAGTTCGCGGCCCACGATGTCAGCGGCCTCGCGATCGTCGACCCGCGCAAGGGCAACACGCCCACGGGCATCATCACCCGCACGAAGGTCATCAAGCGGTACCACCACGCGCTTGGCAACGCCTGATGAGAAGCTGAAACCCGCGGATGGTCTTCCGGTAGACCACGCATCATGAGCAACACCGCGCTGGTCATCATGGTCATCGTCGGGTTCGAGGCGATCCTGCTCTTCTTCCTCATCCCGGTCATCGTGCGCTCGTCCTGGGGAGACGTTGCTGGCAAGCACCCGCCGGTCGAGCCCGCGCCCGATGCGGTTCGGCGCCGGTTCCAGTCTTTCCAGTGCGGCCTGCTCAGCATGGGCTGGTGCGTGCATGTCGCAACCGACGAGAGCTACCTCCACCTGACGCCCGCGCTGCTCATGCGCGTATTCGGCACCAAGCCCACGAGCATTCCGTGGGAGGCGATCGATCGCGTGACCGGCAAGGGGCGGTATCGCACGGCGCGTATCGGGCGTACTGAAATCAAAGGCCCAGCGTGGTGCCTCGCGCTCGCCGAGCACGGCGGCTGACTATTCGTCCAGCAGCTTCTTGCGCCGCAGAATGTGGTGGTAGTGCTGCGCGAAGCGGTGCGACTCATCACGGATCTGCTGGCAGAGTTTCAGCCCCAAGTTCGATCGCGCAAGCCGAATGGGTTCGGTGCGCTCTTGCACGTAGATCAGCTCTTCCTTCTTCGCCAGCGAGATCACCATGGGCGGCTTGATGTCGAGCGTGTCAAAGGCCTCGAGCGCCGCGTGGAGCTGGCCGAGCCCGCCGTCGATGAGCACCACGTCGGGGTAGAGCTCGTGGCCCTGGCCCGCCTCGCGGTATCTTCGGCTCACCACCTCGCGGATGCTCGCGTAGTCGTCGTTGGTCACGGTCTTGATGCGGAACCTGCGGTAGGCGTCTTTGAAAGGCTTGCCGTCGACGAAGCAGACCTTGCTGCCGACCGTCTCGCCGCCGGCAAGGTGCGCGATGTCGATGCCCTCGATGCAGCGGATCGGCACCGGCAGATCGAGCGTCCTTTGGAGGCTCTTCGTGCCCTTGGTCGGGTCGACGTAGGTCAGCTCGGTCTCGGGCTGCCAGCCCGCGGCGGTGTCGGAACGCTCGTCGAGCTTCTGGATCGAGCGGATCTGGTCACGCAGCGCCGCGGCGCGCTCGAAGTCGAGCGCCTTGCTCGCATCCGCCATCTCCTGCCGCATCTCGCGGAGCATCGCCGACCGCTTGCTGCCGAGGAATCGCACGAATCGGTCGGTGTCCTCGCGATAGGTCAGCGGCGTGATCTTGTCGGCGCACGGCGCGGTGCACTGCCCGATCGGGTGCAAAATGCATGGGCGAAAGTACTTGTTCTTCGGGTCGTTCGCGACGATGTCGAGCGAGCACGTCCGGAACTTGAACACGCGTTGCAGCACCTGCACCGCCTCGCGGAGCGCGCCGGCGTTCGTGAACGGCCCGAAGATCTTGGCGCCGCGCATCTCGGGGTACTGCCCCCCTTTGTCGTCGATGCCCGTCGGGTTGCGCGTGACGAAGACGCGCGGAAAATCTTCCTTCTGCGTGACGACGAGGTACGGGAAGCTCTTGTCGTCGATCAGCCGGGCGTTGAAGCGGGGCTTGATGTCCTTGATCAGGCGGTTCTCGGTCAGCAGCGCTTCCCACTCGGTGTCGAGCGGCAGGATCTCGAAGTCGTGGATTTCTTCGAGCATCGGCTGCTTGTGCGGGCCGAGGTCGGCCGAGGGCACGAAGTAGCTGCTCACGCGATCGGGCAGCGTCCCGGCCTTGCCCACGTAGAGCACCACGCCCGTGTGGTCCTTCATCAGGTACACACCCGGCACCGGCGGCAGAGCGCGCGCCTTGGCCGAGAGCCGCGTCATGCGTTGCTCGCGCGACTCGCTGCCCCAGGGCGGCGGCGTGTCGGCGGGCAGGAAGCCCTCGTCGTCGAGCGGGGTTGGGATCGGGTCGTCGGCCACGGGATGCGGTTCGTCGCGGATGGGCCCGCGGTTTACGCCTTCGCCAGCGCGAGTCGGCACATCATCTCGATGCCCGTCGCGATCGCGTCGTCGTTGAAGTCGAACTCGGGCTGATGCAGTTGCGGCGTGGGCTCGGTCGCGGGGTCGCCCGTGTGCAGCCCGAGCAGGTAGAAGCACGCGGGCACGTGATGGCCGTAGTACGAGAAGTCCTCCCCGCCCATCGTTGCGTGCTCGACGACTTCGATCTTGCCCTCGCCCACAGCGTCCTTCGCGATGTCAAAGACGTGCTCGGCCATCGCGTCGTCATTGATCGTCGCGGGATAGCCGTCTTCCCACGCGATCTCGGCGACGCAGCCCATCGCTTGTGCCCCGTGCTCGACGATGCGGAAGAACTGCTCTTTCGCAGCGGCGCGCGTCTCGGGCTTGAGCGTGCGGATGGTGCCGATGAACTGGCATGTGCGCGGGATGACGTTGTTGACCGTGCCGGAGTGGATCGCGCCGACGGTGCAGACGAGCGCGTCGTTCGGGTCGGTGTGCCGGCTCGCGATGGTCTGGAGCTGCGTGACGATGTGTGCCGAAGCCACGATCGGGTCGTGCCCGAGGTGTGGGTACGCCGCGTGCGCCTGCTCGCCACGGACGGTGACGACGAAGTCGTCGGTCGCTGCGAGGAGCGGGCCCGGGCGCGTCGCGATGGTGCCGAGCGGCATGTTGGGCCAGCCGTGGAGGCCGAAGATGCGGCTGACCGGCTTGCCGAGCCCGCCGCCGGTGGCGCCGTTCAGCGCTCCGTCGGCGCACATCTTCTCGCCGCCCGCGCCGCCTTCTTCGGCGGGCTGGAAAACGAAGGTCACGCCGTTGGGCCGATCGGCGATCTTGCTGAGCACGCGAGCGGCACCCACGAGGATCGCGGTGTGCCCATCGTGCCCGCAGGCGTGCATGACGCCCGGGGTGGTCGAGGTGTAGTCGCAGCCGGTCGCTTCTTCGATCGGCAACGCGTCCATGTCGGCGCGGAGCGCGACGACCGTTTCGCTCGCGCTGTCTGTGGAGGGCAGATGCCCGAGCACGCCCGTGCCCTTGGCGAGCCCGGCCTTGTGCTCAACGCCTGCCGCACGGAGATGGTCCACGACCGTCTCCGCGGTGCGCCTCTCCTCGAACATCAGCTCGGGGTGCGCGTGCAGATCACGCCGAAGCGCAATGATGTCGGGCAGCTCGGCCGAGATCACTTCGCGCAGCGCCGGAGCGGGCGAGAGCGGCTTGGGTTCGGTCACGGTTGGTGTTTGCGATGCCATGGCCCGATCGTAGGTGTGATTCGGGGCCCGATGGTGGTACCGACGGCGGCGGGTTCACGCGGCCGCGGTCTGCGGCAGCAGCAGGCCCTTCGAGGCTGTCAGCCTCGGGTCACGCAGCGACTCGCCCTGGAACTTGCTTCGGATGAAGTCGAACTGATCCGCGAGCGCCTCGAAGGCGTCGGCGATCGCCGGATCGAAGTGCGAGCCGCGGCCCTCGGCGATCAGGGCCGACGCTTCGGCGTGCGTCATCGCGTCCTTGTACACGCGCTTCGAGGTCACCGCGTCGTAGAAGTCCGCCAGCGCCACGATGCGTGCGCTCAGGGGGATCGCCTCGCTGGCGAGGCCGTCGGGGTAGCCGGTGCCGTCCCACTTCTCGTGGTGCCGCATCGCGACCTGGATGCCCATGTCGATCAGCTCGTCGGCCCCGAGTCGCTGCTTGATCGTGCTAAGTGTTTCGGCGCCCATGATGGGGTGGAGTTCCATCACGCTGCGCTCTTGGGCGGTCAATCGGCCAGGCTTGAGCAGCACCGCGTCGGGGATGCCGACCTTGCCGATGTCGTGCAGCACGCTCGCGAGCCGCAGGCGTTCGATCCATGCCTCATCGATCAGGGGGTACCGCTCGGGGTGTGCATGGCACAGGTGCTTCGCGAGCAGTTCGCTGTACTGCGCGATGCGGTCGAGGTGTCGGCCCGTGTCCGTGTCGCGATAGTCGGCGAGCTTCGCCAGGCCCAAGATCAGCGCCTCACGCGCATCGACCATGCGTTCGGCCGCGACTCGGCCGTCCCGCGCTCGCGCCACCGCCTGCTCCGCGCTGCGGCCCAGCAGCAAAATGCCGAGCACCGCGGTGATCCCGAGGATCGAGACGCCAAGCCCGAGCGACGCGACGACCAAAGGCGTCTCGGCCCCCGCGACAAACCGCGCGTAGCCAAGAACAAGCACGCCGGCCTGCGCCGACACCGCCACCGACAACGGCAGCATCCACGCCCGCCGAAGCTCGGCGACCGTTTCGCACGGCTCCGGCGTCTCGGTCTGGGCGTGCGATGGTGTTGGGCCGGGCGATTGCATCGCACTGCCATCGGCTCGCCACGCCACCGAATCGAGCGACGTGTTGTCGTCGGCCGATAATTTCCGCGACCGCCCGCTACGGCAGGGTCCGAGTTGTGATCGCCATCGCGTTATCGATCGCGTCCGCGACAGCCGCGAGATCAACGGGCACGACGCCGTCGAGCGTCGCCTCGGGATGCTCCATCGCGACCGTGCGCGAGACGGGCGCAAACCGCGCCTCGCTCGCAGCAAGCACAGCTTCGGCCTTGCCGGAGGCGATCCATTCGAGCAGCCGCCGCGCTTCGTCGGGCTGCGGCGCGCCCGCGACGAGCGCGGCCGTGGTCGGAATGCCCATCGCGCCGATCGACCACCTTGGCCCGCGACCCGGCACCTCCAGCGGCTCAAGGACCATGCCGACCGACCAGCCCTGCCGCTGGGCCGCGAAGACGTCGTCGGTGTCCGTCAGGCCGACGTCGATCTCGCCACGTGCGATTGCTTGCACGATCGTCGCGTTGCCGTCGTAGACACGCATGTCGTTCTCAACCATGTCGGCAAGCCACGCCTCGAGCTCGTCTTCGCCCCACGCGACTGCGAGGGCGCCCATGTGCCCGCGCGTCGTGCCGAACTGTGGCTGGGCGATGCCGACGCGTCCGCGAAGCCGCTCGTCGGTCAGCTCGCGCAGCGTCTGCGGCACCTGCTCGGGCGCAAGCCGATCGCTCGCGTACGCGATCACCCGCGCACGCATCCCGACGCCGAACCAGAGGTCACCCTCGCCACGCAGTTCGGGCGGCCACGACGCGGAGAGCGCCTCGGGCACGTGCGGCGCGAGCACGCCAGCCTGAGCAAGGCGGAGCGTGCCGAAGGGCTCGCTCGACCACCAGACATCGGCGCGCGGCCGATCCCGCTCGGCGAGCACGCGCTCGACGAGGCCTGTGGTCTTCGTTGCCTCGGTGTCGCCGAGCACGTTGACCGTGACGCCCGTCTCGGCCTCGTAGGCCGCGACGACCTCGCGGAGGATCGTGCCGTCGATGCTGCTGTAGAGCGTGACCGTCGGGGCGGGCGCCGAGCGATCGCACGCGACCATCGACATCATCGAGAACACAGCCATCGCCAGGAACGCGCAATGAGTCAATCGCATGGTGGATCGTTGGCGCGGTACGCGCGGCTGATCAATCGCCCGCGGGCGCTGCCGGTTTGGGCTCGGTGTTGGGCTTGGGTGTCGGCGTGCTGCCGTCGGTCGGCGTGACGCGCTGCTCGAGCGTGCCGAAGTAGTGCTTGACCGCACCCTGGTACTGTCGGGGCACGAGGTTGGTCTCGATCGCGTCGGCCGCCTCGACGATCGCCGAGTCCACCTCGGCCTTGAAGGTCGCCATCGACTCGCCCCGAACCTGCTCGCCGAACACGAGTCGGCTCGCGATGATCTTGCCCTGCACGGTCTGCACGGACGCCTTCTCGCGCTGGAGCGCAAAGTCCGTCGCCTCGGCCTCGGGCCCCTCGCCCGTGCCCTGGCCCGGTCCGCCCGAGCCCGGGCCCATGCCGAGTTGGTCGCCGCCGCGCCAGCTGCCGGTGGGGCCGGGCTCGCTCATGCCGAGCCCGCCGCCCTCGCACTGGCTCCACGATTGAGCACCCATCTGGCCGCCCATCGCCTGGAGCTGCTTCATCGTTTCGGAGAGCGCGGAGTTCATGCCCGACATTTCCTCGGCCATCATCTCCATCTGCGAGAGCTGGTCGGCCATCTCGTCCATGCCCTGCATGCCTTGCTGGCTCATGCCCTGCTCGCCCATGCCCTGGCTCATCTGGCTCATGGCGCTCGCCATCATCGACATCGCCTCGCCGCTTTGCGCCATCGACTCGGCCATCTGCGAGAGCTCTTGCTTCTGCTCGTCGGACAGCCCCTCCATCTGCTCGAGAGCTTTCTTGAGCGCCTCGGGGCTCGCGGCCATGTCGCGGGCCTGCTGCTCGCCCATGCCCGCCTCTTGCAGCTTCTTCTTGAGCTCGTCGTTCTTCTTCGCCAGCTCGTCCATCTGCTTGGCCATGTTGGCAAGCTGCTTCTGGAGCTGCTGGGCCTGGGCGGGGTCCATCTCGCCCGAGCCCATCTGCTTGGCGAGCTCTTCGAGCTGCTCCTTCGCGCCGGCAAACTCACCTCGCGCAAGCGATCGGCTCAGCTCGTTGAGCGGGCCCGGGCCCGGCTGCTTGAGGGTGCTCAGGCGCTTCTGGATGTCCGCGAGCGTTTGGCCCTTGGGGCCGGTGAGCCGTTCGTCGATCTTGTCGGCAAGGTTCGTCAGGTCGCGGATCGCAGCCCGCTTGATCTCATCCGGCGTCGTCGGCTTGGGAGTGTCAGCCTCGCTCGCCTCGCCCTCGCCGATGAGATCCTCCGCGCCCGCCTCCGACAGCAATTCTTCGATCTTCTGCTCCGCCTCGATCACGCGCTGCTCGGCCTTGGCGATCTCGTCGGCCGCGGGGACCTGGCCCGCGTTCTCGCTCGCATCAAGTCGCGGCACGGTCAGCCATACCACCAGCAGCGCAAGCCCTGCCGCGAGCGGGTGCCACCATGACTCGGGCAGCCGCATCGGCAGCGCCTCGCGCACGCGCACCGCCTTCGCCTTGCGCGTCGCCGAATCGACCACCGCCCGCGACCAAGGGTCGGCATCGTGCTCGACCGCGAGCGCGGTGCTGAGCGACTCGCGCAGGTTCGCGTGCTCGTCCACCGTTCGCGCGACCGACTCGGTCGAGCCGCGACGGATCACCGCCCAACCAACAGCCGCGACGACTGCTACGCCCAGCGCCCACCATCCGAGCGTCTCCCAGGGCATCGCGACATTGCCGAGCCGCTCGATCAGCCGCGCGACGACAAGCGCCGAGACCGCGACCGTCGCGGTGAGACACAGCGTCCGCAGCACGCTCTGGGCGAGCAGACGCCTGCGGGCAACGCGGATCACGCGGCGGATGTCATTCATGCGGCGATGCCTTTCGATCACGTGCGGAGCGAGCTACACGCCCACCGAGCCTATCGGCCGGGCGGGTCGCAGCCTCTCTGTATTCGACGTTCGGGGCCCGGAGATGTTCCCGACGATCAGGCGCTTCGCGTGCGATAGCTCTTTGTACGGTATCGGCGGCGATCGCTCCGGTTGCCGATCAGCCGCGCACGCCGCATGATCGCCCCATGCCCGCCGTGCCGGCCATCCCGAGTCGCCTCCCAGTCCGTGATGCCGAGGCCCTGGCCGCCTGCCGCCGGGGCGATCGGCGTGGCAGCCGGGTGCACCTGGCGTGCGCCGTGGCGATGTGCCTGCTTATGTCATGGCCGACGTCGATCGTCGAACTCGCGGGCATCCCGCTCATCCTGGCATTACTGATCCGCATCCAGCACGCGCGCCGCGTGATCCCGGGCATCGGCGTTCAGCCGCACCTGCTTATTGCCTACGCCCTCGCGATCTGGCTCGCGATCACGCTCGCCTGGTCGGCCGATCGCAGCCAGGGTCTCGAAGAGCTCGGCGCGTGGCGCTGGCTCTGGGTGCCCATCGCGATCTGGCCCGTCATCCACCGCCGACTGCTGCTCACGCGCGTGGTCGCGTGGGGCTTCGCGGCCGGCATCGCGAGCCAATGGCTGCACCTGATCGGCTCGCAAACCGACCTCGCGCTCTTCTCACCCTTCGTGTGGGACCGCGACCCCGCGCGCATCAGCGGCTGGTGGGACCCGGTCGTCGGCGGCACGCTGCTGGTCGCATGCCTCGGCTTGCACATGGGGCTGGCAACTATCGGTACCCGCCCCGCGCGCCTCGCAAGCGCGATCGCCGCGGTCTTTGTGCTCGCGTCGATCGCGCTCACCGGCACGCGGGGCGCCATGCTTGCCGCGGCCGCCATGCTCGCGATCGGGCCGGCCTTGATCTTCGCGCGCACAACCCTGCAACGCCGGCACATCACCGCCATCGCGGTCGCGGCTATCGCCGGGGCCGTGGTCATCGCGGGTGTGTGGTCGTTGCACGGCGCAGCGATCGCCGAGCGCGTTGACGAGGCCCGGGCCGAAGTCCGCGCAGCACTCGACGGCTCACCGCCTCGCGGCGACACCGCGATGCGCGTCCGCATGGCCGAGTGGGCGATCGCGGGTTGGGAGCAGTCGCCGGTGCTCGGCCAGGGTGCCGGCTCGTTCCGCACATTCAGTGTCGCGTCGCTCGAAGCCGAGGGACTCGACGCGGAGAGCTTTACGACGCACGACCACGCGCACAGCGCGATCCCGCACGCCCTGTTCGTCGGCGGCCTGCCCTACGCCGCGCTGCTCACCGCCATGCTCTGGGTCTGCGTCGTCGCGGGCGTTCGCACGGGCAACCTCCCCGCCGCGCTTGGCATCCTGGGCCTCTGTGCTGCTGGCGCCTTCGACACGATCCAGCTCAATGCGCAAACGATGGCGTTGGTCTTTGTGCTTATCGCGCTGAGCCCCTCGCGCCCGCCGCCCACGGCCGACGCGCTGTGAGCATGCCCGCATGAACATCGTCGTCGTCACTGAATATCTGCGCGCGAAGCCATGGGCAACAGGCCGATGGGCCTGCGCGATCGCCGCGGGGCTCGACGAGCGCGGGTACCGCGTGACGGTGCTGTGCGACGGCACAGAAACCACAACGCCCTTCGGCGATGTCGAGGTCGTTCAGCGCAACCCGATGCGTCGGCACACTCAGCGGCAGCCCCTCCGCTTTGCACGTTGGGCGCGATCGCAGATCAATGCGCGGTCGCCAGACGCGGCGATCAGTTGCGTGCACACCGTCGCAACGCACCATTGGTTTCCGGTAGGGCCGCGGGTCGTTGATGAGTTTGACGATCTCCTCGGCAAGCGCTCGCCCGTGTCTTTCGCGCTCTCGCTCGCCCATCAGCCATGGCTGCCGCAGGCGTGGGTCGCGGCGCATCGCGCGCGATCGCTCGGTCACACGCCGCGCTATCCGACCGCGATCGGCTTTGCGAGCATGCTGGATCGCGATGACGACGCAGCCCTCGCCGCTCGCCGCGCTCGTGCTCGCGAAGCGCTTGGCCTCTCGGGACGCGTCGTTGTTGTCAGCGCGACGGATCCGCAGCGACGCGATATCGCGCGCCTGCTCGAAGCGGTGGACGCGCTCGATGCGACACTACTTATCGCCGGCGGGCGTGCACATGCCATTACGACCTGGGCAGACGAGAACAAGTTTTCCCATCGCGTGCGGTCGGTCGGCCCGACATCGCGCATGGCCGATGTGCTCGCGGCGGCCGATGTCGCTGTCGTGCCCTCGCCGAGCGATGGCACGGCGCGCTTTGCCGCCGACGCGCTGCGTGTTGGTCGGCCCGTGATATGTGCGGCTGGCGGCGCTTCGGCGCGGCTCGCCGCGGAGTATCCGGGTGCGGCGATGCGCTGCGACGGCAATTGGTCCGACGTGCTCGCGCGTGCGTTCGATGGAGACAGCGCAAGCGTCGCACGGGCCGCTGGACGCGATCTTGGATTCGGCACATGGCTCGAACGCTTCGAGCGCAAAGCGCTCGGTGGGAGCCTGTAGCTAGTCGTCGTCGCCGAGGGTCGCCGGGCCCTCGGAGCCGGCCGTCCGCTCCATGTACCCCTCGCCCTTCCGCTCGTACTTGGTAAAGCCGAGTCTGGACAAGTTCTCGTTGCTCAGCGTCGACTTGGTCTTGAGCGGCGACATGGTGCCCGCGATCGCGGGCGCCTGCGGCACACGGCGCACGGGCTTGCCCTCGTGCTCGGTGAGCGCGTCGTCGTGGATCGAGTGCACAACCTCGACCGATTCGCCCGTACCCTCGCCCGCGTCGTTCAAGAACTCGTAGATGTAGGTCGGCATGGCGTTCTCTTCGTGTGCTTCGTGCGTGGGATTGAACGAAATCGGACGTGTTCTC
>ERZ1740070.161-NODE-161-length-48210-cov-7.207787_pt1 | contig 48210 bp, 43 predicted proteins | sample MGYA00581734_ERZ1740070 | MGnify/ENA primary metagenome ERZ1740070 (study PRJEB43018, sample SAMN04849744) | marine metagenome | isolation source: floating plastic debris | place: Pacific Ocean | collected 2008-09-01 | study: EMG produced TPA metagenomics assembly... | reverse complement strand
GCCCCACCGCTGCACAAGCCTCTTCCATAGCTTGCTGGGTATGCTGCTCCGACTTGGCCAGTCCGAACTGTTTGAACGGGAACTTCAATGCATGGTTCACCCGGTAGAACGGGTTGAAACAGGCGTAAGGGTCCTGAAACACCGCTTGAACGTTCTTGCGAAACTCCAACGACTGCGCGGCTGACATCGACTGGATGTCCTGCCCTTCGTACAGCACCCTGCCTCGCGAAGGCGGATTAAAGCCCAGCATGATCGACCCCATTGTCGACTTGCCGGACCCGGACTGGCCCACAATCGAGATGATCTGCGGCGTGTCCCCCTGAAGCGTGAACGACAGCGGATGCAGCGCCGTCACCGATCCATAGTCCTTACGCACATTCTCGAACCGCAACAAAGGCTCGGAACTGTCCCGTTTTGGAGCGTCCGCGTTGCGTTCGGGGTTTAGGAAACTGTCCCCGCCCACCAACGGCACCGACGAAATCAGGTCCTGAGTGTAGGGATGCTTGGGGGCCTCAATGATCTGCTGAACCGTGCCATGCTCGACCAGCACCCCGTCTTTGAGAACCGCCAATTCATCCACCGACTGCGCCATCAGCCCCATATCATGGCCAATCAGGATCAAACCGGATCCAATCTTCGCCTGAATGTCCTTCAGCGTCTGCATCACCTGCCGTTGTGTCACCACGTCCAAGGCGCTGGTCGGCTCATCCGCGATGATCAGGTCGGGGTTCAGGATCATTCCCATCGCGATGCATACGCGCTGCTTCATCCCGCCGGACAATTCGTGTGGATAAAGGTTCGCGGTATGCACGGGAAGCCCGACGCTCGCCAACGCTTCATCCGACCGGCGCTTTAATTCCGCTTCACCCACATGGCCCTCATGCGCGATGATCCCGTCCCACATCTGTGGCTCGATCCGCATCACCGGGTTGAGCGAGTTCATGGCGCCTTGCGGGATGTAGGCAATGCGCGACAACCGAGTGAGGCGCATCTCTTCCTCGCTCAGGCCCAGCACATCGATCCCAGCAAGATCAATCGACCCACCGGCAACGCGCCCCGGTTCGGCCAACATCTGCATCACCGCCAAAGCGGTAGTCGTCTTACCCGACCCGCTTTCGCCGATGAATCCAACACGACGACCTTGGTCGATGGTCAGATCAAGGTTCTTGACCGCCTGCACGATCCCCTTGGGTGTGGGGAACTCAATCGACAGGTCCTTGAGCGTGAGAACTGGTTTCCCCGTCATACAAAACCTCCGATCCAGGCACGAAGGCTCTTCGAAGAGCCTTCACACGCGATTTCGAAATCGCGTTCCCAAGCGGCTTCAAAGCCGCTTCCCACGTTCATGACAACTTCCTCAATCTCGGGTTCGACACTTCGTCCAGACCCAGATTGATCAGCAAAAGTCCAATGAACATCACCGCCAAAAGCAATGTCGGGATACCCCACCACCACCACAGGTTCTGGATCAGCGCTCCCGCATTGATCGCCTCATAAATCGTCCGCCCCAGCGTCGGAATACGCTGAGGGCCAAGGCCCAGCACCTCCAACCCAACAGCCGTCACAATCGACGTGGTCACCGATGCGATGAACGACCCAAAGAGGTACGGCACAAGGTTCGGCAGCATCTCGCGAAACATGATGTGACTGGTCGAGGCCCCCGAAAGCTGTGCCATCTGCACGTAACCGGATTGCTTCATCGACAGCACCTGTGCTCGGATCAGTCGTGTCGGTGACTGCCAGACAAATCCGGCGATCAGCAACGCCATCATGGTCAGTGTCACATCGCCAAACGCCGACTGGAACACCACGAGGATCAGAAGCGGCGGGATGGTGATCATCACATCCGCCAAAACGCGGATTGTGTCATCGATCCGCCCGCCGAGGAACCCAGCGGAAAAGCCAAGAAAGATGCCAATCGACATGCCGATCAGCGACGCCAGAAGCCCCACAAATAGGGTGTTCGGCGCACCAATGATGATGAGCGCCAAGAGGTCACGCCCGCCCCCATCTGTGCCAAGCGGATTGGCCAACGTCCCCTCTTGTCCACGCAGGTTCTCAAACCCGATGGGTGGCAAACGCAGCATGGACGATCCGGTAAACACCAGATCCGGATCCCACAGCAAACGCCCGATCAAACCAAGCGCCACGATCCCCAGCAGCAAACCCGCGCCCCAGATCAGCTTGGGGTTCATCCACGGATTGTCGAACCGCTTCATCCGCTTGAGTTGACGCTTTTCCGCCCGCGTCATCGGCATGTTGTCTTGGCTCGTCATATCACGCGGCCTCATGCCGGATGCGGGGATCGATGAACGGGTAAAGCAGGTCCACCAAGAACACCGAAATAGCCGTCATCAAAATGATCACGTAACTGACCCCCTGAATGACCGGGAAATCCTGATTGAGGATCGCGTCATAGAGCAGCTTGCCCATTCCGTTATATGCAAAGATGCGTTCGACCAGAACTTGCCCGGCGATCAACAGCCCGACCTTCAAGGCAAACGCCGTGATCTGCGGCAGGATCGCGTTGCGGATCATATAGCGATAGAGGATGTAACGCGGCCGCAATCCTTTGGCCTCGGCGAGCTTCACATAGTCCTCGCCCTGCACGGTGATCATCAGCCCCCGCATGCCCAGCGCCCAGAACCCGAAGGTCACGATGACAATCGACAGCGCGGGCAGAAAGCCGTGATGCAGCACCGATTGCACAAAGGCCCAGTTCCACCCCGGTTCTACAAAGATTGAATACGCGCCTGTCAGCGGAAACCACTGCAGTTTAGCTGCGAAAATCCACATCAGCAGAAGCCCCGACAAGATCGGCGGGATCGAGGTGAACACCATCGCCGCCGGGATCGCTACCCGCACCAGCTTGGGTGACCGGTCCCAAACCATCAAAGCGCCCAGCAGGTTGCCGATGAAAAAGGTGATGATCAGCGACAGGATCATCAGCCCCAAAGTCCAGGGCAAGGCGTTCAGGATCAGCGTCGAGACCGGCGTCGGAAACGCAGCCGTCGACAGCCCAAAGTCAAACACCAGTGCGCCGCCCAAGTATTTGAGGTATTGCACAATGAGCGGCTGGTCGATGCCCATATTGGCCCGAAGCTGGGCGAGGATTTCCTCAGAATTGGCGACCGCCCCCGCCCCAGCAGCCATCCGGCCTAAAGCGATCTCCGCCGGGTCCACTGGTGACAGGCGCGGGATGATCCAGATGATCGTCGCCGCGATCAGGATCGTCAGAAAAAGCGTGACAATGCGATTGATCAGGTAGTCGCGGGGGATGCGTCCCATAAGGAACCCTCCGAAGCTGACGGTGCGTGCAAACACACACCCTACGGCAGATGCAGGGTACGTGATCTCACGCACCCCACGGGTGGTCTATCACTCAACCTTTTCGAGGTTGTGGATGATCTGATGCGTGTGGTTCCACCAGAAAAACGGGTGGTTGTAGTAGTTGTCTGCCGTCGGCCACCCTGTCCAATAGGTGGTGTTCATCGGCAAAAGCTTGGCCGCCTGCACGAGCGGGATAAACGGCATCTCTGCATCCAGATGCTGGTATGCCTCGGCCACCAAACCTGGGATCGCCTCGTCGCCCAAAGGACGGGATGCGATATCGGCCATGATCGCCGAATACGCCTCTGCCGCCGGGCCATCCCAACGCGCGGTGTTGTTGAAGCCGGGCGACCGTTCTCCCACAGGCACCACATCGGTCACAGTGTAGCGGCCCATGGACGCCCAAGGCTCGTTCACCGCCCCGCAGGACAGCCAGCTGTAGGACATCTCGTACGCCCCAAACGGCAGCACCTCGCCCCAGAACACACCATTCTCAACCGGCACTGCGCGGGCATCAATCCCGGCACGCTGAAGCTGTTCAACGATCACATCGATGGTACGCGTGTACTCGGTAGAGGCCGAGTTCACATGGATGTTCACCGACAGTGTCTCACCGTCCTTGGTGTAGTAGTCACCGTCCTTGACCCAGCCCTCCCCTTCGATCAACGCCACACCCGCGTCCACATCCGCACGCGGCGACAAGCCGTACCCGGCGTCGATGATGGCGTTGATGAACGGGTCCATCGATCCGTACTGCGCAAACATCGTCTGGCTTGCCTCTGTTGTGCCTTCATAGGCCACATTCACGATCATCGACCGGTCAATGATATGCGCCACCGCTTTGCGCATGTTCGCATTGTCCCACGGGGCCACGGTAGTGTTGATCTCCAACTGACGCGCACAGGGGTCAGACGCCGCGTAGGGGTACCCATCGTGCCAGGCGATCACGTTCGGGTTCTGCGCCTGAATGGCCTCGAATGTCCCGATGGTCACGTTCTGTGCCGCATCCAACTGGTTCGCCGCCATCAGCTGCGCACGGCTTTCTTCGCCACCGGATTCAAGAAAGATCACCCGCTCTGGTGCTGGCAGATCCATGAACCCTGTCTTAGCTCCCCACCAGTCGTCATTGCGATCCCAGATCGCCCGGTTCGACGCCGCCGAATTCAACGTGTACGGCCCCGTCCCAATCGGCGGGTTAAACGCGAACGTCGCCGCATTTTCACCGTTCCAGATATGCTCAGGCATGATCAGGAAGGACCCGAAGATGCGCACGCCAAAGTTTTCAACCACAAAGCGCGGGTTCGGGGCCTTCAGTTGGAACGCCACGGACGTGTTGCTCAGCTTTTCAACACTTTCCACCTGCGCCCGAAGCGTTGAGGCTTCGCGGCTCGAAATCTCTTCGTTTGTCAGCGCAAGGTTGACGGTAAAGACCACATCATCAGCATCAAACGCCTCACCATCCGACCATTCCACACCTTCGCGCAAGTTGATGGTGAACTGGGTGGAGTCCGCATTGCCGGTAAAGCTGGTCGCCAGCCACGGATCCAGATCACCGGTGCCATAGTTCAAAATGAACAAAGGCTCCCACATGGTCTGATGTGCGCCATGCATCCGCTTGGTGCCGGGGGTCATCCAGTTGAAGTTCTCGGGGTCCTGAATGGTGCGGTCGAGGTCAAAAATGACCGTATTCTCGCGCGCCACATCCTGCGCGAGCGCCATGCCCCCGAACGCCGCAAAGGCAAGGGCAGACGCCGTCAAACGCAATACTGGTGCTTTCATGGTTTTCCTCCGTGTTGCGGGGTCATTGCCCCTTATGTTCCGCGGACAAACGCCGCTGGTTTGTCCATTATCGGACATAGTCCATGACCAGAACGCGGGTACGGCCCGGCAACTGGTTTTTGGTGATCTCGGCTGTCGCGCCAAACGAAAAGTCCACGTCTTCGTCTTTGAAATGGCTCAGAAAACTCTCGATCCACATCGTGTTGCGCGGCCGGTAGGTCAGCGTGCGAAAATGCATCGGGATCACCAGCTTGGGCTTCACCCGATGGATCATTTCCATCAGATCCGGCAGCTCAATCGTCAGGTATCCGCCCGCCAATGCAAAAAGCACATCCACGTCCTCAAAGAACGCTTGTTGCGCCTCTGTAAGCGGGTTCCCCACATCCCCCATATGCGCGCATTTGATGCCATCGAGCGTGAAGCGGTACATCCCGTTCTGCCCTGGCACTTCGTGTTCCGGATGATGATCCCACTCTGCTGCTTCAATGGCGGTGATCTCAACGCCCTGTGCTGTCTGCGCGCCGCCGTTCTGTGCAACGGTCAGAGCATTCACGATCTCCGGGTCACCAGTGATCAAGTCCCCCCGGCAATGCGCGCTGTCATCATGAGACGAGATAATCACCAAATCCGCCGGATCGGCGATCGGCGCGTATCCCACACCTTCCGGCGTATACGGGTCAGTGATGATCCGTGGGCCGCTTTCGGGATCAATCCCAAAGGCCGCATGTCCGTACCACGTCACCTTCATCAGTTGTTCCCAACCACATGCGGGCTTTGCGATTTGGTAATGTCGTTGTTCGTGGGGCGCGGATGCGTTTTCCAAGCGCCCGCTTCACCCCGGCACAGGATCGCCTCAACACCGTTCGCCCAGGACGGATCGGTAATCTCAACCTCTGGTGGGCAATAGCGTAGCGTCAAACCACACCGCCGCCGGTCGCTTTTGTTGGCCAAAGACCCATGCACGAGCATGTCGGCATGCATCGACATCTGTCCGGCCTTCAGCACGTTAGTGAAGGGCGCGCCCATCTCCTCGGCTCCGGCGGTTTCCTTGTGAAAGACGTTGCCTTCGCCGGTCGCCTGCATCTCCAGCGCACCCTTGTCATGCGTGCCCGGAACAAAGCGCATGGCAGAGTTGTCCTCGTCCGCATCGTCGATGGCAAGCCACACAGTCACCGTCCGCGCAGGTGACAATGACCAGAACCCGGCATCCTGATGCCACGGCACAGCTTTGGGATCATGCGGCCTTTTCGACAAAATCGCAGACGCCCAGCACAGGATGTTCGGCCCGATCAGGTCTTCCACGAAATCCAGAATGCGCGCGTCCGTGGCGATGTCATAGAGCCCCGACAACCGTGCCTGATAACAATTGATCCCGTAAGCGCCTTTTGGCCCCATCGCGTCCATGAGACCGTCCACGTAAGCGCGGATGTCCGCCATATCCGATGGCGTAAAAGCATCAAACGGCTGCACAAACCCGTGCGAGTTATACTGCGCGATGTCTGCGACGCTCAGCCGTTTCGGATGCGCGTTTTCGACCGGCTGGAACCTCAGGTCCACATCCGAATCAAGCATTTGGTCAGTCCTCCCTATCTCAAACGCTAGGCAGACCAATCACAACGCACAGCATTGGGCGTTGATATTTTATTGTACAATTTTGATATTTGTGCACCTATGCATGCTGTTCCTTTGCCAATTTTGCCCCGGGAGGATGTGTATGGAGGCTGAAACCTTCCACATCGACGGCTACCTGCAACCGTCAGAAGCGTTCCACTACGCCCGCAAACAGCTTGCCCGACGCTTCCCACGCAAGGCGCATGACCATGATTTCTATGAGGTCTTTCTGATCGTCGAAGGCCGAACCGCGCATTGGGTCAACGGCGTGCGCCAAGTGCTGGAACCAGGGCAACTCGTGTTCATGCGCCCCACCGACACCCACGCCTTCCGCGCCGATCGCACGCAGGGCTGCGAGATCATCAATATCATGTTTCGCATCGCAAGCGCGGACCACCTCGTCAAACGCTACAACGATACGCTCTCCGGTCGCTTCTTCGCATCAAAGGCTGACATCCCGGAATTGCACACCCTCGGGCCGACGCGCTTTAAACGCGCGATGAACATGGCCACCCAATTACAAACCGCAGACCGCAGCTTGGCGAGGATCGAGGAATTCCTGCTCGCCCTGACCAACCGCGTCGCTGTGCCAGAAACCCGCGCGATCCGCACTGCGCCCCGCTGGTTCTCGGCCGCATGCAACGCCGCTCAACACCCCGAAGTGTTTCGCGAAGGCGCCGCCGGTTTCATCGCCGCTGCTGCGCGCAGCCACGAACATGTCTGCCGCACCTGCAAGGACGTGCTGGGCGTTACCCCCACAGATTACATCAACCGTATCCGGATCGACCACGCAGCCCAACTCCTGCGCACCGAAGACAGCCCGATTGAGGCCATCGCCGAAATCTGCGGCTTTCAGAACACCAGCTATTTCTACCGCCTGTTCGAACGCGCCTACCACACCACTCCGCGCCGCTACCGCTTTGAACACCAGCGTGACCCGTTTGTGGCGACAGAGGCCTCATAAGGTTTCTTTGGGCCCAAAAATACCTCGGGGGTTTGGGGGCAGCGCCCCCAACCGGTCGGACCGCGTAAGCGGTTCGAAATACCTATTCCGCGACCTGGATCGTCTCCAGATACTCTACCAACGCCACGAGTTTGCGCGGCGTCGGTGTCAAAATCCCATCACCCGTGTCAAACGGGACGAGATCGCCGCGAAACAGATCTCCAAACTGTGGCATGCTGGGGCCTGTGATCCCGCCTTGCGCATAGCCGTCGATTTTCGACAACACCTGCGCAACTGGCAGCTCCCCTCCATTGCGTGCCGCAATCAGCGTGAGGTCTGATGGCGCCGGATCCATCTCAGACGCCATCGGACCATTGCCGCGCCCGTCAGCGCCGTGGCACACGGCGCAATTGACCATGAACAGATCACGACCTTCAGTGGCTTGGGGCATTTCTTCAGGGGCACAGGCGGCAACGAACAGCGCTGCCCCTCCCCCAGCTAACAGACTGACGCGGGATGCGGGCATGTTTTGGCCTCCTTGCTCGATAGATTGATTCTGCCCGTCTTTGCCAAGGCACGCAACTCGAACCGTGTCATGTGATCGGCAGTGAGGTGACATTCCAGCGCCTTCAGCGCAATGTTGCCGGAACACGCAATCAAAGGAACCACCCGATGCCGATCTACGCCCTAACCATGCTTGCCGCCGGGATCGGCATTCCACTTTTGGCAGCTTTGAACGCGGCACTTGGTGTCCGGCTTGGGTCACCTGCTGCGGCTGCTATGATCCTCTTTTGCGTGGCACTGGCCGCCACTACGCTGGTAACGGTTGCCACGGGCCCGAAAGCGCTGGCACAGGCCCCGTTCGCCCCGAAACATCTGTTTTTTGCAGGGTTATTGGTTGCGTTTTACGTGCTGTCGATCACCTATGTCGCGCCGCATTTCGGAGTTGGAAATGCCGTGTTCTTCGTGCTGCTGGGTCAGTTGATATCCGCCGCACTGATTGACCATTTTGGCCTCTTCGGCGCAAGGATCAGCCCGCTTAGCCTCACCCGCGCCACGGGCATCGCCGTTATGGCATTCGGCGTCTGGATCACACAAAGGGCGTAAAAGCGGTTTCGAAACCGCTTGCCCCTGGCCCGTCAGTTCACGCGCAAACCTGAAACGGACGCCCGGATCCGGCTGTCCGTGTCGTCGCTGTCGCCTGACAAAGCGACACCCACCAACGCGGCATCTCCGCCAAAGCTGTTGGCGTAGTCGCGCGCCAAATTGACGTTTTCGTTGGCGCTACCTGTCCAGGAACCCCGCAGCACAATCGTTTTGCCGCGATTTCCAAGGTAAGGGCTGCTCAATACGGCACCTCGGTTGTGCGCCCCGCCCCAAACGTAAACCAGCACACGGGCGTTGTCGTTTGTCAGCAACCGTCGGACGCTGGCCCCTTGCAGTCGCTGCGCTTCGGCTTCCGGCAGGAACACAAAGTAAAGCGCGAGGTTCCGATCATCCCCGCCCTTTTGGCGCAGGTCTGTTGCAGGCACACCTTCATCGACACGCCAGGACCATTGCGCTGAAGATGCGCCCCAGAACGAGGTATCAAGCTGGCGATACGCGAGGGAAACTGACCCATCCGAAGACACGCTCACCGAGTTGCCATTGAACCCGTATTTGTTCGACGAAAACAGCGAAAACTTCTGGGTTTTCCAGGACCCGTCAAATGACACGGGTGCGGCAGCGGCGGGAAGGGCAAGACAGATGGCGGTGGCGGCAGCAATCAAACGGCGCATAGGGAAAAGACCTCTTGTTAGTTGGTCTCTTTCTAACAACCAACATCGGGCACACGCACCAAACGTTCGCGTGAGCCGCCTGTCACACGGGCTCACTGCGCCGCGAGCGTCTTGGTCGCATCCCAAAGCGCATCGGGGACCTCCACCGCCTCGCGCAGCGCTTTGCCACGCCCTGGCATGCGCGCGCCGTCATCCTTTGAAACAGCTTCCGCCAATCCTGCCACCATCGCGTGGAAGTCCGGTCTGACGCCTGGGTCGATTAGTAAAAAGCTATGCCCCAGATCGTGCGGAGCGCCCTCTGGCGCTTTCAGCGGTTTGACATCGCGGCTCGCCGTGCCCCCGGCCAGTCCTGCCGCCATGATCTCAACCATGAGGCCAAGCCCCCAGCCTTTATATCCGCCTACGCTGCACAAAGAGCCTTTCAAAGCTGCTTCCGGGTCCGTGGTTGGATTGCCATCGACATCCACTGCCCAGCCTTCGGGAATGGGCTCTCCGGCGGCTTTGGCCATTGTGATCCGGCCCAAGGCAACGGTTGTGGTCGATTGATCAAACATCATCGCCACACCGCCCTCGCCATCCGGCACTGCAAAAGACATGGGGTTCGTGCCGATCACGCGGGTCTTGCCGCCGGGCGGCGCGACGATGGGGGACGCGTTCGTTGCACCGAAACCGATCATCCCGTGCGTCGCAATCGCTTCAGTGAACCAGCCCAGCGCGGTGCAGGTATGGGCGTGGCGGATCAAGAGGCTAGCCAAACCGTTGGTCTTGGCCGCCTCCCACGCATCGCCAAACGCTGCCGAAAACGCAGGCTGGGCAAAACCGTACTGCGCATCCACCTCGACCACGCCGGGTCGGGGTTTTGTCACAAGTGGTTCCACGTCCCCTTTGACGCGACCGGTTTGGAGTTGCTGGCAGTAGCTTTCAAGATAGTAGAGGCCGCAAATCCGATTGTCGCGGGCTTCTGCCCAAGCGACGGCATTGGCCATTGTTGCCGCGACATTCGCTGCTGCGCCGTGCGCCAGCAAAGCATGCCGTGTCACTTCTTCGATGTCTGTGATCTGGACCTGAGCCATCCACCCCTCCCGTTTTGCGCCACTGTGACGGTGCGGGCGGTCAGGTCAAGCGGAACTCAGAACGCCTTGGTCCAGGCGGACTTGCCGATCCATACGGCTGGCCAGGTCGAGGTTGTGTGTTGCGATCAACGCCGACAGCCCGGTGTCGCGCACGAGCGTCATCAAGGCGTCAAACACCGTGTCAGAGGTGGTCGGATCAAGGTTCCCGGTCGGTTCATCCGCCAGCAGGACAGACGGCTGGTTGGCCAAAGCCCGGCAAAACGCGACGCGTTGTTGTTCACCGCCAGACAGCTCTGCCGGTCTGTGATGCGCGCGCTCCGAAACACCAACTGTGGTGAGCAAAGCCTTCGCCTTATCATCCGCTGCACTGCGCGGGGTGCCTGCAGCCAGTTGCGGCAGGACGATGTTTTCCAGAGCGCTGAACTCTGGCAGCAGATGGTGGAACTGGTAGACGAACCCAACCTGGTCGCGCCGCATCACGGTGCGGGCGCGGTCAGACTGGCCCGTTGCATCTTGTCCTCCGATTTCGACCTTTCCGGCGTCTGGCGTGTCCAGCAGACCCGCGATGTGCAGCAGGGTCGACTTGCCCGCACCTGACGGAGCCACGAGGGCGACAACTTCGCCCTTGGCCAACGTCACATCCACGCCGCGCAGCACGTCGACCGCGCCGGGCGTGCCGGGGTTGTAGGCTTTTGTGATACCGCTCAGCCGGAGTGCGACGTCACTCATAACGAAGCGCCTCGACCGGGTTCATGCGCGCCGCCCGACGGGCCGGGAAGATGGTCACAACAAAGCTTAGCCCCAGTGACAGACCAACTGCCGTCAGCACATCCGTAAGATGCAGTTCGGCAGGCAACCGGTAGATGCCCCGCACCGACGGATCCCAGACCCCGCCCTGCCCCATCGCGTTCACAAAGGAAAAGATCGGGTCGATATAGATGGCGAACAGGCATCCCAAGATCACGCCGCAGACCGTCCCGATCAGACCAGTGAAGGCGCCACAGATGAAAAAGACCCGCAGGACTGCACCTTCGGTCAGACCCATCGTGCGAAGGATACCAATGTCGCGGCCTTTGTTTTTCACCAGCATGATCAAGCCAGAGACGATGTTCATGGCCGCCACCAGAACGAGGATCGACAGAATGACGAACATCACGTTGTCTTCGACCTCAAGCGCGCGCAGAAAACCACCGCTGGCGTCCTGCCATGTCCAGAGCAAAGCGCGTTGCCCGGCCGCGGTGGCGATGGGCAGGGTGATCGCGTTTACGGTGTCGGGGCTGGCGACCATCACCTCGATCTCGTCCGCAACCCCTTCGCGATTAAAGTAAAGCTGTGCTTCGGCAAACGGCATGTAGACCCGCGTGCGGTCGATGTCGTAGCGACCGGCGGAAAAGACATAGACCACCTCGTACGCTTTTACGCGCGGGCTGGTACCGAACGCGGTGCGCACGCCATCGGGTGAGATCAAACGCACCTGATCCCCCAGCGTGACACCCAATTCGCGCGCGACACCAGACCCGATGGCGATGCCTTCGGTAAAGCGGGCAAGGTCGCCTTGTGCGGTGTCGGGATTAGCAACGCGCGGCACAGTAGCTAAGTCGCCAGGCGCGATGCCAAAGACCTCAACCCCTGCATTGCGGCTGTTGGCGGTGGCCATCACCTGCCCTTTGATCAATGGCGCGGCGCGGGTCACGCCGGGCACGGTAGCGACGGCTTCGGCGACTGCGCTGTAGTCGGCGATGGTGCGGGACGTGTTGCCGAGGTCATCCAGCTGAGACGCGTAGTAGACCGTGACATGCGCGTTGGCGCCCAAAATGGTGTCGACAAATTCGGCGCGAAACCCAGACCGGACGGCGAGCGTAGCGATGAGCGCGAACACGGCCAGGGTGATGCCGATCAGGCTGATCCAGGTCATGGTGCTCACGCCACCTTCGGCCCGCCGCGCGCGCAGGTAGCGCCAGGCGATCATCCATTCAAAAGGGGCAAAGGGTGGCGGTGTTTTGGCCATACCGGTCTCTGAACTGCTCTGGCGATAAGTGGCGGCTTGGCGATGTCGGGTCAAGCGGGTGAGGATAGGTCCGATCTGGACCTAATGTTTCGCGCGCGAAACAATGGGTCAGCAGTGCTGTCTGGCGTTTACCCTTTTTTAACGCCCAAAGCGCCATCAACGGATTTCCAGAAAACCCAAAAGACGCAAGCGTGGCGTGCGGGAAACTGAGTGATTTGAAGGGCATATCGGCCGATATTTACCCTTGGAAATCGTGTCAGTCGTTTCAGACACCGCCACCCAGAAGTCCAAGCATGATGCGTCAAAGTGGCTGATTCCAGCCAAAAACAGAATGTCAACATTGATTGACACTTATTTAAAGGTATTTTTCTGACACATGTTTTTGGATTCGCCATCCAAGAGCGTGCGGGCGCACAGGAAGGGAACACACTATGCGTGATGAAGGTCAAGCAAACGGTCCGGTGAAGGCGGACCACTACTACAAGTCCCACCGCCAGTTGCAGAAGCTTAAGTCATTGTTGCCCGCAGATGCCGTTGAAGACCTTGCCGGTGAGGTGATCCGCAGGCTGTCCGAGCGACATGCCGCGCATCCTGCGGACCTCCCGTCAAGTGACCAGATCGATCACCTGTGTTTCGCCTTGTTGGCCGAAGACCATGAGGCCGGTGCCACCTTCATCGCGGATGCGCGCACAGCGGGGGCCTCGATTGATGCGATTTATCTTCAGTATCTGTCGCCTGCCGCACGAAAGCTCGGGGATTGGTGGGAAGACAGTTTGGTGTCATTCACGGATGTCACGTTGGCGACCAGCCGGATGTACGCCATCATGAACGCGCTGCGACACGAGATGCCGCGCCGCACTTCATCGGTGCCAAAGTCGGCGATTTTCGCGTCGGTGCCCGGCGACGACCACACGTTGGGCGTACGGATGGCTGCTGATCTCTTCCGAAAGGAAGGATGGGACATCATCCTGAAGACCGACGAAGACCATGACAGTCTGGTGTCTTATATTGCCGAAACGGATGTTCCGATCGTCGGGTTTTCAGCGGGCGGGCGACATTCGCTGCAGGCGTTGTCGCGGCTTGTTGTGGCGGTTCGGATCAAGAAACCTCGCAATTTGCTGTTGGTTGGCGGGCATATCGTGGAAGAAGCCCCAAGTGCCATAAGATTGCTTGGTGTCGATGGCGTTTTGGCTGACATCGAAACGGCGCGGGTGTTGATGGACGACCTCGTGCATCAGTTGAACAGCTAGACTTCGGCGGCTGCACTTGGGAACACTGGCAATCGCCGCGCGGTCTTGCTGTTACAGACAGGGCGCGTCATAGATCGCCTATGACCGGACCTCGCTACCCGCAACGCATCGCAGACCTTCCCTCAACCGTTCCCTTTGTCGGACCCGAAGTGCAAGAGCGTGAACGCGGCGCACCGTTTCGGGCGCGGATCGGCGCGAACGAAAGCGTGTTTGGGCCCTCTCCTCAAGCAGTTGATGCGATGGCAGAGGCCGCGCGCGACGTCTGGAAATACCCCGACCCGACCAATCACGATCTGAGACATGCTTTGGCGGCGCGGCTGAATACGACGCCGGATCATGTGATCGTAGGTGCCGGGATCGATGGGTTGCTGGGGTCTTTGGTGCGCCTGCTTGTGGCACCTGGCGACCCGGTGGTGACGTCAGATGGGGCATACCCGACGTTCAATTACCACGTGACCGGTTATGGCGGCGTTCTGCACAAGGTGCCTTACGACAACGATCATGAAGACCTGCGGACGTTGATCGACAAAGCGCATGAGGTGAAGGCCAAGCTGATCTATTTCGCCAACCCGGACAATCCGATGGGCAGTTGGGTGAGCGGCGCGACCATTGAGGCGCTGCTTGACGCTTTGCCTGACGGCACTTTGCTGGCCTTGGACGAAGCGTATATCGAGTTTGCGCCGGAAGGAACTGCGCCGCAGATTGACCCCGAAGACCCCAGAGTGATCCGGTTTCGCACATTCTCCAAAGCCTATGGCATGGCAGGTGCACGGGTGGGATATGGCATCGCGGCGTCTGATTTGGTGAGCAGTTTCAACAAGGTGCGCAATCACTTTGGCATGTCGCGCATCGCTCAGGCTGGCGCGTTGGCGGCGCTGGAGGATCAGGCGTGGCTAGACGAGGTGGTGGCAAAAGTGGCGACCGCGCGAGAGCGGATCGGTGATATTGCGCGGGCGCATGGTCTGACGCCGCTGCCCTCTGCCACGAACTTTGTCACTGTTGATTGCGGCGAGGATGGCGCGTTTGCGAAACGGGTACTGGACGCGCTGGTCGCGGACGGTGTTTTTGTTCGTATGCCGTTTGTCGCCCCGGGCAATCGCGCGATCCGCGTTGGGACAGGCCGAAAAGAAGACCTCGATGTGTTCGAAACGGCGTTGCCGCATGCGCTGAAAGCGGCGCGCGAATAGGCGGCGCACCACATGTTCACACAAATTTTTACTTCTTTGGATCACATCGGTCGTGACAGGCCCGCGATCTGCGCTATTCTGTCGCATGCAAAGACACGAGTTGAGCTTGGAGACAGAGATGCAACATCGGCATCCAAAGCGGGTTGAGGATTACACCACAGCAAACCTCATCCTCATTTTTGTGAACATTCTGTGGATTTTCGGTGTGATTTGGGCGAATTTCGGGATCGTTGCGGTGATCCTCACTGGCTGGTTCCTCAATCACATGATCACCCGACTGGAGCAGTATCGCGCCAGCCGAGAGATCAAGTGGACGTCAGACGCCTGAGATCACCTGCGCTGCGGCGGTGACCCCGCCCGGTTTGTGCGGAATGCCCAGCGCCCCCAAACCCGCCTCGACCGATCCGAGCAAGCCAAGGATCATGTGGGCGTTCACATGCCCCATGTGACCGAAGCGGAAAAAGCCTTCGCTGTTGGGGTCATCTTCGGTTGCCATGCCAAGGCCAATTCCCAATGTGACGCCAGCTTGCGAGGCGCACCATTCGCGTAGAGCCGCGCCATGTGGCTTGCCAATCGCCAAGGCTGTTACCGCGCGGCTGCGCAGTTCTGGATTTTGGATGTTGAGTGTCAGCGGCCCGTCTTGCCCCCAGTGTTCGCAAGCCGCCCAGACGGCACCAGCAAGCGTCTCATGCCGCTGCCAGATCGCCTCCATCCCTTCTTCATGGATCATATCGAGCGCTGTGCGCAGCCCATAAAGGTGATGCGTTGGCGCGGTGCCGCTGAAATACTGATAAAAGGCTTCGGGGTTTGCACGCGGTTTCCAATCCCAATAGCCGCTCACACGGTTTAACGCATCGCGCGCCGCAGCTGCTTTGTCGTTGAAGAACACAAAGCCGCAACCGGGCGGAAGCATCAGCCCCTTTTGCGATCCGGTAATGGCGATATCGACGCCCCAGGCGTCCATCTCGAACCGGTCGCAGCCCATCGAGGCGATACAGTCTGCGATCAGCAATGCCGGATGTGCGAGATCATCAAGGATGTCCCGCAGTGGCGCAAACGCGTTGCGGTTGGAACTTGAAGTGTCGACATGCACGGCGAGCACCGCTTTGTACGCGTGGCCCTTATCAGCCTTCAGCGCGTCTGCCACCTGTTCCAGATCGAACGTGTTGCCATTGCCAAATTCCAGCACATCAACCTCGATGCCGCGCGCCTCGGCCATCCAGCCCCAGGCTTTGGCAAAAAAGCCGGTCGACAAAAGCAGCACCTTTTCACCCGGGGCCACTGTGTTGGCCAATGACGCCTCCCACGTGCCGTGGCCATTGCAGATATAGATCGCAACATGCGCATCGGTGCGGGCCACTTTCTTGAGGTCTGCGGTCAACCCCGGCATCATGTCGGGCAATTCGCCCTCGTAGATGTTGGGGGACGCGCGGTGCATCGCGCGCAGCACGGCATCGGGCACCACGGATGGCCCGGGAATGGCAAGGTAGGTGCGACCTGAGGCAAGGGACATAAACGACCTCGAAAAAAGGGAAATCCGCTGCCACGACGTGCAGCTTTGCGGCAACCTACGCCGTTCGCGCGCGCCGTCAATGGCGGGGCCGGGTTGCCACGCCCTGCCCCAGCCACTACATCCGCGCCTGACGTGAAGGGGACGTGATGTTCGCAGAGCTTTGGAGCAAGGTCGAGGACGCAGAGCGCAAGCTGCGCAGGTCCTTTGGCAAAGATATCTCGACCCCTCGTGCGCGGCGGTGGTCGACGTTCCACTACCACGTTTTCGACCATGCATTTCTGCGCACATTCTGGACGAATTTTTTTGAAATCGCCCCAGGTGTGTACCGATCAAACCAGCCCACCTATGCGCGGTTCAAAAAATACAAAGCCATGGGGATCAAGACGGTTGTGAACCTGCGGGGCGAGGACAAATACGCCCACTATCTATTTGAAAAAGAGACATGTGAGGCGCTTGGGCTCACGCTCATGAACGCCAAACTGTGGGCGCGCAACGCGGCCAGCCGTCACCGGATCGTGCATGTGATCGATACGTTGCGCGCGGCCGAAAAGCCGTTTGTGTTTCACTGCAAATCGGGGGCGGATCGGGCCGGGTTTGTGGCCGCAATGTACCTGATGATCTTTGAGGGCAAATCGGTGGTAGAGGCGCGCAAGATGTTGTCGCTGAAGTATATCCATCTGGATTTCACCGCGACCGGCGTTCAGGACTACATTCTCGATGTCTATGAGGCCCGAAACACACGCGCGCCGATCAGTTTTGAGGACTGGATACGTAGCGAATATGACGCAACGACCATTCAGGCCGGATGGGATGGGCGTATGCCGGCGGACACGCTGAAACTGCCTCGCGCGGCGGTGTCGTGACCGACGCCGCGGTCAACCCGCGGGGGCTGCTCCTCTGGGTGTGGCGGGGATACCTGTCGAAACATTGGCGCTTGTTGTTGGTCGCAATGGTGTTCATGGCGCTGGAAGGCGCGATGTTCGGCGCGCTGAGCTACATGATGAAGCCGATGTTCGACCAGATTTTTGTCGGCGGCAATGCAGATGCGATTGTCTGGGTCGGTTTGATCTTTTTTAGCATCTTTCTGGTGCGGGCTTTGGCGAGCATTGTTCAAAAGGTGCTGCTGACGCGGATATCGCAATTATCCGTGGCCAATATCCGGCAGGATTTGCTGGCGCATCTGATGGTGCTTGATCCGGCTTACCACCAGACGCATTCGCCCGGTTACCTGATGCAGCGCGTCGAGGGTGATGTGGATGCGATCAGCAAGGTGTGGCGGACGATCATCACCGGTGCCGGGCGCGACGTTATCGCGCTGATCTCTCTCTTTGCGGTGGCCATTTCGGTGGATTGGCGCTGGACACTTGTGGCACTTGTCGGTGCGCCGATCCTTGTTGCGCCATCGATGATCTTGCAACGCTATGTGCGCAAGAAAGCGCGACGGGCACGCGATGTCGCGGCGCGGTTGTCTGAACGACTGAACGAGGCGTTTCACGGGATCATTCCCGTCAAACTGAACGCGCTGGAGCGGTATCAGTCGGAACGGTATCGTACCCTTACCGACGAGCGCGTGAAGGTCGAAACCAGCAGCGCTTTGGGGCAAGCCACGATCCCCGGGATGATCGACATCATGGCCGGTCTCGGGTTCATGGGCGTGCTGTTTTACGGCGGTTCAGAGATCCTGTCGGGCGAGAAAACCGTTGGTGATTTCATGGCCTTCTTCACCGCAATTGGACTGGCGTTCGAACCCTTGCGACGGCTCGGGAACGTGGCGGGTGTCTGGCAGGTGGCGGCAGCGGGGATCGAACGTATCCGGCAGATCTTGGATACCCAACCTGAATTGCGCAGCCCGGCGACGGCAGTAGCGCCGCCTACGGGCATCCCAGAAATCCGGCTTAAGGATGTGTCGCTCAGCTATGGTGATGCAGCAGTGCTGCGCAACTGTTCATTGACAGCTGAGGCAGGGCAGACGACCGCGCTGGTTGGGCCGTCGGGTGCAGGGAAATCCACTGTTTTCAACGTCTTGACACGGCTTACTGATCCAGCGTCTGGGTCGGTGACGATTGGGGATATCCCTGTATCTTCCATGGATTTGAAGGACTTGCGCGGTCTCTTTTCCGTCGTGTCGCAAGAGGCTTTGCTGTTCGACGACAGTGTCAGGGAAAACATCCTTTTGGGTCAGACAGACGTGTCTGAGCAAGACGTCAAAGCCGCGTTAGAGGCCGCACATGTGGCTGATTTTCTTCCACAGCTTTCTGATGGGTTGAACACCCCTGTCGGGCCACGCGGGTCTGCCCTGTCCGGCGGGCAGCGTCAGCGCGTGGCCATCGCACGCGCTTTACTGCGCAACCGGCCAATCCTGTTGCTGGACGAGGCGACCTCCGCGCTCGATACCGGGTCCGAGGCCAAGGTTCAGGCGGCGTTGGACGAGTTGTCCAAGGGACGCACAACGCTGGTGATTGCGCACCGATTGTCGACCATTCGGGATGCGCACAAGATCATTGTCATGGACGGTGGTCGGGTGATCGAGCAAGGCACGCATGATGTTTTGCTTTCAGAACGCGGTACCTACGCGGCGCTTCACCAGATGCAGACGCGCGATTAGACGCCGAGGGCCGCTTGAGTGGTCTTGTCCCATCCCAAATGCAACGTCTCACCGTCCTGAATTAGAGGGCGCTTCATCAGTTTTGGGTGGGCGCGTAGCAGGTCTTTGGGCGCAGCTGAACGATCTTCGTCGCTTAACCCGCGCCATGTTGTCGATCTTGTATTCAGCAGTTTTTCGCCGAATTGTGCGAGTGCAGCATCCAATACACCCTCCGGCACGGGTGTTACCGACACATCCGCAAGCTCTGCATTTGGCAGAGCCTTCAACGCCTTGCGACAGGTGTCACAGGTCTTGAGCCCGTAGAGTTTCATGGTGATCTGCCTCCCCTCGTTTTTGCATATGATTGTATACAACCAAAAAGCGACCAGCATCCCTTGCCTTCAGCCAAGAGCGGCCAATCTATTTGTATACAGCAACGTAATTTAACCCATGCGTTTGCATTAAGTGAAGAGCGGCCCTGACGGGTCAAGACGCGAAGAACAGAGGAGACACGGACCCATGCCAACTGGCACCGTGAAATGGTTTAACACCACAAAAGGCTATGGCTTTATTTCCCCAGAAGACGGCGGCAAGGACGTGTTTGTGCACATCTCTGCTGTGCAGCAATCCGGGATGGAAGGGCTGGCAGACAATCAAAAAGTGAGCTTTGAGATGTCAGAAGGCCGTGATGGCCGTATGATGGCCAGCAATCTGCAATCTGCTTGACCCATCAGGCGTTTTGAAGCCGCGTGGCTTCTTGCCGCGCCAGTCTGATCAGGTCAGCCACAAATGGTTTTTCAGTGTCCGCTGAGCGGGTCGCTGCATAAAGCCGCCGCGTCACCCCGTCCTTCGTTAATGGACGGGTGACGTAATCAGAGCTGTACTTCACTTCTCGTACCACCCAATCAGGCAGAACCGACACCCCACGGTTGGAAGCAACGAGCAGCAAGATGACTGCTGTTAATTCCACTTGGCGCACAGATGCCGGTTCGACCTTGGCCGGCATCAACAGCTGGCTGAACACATCCAATCGCGACCGATCCACCGGGTAAGTGATGAGCGTTTGATTGCGGAAGTCTTCTGCCTCTACAAATGGTTTTTGCGCCAACGGGTGTGAGGCTGCAGCGACGAATACAGCCTTGTAATCAAAGAGTTCCGTAAACGTAGTTCCCGGCAGGTCTTCTGGGTCGGAGGACACAACCAAGTCGACCTCTTCCTTATCCAAGGCGGGAAGTGCGTCAAACGCGAGGCCGGGGCGGATATCCACATCAACGTCCGGCCAGGTTTTGCGGAACGCTTCGAGCACTGGAAACAGCCATTCAAAACAGGCGTGGCATTCGATTGCGATGTGCATGCGCCCAGATGATCCGTCGCGCAGCCCCTGAAATTCAGCTGCCAACGCCTCAACTTGTGGAAGGACCTGGTGGGCCAACCGCAAGAGGCGCATGCCAGCCGCAGACAGCTTCATCGGTTTGGACCGCCGCACAAACAACTCAACGCCGGCTTGATCCTCCAACGCTTTGATTTGGTGGCTGAGGGCCGACTGCGTAATGTTCAACTGATCCGCCGCGCGTGCCACGCCACCATAATCGTGGATGGCCTTGATGGTGCGCAAATGACGGAATTCGATGTGCATTATCGACAGACCTCATGTCAGTGATGAGTTTTATGAGTTTGTCTCACAATGCTGCACATGCGACAAGGGGGCAGTGTCAGAGGACAGATCAATGCCAGCACCTGCCGTATCTTTCGAGTTCTTCCCACCCCAATCTTTAGAGGCGTCGTTTCGGCTTTGGGACACGGTACAATCGCTTGCGCCGCTTGATCCGCGCTTTGTGTCGGTGACCTATGGTGCGGGCGGTACAACGCGGGACCTCACACGGGAAGCCGTGGCCACGCTACACAACTCTAGCGGTCTGCCTGTGGCGGCGCACCTGACCTGTGTGGACGCAACCCGTGATGAAACGCTGAATATCGCCAAAGGTTTTGCCGAAGCGGGTGTGACCGATATCGTGGCGCTTCGTGGTGATCCCCCCAAAGGCACCAACGGGTTTCAGGCGCATCCTGATGGCTTTGCTTCAAGCGTGGAATTGATCGAGGCGTTGAAGACCACCGGTGACTTCACCATTCGCGTTGGTGCCTATCCTGACACGCATCCTGAAGCGGCAAGTGCAGCGGCGGATGTCGCGTATCTGAAGCGCAAGTTCGAAGCGGGCGCGTCCGAAGCGTTGACACAGTTTTTCTTTGAAGCCGAGACGTTCTTTCGATTCCGCGACGCCTGCGAGAAAGCGGGAATCGATCACCCGGTAACGCCAGGCATCTTGCCGATTGAGAACTGGAAAGGGGCGGTGCGATTTGCCAAGCGCTGCGGAACACATATTCCGACCTGGGTTGTGGACGCGTTTGAAAAAGCCGAACGGGATGGTCGGGAAGACTTGCTTGCCACAGCGATCTGTACGGAGCTGTGCTCTGACCTGATGGAAGGTGGCGTGAACAGTCTGCACTTCTACACGCTGAACCGCCCGGACCTGACGCGCGATGTGTGCCATGCGCTTGGCGTCACGCCTAAGGTTGACTTGAAGAACGTCGCCTAAGGCAAAACACCGCCGAGTGCTTTTGTCAGGTCCGCAGCGGCCGCTTTGACGGACGTCGCCAATGCGTCGATTCTGCTGTCCGGGATACGCGCAGAGGGCCCAGAGATCGACATACCAGCAATCGGTTCGCTGTGCATGTCGAACACCGGTGCCGCAATACAGCGCATTCCTGGGTTTTTTTCTTCTTTGTCAAAGGCAAAGCCGCGCTGCTTGGTGTCATGCAGATCGTTTGCCAACGCCTCGGCCGTGATGAGGGTTTCGTCGGTAAACCGTGGCAGCTTGTGCGTGCGGATGATCGACGCGACCTCTTTGTCGGGCAATTGGGCCAAGAGCGCTTTGCCAATCCCCGACGCGTGCATCGGTGACATCGCGCCGGGAGGAAAGAACGCACGGATATTGTGGTGGGTTTCGACCTGGCTCAGAAATAAAACCTGCCCATCGCGCATCACCCCAAGATTTGCGGTTTCTTCTGTGTCCTGCATCAAAGCGCGCAAGAACGGACGGGCCCGTTCGACAAGCGATGTGCGCCGCAGAAAGCGGGATCCGATGTGAAACGCCCCTGCCCCGATGTGCCAGGTTTGCGCAACCGGATCGAAATCGACCATGCCGCGCGCCTCGAACGTGAAAAGCACACGGTAGACGGTGGCGGGCGATTGTTTCAGGTCTTCGGCCAGATCACTGAGCGTAGCACCGCCCATTTGGCTGAGCCGTTCAAGGATCACCAAAGCCCGATCCAGCGATTTGACCTTGTTCTGTTCGGTCGTGTCGCCCCATGCACGCGGGCGGCCGCGCGCCCGGCGTTCAGAGGCGCTGTCTGCGCTCATGATTGTTTCGATACAAAAAACACTTTTACAATGTGAAAAATTCAGAGTTGATATGCAACCCGGGTTCGCAATGGGCGCGAGGAATGCACCATGAAAATCGTGATCAATGGGTTCGGGCGCATCGGGCGGGTGATCTTGCGTCAAATCCTGACCGACCCTTCGCATGCCGATATCGAGGTGATGGCGCTCAACGATATCGCGTCGCCGGAAACATGCAGCTACCTTTTCAAATATGACAGCGTCTTTGGCCCTTTGCCGGGGGGTGCCGCGCTTAAAGACACTGCACTGCATGCGGGTGGACGGGTTATTCCCTTACTTACTGGAGCGAAAATCGCTGACCTGCCGCTTGACGGCGTGGACCTGCTGCTTGACTGCACCGGCGCGTTGCGATCACGCGCGGATGCAGAGGCGGCCTTGGACGCGGGCGCAAAGGCGGTTCTGATCTCAGGCCCATCGGACATTGCAGATATGACTTTGGTTTTGGGCGCAAATGAACACGAGATCGGTGCCGCGCGGATCATTTCGAACGCGTCCTGCACCACCAACGCAGTTGCGCCCCTGTTGCGCGAATTGGATGAACGGTTCGGACTGATCCAAGGGCATATGACCACGGTTCATTGCTACACGGGCAGTCAACCGATGGTCGATGCGCCACGCGGGCCGGACCTTGCGCGCAACCGCGCGGGCGCGGTGAGCATGGTTCCGACAACAACAAGTGCGGCCAAACTGGTGGACCGCGTGCTGCCGCATCTGGCTGGACGTGTGACAGGTGCTGCGATCCGAGTGCCGGCCATCAGCGTGTCGGCTGTGGATTTGGTGGTGCGCTTGACCGAACCGCCGTCAGACATCAACGAGGCGTTGCGGGCGGTCGCAAAAGACAACGCGGTGATCGGCTATGTGGATGATCCATGTGTGTCTGTCGACTTGCGAGCGCGACCGGAATCCATGGTGATCGCGCCGCGTGAAACGTTGGTCTCAGGCGATCAAGTGCGGATCTTTGGCTGGTACGACAACGAATGGGGGTTTTCGGCGCGTATGCTTGATGTGGCGCGCAGGATCCATGCCCGCGACGGCTAAGCGGCGAGGCTTGCCAGACTGCATGAATTGACCTTTACTGTTGTCCATAGGCCCGGAGCGCTACAGCCGAACAGAGGCCGTTGGAGCAGTACATGAACACGCGTGCCGACATCACCGTCGCAGACAGCGTTCCCTATGTTGCGCTGAATGCAGAGATCACCGTTGAAGACCGGGTGGCGCATGTTGCGCTGAAAACGGGCGCGTCCGCGCGTTTGGACTGTTCAGTTTTGGCGCAGGTTCAAGCGGCATTGGATGCTGTCGAAGCGGCTTCGGGCGTCGACAGTGTTGTTCTGTCGTCAAAGAACGGCTTTCCAACCGGCCTGACGGTGCCGCGCGGTGGTGGCGATGATCGTGACAACCTGCTGGCGAAGACGTGCAATCGGATTGAAGCCTTCCCGAAACCGGTGATTGCCGTTGTAACCGGGTCTGTCGTCGCGGGTGGGGCAGAGCTTGCCTTGGCGTGTCACTACCGCTTGGCGCATCGTGCTGCGCGGACGGGGTTTCCATATGCCCAGCTTGGTCTGGTGCCGAACGCCGGTGCAACACAGCGTTTGCCGCGGTTGATTGGCGCGAAACCTGCGCTTGATCTGCTGTTAAGTGGCCGGCTTGTAAATGTCTCGGATGCGTCGTTGCGGGGACTGGCCGACGCTGTTTTCGACGACAACACGTATCAGGCGGTTGTCGACTTCACTGCCTCGCTGAAATCAGAAGGCTGCGCGCCGCGACCAACCGCGCAGGTGCGCCGCGGGTTTGTGAACGCCAAGGCGTATCAGACCGCTGTGCAAGAGGCACGTAAGACCGCCACTGCGTCACATGACAGCGCAGCGGCGCATATCATCGCGGCGGTTGAGGCGGCACTTGTTTTGCCGATGGAGGCCGGTCTGGCGTTTGAGCAGGCCGCTTATGATGATTGCTCCGACACACCCAAATCCAGGGCATTGTCGCATGTCTTCATGGCCGAACAGACGGCAGCGGAACGGACGAAACGACATGACTTATCGCCAATGTCCTCTGTTGCCGTTCTTGGCGGTGGACCCTTTGCATCACAAATCGTGTTGTCGGCCTTTGATGGCGGGCTTCGGGTCAACTGGGTGATCAAAGACGAGGCCCAGCGGCGCAACAGTCTGGGCCATGTACAGTCGATACTGCAGAACGCTGTTCGGAACGGACGGATCAGCGCTACGTCTGCGGATAGGTTCCGCGACGCGTTGTCCTGCAGTGGTGAAGCAGCAATCGTCGAAGGCAGCGACTTTGTTTTGCGCGCCGCGCGCGGGCAAAGGGGTGTTTCGCTTCCGGTGGATGTACCGCTGGCGCATTGCTTGCCGGGTACGGACCCACGCCTCGCTCTGCAGTTTGCGTTCATATCCGGGCAAACCCGACTGGTCGAAATCGTGCTTGGCCCAGACGGGCAACACACCGATTTACGCGCGGCCTTGCGATTGGCGAAACAACTCAAACTCATTGCGATCCCGCAAAAGGCAGGCGGTCCATGCTTGTCCGAAAGGTTGCGACACGCTCAATGGCGGGCGGCAGATGCATTGGTGGATCGGGGTCAATCACCTTACACTATTGATGCCGCGATGGCCGCTTGGGGGATCGAAACGCCGCCCTTTGCGGCGGCCGATCAAGCAGGCTTGACGACCGTGGCGCGGCATGACCGGCACGCGGACTGCATGAACTGGGCGCGTGTGCTGTCTGACGCCGGGCGGTCGGGTATGGGTGAGACCGGTGGGTTCTACGCCTATGACGCCGCGCGGACAGCGTCACAAGACGAGGCTGTCACCGACCTGATCAACAAAACCCGCGCTCCCGCGCCGGATATGCCATCGGCACATATCCAACGGTTGATTGTCGGGGCGATGGCCAACGAAGCGGCCCGGGCATTGCGCGAAAAACAGATCGACCACGCGTCAGACGTGGATGTGGTATCAGTCTATACGGGCCTTGTGCCCCGCTGGCGCGGCGGTCTTCTTCACGCTGCAACGGCAGCGGGTCTGCTCAAGATCAGCCATGCGATGACGTCCATGAAGCATCTGGATGCTGAATTCTGGACGCCAGAACCGGTCTTCACGGATCTGATCAAGAACGGACGCGGGTTCGACGATATCTAGATGGCTTGGGCCAGCGACCGGAATTAGCTGAAAAAGATACCCAAGATCACAAGCATCAGACCGAACACAGACACAAAAAGCGAGCCGAGGTTGATCGGCATCACGCTTCGGACCTCATTGCGCAATGCGTCATCGCTCATCTTGGCTTTGCGGGCCTTCGCGACACGCACGATGCAATAGACCAGGCCGACCAGCCCCAAAAACGACAATGTCGCCCCTGACCAAATCAGAATATCCATATTGTCTGCTCCTGCCTGTGCATCCATGGGCGGTAATTCATCCCCTGCCCCGAGACAAGCCCTTGAAGGCCACCCCGCGCATCGCTACCACCGCGTGACATCTCAAGGAGCATCCCGATGGACGATAGCGCAATCGAAGCCAATTACCGCGTGACCGCAGACGAACTGCGCCAATTCATCGAACGGTTCGAACGGTTGGAAGCCGAAAAGAAAGACATCGCCGACCAGCAGAAAGAGGTGATGGCCGAAGCCAAGGCACGCGGCTACGACACCAAGGTGATGCGCAAGGTTGTCGCGCTGCGCAAACGCGAACCAGATGACATCGCCGAAGAAGAAGCCGTGCTTGATATGTATAAAGAAGCTTTGGGCATGTCCTGACCCGCAGCGGTTTGACGATCCAAACGTTTCGAGGATGCGTTAGCGTTCGCTCAGAAAGCGCACAAAGAGGATCGTCAGGTTTTCGCGGCGGGATTGGTCTGGCCAGACCGCATGCAGGCCGAGTGGACGCAAGCTCCAGTCTGGCAGAACGTGCACGAGATCGCCGTTTTCGAAACCGCGATGCGCCAGCGTTTCGGGTATCGCGGTGAGGCCAAGACCACGCAAGGCAAACTCATACAATGCACTGGCTGAGTTGACCCAGACGTTTGATCGCCCAGTGACCACCACCTGTGTTCCATCGGCATGGGTCAGTTCCGTTTGGTCCGGTCGGATCGAGAACCGCACCCAGTCCCAATCCTCCAATTCGGAGGGATGGGTCGGCAGCCCCTTCTGGTTAATCAGGTCTTTGCTGGCGACAAGATACCGGGCGGCGCGGCCAATGTTCCGCGTCATGAGTTCGCTGTCCTGTAACCACCCCGCACGGATAGCCAGATCATAGCCATCTTTGATCATGTCACGAGGCGCATCAGAGAAATCGAATTTCAAGTCGATCTTCGGATACGCGACCCCGAAGCGGGCGAAATCATCCATCAGTTCGGTGTGTGTGACAAAGGCGGGCGCTGTGATGCGCAGGGCACCGCGCGGGTCTTTTGATGCGGGGTTGATCGCATCCAGACCGCTTTCGGCACTGGCCAGCATGTCGAGTGCCTTTTCATAAAGCAGCCGCCCTTCATGGGTCAGTGAAAGCTGCCGCGTCGACCGGTAGAGCAATGTCACGCCCAGATCTTTTTCAAGCTCTGCCACGGTCTCACTGACGCGCGACGGGGCCAAACCGAGATTCAATGCAGCCGCGCGAAACGTGCCCTGATCGACAACGGTCGCAAAGATGGCGATGGCCCGCAGCTTGTCGATCATTGTTCGCCTCAGCGGAATAGTCCGGTCGAGATTGACCTACTTATGGCGATGCCCCTGCGTCAATACCTTTCGGACATCGGCTCGCAACCGGCGGGTCAGGCCACATCCGAGAGGACGTTATGGACCGAAGAACTCTACTCAAAACCACTTTGGCAGGCGCGCTTGCTGCGCAGCTTGCGACAACAGCGGGAGCTCAAGACATGGATGCAGACAGCCAAGCCTCGTTCGACACTGTCATGGCGTTCATGGGCGCCATGGGCAACGGCGACATGACCGCGATGGGTGATCTGATGGCAGACGACATGGTCTGGCACAACGAAGGTGACAGCACCCTCCCCTGGATCGGAGAGACCAAGGGCAAAGAGAACATCTTTGAATTCCTTGGGGTCTTTTCGTCAAACCTGAAAACGACGCTGTGGGAAAACACCGATGCGTTTGCGTCAGGTGACACCGTGGCCGTGTTTGGCCGCATGAACGGCGTGACCACGCATTCGGGAAAAGAAACCGGCGTATTCAGCTTTGCGCTACGCGCCAAGGTCCGGGATGGGCAGGTGGTGCTGTGGCACTGGCACGAAGACAGCTTTGCCATCTCACAGGCGTATCACGCCAAATAACTCCAGAATGGAAAGGACTGACTGATGACACGCAGATTGAATCGTCGCGCGCTATTGAAAGGTGCTGCCCTGACCGCTGGTGCAGTAGCTTTGATCCGTGGCAGCTTTGCGCCCACTTCGGTTGCAGCACAGGGCGACATGCCCGCTGGCACCGTCCACAGCTTTGCCACCGGTGGCGTAACCTTCCACACCTACGTCTCGCCTCCGCAAGCGGTGAACGTGACCTCCCATGTGATTGAACTGGGCGACCAGCTTTTGGTTGTGGACGCCACCATGTTGCCCCCGACCGCCGCAGAAGTGGGTGCGCTCATCGCTTCCACCGGCAAACCCGTGCACACCGCCTACGTGAGCCACGAACACCCCGATCACTGGGGAGGTGTCTCGACACTTGGCGATCTGTCGTTCCAGACGCTGCCAGAGATCCGCGAAGGTCTACGCGCAGAGGCGACAGCCGGGAATTTCCCGGAGCCTGCTTCCCTGCTCAACGGTTCGGACTTGGCGCTTGGCACAACAGAGATCGGTGGCGTTCCGGTAGAGTTCTGGGCCTATGACAACGCCGAAGCGCCCAAAACCATCGTCGCCGTTCTGCCGGAGCAACGCGTCGCGGTCGTGCAGGACCTTGTCTACAATGGCGTCTACTTTGCGCCGGGCGTGGACCGGAAGAACTGGATCAGCATTCTGGAAAGCCTGCGCGATGACGCCTCTTTCGACACGCTTTTGGTAGGCCACGGCTTGCCCACTACGCGTGGCGAACTGGACACGGCCATCAGCTATGTCAAAGCCCTTGATGCTGCGTGGGACGCCGCTGCGACACCAGACGACGTGGTTGCCGCGATGAAGGCCGCCTACCCCGCCTATGACGGTGAGTTCCTGTTGAGCCTGACGGCCGAATACTGGGACAAATGACTGACCGGGTCCGGTGCAGCGCCGGGCCCGACACCTCTTCAAACGGGTCGCCGATCAAATGAACTGACGGCCCACCCCGCACTCGGAGGACTTCATGGGACAAGGATTGGACAACGTGCACCGGATTTACCTTGAGGGGATCGCTGGCGGGAATGCCCGCGAGGCGGTGCACAAATACACAGGGCATCGGTACACGCAGCATTCGACCGGCGTGGGCGACGGGGCCGAGGGTTTTCTTGCGTTCTTTGAACCCTTTGTAGACCGCAACCCAAAGCGCGACATCGAGATCGTGCGCAGCTTTGAGGACGGTCGTTGGGTGTTCTGCAACGCCTACCAGTCGCTCAATGACGGGGCCGCGAAATGGGTCACGATGGACATGTTCTACACCGATGCGGACGGTCTGATCCTTGAACACTGGGACACGATAGCGCCCTACGTCGCCCAGACCAAGTCGGGCGAGGACATGGCCGGGGGCAGCAAGGATGTTGATCTAGGCGCGGATACCGAGGCCAACAAGGCGGTGGTGCTGGAATACACCAAACAGGTGCGGCAAGAGGCCGACCTGAGCAAGCTAAACACCTTTGTGGCTCTTGATCTTGTCCAGCACGCACCCAACATCGAGGCTGGGCGTGACGGGCTGAAGGCGTGGCTTGGGTCCGATGGGGCCGGAACCTATGAGATGATGTTCCAGCTAATCGGGCAAGGCGACTTCGTGGTGACCTACGGAAAACGGCATTCCCTTGGAAAGGACATCGCTGTGTTCGACCTCTACCGGCTGGCCGGTGGTGTGATTGTGGAACACTGGATGAACGAAGAAGACATCAGCCCGCGCGACGCCTGGGGCAACTCGGGCAAGTTCTGATCGCGCGCCCAAATCAGGAGTATCGCACTTGAGCTTAGTGTCAAAGATGAAAGCCGTTGCGCAAAAAGCAACGGGCCGCCGCAAACCCCTTTTGTTGACGGTGAAAGAGGCATTTTACCTGACCCCAAACATGATCCGCGTCGTGTTTTCCGGGCCGGAGTTGGACGGCTTTCCCGTGGGATGTGAGGGCGGCAACTGCAAGTTGATGCTGCCTGAACCGGGTGAAACGAAAGACGCGTTTGATGCGCGGTTGTCTGGGGGTCCCGCACCTGTTCGTCGGACCTACACGGTTCGTCACTATGATGCGGACACACAAGAGCTCGCGATTGACTTTGTGGCCCATGGCGACAACGGTCCGGCCTCTGCCTGGGCCAGTTCGGCTAAGCCGGGCTCATTTCTGGGTTTTGCCGGGCCAAGCGGGCCGAAAGTGACCAATTTCGATGCCGACTGGTATCTCGTGGCCGCTGATCCATCGGCCATCCCGGTTGCTGCAGCAACCTTGGAAGCGATGCCAAGCGACGCGAAAGGCGTTGCAATCTTTGAGATCACTACCGATGCAGACCAGCAAGAGATTGACGCGCCTGACGGCGTCGCATTGCATTGGCTGGTCCACCCCAACCCGCAATCGCCATCAGACGCGCAAGAGCAGTTCATCCGGTCCTTGGAGTGGCCGGAAGGGCGCGTTCAGACATGCATCGCTGGGGAGTCTGGTGTCATCCGGTCACTGCGCGATTTCCTACGCAACGAAGCACAGGTCCCGCGCGATCAAACCTATATCTCGGGCTATTGGAAGATCGGTCTGATTGAGGATGAACATCAGCAGTTCAAGCGCAACGAGAGTTGATCACCTCGGGCGCGGCTTGGATGCTCTGCGGTGACCCTTACGCCGGGTCTATGTCGTAATGAGCTGAAATTGCGCGAAAGACCTCGACTGTTTCGTGATCGCGGACGTCAAAATCGTAATCTGCGCTTTTCTTGACGATCACAACATTCCGCGCGCGATTCACGTAGATGTACTGGCCCCAAATCCCGATGGCCATGAATTCGTCCTGAGGGTTTTCAGGAATCCACCAGTGATAGGCATAGCCAAAGGTCCAGAATGAAGCCGGGTTGTCGCCGGGCAACAGCCGGGGGGCGTTGGGGGTGGTCGACGCCTCCACCCACGCACGCGGCACAATCTGTTCACCATCGCGCGCACCACCTTGCAGATACAACTGGCCAAGGCGCGCATAGTCGCGCATGGTCACGTTCAAACAACAGAAGGGCAGGACCGCCCCATTGGGCCCGTGGCTCCAAGTGGCGGTTTGCTCTGCTCCCATGGGCTGCCAAAGGCGTGTCGCCAAATACACTTCATTCGGGATGCCAGTCGCTGCTTCCAGCACCAAACCAAGCGCGATGCTGTCGGAGCTGATGTAGTTATTGTACGTACCGGGCGTATGATCACGGCCCAAACCTGCCAGGATATCGACCATCGGCTGCCCCATCGAGAGAGACACAAACAGCCGGTTCACATCGGATACAGGGTTTGCGTAATCCTCATCAAAGGCGGCGCCGGACGACATCGTCAGGGCGTCTTCGATGGTCACACCGTCATAGGCTGATCCTGCCAGTTCGGGGATGTAATCGGTCAGTTGGTCATGAACGCTGTTAATGTGGCCTTCCTCAATCGCAATGCCGACAAGAACAGACAAGACTGATTTGGCAACCGACCAGGAGGTATAGGACGAGGTTTCGTCGGCCCCAAGGCGGTAGTCCTCATGCACCAAAGCACCGTCCTGAAGAACCAACAGACCCGTTGTGACGGTATCTGTCAGGAAAGCGTCAACCTGCCGCGTTTCGCCCGAGAATTCGTAGGTCACAGGCAAAGGACGCATGTCTTCTGCAAACGTCCAGACAGTGTTGCCGCTGGCCACCGGCTGAGACGGAAAGATGCGATCCATGTTGCGAAAGTTTTCTACCCGCTTGTCTTCGGCGAAAAGCGTGACCGCCGCCCAGTGTGGAGAGTTGCGAAGCCAGACGTACCCTGCCAAGGCTACGAGCAGGGCGGCTACCACAACGCCACTGAGGATTTTTCCGACAAGACGCATGTTGATGTCCCCTCTGTTTCAGCACGCGCGGGTGGTCACACAGATTTTGATACCCTTCGCCGGAATTTTTTTGACGATTGGGTCGCAGCGCTTTGACCGAACGGTCCGCATCGCCGCATGTATCAGAGCCGGACTGTCCCCATTCTGCCATGCGCCATTTTTATCTCGGTTTTCAGAGCGCTGATTGCAACTCTGACTTCCCTAACGGCACTCGACCAAAACGCGCATCACAGAGACTCGACACGCGGCAGTTTTGTTGCGAGGGAACGAAGCCCCTTTCCTTTCACCGGAGCTTGCCATGCGTCTCTCTGTTGAGGTTGATCTGAGATATTCTGTGGTTGATGCCACAGACATGCTTTTGCAGATCGAGCCTGTCTCAGACGAGCATCAAACCTGTGTCGACACGTCTTTGGTGTTTCAGGGCAACCCGGCCAGCCACGTTATCGCGGGCGATGATGGGATCGGGCGACGGCGTTGGCTGACCTTGGACACCGTTTTGGACTGTCAGTACCGGGCCACGTTCGATGTGGATCGTCCCTTGCTGGCCTTGGGGGCCTTGGCCGCCGCGCCGCTGCATACCCTTCCGGCAGAGGTTGTCCCTTACCTCATGCCGTCGCGGTTTTGCCACTCCGAACAGTTTGACGAATTTGTCACTACGCAGTTTGGGCATCTTGAAGGCGGCACGTTGGTTGCCGAGATGGCAAAATGGATCAACACCACGTTCACATACGACTCCGATGCCAGCCCGTTGGGTGCCACTGCGACCGACAGTTTTCACGCCCAAGCCGGAGTATGCCGCGACTATGCACATGTCTTGATCACCTTTGCGCGCGCCGCAGGTTTGCCCGCCCGCTTTGTGAGCGTCTACGCGCCCTCAGTCACACCGCAGGATTTTCATGCCGTGGTCGAGGTCTGGCTGGATGGCGCTTGGCACATTCTTGATCCGACGGGCATGGCCAACCCGAGCGAGATGATCCGTATCGGTGTTGGACGGGACGCGGCGGATGTGGCCTTTCTCACCTCCTATGGCCCTATGACGCTTGAGGCGCAGTCCGTGAATGTCACCGTCGTGCAACGCTAAACCATAATTTCACAAGTTAAGTGTCCGCTTAGGGTTTCAGCAGTATTGTTAGCCTCCGAGGGATGTTGGGAGCAGAAAATGACGTATTGCGTGGGCCTGCGCCTTGATCGGGGCTTGGTGTTTATGTCGGACACCCGAACAAATGCAGGTGTCGATAACTTTTCGACAACCAAAAAGCTGTTCACCTGGAACGTGCCGGGCGAACGCGCGATCACGATCATGACGGCGGGCAACCTTGCCACCACGCAGGCGTTGGTCAGCCTGCTCGACGAACGTTCCAAAGCGCATGCAGATCGGGCACCGACCATACTGGAATTGCCAACGATGTTCCGTGTGGCGCAGCTTGTCGGTTCCACATTGAAAGAAGTGATCGCCGAAAGCGCGCCCAGCGGTCAGAATGCAGCGTCGTTCAAAGCCTCGGTCATTGTTGGCGGGCAAATAAAAGGCGGGCCACCGAGCCTGTTTTTGATCTACCCGGAAGGCAACTTTATTGAGGTCACTGACGATTCTCCGTTCTTTCAGATCGGGGAGACGAAGTATGGCAAACCGATCATCGTGCGCGCCTACGACCCGGCGATGACCTTTGATGAAGCAGTGCGCCTGTTGATGGTGTCGTTTGACTCCACGATCAAGGCGAATCTGTCTGTTGGTCTGCCCATCGATTTACAACTTTATGCGCGGGACAGTTTTGAGACCTTGGAACAACCAAGGATCACTGCGGATGATCCATACTACCAAACCATCTCTCAAGGATGGAGCGACGCGTTGCGCAACGCTTTGACCGATCTGCCGCTCTATAAAAGCAGCTAAGCCGCGTTTACGATCGCAACATCCACGGCTTGGGTGCTGGATTGACCACCTGAAGACCTGAGCCTTCCGCGCACTGGCGCGACGTCGCTGTAGTCACGGCCATATCCGACGACGATGTGGTCTGTTCCGATCAAGGTGCGGTTGGTCGGGTCATATTCGATCCAGCCTTGCGCCACGCCGCACCATGCCTTGACCCAGGCATGCATGGCATCAGCGCCTTCCAGTTTTTCCGCGCCTTCGGGTGGCAGGGTGCGCAGGTAGCCACTCACATAGCCCGCTGGGATGCCAAGCGATTGCAGGCCGAGGATCATGATATGCGCAAAGTCCTGGCACACGCCGCGACGCATGCGGAACGCTTCTGACGCGTCGGTGTCGACGGTTGTCGCCGCGTTGTCGAATGTCATCGCAGCGTGCAGCGCTTCACCTAATCGAATGACGTTTTCGGTCACGGACGCTGTTGGGTCACTGGCCGCTTTGGCAAAGCTTGCAATATCCGGATCGCTGATCAGGCGTGCTGTTGGTCCAAGAAAATGTAACGGTGAAGATGGGCTCAGATCGCGCGCCTTCTGCCAGTCGGCCCGCAGTGACGCCATGGACGGCGACAGGTCCGTCAACGGAAGCGGCGGAGTCATAGCAACATGGCAGGTCAACGATATGCCCAGATCCTCGTGCGGCGCGGAATGTGTGCAGGTCAGCACGCTGTTGCCAAAGAAGTCTAAACCCTCGACCCGCCTATTCGGGAGGGGCGAAACCTCTAGCAAATGCGTATTCAACTGCTGGCGACCGGGGATCGTTTTGGGCAAAACACGGATCAACTGCCGCCCATGCGCCGCTGGTTGATCATAGTGATGCGTGATCGACAGACGGATGTTGTAGATCATCGCTCAGACCAGATGGGACGTGGTAAGCGCGTCCGAGATTTCCCAGATTTCCTGCTGCAACGGCACCAGGAAATCAGGTGTTACATCTGCCGCGTGAACCGTGCGCAGTCGTGTTTCGACGATCAGCACGCGGCGGGCCACTTCGCTGAGCCTTTGACGGGTGTCATCGCGCGGCAAATGATCGATATGCTCTTTCGCGCGGGATACATGGTAGCGGATCGATCGGGGGTTCTCGGGATCAAGACCCAACAGGTCTGCCACCGAAGCCGGGTTAGACCACAAAAGAAACCGCGCCCGGTGCGACACAACGCTGTCGCCCACCTCAAGCGCAAGGTCGAGCGCACCTATCGGGGCCCTTTTGTTCAAGCAAACGGCAAGCAACTGACACATATTCGCAGCCCGTTCGAGCGAGAGGCCGATGCTGAGAAAACGCCAGCCATTGTGGCGGTACATGTTCTCGTGCACGAGGCCTGCAAAGCCAGTGATCTGCCGCAAAAGACCGCTGACCTCTGCCGGGATGTCATCGGGGGGCACGACCTTGCGTTCCAGCTCTGCCGAACTTTGCACAAGGCTACGCAAGGCCATCATACCATCGGGGGAAAAGCGATCACTGATGCGGGCTGCTGCTTGAAGACCAAGCGCAAGCGGTTCGGAAAACCGTTTCGCGATGGTGTTAGCATCAGGGGCCACGTCCTGCATCAGATGCGCCCTGATAAACGTGTGAATGGCGTCTTCCCGTTCTGCGCCGTCCGCCTTGCGGGCGAAATACGCACGGAACACGCGCATGTTTTGTTCCGACCGCTCGACGTAGCGGCCCAGCCAGAACAGGTTGTCGGCGGCACGGCTTGGCAGGATCGCTTGTGCCGCCTGACGGGTCTGCGTGGAGTGTGTCAAAAGCGATGGCGTCTCAACCGGGGCCGCGCTTGAGATCCAGACATCGGCCACCTTGCCGCCCTGCTGCATGGCCAACGCTTTGGCGTCGCTCGCGGCGCTGATGCGGGCATATCCACCTGGCATGACAGCCCAGCCATCTGATGTCCGGCCCAGCGAGATGCGGATACACATCGGTCGCGGCACCAGCGCGCCGTCTTCAAACACCGGCGTTGTGGACAGGGTCACCGCCTCTTGGCCGACCAACGTATGCCCAGCGCTGCGCAAACGTTCTGTGAGAAGCGCGGCAACCGCGGCGTTGTCCGTGTCGCTGAGGGAAATCGTGGCTGCGTCCGCCATCAGCGGGCGGGTCGAGAACGCGTTGCCCACCATCATCGTGTCTTTGTTGGCAAGCACATGGTCGCGTTGCGCCTCTTGCCCGCACCACCAGGTTGCGATGTTCGGCAAGGCAAGACCACGCCCCAAGCGCTGCCGCGCGATCTTTGGCAAAAACGCCATCAGAGCCCGGGTTTCCAGAACACCTGCACCAACCATATTGACCGTCCGCAACGCGCCATCACGCACGGCTTGCAACAGCCCTGGCGTGCCCAGCATCGAGTCCGACTGCAGTTCGAGCGGGTCCAACATGTGACTTGGCAGACGGCTCCAGATCAGGCTTATGGGCCGCGCGCCCGCCACCGTTCGGACATGAACCCGCCCGTCGCGCACGATCAGGTCATCGCCTTCAACAAGGAGCAGGCCAAGATAGCGCGCGAGATAAGCGTGTTCGGCGTAGTTCTGGTTCATCGGTCCGGGCGAGAGCAACGCGATCTCGCCGTCGCCCTGCCCTTTCAACGAAAAGAGCGTATCCTGAAACGTGCGGAAGAACCCGGCCAGACGGTGGACGTTTGCTTGCCGAAAGAAGTTGGGAAACACACGCGACGTCGCGATGCGGTTTTCGATGGCAAAACCAGCAGTCGAGGGTGCTTCGATCAAGTCGCTGATCACCCACCACCTGCCGTCGGGCCCACGCCCGATCTCGAACGACAAGGTGTTCAGAAGCGGTGCGTTTGAGTTATGAGCCCCAACCATCGGCCGCAACCAGGCGGGGTTCTGACTCAGCAGCGTGCCGGGCAGTTGGCCCGACCGCACCAATTCATTGTCGCCGTAAAAGTCGCGCAACACGTACTCAAGCAGTTCTGCCCGTTCGATCAACCCTGCTGAAATGCCATCCCATTCGGCTTCACTCAACAGAACGGGAATGTGACTCAACGGCCATTCGCGCTCGCTTGACAGTGTTTCGTTGTACTGTCGGTAGAGCACCCCAGCGTCGCGCAGGTACTGATCGCCGCGCGCGAACCGCGCGGTCAATTGGTCCGCCGACAGCCGCGCGAGATGGGCTGAGAATTTGTCCCAGACCGGTCGAATTGTGCCATCAGGCGCGACCATCTCGTCTCTGTCGGCCGCACCTTGCGTCAGGTGGGCCGCGTAGATGGCGCGCAACGCCTCTTGCGGCGTGGTTTCGAGGTTGGTTTGATCCATTGTCACACGATCAAAGCCCCGGTCTGCGGCGCAGATCAAGTGTCATCGGGAATTCAGGATGTGGGCGTTCCGGTTCGGGCACATATGCGCCGGCAGTGTGACCCATCGCTTCAAAGCGGCTGAGACGGCGGGCTTCGGCTTCATTGCCGTTCACCGGGAAGGTGTCGAAGTTGCGCCCGCCGGGGTGCGCCACGTGATAGCGGCACCCGCCCAGAGACCGGTTTGTCCAGGTGTCGTAGATGTCGAATGTCAGCGGGGCGTCTACCTCAAGCACCGGGTGCAGCGACATCGGCGGCTTCCACGCCTTGTACCGCACGCCGCCGACTCGTTGACCGGTTGTCCTTGTCTGTTGCAGCGGCACAGCGCGCTGATTGGCGGTGACGGTGTAGCGGTCGGGGCTTGGCGCTGTCAGTGTCACCTGCAGCCGTTCGGTCGAGCTGTCGGTGTAGCGCACAGTACCGCCAATCGCGCCGGTTTCGCCCATGACGTGCCACGGTTCCAACGCTTGGCGCAATTCAAGTGTGACGCCTTCATAAGTGACTTCACCGCAGAACGGAAACCGGAACTCTGCCTGCGCTTTGAACCAAGCCGGGTCAAGCTTGAGGTCATGGGATGCAAGGTCTTCAAGCACGTCGCCGAAGTCTTCCCACAGGAACGCGGGCAGCATGAACCTGTCGTGCAGCGTGGTGCCCCAACGGGTCAGGCTGCCACTGATTGGGTTTTCCCAGCAGCGCAGGATGATGGCGCGCAGGAGTAGCTGCTGTGCCAGGCTCATCCGCGAATTTGGCGGCATCTCGAACCCGCGGAATTCCACAAGGCCAAGCCGTCCGGTCGGGCCATCTGGGGAGTAGAGTTTGTCGATGCAAATCTCGGTTCGGTGGGTGTTGCCCGTGACATCGATCAGCGCGTTCCTGAGCAGACGGTCCGTGAGCCAAGCGGGCGGTGTCGGGCCTTTCGAAGGCGGCCAAATCTGGTCAAGCGCGATCTCAAGTTCGTACAGCGCGTCGTGGCGGGCCTCGTCAATGCGCGGCGCTTGTGAGGTTGGGCCGACGAACGTTCCCGAAAACAGATAGGATAGGCTTGGGTGGCGTTGCCAGAACAGGATCAGACTTTTGAGCAGATCGGGGCGGCGCAGAAACGGGCTGTCATTCGGGGTCGCCCCGCCGACAACCACATGGTTGCCGCCACCGGTGCCGGTGTGACGCCCATCAAGCATGAACTTATCGGTGCCCAGGCGACACTGCCGCGCCTCTTCATACACGGTTTCCGTTGTCTTGACGCAGTCTTCCCAGCTTGAGGCTGGATGGATATTGACCTCCAGCACACCGGGGTCCGGCGCGATGCGCATCACCTCGACCCGGGGGTCGCTGGGGGGCGGATATCCTTCGATCAAGACTTTGCGTCCAACCTCTGTTGCTGCGGTTTCCACGGCAGAGATGAGGTCAAGGTAGTCTTCAAGCGTTTCAACCGGGGGCAAGAACACACACAGACGACCGTCTCGCGGTTCTACCGAAATTGCTGTGCGCACGGGGCCATCAAGTTCTGCGCTTAGCGTCTGCTCTACTCGCTGTTGGCCTGCTGCAGCTTCGGTGCGGTGGGCAATACCCTGACCCGGAACGCGACGACCGGCGAGCTCGTCAACCTTGGGAAGCGGCTGACGCTCTTCTGTGGGGTCTTGCGGTGACACAAATGGAACAGCGCTGCCCGACAAATGCGGCAAGCCACCAAGTGGCAGGCGATATCCAACCGGGCTGTCCCCCGCCACAAGGTACACCTTGCCGCGTCGCAGCTTCCACACCTCTGACATCCACGGGCTAGATGCCCGCGATTGCCAGCGTTGGACCGGCAACACATAGCCCGTGGGTTCGGTCAAACCCCGTTCAAATACGCGCGCGATGCGGGCGCGTTCCTCCGGATCCTTGAGCTTGGAATTCTCAGGCGTGACGTTTTCGGGAAGCGCGCTTTCCTTGACGATCCATTCCGCCGGATCCTCATATGCAGGCAGAACGTTTTCTTGCGGCACGGCAAGAGACGCAGCGATAGAGGTCAACAGCGCCTTCGCCTCTGAGGGGCCAACATCTTCCGATGTGTCTTCACGTGCCAGCAGATCGGGGTTTTGCCAGATCGGCTCCCCGTCCTTGCGCCAGTACAGCGAGAACGTCCAACGTGGCAGGGTTTCTCCGGGGTACCATTTGCCCTGCCCGTAATGCAGCAAGCCTCCCTTCGAGAACGCGCCTTGCAAGCGCCGCATCAGCTTGTCAGCAAGATCGCGCTTTGTGGGGCCAACGGCGTCGGTGTTCCATTCCTCGCTTTCGAAATCATCGATGGAAACGAAAGTCGGCTCACCCCCCATGGTCAGCCGGACATCCCCGGCCTCAAGCCGCGCATCGACTTTGTGACCTAGGGCATTGAGCGCGTCCCACGCGTCATCCGAAAACGGTTTGGTGATGCGCGGATGCTCGGCCGTCCGGATCACCTGCATGTCGAAGGAAAAATCGACCTCGGCGATGCTTGCGGCCCCAGCGATGGGCGCAGCATGGCGGTAATGTGGTGTTGCGGCCAGCGGGATATGGCTTTCCCCAGCGAGAAGCCCAGATGTGGGGTCGAGTCCCACCCAGCCTGCGCCGGGCAAGTACACCTCGACCCAGGCGTGCAGATCGGTGAAATCGACATCGGTGCCAGACGGCCCGTCCAGCGCTTTCAAGTCCGGTTTCAACTGGATCAGGTAGCCAGACACAACCCGCGCGGCGAGGCCGAGGTTGCGCAGAATCTGCACCAGCAACCAGCTTGAATCGCGGCAAGACCCAGCCGCCCGACCAAGCGTTTCTTCGGCTGTTTGAACGCCTGGTTCCATCCGGATTTCGTAGGTGATCTCTTGCGCCAGACGGCTGTTAAGCATCACCAGAAAATCAATGATTCCCATCTGATCGCGCGACACAGACGCCAGGAACGGCTGAAGGCGCGGCCCAACCGGATCGGGTCTCAGGTAGATGCTGAGATCGGGTGCAAGGTCTTCGTCATAAGTCAGCGGAAAGTCTTTTGCCGCCTCTTCGACAAAGAAATCAAAGGGGTTGTAGACCGACATGTCGGCGACCAGATCAACCTCGATCTTGAATTCGCGCACGGGTTCGGGGAACACAAAACGCGCCAGCCAGTTTCCGTACGGGTCTTGTTGGTGGTTCACGAAATGATCAGACGGCGACACCTTGAGGCTGTGCGAAATGACCCGCGTGCGCGAATGCGGGGCTGGCCTGAGACGGATCACCTGCGGCCCCAACGTGACATTGCGGTCATATTTGTAATGCGTCAGGTGATAGATGCTGGCGGTAATCGACATCCGGTCTCTCCAAATTCGGCACGCCCGCGGTCGCCTGTGTGGCACGTCGCGAACGATGTGATCTGCCAAAGAGATGCCTTTGACTTTGCAGCCCTATGATGAAAGCCAATCCACCTGCAATCTACTTTTGATTGGGCAAGCCCGACAACCGACACGCAAAAAAGCGCTTTGTATGTCGGGATCGCTGCTCAAACAATCAGTTTTATCGATAACCGGTGCAATCCGGAAGTCGTGGTTTGTTTTGCGCTAGTCGAGGCCTTTGACGGCGATCTGCGCATCCGGTGCCGGGGCAAACATCTTTTGCACAAAGACCAGGGCGGCAAAGCATCCGATGCCGATGAGGTCGCTCATCAACCCGCCCGCGATCATAAAGAGCGCCGCCAGCACCAATCCAGCCCGAAGGAACCAAGCGGACCGTGCGCCCATGAACCAGCCTTGCACACCAGAGCTTAACAGGAAGACACCGAACACAGCTGTCAGTGCAGCGCGGCTGACCTCAAGCCAAGTGCCGTCCATCAGGATGGCAGAGTTGTAGAAGAACATGAACGGCACAATGAAGGCTGCAATGCCGATCTTGAAGGAGGCGACAGATGTCTCCATCGGGTTCGCGCCCGATATCCCTGCCGCTGCATAGCTGGCAAGCGCCACCGGTGGCGTGATGGCCGAGCACACGGCAAAATAGAACACAAAGAAATGCGCGGACAATTGGGGGATCCACAGTTGCACAAGGCCCGGAGCCACAACGCTGGCGGCAACCGCGTAGGCGGCTGTCGTCGGCATTCCCATCCCCAACAGAATCGCAATGCACATCGCGAAAAACAGTGCGAGCAATTGCGACGTTGCAGCAAGGTCAAGCAAAACGGATGAGAAGCGCGCGCCGACGCCTGTCAGTGAGATGACGCCCACGATGATGCCCGCACACGCGCAAACCGCAATGATCTGGATCGACATCCCACCGGCAAGCTCAAACGCTTTGAGGATTGATCGCAGCCCCATTCGATGCGGTGTCAGCCAGGACACAACCGCTGCTGCGACTGTTGCAAGCGTACCGGCGCGGATGACAGAGTAGCCGACAAACAGCGCAACAATCAGGATGATGATCGGAATGAACAGGTAGACCTGCCGCACCATCTTGTTGAATTTCGGAAGCTCGTCGTCGCGCATGCCGCGCATGCCCAGCTTGGCCGCCTCAAAGTCGACCATGAAGTAGATGGACGCAAAGTAGAGCACAGCCGGGATAATCGCGGCGATAGCGAGCTCTTGGTATGGGATGCCGGTGAGCTCGGCCATGATAAAGGCCCCTGCCCCCATGATGGGCGGCATGATCTGTCCCCCGGTTGAGGCGGCAGCTTCAATCGCGCCAGAGGTTTTTTTGTCATACCCGACGCGTTTCATCAGCGGGATCGTGAGCGATCCGGTCGCCACCACGTTGCCGGCCGATGTGCCGTTGATCATGCCCATGAGGCCAGAAGCAAAGATCGCGACTTTCGCCGGACCGCCTCGCGCGCGACCTGCTGCGGCGAATGCAAAGTTGACGAAGTAATCGCCGACTTTCGACGCCTGCAAGAACGCGGCAAAGATGATGAACAGGATGATGTAAGTCGACGAGACTGCCGTGGTTGGCCCCAGAATGCCCGCATCAGAATACACATGTCCAAAGAATCGCTGCCAGCTATAGGCGTTTTGCACCGCGAGAATGCCGGGTAAAAGGTGGGCGGTGAAGGTGTAGACAAGGAAGATGCCGGTGATGACCACAAGCGCCAGCCCCGCCACGCGTCGCGTCAATTCCAGGATCATCGCGGCCCCCGCCGTCGCCGCGAAGGCGACCCCGATGGGAACAAACGGCGTACCGACCGAATTCCGCGCCGCGGTGCCATAGATCGCGATCAAGTAGATCGCCACAACTCCGCTGCATAGCACCAAGACAAGGTCAGACATGGCCACCTGATGCCGTGCGCGGCGTTCGAACCAGCCCAGCGCCAATGCACCGAATGTGGCTGCCAAAAGCGGCAGGCCGAACCAGAAAACCTCTTGCTGGTAAATCTCGGTGCCTTGGAAGGCCGCCCATGTGGTCAGCCCTCCCATTTCGGGCAGGGTGCCCGACTGGATGAGGCTTGCGAACCGGATCGCCGTGATGCCTGCGACCAACGCGGGAACTGCAAGTGCGGCGCTCGCGAACACGAACATGCGGTTGCTGGCAGCGCTGTCGTCCTTTTCGAACACTCGCGCGGAATAGATCAACAAACCCAGCGCCAAAGCACCCGCGATATGCACGATCCGGAAATTCCATGTCTCGATCGGCAGGTTTGGCAGAAACCCGATGTCGATGCCTGTCCAGCGCTCAATCGATACACCATTGAGCGCGACCATGTGAAAGGCGGCATAGAGCATCGCGAGCAGTGCAACCACCAACTGCGCATTGCCGGAAAACAGGCGGCGATTGCTTTCTACCGGTTCTTCATCAACGCCTTCGGCCAGAACCTTATGGTGTTCCGTGTCGGTTGCTTGATCCGTCATGGGATGCTCCACTTCGTGGTCTGCGCAGGCACACGCCATGCGCGTTGACCTGCGCCCATCAAAGGGCGCAGGGCTTTGTTTTTCTGAACAAAACGTGGTGGCTTAGTTGCTGTAGATCATGTCGGCGGAAATCTCCGCACCGGCGTTTTCAGCAAACCATTTGGCAGCCCCCGGGTGCCACGGCAGAACGCCGTTCTTGTCCCAGTTCTCGGGCAAGGTAGACCGTGCTGCCTTGTGGATGCTAACCATGCGGTCGTTGTCCGACATCACAACATCGACCACCGCTTCGACAAAGCTTTCCGGCAGATCACAGTTGGCGATGGCAAAGTTCCACATCGACACAGACCGCGCGTCAGCTTCGAGCGTGGTGTAGGTGTCGGCAGCAATTGCAAATTCGGACACTGGGAATGCAGCGAGGATCTTGGCTTGCTCGTCTTCAGTGAATTCGATGATGTTTACATCCGTCTGAACCTCAAGCTGCGATACGGCAGGAACCGGAACGCCAGCCGCAAACGCGATCACGTCCAAAAGGCCGTCCTGCAATTGGCCACCAAGGTCGGACCAGCCGCCATTGCGGCGTTCAAAGTCCACGCCCAGTTCTTCCATCATACGTGGGAAGTATGTGTCGGAGGTGGACCCTGCTGGGCCAAAGCCGATCTTGGCACCTGCAGGGATGTCGCTCACCGCTTCGATCCCTGACGACGACAGCGCCGTCACGCTGAATGGCGTTTGGTACATCGGGAACATCGCGCAGGATTTGTCCATCTGAAGTCCAGGTGCAATCGGGTTCGTCCCGGCACGCGATTCCGCTGCGGGGCCCATGGTGGTCATGCCAAACTGCGCATCGCCGGTGTGAACAAGCGCCATGTTCTGCATCGGACCGCCGGTAACTTCACCGCCACCCGACAGACCAAGCTCGTCTGCGACAAGATTTGCCCAGCCAGAGCCATAGGCGAAATACGTGCCGCCTTGGGATGCCGTGCCTACGGTAAAGCTTTCGGGCCAACCCGTGCGATCCTGATGGCTTTCGGCAAAAGCCGGAACGGCCAAGCCAGCCGCAAGTGTCGCAAAAATAGATAGAGTTTTCATGTTGTCCTCCCATGAAACGCCGGTGTTACCCGCCGCATAACATACGTTCACTCCTCAGAACGCTGGGCAGAGAAAGCCCCCGGAATGGCAGATCCCGAAAGCAAAAAATCACGACCGTGTGACCGTTAGCGTCGGAACTGTTCTGGTAACGGGTAGGAATTGTGACAGGTGCCGTTTCGGGTGTGTAAAACTCTACCCATCAGTCCTTCGGCGCCAAATCATCCCTGTTCAAGCCGTGCTTCTGCATCTTGTCGTACAGCGTCTTGCGCGACAGACCGAGCGATTCGTAGGCGTCTTTCAACCGACCGCCATGCGCCACAATTGCTGCGGAAATCAGGGCCTTTTCGTGCGCTGCCATGCGGTCTGCCAGCGAAACGCCCTCATCGACATCGGCTTGCAAGCCCGGCGGCAAGTCGAGCACGAACCGTTCAGCGGCATTGCGCAACTCGCGTACATTGCCGGGCCATTCGCGGGTGGACAAGGTGCTGACCAACTGTGGCGGTATCACAGGAATGGGTCGGCCTCTGCGGGTGGCCGCGTCTTGCGCCAGCATCGTGAACAAACCCGGGATGTCGTCGCGCCGCTCTGCCAACGGTGGCATGTGAAGGGTCAACAGGTTCAAACGGTACAACAGGTCTGAGCGGAACACACCTTCGGCGACCGCAGTTTCCAGATTGCTTTTCGCAAGAGCAATCACGCGCATGTCGAGCGGAATGGCATCATTTGACCCAAGCCGTGTGACCTCCCGATTGTGCAACACGTCAAGCAGCTTGGCCTGCAACGGCATCGGCAGCAGGTCAATTTCATCGAGACACAGCACACCGCCGCGCGCGTGTTCGAACTTTCCATATCTGGCGCGCATGGCACCCGGGAACGCCCCCGCTTCGTGGCCAAATAGCTCGCTTTCGATCAGGCTATCAGGCAGCGCTGCGCAGTTGATCAAAACAAACGGTCCGTCGGCCTGTGCGCTTGCCGCGTGGATCGCACGGGCCGCAACCTCTTTCCCTGTCCCGGTATCGCCAGTGATCAACACATCGGCATCTGTTTGAGCCACTGCAGCGACCGACGCGCGCACAGATTGCATTGCCGCGCTGCGCCCGATGAGGCGCGCTTGCACAACGTTGGATGACGCGACCTGCGCCTTGAGCTCCCGGTTTTCTAGCGTAAGTCGCCGCTTTTCGAGAGCCCGTTTGACACAAGCGACCAGTCGAGCCGGTTCACACGGCTTTTCGAGAAAGTCGTAAGCCCCGTCTTTGATGCATGTGACCGCAAGCTCCACGTCTCCATGGCCAGTGATCAGTATGACCGGCAGATCCGGGTCAATCTGCAAGGCGCTTTTCATCAGCGCAACGCCATCCATGCCGGGCATCCGGATGTCGGTCACCAAAATGCCATCAAAACCGTCTTCGATCAGCGTCAGCGCCGCCTCTGCGTTGTCCGTCAGTCGAAAGCTCACCTCAGCAAGGTCAAAGGTCTGACCAGCGGCAATACGCAGATGTTCTTCGTCATCCACAAAAAGAACCGTATCGCGGGTCATTGGGACACCGCCTCTTCCCCACTGGGCGCATCTTGATGTTGCAACACGACCGTAAAGACCGCCCCGCCATCGGGGTGGTTCTCAGCAGACAGAGTGCCACCGAAATCGCTGACAATGTTGTGCGAGATCGACATGCCAAGCCCCATGCCCGCGCCCGCTTCTTTCGTGGTGTAAAACGCATCAAACACTTGGCTCAGTGTGTCGGCAGGCAAGCCCGGACCATGATCGCGCACTGTGATCGAAACGGTGCCTTCATGCGCTGCAAGGTGAATGTCGATTGCTGGGCTCGGGCTGTCCGCCATCGCGTCCAAGGCATTGTTCAGAATGTTCACCAGCACCTGTTGCAACCGCAATCGCCCGCCCAACGCCCAGACAGTCGCATCCGGCGGGTTAAAGGCGATCTGCGCAGCAGGGCTGCGTTCGTGCAGTTGCACCAGCGCAATCGCTTCACGCACAACCTCTGCCACCGGAACCGGCTTCAGCGCCTCCCCAGGTTGGCGGGCAAAATTGCGCAAATGGCGCGAGATCTCCGCCATGCGATCGGTCATGGTCGAGATACGTTGAATGTTCTCTCCGGCCTCATCAATCCGATTGCGCTTAAGGTATTGTGAGGCGTTGTCGGCATAGGACTTCACCGCAGCAAGCGGTTGGTTGATCTCATGCGACAAAGCGGCAGACATCTGACCAAGTGCAGCCAGTTTCCCGGCCTGGATTAGCTCTTTCTGTGTCTTGCGCAACCGCTCTTCTGCGCGATGACGTTCGGCCACTTCGGTGCGCAGACTGGCGTTACTGTCGTTGAGGTCAGCAGTCCGTTCCTGCACCTTCAACTCAAGCAGATCGTTCTGAGTCTTTTCGATCCGAACCCGTTCCAACAAACTGGCCCGTCGTTGCAGCAACACCAACGCACCCAGGGCCACGGCCGTTAACGCCAGCCCCCACATCACCAGCGCATTGATCGCTTGCACCCGCACGTTTTGCAGGGGCGTCAGAACAATCGCATGCCATCCAGGAAGCTGAAGCGGCTGGCTTTCGGAAAGATACCGTGCCGGGTTGGTTGCATCTTCGATCCTTACCTCGACCACGCCCGGTGCGATGACATTTGCGGAAAGCGGGATCGGCGTGACCGCATCGAGCGGAAACTGCCGGGTTTGGGCGATCCGGCCACGCACGCCATCTGACAGTGGCAGCAAAGACCGCATGCGGTAGTCTGCACGGCTCGACAAAAACGCGATGCCGTTTTCGTCTGCGACGATTATCTCGCGCCCTGCCCCCGCCCAGTTCGCCTCAATGGCGTCCACCGTGACTTTGACCGCCAAAACGCCAATCACCTCAATCCCGTCGAGCACCGGTGCCGAAAAGAAAAATCCGCGTTCACCGGAGGTTGTCCCAAGCGCATGAAATTGTGCAGCCTCTCCTGTCAAAGCCCGCGAAAAGTAAGGCCGGTAGGCAAAGTTCATCGACATAAACGAAGACGCGCTTCGATAATTGCTGGCCGCCACCGTGAGCCCGCTGCGATCCATCACATAAACATCGGACGCCCCGACCGACAACGCAGTCTGCCGCAGCTTTTCGTTAACAAACGGGATGACACCTTGATTGCCCGGGTTGCGCAAAAGCTCAACAAGAATAGGGTCGTCGGCAATCAGCTTTGGAACAGGATCGAACCGTCCTACTGCTTGATCCACGGCATCGGTGACCAAACGCAATGTTGCCGCACCTTCGGCCTGTGCACGTTGGAGGTACGACGCTTCAACCCGCGGAAACGCAAGGATTGTGGCCAAAAGACCAAGGCTGGTTCCAAGCGCCACCCAAAGTGCCAGCCCCGGGCTGGACGTTCTCATTCCCACACGCGCGATCATGCGCCACACCATAAGCGCATTCTACAAGAGCACCACAAGCTTCAAGGGATGCACGCCGCCACGGCCTGTGAGCCAACATCGAGTTTTCAAGACGTCAAACTCTTGCGGCGTTGGATAAGGCTGGTGCCGACGCAAGACAGCGCGGCTGCGAAGTTGATATGTCAAGAAGTGGTGCCCCCACACGGACTCGAACCGCGGACCTACTGATTACAAATCAGTTGCTCTACCAGCTGAGCTATAGGGGCACGAGGCGGCAAATACGGTGTTCGTGGCGCGGCTGCAAGGGTTTCGAACGAACATTGGTGTGACCGCTTCCTCTTGGCCACAGGCGGCGTTAACGATTGGATATCAAATCGGCAGGCGCAGGGACCTAGGCGGTGCAAATCCTGTTTCATATCGGCGCTCACGCCACAGACCAGGGCCTGCTTATCCGGTCAATTTTGCGCAATCGCGGCATTCTTGCGACCGAGGGCATCGTCGTCCCCGGCCCCAGCCGATACCGAGAGCTGATTGGGGATGTATCGACGACGCTGCGCGGCGCCCCTGCCAGCGACGACACCGAAGATATGCTTCTTGAGGCCATCGGCGACAACGACAGCGCCGAACGCATTGTTTTGTCCAACGAAAACTTTCTGTGTCGCGATATCGTCGCAGTGTCCGGCGAAGGGTTGTATCCCAAGGCACAGAAATCGGCCTGGCTTCGCAATTGCTTTCCGTCCCACGACGTCGAATTTGCAATTGCGCTGCGCAACCCCGCGACGCTTGTTCCCGACCTTTTGGCGCAAATGTCGCCCGAAGCGCGCGCCGCAACCCTTGCGGCCATCGACCCGACGATGCTGAGCTGGCTGGACGTGATCGTCGATATCGCGGCCGCCAACCCCGACACCCCGATGACCGTCTGGTGCCACGAAGAATCGCCGTACATCTGGCGCGACCTGTTGCACGAAATGACCGCCCATGATCCACGCACCGACCTCGAAGGTGGCACCGACATGCATGAACAGAACATGTCGCCGCAGGACAA